>Ga0181567_10004111_pt1 | contig 10700 bp, 8 predicted proteins | sample 101ome_14_FD_133761 | JGI IMG/M metagenome (GOLD analysis project Ga0181567, IMG submission 133761) | Coastal salt marsh microbial communities from the Groves Creek Marsh, Skidaway Island, Georgia - 101403AT metaG (megahit assembly) | ecosystem: Environmental > Aquatic > Marine > Intertidal zone...
CTGATCATTTTGATCCTGTAGCCGAATCAAACCGGAGCCATCTTCCAGCTCTACAGAAACATAACTGATACCGTCAGCAATCAGAGCCGCTGCGGCTGTATCTATCGCACTTTGATCAACCAGACCACTGTCATGGGAAATCTGGATGGAAGGATCAGGCGGGTAAAAATTAGGTGCGGCGTAAACTACCGACAATGCAATAACAAACACTATCAGCAGGTTCTTCCAGAGAGGATATTTATTTAGCATGCATCAGTAACCGGTTGTTATTAGTCAGTGTAATACTGCTGTTTTACTTTTTATCTTCAATCGACTTGATTGTACCGTTTGGCAATACAGCAGATACTGAAGACTTTTGCATTTTCAGTTCCACATTGTCAGCAACCACGATAGCGACATATTGCTCATCAACTTTGGTCACCTTACCCAAAATGCCACCTGCGGTAATGACTTCATCACCTTTGCCAATCGCCTCTATCAGCGCCTTATGCTCTTTTGCCCGTTTTGATTGCGGACGGATAAGCATGAAATAAAAAATCAGTATAAAACCACCAAGAAAAATAAAACTGGTCCAGGGGCTTTGCTGGGCTGCGCCGTCGGCGGTTTGTGCATATGCGGAGCTGATAAAAAAATCCATAATATCGCCTTAAAAGTTATAAATAATCAGTTTTCGTTAGTGACTGGCTGGTACGCCTTGAGCCTCATAGAAGTCACGTTTAAAGGCGGCCAATTTACCTTGTTCTATAGCACCGCGCAAATTAGCCATTAAGCTTTGATAGTAGTATAAATTATGTATGGTATTTAATTGTGCTCCCAGCATTTCTTTACACTTATCCATGTGATGTAAATAAGACCGGGAAAAGTTTTTACAAGTGTAGCAAGTACAATTTTTATCCAGTGGCGCCAGATCATCCTTAAATTGTGCGTTTCTGAGCTTCAGCACACCTTCAGAGGTAAAAATATGGGCATTTCTGGCATTTCGCGTTGGCATGACGCAATCAAACATATCAATGCCCCGGCTGACAGCCTCCACCAGGTCAGATGGTGTACCAACACCCATCAGATAGCGCGGGCTATCTGATGGCAAATGCCCGACCAAATTATCCAGCACAAGCATCATTTCATCTTTAGGCTCGCCGACGGACAAACCGCCAATTGCATATCCGTCAAAACCAATTTCCAGTAAGGCATTTAAAGATTCCCGTCGTAAATCCGGATACATACCACCCTGTACAATGCCGAATAAGGCAGCACTGCTCTCCGCATGAGCAACTTTACAGCGCTTTGCCCAGCGCATGGACAATTCCATGGAATCTCTGGCCTGTTCTTTCGTAGCAGGGTATGGCGTACATTCATCAAAAGCCATGACGATATCTGCGCCCAGGTCACGCTGAACTTCGATGGCCTTTTCCGGGCTTACGAAAACTTTATTGCCATCTATTGGTGAACGAAACTCCACGCCCTCTTCTGAAATTTTACGCAGGCCACCCAGGCTGAATACCTGGAAACCACCAGAGTCAGTCAAAATCGGTTTATTCCAGGCCATAAAGTCATGCAGGTCACCATGTTTTTTAATAACCTCAGTACCCGGCCTCAACATCAGATGAAAAGTATTACCCAGTAGAATTTCAGCGCCAGTCTCGGCAATCTGGACAGGTGACAAGCCTTTAACTGAACCATAGGTGCCAACCGGCATAAAAGCAGGAGTATGCACCTCACCACGCACAAAAGTCATACAGGCACGACGGGCTTCGCCATCTGTTGTACTGATTGAAAATTTCACTGGTATTTATACTCTTTTTAATAAAAGAAAAGGAAGTGTTCACACTTCCTTTTCTATGAGTTATTCGGACAATATCCGCTCTTTACCAGAAACAGACATTGCTTCAATACACTGATTTAAGGGGGTGGCTCACCCTGAAGTAAATAAGGAGGCAAAGTATTTGTAATCTCTGCAGGAACACCTAAAGGACCTGGGCCGACAATTCCAAACCCTGGACCACGAGTCCACCACAAAAAAGTAGGCGCATAATCAGGGAAGCGTTCAGCCATTATTGGCGCAAAGTCACGCAAAGGAACTCCTGGTTGAGCGATTTCAGAATAAACGTCCATATAGTTTATTGCTTCATCCAACAATTCAGGTCCACCACTAGGACCGTGTCCGGGATAAACCGTAGTTATAGGAGAAATCGTTTGTGCCAACTCTAGTGCATTTTTCCAACTAGACGGGTTATTTAAATCTGCAAAATAAGGATGCATCTTGGAAAAGATTAAGTCACCTGTAATTAGGGCTTCTAATGAAGGAATGTAAAATATAGTCGCATTCATTGTTTCTGCAGGTGGTAAATCCATAAATTGAATTTCATACCCTTCAATAGAAATATTATTACCTTCTAACAATGCAGGGATGACTGGTCGTATTGGAAGCTGAGAACCATAGAGTGGCTCCCAGTGAACCCATTTGGATTGAAACTGTGTAGAGATTTCATCAATTACTGGTTGGCGTGCAACCACACTTACATTGGGAAAAGCGTCAACAATGGGGGCAAGCCCCATATAGTGATCGGGGTGACCATGTGTCAGTAAAATATGTGTAAGCTCCCGGCCACTTTCTTTTATTTTTATTGCAAGAGTTTCGCCATCACCAAGTAGCCAGGGAGAGTCGATGAGAATGGCCTCATTTTCACCAAGTAGTAAATATGAATTCTCACCAATACCACTGAGCTGACCTGTATATACTTCAAGCTCAATGCCATTCGGCTCAGCCGCACAGGCACCAAGCTGAAAGGAAAAAATAGTTAACAGCAGCGGAAAAGCAAATGTTTTTCTAAATAATCTCATTTTAAATTGCCTCTTAAGTTATTCTTATATATATGGTTGCCGAGTCTTACTGCTCACCAGGGTTATATTACTGCACTTAAAGTATTGCCGGTCACTATGCAACTACTTGCTCAGTAGAATTAGCAGTCCAAGAGATTTTAGCAATTGAGCACTATTACTTCGCTTCAGGCTCTAGCAAAGGTCTCAGGATAGAAAATCACTCTGAGACCTTCGCAATTTTAAGGGAACAAATGTGAAACGCCATCACGCTCTTCTGATAACTCAGTTTCTGTTGCTCTCATCAATTCCTGACTAAAATCATTAACATTGAGTCCTTGTATGATGGTGTATTTGCCATTCTCACAAGTCACCGGGAATGAGTAGACCAAGCCTTCAGCGATATCATAACTGCCATCACTAGGGATACCCATGCTGACAATCTTGCCATTTGTTCCCAGAGCCCAGTCACGCATATGCTCAATGGCTGCGTTAGCTGCTGAGGCAGCACTGGAAAGGCCTCGTGCTTTAATAATTGCTGCACCACGTTGCTGAACAGTTGGGATAAAATCATTAACAACCCAGTCTTTGTCTACAAGCTCAGTGGCCTTGGTGCCTGCAACCGTACAATGGTGAATATCGGGATACTGGGTTGCACTGTGGTTACCCCAGATAATCATGCCTTCGACGTCTGCACTGTGCTTGCCGGTTTTTTCTGCCAGCTGCGCCATGGCGCGGTTATGGTCAAGACGGGTCATGGCAGTGAACTGACCAGGATCCAGATCAGGGGCATTGCGGTAAGCAATCAGGGCATTGGTGTTGGCAGGGTTACCAACCACAATCACTTTCACGTCACGACTGGCATTATCATTGATTGCCTTGCCCTGTACTGAGAAGATTGCTGCATTGGCTTCCAGTAAATCTTTACGTTCCATACCCGGTCCACGGGGACGAGCACCAACCAGCAGGCAATAATCCGCATCTTTAAAGGCAATATTTGGATCATCAGTTTGTACGATGCCGTGTACTAGTGGGAAAGCACAGTCATCAATTTCCATTGCTGTACCTTTTAAGGCTTCCAGTGCCGGAGTAATTTCCAAAAGTTGAAGAATAACCGGTTGGTCTGGTCCAAGCATGGCGCCAGATGCAATTCTGAATAAAAGTGAGTAACTGATTTGACCGGCAGCCCCTGTGACTGCAACCCGTACAGGTGATTTCATTGATGGGATCCCTTTAGCGTAATTATAAAAATAGTATCAAGACAGCGCCGAAAAAATACTGCTGGCGACGTGAGCGCGCGATTATAGCAAATTTTCAATTCATGGACAGCTGAAGCATTAATTCAGTGAAGCAAAATAAAAACACCACCAGTTGCCCTACACTGCCCGCAGCATTCATTTTCAACATTAAACATCCCCGACTGACAGGGATGTCTATTGAAGCAGGAGAAAACTATCCAGTTTCTCTTCGAAGGGGCAGATTCAAGGACCTGACACCCCTCAGAAACGACCACTGACTGCTACACTTGCATTAAGAGGAACACCAACAGTTGCCTGGTGAGCGCTATGAGCATTCGGGAAATACAGCTCATCAGTCAGATTCTCAATATTGAGCTGAAGTCGAAGTTTTTCTGAAACATCATAGTAAACTGCGGCATCTACACGGGTATAGCTCGGCAATTCAGCGCTGTTACTGTTATCGATGTAACTATCATTCTGGTAGGTCAACCCAAGTGCTAGGCCCAGGTTATTGCTGGCCTGGAAAGTATTCCATAATGAAAACATGTTTTCCGGCAGTTCCCGCGGGCGCAGACCCGTTGGTCCAGATCGATCAACCTGTTCACCATCAAGATAGCTGTAGCCTGCAGATACATACCAGCTTTCAATTAACTGGCCCTGTAGCTGAATCTCGAAACCACTAATTTCAGAATCAATCATATCCAGTGTGTCAGGGTCTGCGTCTGCTACCTGCGGAGAACTTTGTTGAATTTCAAAAACAGCTGCAGTCAAACTTAGCCCTTGACTGAAATCCCATTTCACTCCGCCTTCAAGATTCTCGAACGTATCCGGATCCAGTTGGTTATTACTGCCATTGATATTGGCAAATTGTTCACCACTACGTGGCAGGAACGACTCGCTGTAGCTTCCATAGATTGAAACGTTTTCCACTGGTTTAAAGACAACACCAAGACGCGGCGTTATTTCTTCATCTTTTCGACTTCTGCTTTCATTGGCAATCACATTGAGCACTTGAATATCGAAGCTGTCAAAACGCGCTCCGAGAATCACATCCAGCTTATCGTGAAGTGAAATTTCGTCCTGCATATAAAACGAAAATACATCGATATTTACTCGTGTATCATCATTGATATCGGTAGTGAAACTATTCGTTGTCGCAACTCCGGAAGAGTTAACACCGACTCCTCCTCTCAACATTAGAGGGCGGGATATTGAAAAGATTTCATTGTCATCCGAGCTCGTGTTCCAGAATGAATTGTATCGATCCTGATCTGATGAAGTACCTATATATTCAGCACCGGCAATGACAGTGTGATTAACACTGCCAGTAGCAAACTCACGAATCAGATTGCCCGACAGAATCATGTTTTCTCGTTGTGTTGTATCCAGATAACCATCCAGCGTTACTTCATTTGGAGTAAGTGACTGATCATAAGCTGATGCATAAAAGTTCTGATAGAGTTTGTCATAATCACCATAGAAAACACTAAAATTTCCTTTTAGCGTATCCGAGAATTCATGCTCTAAAGCTGCTCGCAGCAAATGGGCTTCCAGTTCTGTTGAGTTCAGGGCTGGATCAGCGAAAATGATCTCCTGGAATGCTTCTACTGGTCGACCATCGGCACCCGTAGGAATACCGCGATCAATAAAACGTTGATGATCAACATATTCATAGGAAAGATCGACGCTTGTCTTCGGGCTTAACTGGAATTTTATAGTTGGGTTGAAACCAAATCGCTCACCATCATAGAAATCCCGCTGGTTGTTAGGACGTTCATAAAAGGCATTGATTCGTAAAGCGGAATCAGCACTGATATCGAAATTACTGTCGATCTGCAAACTGTATTCGCCATAGCTGTCAACGCCGGCCTGGTAGTTTGTGAAATTTTCACCAATTAAGCCCTTCTTGGTGACACGATTCAATATTCCACCAGTTCCACCACGCCCGAATAAAAGGGCATTCGGTCCCCGTAAAATTTCCACCTGCTCCAGATTGTATAGTGGACGGTAATACTGAACATCATCCCTTGCGCCATCAATATAGAAATCAGCTGTTGAACGTACACCACGGAATACCACGGCATCACGGTGTCCTTCTCCCTGCGAGGTACTGACTCCGGGGGTATAGTTAATGATGTCACCGATAGCAGTAAAACCCTGTAATCTGATCTGGTCAGCAGTCACAATAGACAGACTCTGGGGGACATCAATGATCGGCGTTGGTGTTCTGAGCGCATTTACCTGCTCTCTTTCCAGATACTCTCCCCTGACCATCATTTCTGTGATACTTCTGTGTTCTGAGTCTTGTGCATTAACCATAGGTACGCTGCATACAAATACAATTGCCGTTAAAGTGGACTGCCTGCCTGGAAATAATTTCATAACTTCTGTGATCTCGAATTTAAGTGCGAGCAATTCTAGGATATATCTAAATGATAATCAATATCATTTAGATTATTGTTTATAAAGTTTTGGTCAATCAAGAAGCTCTCTATGTTTTTTACTTAAATGCTTATTGCCAAATCAGCCGAAGCAGCAAATACTTTTCTGTAAACCGCAAAAATACTGCCTTGCAGGCCAGCTCTCTGTTAAAATCATCATTACTTCTGTACAGCAATCAGCTCATCTAACGGACGCATTCATGCGCAAAACCAAAATAATCTGTACCCTCGGTCCTGCCACCAGTAATTTCGAAAAACTTAAAGAAATGCATGAAGCAGGCATGGATATCATCCGCCTGAATATGTCACATGCGCCGCATAAATGGGTTGATCGTATGATTGATCATATTGTCGAATTGAATAAAACCACTGATTTTCCCGTCGGCATATTACTTGATACACAAGGGCCGGAAATAAGAACCGGCGTGCTGGAAAATGATATGGATTTAAAAGCCGGTGATGAAATTTCCATTACTGTGCGTGATGGTGTCGATGTTGAAGAGTCATCAATCCGTATCAATTACGACGAGTTGATTGATGCCGTCAATGTCGGCGATAAAATCACTGTTGATAATGGTCTGATCAACCTTCAGGTGCTGGAGAAAAACAATCCCGTTCTGCGCTGCAAGATTCTGGATGGTGGCAAACTGGGCAGTAAAAAACATGTCAACCTGCCAGGCATCAGAGTCAATCTGCCTGCAATTACCAACAAAGATCGTGAAGATATTCTATATGGCCTGACCCATGAACTGGACTATATCGCCCTGTCATTTGTCAGGGAGGCCGGTGATATCGATGAACTTCGAAAATTAATTGCTGACAACTTTCCTGATAAATTATCCACAGTAAAAATCATTGCCAAAATTGAAGATCAGCAAGGTGTTAAAAATCTGGAAGAAATTATTCAGGTTGCCGATGGCATTATGGTTGCCCGTGGTGATCTTGGTGTAGAGATTGATTTAGCTGAGTTGCCAACTGTACAGCGTCATATTATTCGTTTGTGCGCACGCTATGGCAAACGCGTGATCGTCGCAACACACTTGCTGGAATCCATGATTGAAAACCCGATTCCGACAAGAGCAGAGGTGACCGACGTTGCCAACGCCGTCTACGAAGGGGCTGATGCCATCATGCTGTCCGGTGAAACCACGATCGGGAAACATCCGGTGCGCTGCGTTAAACAACTTGATGCCATTGCTCGCGCCACAGAAAAACAGCCGGGCCTGAATTTTACCAGTGAACTGATTAAATCAACGGATAAGGAACATCTGGCAGCAACGGCTGTTGAACTTGCCGAAGACTTAAACGCCAAGGGCATTGTTGTGGTAACCCGTCACGGTATCATGGCTAATTATGTGACTAATTGTCATCCTGAAAGCTCACCCATATTCGCCTTTACCAATATCGGCATTACCCGCCGCCTGATGACGCTGAACCGTTATGTTTATCCCTTCAAAATCGAATTCAGCAAAGACCCTGAAGAAACCCTGAGTCGTGCCTTCAAGGAATTAAAAGATAAAGCCGACTTTGTCAGCAACGATAAAGTCGTGGTGATTTCCGACCTTCTGATTGACCAGGATAGCGTAGGAATTCAGATTCGCTCTCTTCCTTAACTACAAAATTCAACCAAAAAGAGAGTAATAGCTTTCTATCTTATTTTATCTATTGAATACGTTACGAACGAAGCTAAGACGAAGCAAATCTAGAATTTCATTTAGGAGTTTACAAAGAAGTAAGCGACTGAAATAAATTTTAGTTTTAACGCTGAGATGATAAGTGTAATAGCTCTATTAACTAATAAAGGTGGCATCCCCATAACTAAAGAACCGGTATTGTTCTTTAATTGCCTCGTTATAAGCCTTAAGAATATTTTCTCTTCCTGCCAATGTGCTGACCAACATGATCAATGTTGATTCCGGCAAATGAAAATTCGTCAACAGCGCATCGACAGACTTAAATTCATAACCCGGATAAATAAAAATGCTGCTATCACCTTTATAGGGTGAAATTTCGCCTGACTGACTGGCCGTTTCCAGACAGCGTACTGAGGTTGTACCCACCGCAATCACGCGTCCACCTCTGGCACGGCAGGCATTCACTTTGGCACAGACCGTTTCATCAACTTCCAGGTATTCGGCATGCATTTTGTGCTCTTCAATAAGTTCCGTGCGTACCGGCTGAAAGGTTCCCGCGCCAACGTGCAAAGTCACTTTGGCCGTTTCAATACCTTTGGCTTCGATCTCGGCCAATAACGCTTCATCAAAGTGTAAACCCGCCGTCGGCGCAGCCACAGCGCCCTGCTTTTCGCCATAGACTGTCTGATAACGCTCTTTATCCAGCAATTCATCTTCACGTTTTATATATGGCGGCAGCGGCATATGCCCAATTTCATCGAGCAACTGCATCAGGTCGACTGTTTCAGGAAAGGCCAGAATAAAAAATTCACCTTCACGGCCAAGCACCTCGGCTTTGGCATCAGCAGTAAATATGATTGTGGAACCGGTCTTGGGTGTCTTGCTGGCCCGCACCTGCGCCAGTATCTGGTTTTCAGCCATAACCCTTTCAAGCAATACTTCAACCTTGCCACCGCTTTCCTTTTGACCAAACAAGCGTGCAGGAATGACACGGGTATTGTTAAACACCAGCAAATCCCCAGGGTTCAGTAAAGCGGGAAAATCCGTGAACTGGCGATGACTGACATCACCCGTTTCGCGGGAAATACAAAGCAAACGGCTGTCCGTTCTTTTTTCCGGCGGGTAATGGGCAATCAGCTCTTCTGGCAGATCGAAATAAAAGTCGCTGCGTTTCATGGGGGCGCAAGATTACCGTTTTTATCTGGGAAATCATAGGCAGCAGGACAAACAGACGTTATAATCCGCGCTCGTCTAGCCAGACACGTTCAGACAGACTCTTCGTGCCGGAGTGGTGAAATTGGTAGACACGCCGGATTCAAAATCCGGTGCCCTTAAAAGCGTGCCGGTTCAAGTCCGGCCTCCGGTACCAAATTTAATTCCATCATTTTCCAAAATCATCTTTTACTCTGTAATTAACAGAGTATTTCTAATACAATTTATCTATAGCCGTCCAATAACATCCAAAAATATACCGCAATAATTACGGTATAAATTACGGTATAAAATAACATATACCGTAAACCAAAAAATAATGATTCAAAAGCTCAGCGCCACTAAAGTAAAACAAGCTAGGCCAAAAAGTAAAAACTTCAAGTTATTTGATGGAAATGGTCTATATCTACTCGTTCATACGAACGGCAGTAAATATTGGAGATATGACTACCAGTTCACTCATAAGCGAAAAACATTAGCACTTGGTATTTATCCAAGCATAAGCTTGGCTGATGCTAGAACTGCACATCAAAACGCTCGAGAACTTCTCAAAAATGGGATAGACCCATCACACAATAAACGTCTAGAGAAATTAACTCGCAATATAGCTGCCAGTGACACATTTAAAGCCATAGCCGAAGAGTGGTTTATCCAAAAACAAGGAGAATCATCAAAAAGAAACCAAAGTCGAACATTAGCCATACTAGAAAAAGATTTATTCCCATATATTGGAGATATAGCAATTTCACAAATAAAACCTCTAGAGATACTTACTGCAATTAGAAAAATAGAGCAAAGAGGCAGTACAGACTTACCTCAACGCGCAAGGCAAATCACTGGGCAAATATTTAGATATGCAATTATCACTAACAGGGCACAAATTGACCCAAGCCGAGATTTGGTAGGCGCACTAAAGGCGACCCCCGCTGTTAGACACAACCCCACCATCACTGACCCAGGACAATTAGGTCATTTATTAAGAGCAATTGATGCTTATCAGGGAACAATCGTCGTTAACGCTGCGTTAAAAATTTCGATTTTGCTCTTCCAGCGTCCCGGAGAAATAAGACACATGGAGTGGTCAGAAATTGACTGGCAGGAGTCTCGTTGGGAGTTGCCAGGAGCTAAAATGAAGATGGGTTGGACCACATTGTACCGCTATCCAAGCAAGCTGTGTCAGTGCTCGAAGAGTTACACATGCATACAGGACGTGGTAAATATGTATTTCCTGGCGCCGGTACCAACTATCATTCATAGAATAGCCACCCTTTTAGGTCATCACTGAAGCCGACTATTTACACACAGTCGGCCCGAATACGACGTATTCCTGAATCACAGATACCTTGAAAATGACACGC
>Ga0181567_10004126_pt1 | contig 10674 bp, 10 predicted proteins | sample 101ome_14_FD_133761 | JGI IMG/M metagenome (GOLD analysis project Ga0181567, IMG submission 133761) | Coastal salt marsh microbial communities from the Groves Creek Marsh, Skidaway Island, Georgia - 101403AT metaG (megahit assembly) | ecosystem: Environmental > Aquatic > Marine > Intertidal...
CACCGTAAAGCTAGAGCTATTAAAGCATGGGACCGTGTAAACAATGCACATGATAATGCTGAAATCGTAACCGGATTTGTAAAATGCCGAACAAAAGGTGGAATGATTGTTGACGTGTTTGGAATTGAGGCTTTCTTGCCAGGTTCACAAATTGACGTTAAACCCATTCGCGATTACGACCAATATGTAGACAAAACGATGGAATTTAAGGTAGTGAAAATCAATCACGAGTTTAAAAACGTGGTGGTTTCTCATAAAGCCTTGATTGAAGCGGATATTGAAGAACAAAAGAAAGAAATTATAGGCCAACTAGAAAAAGGACAAGTATTAGAAGGAACAGTAAAAAACATTACTTCGTATGGTGTCTTTATTGATTTAGGTGGTGTTGACGGTTTGATTCACATTACCGATTTATCCTGGAGTCGAATTAACCATCCAAGCGAAATTTTGGAATTGGATCAAAAGCTCAACGTTGTAATTTTAGATTTTGATGATAATAAATCTCGAATCCAATTAGGATTAAAGCAATTAAGTGGACATCCTTGGGACAACTTAGCAGAAGATCTTAAAGAAGGAGACAAAGTAAAAGGAAAAGTAGTTGTTATTGCAGACTACGGTGCCTTTGTTGAGATTGAAGAAGGTGTGGAAGGACTTGTACACGTATCTGAAATGTCATGGTCAACCCACTTACGATCAGCTCAAGATTTTGTAAATGTTGGCGACGAAGTTGAAGCTGTTGTTTTAACACTTGATCGTGAATCACGAAAAATGTCACTAGGGATCAAACAAATCACTCCTGACCCATGGACCGATATTACAGCTAAATACCCTGTGGGCTCTAAGCACAAAGGGATTGTTCGCAACTTTACCAACTTTGGGGTGTTTATTGAACTTGAGGAAGGTATTGATGGGTTAGTTTATATTTCTGATTTGTCGTGGACCAAAAAAGTAAAACATCCTTCAGAAGTACTCACTCTAAGTGATGAAATTGAAGTGATTGTTATGGAATTGGATGTTGAAGGACGTAAATTAAGTTTAGGTCACAAACAAACTAAAGACAATCCTTGGGATAAGTATGAAAAAGAATTTGGAGTAGATTCTTCACATACTACTACCATTTCTGAGATTGTTGACAAAGGGGCTACTCTTCATTTTAATGAGGATATTGTCGCTTTTGTTCCAGCACGACACTTAGAAAAAGAAGACGGTTCTAAACTTGTAAAGGGCGAAGAGGCCACATTTAAAATCATTGAATTTAATAAAGAATTCAAACGGGTTGTAGCCTCGCACACAGCAATGTTTAAAGAACAAGAAGCAAAAATCGTTAAGAATGCCGCTAAAAAAATTGCCGCATCAAATTCTGAAAAAGTAACTTTAGGAGACCTTGACGCTTTAGCAAATTTAAAAGAGCAAATGGAAAATGAAGAGTAATATGCTTCTTCCTTTGTTATATAAATTTAAAACCCTCCATCAGGAGGGTTTTTTTTATACTCAAGAAACCTATATTTTTGTGAAATAGATTTATATGAATCCTAAAATTCTTCTTGACGACAAAAAAATTGAGATCATTCTCCACCGGCTTTGTTGTCAATTGGTAGAACAACATGGCGACTTCTCAAATACAGTTTTGGTGGGTTTACAACCCCGTGGTACGCTCCTTCTTGATCGTCTTAAATTGATGTTATCCGGTATGAAGGTGATGAATTTAAAAACAGGGAAGCTTGACACCACCTTTTTTCGGGATGATTTTAGAAGAAAAGAAGAGCCTTTAAACGCGCGTTCTACAGAAATGAATGTTGCTGTAGAGGGAAGGGATGTAATCCTAATTGACGATGTGCTTTTTACGGGTAGAAGTATTCGATCCGCGTTAACAGCAATCGATACCTACGGAAGACCCAAATCTATAGAGCTCTTAGTGTTGATTGACCGAAGATTTAGTCGTCATTTGCCCATACAACCCGATTACCTCGGAGCGCAAATCGATGCACTTCAGGGCGATAAAGTACGAGTGGTATGGGATGAGGACCCTATTAAAAATATTGTTTATTTAGAAAAGCAAAATGCATGAAAACACTCAGTGTTGATCACCTTCTTGGCATCAAATACCTAACCGCTGAGGATATTCATTTGATTTTTGAAACTGCAACTCACTTTAAAGAAGTCATAAATCGACCGATTAAAAAAGTCCCCAGTTTACGAGACATTACTATTGCCAATCTCTTTTTTGAAAACAGTACACGTACCAAACTTTCCTTCGAACTTGCCGAAAAGCGGTTAAGCGCTGATGTGATTAATTTTTCAGCTGGACAATCTTCAGTTCAAAAGGGAGAAACCCTGGTTGATACTGTAAATAATATTTTGGCTATGAAAGTGGATATGATAGTGATGCGTCACCCTTACCCTGGGGCTGCTCACTTTTTATCACAACAGGTTAATGCCAGTATTATTAATGCAGGCGATGGGACGCATGAACATCCCACACAGGCTCTTTTAGATGCTTTTTCACTACAAGAAAAATTAGGAGATTTAGAAGGCAAACGTATTGCAATCATTGGAGACATACTGCATTCTCGAGTTGCCTTGTCCAATATATATGCTTTGAAAATGCTTGGAGCTGAGGTCCGTTTATGTGCGCCAAAATCGCTGCTTCCTAAACATATAGAATCTTTAGGGGTAAGCGTTTCTACCGACTTAATGTCCACCCTAAATTGGTGCGATGCAGCCAATATGCTTCGAGTTCAAAATGAACGTATGGAACTCAACTATTTTCCTTCCACACGTGAATACAGTCAGTATTATGGGTTGACACTTGAACGGTTACAACAACTTCGAAAAGAAATTATAATTCTTCATCCGGGACCCATTAACCGGGGTGTAGAAATTACTAGCGCTGTTGCCGATTCTTCTCAGGCTATCATTTTAGATCAAGTAGAAAATGGGGTAGCCATCCGAATGGCGGTAATTTACCTATTGGCTTCAAAATTAATTATACCTGTTGCATGAGTTTACCTTATAAAATGATTGGCAACGGAAGTGCTCATTTAGAAGTAGGTTCAGAGAACTTTTCTCTAGACCTATTGTTCTTTCAATTAGAAAAAGAAGATTTTCCAGACCTCTTAATTGACGATCCCCACAATAGGCTACAAATAAAAGAGATAGCAGCTATTATTGCCTTTCAAGAAAGCCACCACCGGTGTACGGTTTTGGTAAAAGCGATAGCAACAGAACACAACTTCCCTTCTGAGGTAGTTGTTGTACCCACGGTAGTGGAAGCGGTGGATTACCTATCCTTTGAGCAAATGCAGCGCGATTTAGGCCTTTAATATGATGAAACTTACCATATTAGGCTGCCATTCCGCTACTCCTAGAGAGAATAAACACACAACTTCACAGCTACTCGAAATAAAAGGGCATCTTTTTTTGATTGACTGTGGCGAAGGAACTCAAATTCAACTGAGGAAGGCTAAAATCAAGTTTGCAAGAATTCAGCATATCTTCATTTCCCACCTTCATGGAGATCATTTTTATGGGCTAATTGGATTAATCAGTACATTTCGTTTGTTGGGAAGAACTGCACCCCTTCACATTTATGGACCCAAAGGAATTCAGGAAATCATTCAGCTACAATTAAAATTAGCCAAGTCTTGGACAGATTACCCATTACACTTTCACGAATTGACCCGTTCCGATAGCCAATGTATTTTTGATGAGGATGATATTCAGGTGGAAACCATTCCCTTAGATCACCGTGTTTATACGAATGGATTTTTATTTACCTATAAAAATAGTTTACGCAAAATCAACACCGATGCGTGTTCAAAACACGACCTCAAACCGTATCATTATAATCAACTTCAACAAGGTCAGCCTATTACCCTTGAGAATGGAGAGCGTATTGAAAATGAAGAATTGACATTTTCTTCTGAAGCTGCCAAACGTTACGCTTTTTGTAGCGATACGGCATATTCTGAATCAATAATTTCTCAAATAGAAGGCGCTGATTTATTGTATCACGAAGCAACTTTTTTACAACAGCACGAAGGTTTAGCCAAAAGCACAAAACACAGCACAGCACAACAAGCTGCTGAAATTGCCAAAAGTGCCGGAGTAAAACAATTGGTATTGGGCCATTTTTCAAGTCGCTACACCACTAAAGAAGGGTTTCTTTCAGAAGCTATCCCCATTTTTCAATCGGTTGAATTGGCTGAAGATTTCAAAACTTTTTCCATATAAACGAAATGGATTGTACCTTGCATAGATTATGAGTACAGAAGATTTAGGGCATTTACGAAAAACATATCAAAAAGGGAATTTAGCACCCAGTGCTATTCATAATGATCCCCTATCCTTCTATAAAAAGTGGTTTGAGGAGGCAGTAAATCACCCTGACATTGAAGAGGCTAATGCAATGACCTTAACTACTTTAGGAATCGATGATTTTCCTAGAGGCAGAGTGGTTTTATTAAAAGCGGTTACTGAAAAGGGTTTTGTCTTTTATACCAATTATAAAAGCGATAAGGGGCAAGCTATTGCCCATCACAATAAAGTAGGGCTAAGCTTTTTTTGGCCTGCACTTGAACGTCAGGTCCACATTAAAGGCGAAGCATCGAAAATTCCATCTGAACAATCTGACGCCTATTTTGCTTCACGCCCAAAGGGAAGTCAATTGGGTGCAATGGTTTCAGATCAAAGTACAGTCATCAGTGATCGTACTATTTTGGAAACAAAGTTAGAATCCCTGGAATTGGAATATGAAACAAAACCCATTCAACGTCCCGAATTTTGGGGCGGTTATGAAGTGGTAGCCTCTTCAATTGAATTTTGGCAAGGGAGACCCAATCGATTACACGATAGAGTTCGTTGTCAATGGATAGCCGGATTTTGGAATATAGAACGATTAGCTCCCTGATATGAAAACCCTTGTCTTTTTACGTCATGCTAAATCGTCATGGGAACTCAATGTTGACGATCGGAACCGGCCCTTATCTGAAAACGGAATGGATCGAATCAAAAAAATAGCCAAACGCAGTAGTTCGGTATTTGAAAATGCAGATCAGTTCTTTACCAGTCCTGCCAATAGGGCTTTTCATACGGTTTCTATTTTAATGCACAAATTAAAAATACCGTTTACTAAACTCCAGGTTAGCGAAACCTTATATACCTTTGACAGCACCGTAGTATTGGATTTTATCCATACCCTTTCAGACGAATTGGATTCTGTAGTTTTAGTTGGGCATAATCCAGCATTTACTTACGCTGCTGGCTCGCTAACGACAAGCTATTTGGAGCATTTACCTACAGCAGCTTGGGTAAAAATTGAGTTTGAACAAAACCTTTGGAAAAAGATTAAAGAAGGAAAAGCCACTTTTGGTTTTCCAAAAGATATTTTAAAGTAAAATGGGGACACAAGAACGCTTTATTAATCGTGAATTAAGTTGGTTGGATTTTAATGCCCGTGTATTACAGGAAGCATCAGACACAAAAGTTCCGCTACTTGAACGGCTTCGTTTTATAGGTATTTTTTCAAATAATTTGGACGAATTTTTTCAAGTTCGTTATGCTACCGTCCAGCGTATTGTTCAATCTCAAAAATCAGGTAAACGCGTTTTTGGAGGGCAAGATGCTTCTGAACTTCTGAAATTGATAACCAAAAAGGTTATTGATCAACAAAAAGAAAGTGCACAAATACTAGAGAAAATTGAAAAGGAATTAAAAAAGGAAAACATTCACTTTGTCAATGAACATGAAGTTTTAGATGAACATAAGGCCTTTTTGAAGGACTATTTTATCCAAAAGGTGAGTCCAGCGCTCATGACATTGATTATTACAGAAGATGAAAAGCAAGATTTTTCTGATAATCAGGCCTTCCTTGTGGCTAAGCTAACTTTTGAAAGCGCTAAAAACACACCCAGTCAATTTGCCCTAATTGAATTGCCAAAAATTTTAGACCGCTTTGTTGAGCTGCCCCCAATTGGATCCAAACAATACGTAATGTTTCTTGATGACATTATTCGCTATCATTTTCATCTTATTTTCAATTTCTTTGAATACGATGAAATCGAATCTCATATGATTAAAGTGACCCGCGATGCAGAGTTGGATATGGAAGGGGATTTATCGAAGAGTTACATCAACAAAATTGTTGAAAGTGTTCGCGACCGGCTATTAGCAGAACCGGTACGTTTAGTTTATGATAAAACCGTTGCAAAAGATACTCTGGCCCTCGTAAAGAAAATCTTTAAGTTGAATTCTACTGACAGCCTTATTCCGGGGGGGCGTTACCATCACCGAAGAGATTTTATGAATTTCCCTTCCCTACAGCGTAAAGACCTTTTATACAAAAAAATTGAACCGCTATCCATTCCAGGCTTATCATTAGAGCGAAGTATTTTTAGGGCTTTAGAGGAAAAAGACTTTTTAATAAACACTCCATTTCACAGTTTTTCCTATATCATCAAATTTTTACGTGAAGCCGCTTTAGACCCAGGGGTAACCACCATTAAAATTACCATATACAGATTGTCACAACTTTCTAATGTGGCAAGTTCACTTATAAACGCGGCTAAAAATGGAAAAAAGGTGTTGGTTCAAATTGAGTTACAGGCTCGTTTTGATGAAACCAACAACATAACCTATGCTGAAAAAATGCAAGCTGCCGGTGTGGAATTAATTTTTGGAATTCCAGGGCTTAAAGTTCATTCCAAAATTTGTGTAGTAGAGAAAATTAACAAGGGGAAGAAAAAAAGATACGGTTTTATTAGTACGGGAAATTTTAATGAGGATACCGCTAAAGTCTATACCGATTATACGTTAATGACTTCCGATTCCAGAATTTTAAAAGAAGTGAATAAAGTATTCAATTTCTTACAGGTGCACTACAAACTTAAGAAATACAAACACCTTATTGTATCGCCCCACTATACACACAATGTATTATTTAAATTGATCAACACTGAAATTGAAAATAAAAAAGCAGGATTGCCCAGTGGAATTCGTTTAAAATTAAACGCCATTACCAATTTTCAGATGATTGATAAGTTGTATGAGGCCAGTTGTGCAGGTGTCCCCATACAAATGATCGTAAGAGGTATTTGTTGTTTAATTCCAGGGGTTAAAGGCCAAAGTGAAAACATTAAAGTTCGAAGTATTGTAGATCGGTATTTGGAACATAATCGAGTATACAGCTTTGAAAATGGAGGGAAACCTAAAGTATACATTTCCTCAGCTGACTTTATGACGCGAAACATAGAAAATAGGTTGGAAGTAGCCGTACCCATTTACGATCTTACATTAATTAATGAAATAAATGAGGTATTTGACATTGCTTGGAACGACAATGTCAAATCCAGAAATGTTAACGGAGTACACCACAATCAATTCATTCGAAATAAAAAACCTTCTATTCGATCGCAATGGGAAATAGTTGAGTACTATAAAAGGAAAAGTAGCCCATGAAGCTTCGCAAATTTGCTGCAATAGACATTGGTTCAAATGCTATTCGAATGCTGGTGGCTAATGTTGTTGTCTATAAGGGAGAAACGGTTTTTTTAAAAAACGCATTGGTACGTGTGCCCATTCGCTTAGGTGAAGATGCCTTTACCAACGGGATAATTTCGGAGCGAAATATCAACCGAATAGGTAATTCGATGAAAGCGTTCAATCACCTTATGGATGTTCATGGAGTAGAAGATTATTTAGCCTATGCCACCTCTGCACTACGCGAGGCAAAAAACGGGAAGGATGTGGTTGAAAAAGCAAAGGAAAAGAGCGGCATTCACATTGAAATTATTGATGGAAAGCGTGAAGCCAAAATCATTTCCAACACCAATGTATTTGATCTTGTTGACCGTGAGAAAACCTTTTTATATGTCGATGTTGGAGGAGGAAGTACGGAGTTTACGATCTTAAAAAACGGAAAACGGAAATACTCTCGTTCATTTAAAATAGGAACCGTACGGTTACTTAACAATGGTGTGTCTGAAACTACTTGGAACAATGCTGAACAATGGGTTAAAGCCCACACCCAAGAGTTCTCTAAAGTTTACTTATTGGGTACCGGAGGAAACATCAATAAACTTCATAAAATGGCCAACATAAAATTAGATCGGCCATTAACCTATTTTGCGCTCAAAGCGATGTATGATAAATTAAGTCAAATGAGTTATGAAGAACGGATTGTTCGATTAGGGTTAAACCCTGACCGCTCCGATGTGATTTTACCAGCAGCAAGGTTATTTTTAAAAACCTTGGTATGGAGTGGGGCAAAAGTAATTTACGTTCCTAAGGTGGGGCTTTCCGATGGTATGATCAGAGAATTATATAAAATGAAGGAATCAAAATCCTAACCGTGAATTGTGCTGGATTAATAAAGTGATTTTATATTTAACCTATTCTCTTTATATAATTAACTTATTAATAGTAAATCAATTTAATGAAAAATATAGCTTTGATTTTAGCACTTACTTTGGTCATTTATTCTTGCCAACAGAATAACACAGAAGAAAGCAGCTCTTCAACTGGGATTATGTGGTTTAACGATAATCCAGATCATCGAGAAATTATTATTGAAGGCATTCGGCATTTTGAAAATATTGAATTTGAAAAAGCCTTTGTTTATTTTGAAAAAGCAGTCCGTCTAGATTCTACCTTATTTGCACCTCATGTTATGTTGGCTAGCTTATCTAGACCCAATTCTGTACAACAAGAGTATCATTATGAAAAAGCCAAAGAATTGGTAATGGACAAAAATGAAAATTCCAAGCGATTTGTGTCTTTATTAGATTTTAAAAATGATAACGGAAAACGAAGCATGATGGGAAGAGGTGAAAAAATGAAAATTTGGGAGGCTATGATTAAAGATGCTCCAAATGGTCCATTTATTCAATTTTATCATGCGTGGTCTAGAGCAACAATAGAAGAGCGTATTGAAGCTATGGAAAATTTATTAGAATTGAGATTAAATAGTGGAAGTACAGATAATGGTCATATTCTTAACGTTTTAGGCTACAGTTATATGCAGTCCGATAGTCTTGAAAAAGCAAAAACAATGTTTGAAGAGTATATAAGTCTATATCCTAATGGATATAATCCATATGATTCTATGGGCGAATTTTATTTTTTACAAAAAGATTATGAAAACGCAAAAATTTATTACAATAAAGCATTAGATGCCTACCCCGCTGCTAATTCTGCATTCCAAAAAATGCAAGAAATAAACTCACTTTCTTCAAAATAAACTCCTGTATTAAAAGATTAATTAAACGAAAAATGCCCTTTGCTATTTTATACTGAACCCTCCCTTAATCGTGGATTTTTTGTTCTCTTAAGTGTATAGGAAAATATTTGGATGGGGAAGTATATATTACGAATACTACTAAATATCTTAAATTATATTATTATATTTGGTTCAATAATAACCATAAACCAAGAATCAGGCTGGATCTTATTATTCCCTCTACCCTTATAACTATGTATGTTGTTTTTTGGGCTACATACAAATTATTATTCCTTAATGAAGGAAATAATCTTAATTACCAATCATTATTTCTTTTAACCATTTTTTTACTTTTCATTGTAAATCGATTTATTTTTCTTTATGATTTTCACTTTGATGATTCTCCTGAATTTTTCAATTTAGGAAACACTAATATCATTGGTAAGAATAAATATGCTCGCTTTTTTTCGTATTTGATTCCGACAGTATTTTTTCCCTATTTAGCTTTAATTCTGGGGTTAAAATACAGTAGATCTTTTTTATTGGGAATACCATTCATTATTTTAGGCATATTGGAGATTTCTGATATAAACAATTTTATATTTTATAAAAATCTTCGAATATTAGGTCTATTGTATTTGATAATATCCTCTATTTTTTCTATTGTTATAATAATTCAATTAATTACGAGAGAAAGTTCTGATTTGCTTACATCTTGGGTATTTGGTTGCATTTTTGCATATAATTTAACTAGTTTGAAGCTTATAAGTGGTTATTTATACCCTGAAGAATTTTCCCAAATGAATGAGATTAACTATATGTTAACGGCAAATTTGGTTGTGATGTTTTTGATCATACCCACAGTTACTAAGGGTAAAAGGATTCTCACTGGTGATTTACGTTCTGAGTCGATTATTAATTTTAAAAAATTTGATGTTAATAAAAACACCATCATTCTTTCCCAACACAGTAAATACAAAATATGGAATTTACGGGAGGATATTTTACTTGAAGAATCTGATTTATTATCTAGTAATGATGTGGAAATAATTATTAATAATAAGTCGAAATTTCTAAAAGAAATAATGCAAGCTGAAATTGACTTTCTGCAAAATAAACGAGATTTTAAATATTTGCAGAATCCTTTTTATTTTTCAGAGTTATTAGAAATCAATTATAATGCAGTTCAAACAATTTTTAATTCAGTTTGTCGTTACTCATTTTCTGATTATACGAAGTTATTGAGAGTCCTTAAAGCGGATATTCTAATTAGAGAAGGTTTTTTAAAAACCTCTGATGTTGACTCTCTTGCTAAAATCTGTTTTTTTAATAACAGAATAACCCTATATAACAATTTTAAAAAATTTCTAGGGAAATCTATTTCAACACACAAGAAGAGTATAAAATCAGAAAAACCCTCATAATTTTAAACCATTTTCTAAACTTTAAAATCCTGTTTA
>Ga0181567_10004131_pt1 | contig 10663 bp, 5 predicted proteins | sample 101ome_14_FD_133761 | JGI IMG/M metagenome (GOLD analysis project Ga0181567, IMG submission 133761) | Coastal salt marsh microbial communities from the Groves Creek Marsh, Skidaway Island, Georgia - 101403AT metaG (megahit assembly) | ecosystem: Environmental > Aquatic > Marine > Intertidal zone...
AAGTCCTTTTCGCTGCCCAATGGTGAAACCTACGTGTCCGTCATGCTCTCCAAGTTCGGTCCCCTCCTGGTCAACGATTTTTCCCGGGCTAGATGGGACAAAGTCCCGAAGCCACTCTCGGGTGTCGCCCTCTGGGATGAAGCAGATGTCGTAGCTGTCCGGCTTGTTGGCAACGGTCAGACCCCTCTCGGAGGCTTCCTTACGGACTAACTCTTTTGATGCGGTTGCGCCAAGCGGAAACATCGCATGGGAAAGCTGTTCTTGGGTTAGCACCCCGAGCACATAGCTTTGATCCTTTGCCATCTCAAGCGACCTGTGAAGCTCGAGATTTCCTTTGTTGTCTTGCGTGATACTGGCATAGTGTCCGGTGCCAACCGCATCGAAACCGAGAGCTAAGGCGCGCTCTAGGAGGGCTGCGAACTTGATTCGTTCGTTGCAGCGCATGCATGGATTCGGGGTTCTTCCCGCTTGATACTCCGCTACAAAGTCATCTACAACGTCCACCTTGAAACGCTCGGAGAAGTCCCACACGTAGAAAGGGATTCCGAGCTTTTTGGCGGCTCTTTGGGCATCCATCGAGTCCTCGATGGTGCAGCAGCCTCTAGAGCCCGTTCGAAGGGTTCCAGGCATTCGCGAAAGTGCGAGGTGAACACCCACCACCTCGTGGCCCTCGTCAACCAACCGCGCAGCAGCAACAGCGGAGTCAACTCCGCCACTCATGGCTGCTAAAACCTTCACCCGATAAGTCTAATTTGCGCTTTGAGAGCTCTGGGAGGCGACCAGCGCACCCGGGTGAATCTTGATAATTGCCTCGATGAAGGCCTCAACCTCTTGCTCAGTCGTCGTATGGCCGAGGGTGATTCTCAGGCAGGCAGAGGCCAGCTCTTCCGAATAACCCATCGCCACAAGAACATGCGATGCCCCAAGCACTCCGGCCTGGCACGCGCTGCCCGCGGAGACGCTGACTCCCTCCTGGTCCAATAGAAAGAGCAGATTGTCACTCTGAGTACCGGGAAAAATTATGTGTGCATTGTGATCAACTCGGATTGCGTCTTTTGCTGTCACAATCGCATTCGGAATAGCTCTGACGACCTCGTCCTCTAAGCGGTTGCGGAGTTTACCCAGGCGCTCCTGGCGCTCTGCTCTGTCGGTCACGGCCTCTTGGCAGGCCGCTCCCAGAGCAGCGGCAAGCGGGTAATTCATGGTTCCAGATCTGAGGCCTCTCTCCTGGCCACCGCCGTGAAGCAGGCTGACTGGAGAGAAGTCCCGAGCAACTACCAAAGCACCAACCCCAATCGGTGCGCCGAACTTGTGTCCTGAGATGCTCATGGCAGTAAGGCCTGAAGCCGAGAAATCAACCTCTACGTGACCTATTGCGGCGATCGCGTCGCTGTGCACTGGTATGCCAAGATTTGTCGCCGTCTCGCAGACTTTTGGTATGTCTGTGATGACTCCGGTTTCGTTGTTCACCCACATCAGGCTCACAAAAGCAATCTCTGCTTGGCGCATTTGCAAAACTTCATTGAGGTCATCAAGATCAAGCATTCCGTTCTGCGACACCGCGACGTTGACGACCTCCGCGCCCTCATGCTCAACCAACCAATCAATTGGGTCAAGTAGCGCATGGTGCTCTGTGGCAGCGGTAACAATAACCTTGCGCCGCTGATTCTCCTGCCGCCTGGCCCAGAAGATTCCCTTAATGGCATGGTTATTTGCCTCGGTGCCACCAGAGGTGAAAACTATTTCGCTGCGATTTGCTCCAAGTGACGCCGCAACCTGGTCCCTGGCATCCTCAAGGATGGCTCGGGTGTTCTGGCCATGGCCGTGAACAGATGAGGGATTCCCCAGCTGCGCCAGAGCCCCCTGAAGCGCCTCTAGGGAGGCGACCCTGCAGGGTGAAGTCGCTGCGTGGTCGAGGAATACGGGCATGCAATCCAGTGTATTTGAGCCCCTCGGAAAGCAAAGCCCTATAGCCTTTGTTGAAAAGGCAGTATGTTGGCTCAAAAATCTCAAGACCTCGCACCCCTGGGCATGAATCTGCTCGATGGCGGTGGAGTCTTTGGAGTGTGGTCGAATACTGCGAGCGCCGTAAAGCTCCACATCCTCGATCCAGAGGATTCGTCAACTTCGCTGCATGTAATTGACCTCGAAGAGACCGACGGTGGCATTTGGACCGCGGGAGATGACCGGCTGCAGCGTGGCATCAACTATGTTCTTCGCGCTGAAGGTCCAGAGGGACCAAGACACGCGTTCAACCCCGAGCGGAATCTCCTTGATCCCTATGCCCGGGGGCTAGTGCGAGAGACCCATAGGAATTACCACTGCGTCGCCGTCGACACCAGCTTCGACTGGGAGGGTGTTGAGAAACCTCAAACAGAGCTTGGCATGACGGTGATCTACGAGGCTCACGTTCGGGGACTCACGAGGGTCAATCCAGCCATACCCGAGGAAATTCGTGGCTCCTACGCTGCCCTGGGGCACCCGGCAACAATTGAACACCTGACCTCTTTGGGCATCACCGCAATAGAGCTGCTACCAATACAGGCCTTCATCTCTGAGCCGCGCCTTGTAAACCTTGGCCTCATCAACTACTGGGGCTACAACACCATCAACTTCTTCACCCCACACATGCGCTACGCATCGGAGGGGAAAAGAGCCCTCGGCCCTGAAGCCATGCTGCTCGAGCTCAAAGGAGCAATCAAGGAACTTCACAGGGCAGGCATCGAGGTGATTCTCGATGTTGTCTACAACCACACCGCTGAGGGAGGCCACAAAGGACTCACCTACTCCTATCGCGGATTAGATAACTCGAGCTATTACCGCCAGGACGACCAGGGAAACTATCAGGACACAACTGGCTGCGGAAACTCCCTGGATTTTGGTCAACCCATGGTCCAGAGAATGATGCTGGACAGCCTGCGCTACTGGGTCGACGAGTTGAAAATTGATGGTTTCCGCTTCGATCTGGCTGCAACCCTCGCCAGGGATGAGAACAATCACTTCAATCCTCAGCATCCGGTTCTCACTGCGATGCAGCAAGACCCCGTGATTAGCTCAGCAAAGCTAATAGTCGAGCCCTGGGATGTTGGCATGGGCGGCTGGCAGACAGGTAACTTCCCTCCTGGCTTTCCAGAGTGGAACGACAGATTTAGAGATTCCGTCAGGAAGTTTTGGCTCCAGGATGTTGCCTCATATCGGAGTTCTGGCAACCACCACAACGGCGTTCAAGAAATAGCCAGCAGAATTTCTGGGTCGCAGGACCTAGTGAGTGAAGGCTCACCCCTTGGCACCATCAATTTTGTGACCGCACACGATGGCTTCACCCTTTGGGACCTTGTCTCCTACAACGTCAAGCAAAACTCCGCGAATGGCGAGGGAAATAGAGACGGTGGCAACAACAACCTCAGCTTCAATCATGGTCATGAGGGTGAAACCACTAACAGCTCCGTCAACTATGCAAGGCGCAAGGCGGCAAGGAATCTGATGGGGACGCTGCTGCTTTCCTCTGGAGTTCCGATGATTACCGCTGGTGACGAAAGACTTAAAACCCAGAGTGGGAACAACAATGCCTACTGCCAAGACAACGTAATCACCTGGCAAAACTGGGATCAAGACCAGCACCGACTCGAGTTTCAAAAAACCGTCTCGCATCTCATAGCGCTGCGCCAGGAGATTCCAGCACTGCGGTCAAGAACCTTTACCAAGCTTGACGAGCCAACCGAGGAGAATGACCAAATGCTCTGGTTCTCGGTTCGGGGCGACGAAATAACTATCGATGACTGGCACAATCCTGAGCGCAGGACAATTCAGCGCCTTACCTACCACCTCATGAATAACGGCAACAAACAAGGTGTTCTGCTGGTTCTAAACGGCACGGAGGCTGTCAAGGACGTCACTCTGCCAAAGCCCAAGGAGGCAAAAGGCTTTGAGCTGCTGTGGGACTCTGCTCTTGAGCTGCCACCAGAAAGAGAGCTCGTCCTCGTTCCCGGCGCAAAGCTAAGAATGGTCGAAACGAGCATCCAGCTCTTTCGCGTGCTCTAGCTATCGAGCCTTTTTCTTTGGTAATTGCGCAGGCCATTAGTAAATTGGGAGCGTGGAGAAAGCTGAATACCCGGTTGGACGGTTTCCAATTACAAAAACCTCGCCGGTTGTGGACGGCGGAAAGTATCCCGTCAAGGCTTTCCAGGGTGAAGTAATTGACTTTTTAGCCACCGCCTTTCGGGAGGGTCACGACAAACTCGCCGTCGAGCTGGTCCTGACTGATCCAGCGGGCAAGAAAACCCGTCACCAAATGCATCCCGGTCAACCGGGCTTGGATGAGTGGGTTACTCGAATCCAACTGAGCGAAATCGGAACCTACCAATACCAAGTCTCCGCATGGGATGATGAGTACTCCTCATGGGAGCATGCCACCAGGGTGAAGCTCGAGGCTGGGGTTGACGAAGAGTTAATGATGCTCGAGGGTCAAGCCCTTCTAGAGCGAATGTCAACTGGCAAGGCGAAGACGATAGCAGCCAAATTTCAATCGGCTATCGGAGCGCTAAGTGACAAGAAACTAAAGCCCATAGGAAGATTCGAAAAGGCTCTTGCATCGGGGCTGTCCGAACTGGCTGGTAAGCATCCACTCAGAGAGCGCGAGACGCTATCGGATCCGATTGCGATTTTGTGTGAGAGGAAACTTGCCGGCAGCGGCAGTTGGTACGAGTTCTTTCCAAGATCCGAGGGCGCAAAGCAGAACCGTGATGGTAGCTGGGTTTCAGGGACCTTCAAAACAGCCACCAAGAGCCTCCAGCGGGTCAGCGATATGGGCTTTGAGGTGCTTTATTTGCCGCCGATCCACCCAATCGGAACTTCTCATCGAAAGGGCAAAAACAACACTCTGGTCGCCGAGAAGGGAGACCCGGGTTCACCATGGGCCATTGGGAGCTCTGATGGTGGTCACGACGCTATCCACCCAGACCTAGGAACCGAGAAGGATTTCGCTGCTTTTGTAAAGGCTGCCAACAAGCTGGGGATTGAGGTTGCTATGGACCTAGCTCTGCAAGCCTCGCCTGACCACCCATGGGTCAAATCAAACACCCAGTGGTTCACGACCCGTGCGGACGGGACCATCGCCTATGCGGAGAATCCCCCAAAGAAATACCAAGACATCTACCCAATCAATTTCGACAATGATCCTGAGGGCATTCACAAAGAGGTCATCCGGGTTCTAGAAAAGTGGATAGCTCTGGGCGTAAAGATCTACAGGGTTGATAACCCCCATACCAAGACCGTTGAGTTTTGGCAGAGACTCATTGCCGAGATAAATGCCAAGCACCCTGAGGTTATCTTCCTGGCGGAGGCATTTACTCGCCCCGCCATGATGCACACCCTCGGAAAAATCGGCTTCCAGCAGTCCTACTGCTACTTCTCCTGGCGAAACACCAAGGCTGAGCTCACCTCCTACCTCAATGAGCTATCGCGCGAGTCAGCTGATTTCTTTAGGCCTAGCTTTTGGGTAAACACTCCGGACATCCTCACCGAGTACCTGCAATTTGGCGGTCGTCCCGCCTTCAAGATTCGCGCCACGATTGCCGCAACCGCTGGCCCCAGCTGGGGAATGTATGCGGGCTTTGAGCTCTATGAGGCAGTAGCTCGTGCGGGAAGTGAAGAGAACATAGACAACGAAAAGTATGAGTACAAGGCAAGAGACTTTGTCGGCAGTGAAGACAGGGGCGTGAGCTTAGCGCCGAGAATCCGGTTGCTGAACAAGCTTCGCAAGGAGAATCCTGCGCTAGCTCAGCTAAGAAACATCAGCACTCACTACAGCGACGATGAACAGATTCTTGTTTATGCCAAGCGCCTAGAGCCTCAGTTCAATGGCGGCAAAGACAACACTGTCATTGTGGTGGTCAACACTGACCCCCACTCTGTTCGAGAGACCATGGTCCACCTCGACATGGGTGCCTTGGATTTGCCTCACAGTTTCGAAGTTGAGGACCTAATCACCGGCAAGAAATTCAGCTGGGGCGAGCACAACTTCGTCAGACTTGACTCATTCTCCGAGCCCGCTCACATTCTGAGGGTGATTCGATGAGTTTGGATGAGGCACTCTTCGAGCAGCTGGCCCAAGGTTCTCATCACTCGCCTCACGACTACCTCGGACTACATCCGGAAGGTAAGGGGTGGGTGCTCAGGGCACTCAGGCCACTGGCCAAATCGGTGACCGCGAAAACCAAAACTAAGAAGATCTCCCTAGAGCACGTGCACGCAGGTGTTTGGGAGGCTCGGGGCAAAACCAAGACTTTTGACTACAGACTTATCACCGAGTACGAGGGAACTTCGTGGGAAAGCGCCGATGCCTACAGCTTTTTGCCCATGATTGGTGAGCTCGATCTTCACCTGATTGCAGAAGGCAGGCACGAGGAGCTCTGGAAAGTCCTCGGATCTCACCTCGTGAGCACTAAGGATTCGCTGGGCAAGATTCACGGGGTTAGCTTCAAGGTCTGGGCCCCGAATGCCTCGGCAGTCAGAGTGGTCGGAGACTTTAACTCCTGGGATGGCACCGCTCACGCCATGCGCTCGCTTGGCTCGAGCGGAATTTGGGAGCTGTTTATCCCTGACCTTGAAGCAGGGGCACTTTATAAATACCAAATTCGAACAAGGCACGGGCAGTGGATTACGAAGATTGACCCGATGGCCCGAAGCTTTGAGGTGCCACCATCAACTTCCTCGATTGTCGAGGCCTCGAACTACAGCTGGGGTGATGCGAAGTGGATGGAAGCGCGTGCAAAGCGAGATGCGCTGCGCTCCCCCATGTCTACCTACGAGCTTCACCTTGGATCCTGGCGAGGTGCAAAGAACTATCGGGAGCTAGCGCCCGAGCTAATTGGGCACGTCAAGTACCTTGGCTTTACCCACGTCGAATTCATGCCGCTTGCGGAGCACCCTTTTGGGGGTAGCTGGGGTTATCAAGTGACTGGCTATTTTGCTCCCACCTCACGCTTTGGAACCCCGGATGACTTCAGGTATTTGGTTGATCAGCTCCACCAGGCAGGTATTGGTGTGATCATGGACTGGGTTCCAGCCCACTTCCCCAAAGATGACTGGGCATTGGCAAGGTTTGACGGCGAACCGCTCTATGAGGATGCGGACCCAAGAAGGGGAGATCACCCCGACTGGGGAACCCACGTCTTTAACTTTGGTCGTACTGAGGTGAAGAACTTCCTGGTCGCAAATGCGCTCTACTGGCTCGAGGAGTTCCACATCGACGGCCTCCGAGTGGATGCCGTGGCCTCAATGCTGTATCTGGACTACTCGCGAGAAGATGGCGAGTGGCTGCCAAATGTTTTCGGCGGCCGGGAGAACCTAGACGCCATTCAGTTTTTGCAGGAGACAAACGCAACGGCCTACCGCAGAAATCCAGGCATCATGATGATCGCGGAGGAATCGACAGCATTTGCTGGAGTGAGCTCCCCCACCGACACTGGTGGCCTCGGCTTTGGCTTCAAGTGGAACATGGGATGGATGCACGATTCTCTCCAATACATCGAGCGAGACCCGATGTATCGCTCCCATCACCACGGCGAGATTACTTTTTCAATGCTCTATGCGTATGACGAGAAGTTTGTTCTACCGATAAGCCACGATGAGGTTGTTCACGGCAAAGGCTCGCTTCTTGCGAAGATGCCGGGAGACCACTGGCAAAAGCTAGCGAACATGCGAGCCTATTTGGCATTCATGTGGACCCACCCTGGAAAGAAGCTAATTTTCATGGGCCAGGAGTTTGCCCAGCCCTCGGAATGGAGTGAATCCAGGGAGCTTGACTGGTGGCTCACCGATCACGCCCCCCACAGAGGTATCCAGCAGCTGGTTGCTGACCTAAATGGTCTCTACAGAGAGCACAAAGCCCTCTGGGAGCTGGATCACGAGCCAGCAGGCTTCCGCTGGATTGATGGCGGTGATGCGAATCGCAACCTGCTGAGCTTCATTCGCGAGGACTCAAAGGGCAAGCAACTTGTTGTGGTTGTGAACTTTGCAGGAAATCCCCACCACGATGTGGTGCTGGGAGTTGACCAGCCAGGTGACTACCGAGAACTGCTAAACACCGACGCTGAGGTCTACGGAGGCTCGGGTCATGGCAACCTGGGCAAGATCTCCACTAGTGCAATCCAGTCTCACGGCAGCGCACAGTCCTTGGTTCTGAGCGTCCCACCTCTGGGTGTGCTGGTCCTGGAGAAAATCTAGAACATCAGCGAGGCTAGGCGTCTTCTGGCCTCCAAGACAGCTGGATGCTCGTTTCCGAGAATCAGGAACAGCTTCAGGAGCCTGTCCTTTACGGCGTCTCTGTCGTCAAAACGCTCGGCAAACATTGAGAGCAGTAGCTCAAATGCTCCCTCTGGGTTGTTTGAAGCCAGGAGCTGGTCAGCTCCTAGCATTTCAGTTTCAAGTTCGGTCAGCTTCTCCCCTCCCTGAAGCCTTATCATCAGCTCCACCTGCGCCAGTCCAGCCTCTGCGTCCTGATCATTTGGGTATTCAACGAGAATCTTCTGGTACGTGGATTTTGCGCCCGCCAAATCTCCGCGCTCTATCGCGGCATATGCCTCTTGGTGCTCAGGGCTCAGCTCCTTCTTTGGCTCTGATTCGGGCTCCTTTGCATTAGCAAGCTTGGCCCTGCCGGTTACGTTGTTTTGCTTAGCAAGCTGGAGTACCTGAGAGAGAACCTGCAGAAACTGCTCCTGGGCAATGGCTCCCTGAAACAGCGGGGCTGGTTGTCCGGAGAGGATTGCCAACATGGCAGGCGCCATGCTCACCCCCACTGCCCGTGCCAGTTGAGGAGATGCTGACATGCTGATTTCGATACCTGCAAATCTTCCTTCACTGGCCTCGAGGGTCTTGGTGAGTAGGTTTCTAACCGCTGATGAGTCTTCGCTCTCATCGCTTATCAAAACGAGAACAGGCACCTGCTCGCTGAGCTTTAGGTAGTCACGGAGAGTCTGCTCATCTCCGCTTACCAGCCAGCCGCTTACGGTGTTGGCTGACTCATCCTCGGAGAGCTTGGAAAGGTCAAATGCATTGCCAAATTCAGTCATTATGACCCCAAGGCTACCGCTGTCAAAAGCTGCTGGGTTGCACCCAGAAGCCTCACTCTGGCTTCTCCCCCGGCAGCCGGGATGTGAAACAGCAGCATTGCACCGTATCTTGTTTCGATTCCTGTCGCCGAGCCGCTGGTGCCGAGTAGCACGGCCTCGTCTCCCGCAATAGCCACGGCATCACCTGGCTCCTTAGGAATGATGGTGTAGGTGTCGACCATGTAAATGCCCGCGAGAGCTCCGCCATCAAGCGAGGAAAGGAGCACCATGGGGTCGTCGGTCTGCTTGTGCTGGAAATCCAGGTTGGCGTTGCTAAGAGTCTCTGCTAGACCGCGCTGAACGGAGGCAACGTCTTTGATGTAGTCATTGTTGGGGTCTACCAAATCCACCCACAGCGACTCTGCCCCATTGTTGAGCAGGTCGCCAATTGCCTCACCGAGCAGGCTCGGTGAAACCATCAGGAAGCGATTATCTGGCTTCAGCGAATTGGCGCCGGTGAGCTCTGATGCCACATCCGGAAACTCTGTCCCAGGAAGTAGAGACATATAGTGATAGAGCTTGTATTGCTCTCTCGGGCTCTCCTGCCTCAGAACAAGCATTTGAAGCTGCTGATCACCGGTTACTACCATCACGTTCCGAGGCCAGCTCTCCGTGGCTGGCGGCAAGAACAGCTGAATCGGGGCTGCCGCGATCGGATCAATTGACGCTTCAGGATCCTCAAGACGCGAGATCAAGTTGTAGGCGAATCGTCGCATCTCGAGCGCAGGACCTGTGACGCGAGTCTCGAGAGACTCACGGTCATTATTCTCGTCAGCCACCCCCACAACTTCGGAGATATCGGCAAGTATCTCGCCCACCTGGTCCCTTGTCAGCGCGGGGGTCAGGGTCTCGGGACTTGCCAGCGGACTGGGAGAAAGAATTGGGTTCGGATACTCGGCAACGCAACCACTGAGGAGCGCCGTGCTGAGTCCTGCTGCAATGAATGCATTTGGTCGCAGAGCTCTACGCCCCCGCCGCGGGCTATTGCCGGCCTGGGAAACAGCTCTTCTTGGTTGCCTTCTCCTGGGCGGTCTTGGTCCCCTCCGCCTGGATGAGCGGTGCTTATTCGCGAAGCCTATTGCGGCCCAGATGCCAGCGAGTGAACCCAGTGCCATCAAGGCAACACCCACGTAAGTGATTGGAGGAATTTCAACCGCTTCATCTGGAATGTCCCATTCAATCGAAATGCTCCGTGGGGCAATCTCGAGGCCATTTGATGCCACTAGTACCGCGGTTTGGTTGTCCTGCTCTAGTTCGATGTTGATTACTGACCGGGCGCTAAATTCTTGACTCCATAGGTCAGATCCTGCTGGCGAGGCGAGGTTTCCACTACCCGCAACCTGAATCTCTGCAAGGTCAGCGATTTCCCTTGGCTCATCTACGCTCAGCCTGAGCTCCACATAGGGACTGCCCTCAAGCCATGCCTCCAGGTCGCTCTGACGCGCCGTGGCGACAAAAATCTCACTACCGCGCACAGTTAGCTGAGGACTTGCGCTGTAGGCGGTGAGAAGCCTGTTTGGAATCAGCACGTAGGTGGTGGGCTGATCAAGCTC
>Ga0181567_10004132_pt1 | contig 10661 bp, 18 predicted proteins | sample 101ome_14_FD_133761 | JGI IMG/M metagenome (GOLD analysis project Ga0181567, IMG submission 133761) | Coastal salt marsh microbial communities from the Groves Creek Marsh, Skidaway Island, Georgia - 101403AT metaG (megahit assembly) | ecosystem: Environmental > Aquatic > Marine > Intertidal...
CCACTCGTTCCAGCATACTTTCCCTTGACTTGAATGCTATCAAATACTTCTTTCATTTCTTTGTTGTTCATAGAGAACTTCAAAGTTTACCCTCCCGAAGTTCGGGAACACCATTCCAAACAATGTTTGGTGGTTGTCCCTGCCTTGTGGTAAAGCGAGTCCCAACGAGATTACCGTTGGTTCTAGAACCAACAAGTTCTGCAATGTAGTGAATCTCACCTTTGATGTTTTTGCGGTAGCAATGAATCTCTTGCTCCAACTTACCGCCCCAATCCTTCCATGCTGGCTGAACACCAACAGGGGAATTGTCCACATATCGCTCGGCTTCGTGAGTAATGTAAATCACATCGCAATCCAAGTGGTAAATGGCCTCAAGAAGATGGTAGAAGGTCTTGTTTCTAGCACCATACATGTATGGCATAACCTTGGTAACGACCCGTGGGTTGGGATTAATCTTCAACATACAGGATTCAAACCAAGAGTCAACGCCATCAATGACAAAGATAGGCTTCTCGCCTTCCTCAATCTTTCCACGAACATAGCGAATAAACATGTGAGAGTTTTCTTCACTCTTCTCAATGTCAGTCACATTGTCCTTGTTCATTTCAATGGGGCAGAACACTTGAATGCGCTCTGTAGCATCGTGGTGTTCAATCCAAGTAGACTCTACGCCACGGTCCCAATCAAGAACATAGATTGGGCGGTCGGGGAAATCAAGTGCAAGCCCGGTCTTACCGGTCTTGGGTTCTCCCCAAATGCCGAGAACAAGGCGGGACTTCTTCTCAGCCCTCTTCTTCTCCATCAATTCACGGAACTTATGGTTAAATTCCTCCTGTTTCTTACCAAAGTTCATGGTAGTCGCTTCGCCTGCTTTGCTCGTAATACTCATTTTTATCGCCTCGCTTTTTTCCAATTTTCAATTAATTCATTCACTTCTGTTTTGTCCTTGAACACCATTCGCACTTCTTTTGTGCCGATATGGAGTTTGACATGGTGGCTTCCATCGTCCCAGTTCTCTTTCATTGTAATGAAATCAACACTGGTCAAATCAACCTCCCATTTGTTTTCTACTGTGAGAAAGTCTGCTTTGAACTTCAAAGAAAACTCACCCCTTCGTAAGACATGTATGCGTTGAGAAACTTCGTAAAGTCTTCTTTGCTCATGCGTTGATTCACATGTCTAGGTGCATTTGTGTGAATCTTCACATTGAACATGCCGTCGGGTTCAATGTCCCAAGAAACATGTTGAATTTTGCTAAAGTAAACAAACGCTCTATTCGTTTTCAAACAATTTGCATAAATTTCCATTTAATCACCTCAAGAAAGAAACAATGGGGAAACGGGTTCGTAGGGGAACCCGACCTACTATCTCCGGTGGCTTTCGCCGGGGCATGAAAGTTTTCCCGTTATTACTGGATAAACCCCATTGTCGCATGAAGCGGTCAGTTAAGAACTAACCGCCTCAAAACCAGTCAAAGTCTTCCTCCACAGGGGATGGTGCGTCAACTGGAGAGCCGTGGCGAGTGGTCACGAAAATGCCCGAAGTGTTGATGGTAGCAGGTTCAACACCGTCCTCGCCTTGTCGCTGGGAGGTTCTACCGATGATAATCACGGTAGAGCCAATCCCAAAGTCAAGTTCAAGGTGTTCGGGAATCCAACAAGTCACCATGCCGGAATCGTTCTCGTAGTCCATTTCTGCGTTGAGGTCAGTAATGTTGAGAATCCGATTGCCGTTGGAAGTTGGAGTCATGTTCATGTTGCAAACCGTGCCGTCAGTAATGACAAAGCGTTCCTTTGCAGGAAGGGTCTGCATGACCATGTGCTGGCGGTCAAGTTCAACGAGGGGCGTCAGTTTGTCGCTGAAAGCATCAACAAGAATCTGTTGAATGTCGTAGCCGCTCGTATCACGGTATTTGTCGCCTTCCGGGTCAAGGTCAGCATTCATGACCAAACTGTTCAAAGTCGTCGTGGTTGCACCGTAGAGGTCAGTTCCGTTCTCGTTGGCAACACAACTGAAGTGGACCCAGTTGAACGGTTGTGGCGTAAAGTCCACGGCAGGCTGATTCTTGTAAGAGAAGAAGTAAGGCTTCATCTCGCCACCAGCAACAGAGCCGTAGAAGATACCCGTGCGTCGGTATTGTTCTCTTGGAAGAGGCTTACCGAAGTTGCGGTTCACTCCACCGTTCATGTAGTGTTCGGTAGCATCAAGAGGAATGTAGATGCGACCGTCTTCAAGAGTTTCTGCGCCTTCGGGAAGCGAAGGAACAATCTTCTCTTGGTATTGTCCCTTGTGGTAGCGGGACACAACGAAGCGGCCAAGTGCATTTTCAGTTGCTTGGGCAACCAATCCTTCCTCAAGGGCTTTGTCGGAATCACGAAGGAAGGCTTCCTTCGCCTTGTTTCGGTTCCAACTCATCATGTCCCTAGGAGCATCAAGGCTCACAAAGAACCCAAAGACTTCCTTGAACAGACTGTCGCCACCAGTCTTGGCTCCTGCGTTGTTGTTCTGTTGCTTGCTTCGCATGGCGTTAGCCACAAAGTTTCGCCAAAGGGAAATGGCCACAGGGTTATCCTGCGCCAAGTTGTTTTCTTGGCAGATACCTGCAAACTTCTCCTTCGCTTCATCCAGCCCCATTTCTAGAGCCTTCGCACCGTTTTCAATTTCAGTTTCCATCATATTTTCACCTCAATTTGTTTTTGTTTTTTTTCTTTTTTTGCTTGTCTATTTTTTCGTGAGTTCGTTCTCACATCAGTTGGCTAACCATCCAAGAGGCCAGCACTTTGGGAGTCATTGTCATAGAACGCCATTCTGCTTCACCAACCGTTCTCAGAAATTTGAACTTGACATTGCTATCAAGGCCACTAGCGGCAATGACAACATCGTGCAGTCCATTGCAAATCTCTTTGATGGACCGACCTTTGTATAGCAAATCATGTATTTCACCTAGGACATTCGTATTCTTATTCAGTATTTTGTCAATGATATTCTTATAGTCGTCAAGTGAATTCTCTACTTGTTTCGTAAGGGTTGAGTTACTCGCCTTCGCCGCCTGTATCTCGGTGACTGCTCTACGCATATCACCATTCATAGCATATATGAAGGTTTCAAGTTCGGCACTTGAGAACCTAGTAATTCCCTCCTTGGAGAGAATTGTTGTGATTACATGCATCATGTCTTCGTTGCCGAGTGGCTTGAAATGGTAGTTCGCACACCTACTTTGGAGAGCGAAGATGATTTTGTTTCGGTCATTGCAAGTAATGATGAAGCGAATGTTTGACGCATAACGCTCCATGATTCGCTTGAGTGCATTTTGAGCATCATTGGTCATACCGTCCATTTCATCCAGCAAACAAATACGGAAAGGCACGGGGCCAATGCTGGAGTTTCTAGCAACTTCCTTGATTGCATTACGCACCGTTTCCAGTTTTCTGTCATCGGACGCATTGATTTCAAAGAAGTTATCAGCGTAGTATTCACCAAGCATTTCCTTTCCGAGAATGATTCCAGCCGTTGTCTTTCCATTACCGGGATTACCGTAAATCAAAACATTCGGCATTTCTTTCTCGTCAATCCAAGATTGAGCGTCCATCGTAAAGTGTTGTTGTCCCATGATTTGGGAGATGTTATTCGGTCTGTATTTTTCTGTCCATAGCATTTTTATTCCTCCTATATTCTCTTCTTTTTCTAAGGTATTCTTCTCTGTATTCTTGGTCTTCTTTCATTTTTCTTGAGTGGTGAGCGTTAATTTTCTTATATCTTCTTTTCAACTTCATCTTCTCAGCCAAATAAAAGAAATCTCCGTATTTGCCTTCTTGTGCAAGTGAATAAAGTTCATTGAATTGTTCTTCTGTTAAGTCTTTCCAAATACCATAAGATGTAAATGAGTTAGGTATTTTTAGTTGTATTGCCGCATTTTCTGGAACATCAAACACTTCAATTAAGAATTGTTGTGATTGTGACATTCTCATTTTATTCCTCCTTGTAAATCCACTCGGCGGGAGAAACTCCTTTCTTAGTCACCCGCTGAAACTCCGGTGCTTTACCTAGAATGGAACTCAATTCCTGCATTGATGGCATATGCACTCTCGGTCTTTTGTGACCGTGCTGGCTAAGAGAATTAGTGTGCTTGATAGCCGAATAAATTTGAGCAGTCGTCATTGGTTCATTTCCAAGCACTCGCTTGACTAGGTTTCTCGTTCTTGTCTTCATATGAATTCCTCCAATGTTTTTTGTTGTGCCTTTACTGGGTCTGTCTTCTTTCTCCTTTTCTTCTCACCTAGTTTCAGTAGTCTGCACTCGGCATTGTTGAGTTTGGTCATAGCATATTTCTTGAAATCATCATCTTTGAGCAGTTGCTTGAAAATCCGTTCTTCTTTTACGCCCAGCCTTCTTGCTAATGCTGGGGTCTTGGAATATGTTCCACGCTTCGGCATGGCCAGCCGCCCATAGAAGTTACCAGCATGAGCGAAAGAGAGCATCTCATAGAAGTAGTCTTGGCTCCATCTCCTTTTCACAACACCGTCAACAAATATCAATCGGTTGGGGTGAAGGTTCTCTACAAGCCAAGTAAGAAGTTGGGTATCGGATGGCTTGTTGAACTTCAACAGGTCAGCCATCAAATCCCTGTTTGTTTCTTTGAGAAACCGCATCGTGAGGGAATAGGTGTCCATTTCATACGAAAAAGGTTCTTCGCTACGAGGGGCGAGTTTTTGAATGCTCTCCTGCATGTGTTTCTTGCTTCCGGCTCGCTTAATTTGACACATTGATTTAATCTCTTTTGGGACAGACTTCTCATTAATAGAAGTCAATACAATCTTTCCTTTGTAATGCCTCAAAATAAACAAAATACCTTCTTTATCAGGCTTGTAGTGAATATCTTCAATTAAAATGCCTTTTGATACAGGTAGCGAATGCATGTCGTTGAGAAAAACTGAGTCACCGTAGAGAATAATCGGGTCGTCTAAAAGACCCAATGCCTTGGTGGTTTTTCCTGTGCCGTGCTTTCCTGTAATCAAAATTGGTCTATTGCTATTCATGGTTGTTAGACCCATATTCACATTCTCCTTTAATTTCTACTAACCTTTCAATTCCACGCAAGGTCAAATGTTCTTTGTTTGAGATAATTGATACTGCTTCTCTAAACAGTCCCCATTCATTCTTCGCATCGGGGAGTTGCGGGACTAACTCAGCCGTCTTGTAGAGGTTCTTGATTCCCCCGATATACAAGACCGGTTTGGGCCGCTTTTTGTTTTCCTTTTCTCGGTAAGTCGTTTCAATGCCGTGCTGAATGAGGCTTCTTTGTAAGGCGAGGATAAACTGCTCATTTCCACGAACAACTAATCTAAGCCGCACATTGTAGCCAATCTGCATTCTTTCGTCCACGGACATGTGAAGGTTCATCTTGGAAGATGAAAGCAAGATACCAGTAATCATGTCCTTGCTAAACACCATGCTCCCACTTCCCAACACCGAGGTAATCAAACTTAAATCGCAAGAAGTCAATGCCTTCTCCGATGTGTTTTGACAATTCCTCCGGGTGTGGGACTTGGCCTCCAAAGATAAAACTAACCTTAGTCCCTTGATAGCCACCCATCATTCTCGCATTATCTTCGTCAATGTAGTTGACAAGGAGAATGAACGGTGCTTGTTCTTCACAGATGAGCATCATCTTTGGTATGAGTCCAACACTTAACATGTCAGCATCTTTCAATTCCAGTTGCCCGTAAACAAGGAAGTTCAAAGTCGTCACATAGCCATATTCGCCAATCATTTGGACGACTTCTTCATCAAACATGCTACTGTTCCCACCACTTTGGCTTGTCTTCACTCCGGCCAGTCCAGTCATGGAGGCCCAGTTTGATTTGGTATTGTAGGCGTCTAATACTTGGTCCCTTCTTCCAAGACCATGAATCAATGCGGTCGCTATCAAACTGAGCCAATAGCATTGTTGTCCCCTTGTCTAACACTTGCACTTCTCTAATCATCATACAAGTGCCTCCACATCTTCAAGCGTGTTAATGTCGGCCACGAACTTGTCGTCACGAATTCTTTCCATTCTTGGGAATCTCAAGCCATAGTTGCCCTTCGCATCTTGTGAAATCAAATCAGCCTTTACCTGCAAAACAATTCTAGGTAGGAACTTCCACACGCCAAAATCAAATGACTCAACATTTCGCTTGAGTTGATGAGTCAGCGTTGTGAGTTGTTGGTCGCTAAAGCCCGTTCCAACATTACCAATAGAAGCAAAACCATTGGGTGCTTTCACACCGACTTCAAAGGTTGCAAACACATTGGACTTCTTGCCTTCGCCAAGTCTTGCTGAAAGAATCACAACATCTAGTTCAATGCGAGGCGGTTTGTATTTCGCCCAGCCAGCACTTCGCTTGCCGGACTCATAGGGAAGGGAAGCATCTTTGACAATGATACCTTCAAAGCCTTCGTTGATGGCTATGTTGTAGAATGCTAGAACATCACCACCATTGGCCATGCGCTGGGCTTGGTCGGGAATCTCAAGATACCTTGCTAGGCGTTCTTTGTAGGGCAGATTCATGATTGTATCAGTTTCCCACTTCAAACAGTCAAAGATAACCCACTTGACAAGAACCTTGTTCATGGCTTCTTGGACATTCTTTGAGTGAACTCTCGTAGCCATGTGCTTGTGTTCAAGCGGATAGCCCTGTGAGTCTACTGGGTAAATCTCTCCGTCAAAGATGGCTTCCGATACAGGATAGCCACGAACTATTTGCACAACATCGGGGAACTGAGAAGTCACGATTTTGCCTTTACGGTTGAAAATGATAACTGATTCATTCTGCTTGTGGATTTGGTATCGGTTGCCGTCATACTTGAAATCAACAACTTTGTCCTTTGGCCACTTTTCCATCGGGATTTCTTTGGCCAGCATCGGGGCAACGAAAGAACCGTGACTCAAGTTCATTGGTGGCTCGCTACCCATTTGGTAGTATGCGACTACATTAGAGAGGCTATTGAAGTTACAATGCTTCTTGGTATCAGCGACTTTGACCTTGAAATGTTTAGCGACTGCCTTTTGACAAATCCCTTCATTGATGCCGTTTCTAGGCACTCGGAGCCAATAGCGTATGAACCACATACGCTCCAAAGCCGACATTTCAAAAATCGCATCTTTAACAAGAAGGTAAGATTGGGTAGACATGCTACCACAATCCAACTCCAACAATCGCACGATGTTTTGAAGAGAAGTATGGGTTTGAGTTTCAGCACTGGAATCAAGGTAGTAGATTGCATAGCCCATATCTTCATGAGCAGAATACAACCCTTCCAGTTCATCTTCAAAGATTTCAAACATCTTGGCTAGCCATTTCTTGGCCTTCGCCAAACCGATATTATTTGAGTTAAGGTCAAGAGAGAGAATCTTGGCAAGCAACCGCTTGTCCTCAAAACTCTCCATTCCCTTTGAAAGCAGTTTCACTTGTTGGCTGGGTAGGTGTTTGTCCGTTGCTTGAAGCAGTCGGCATAATGTCATCCAATTCATCTATTATCACTCCTAGATTTTGATTTACTTTGATAATCAGTTCTTTTAGTAATGGGCTGATTTTCCCATCATTGTTCTCTGCAAATGTCCACATGACCCCTGCAAGGTATTTCCACTCACTCTTCTTCATCGGGTTCTACCGCCTGTAGCAGTCGCAAGAAGTTTGTAATCATGTGAGCAACGACTTGTCCTTCTTCCTCTCGTCCCTGTTCCAAGAAACGATGCATGAGGTGAATGAGTGTGGCTTGTGTAATAGCGGGACTCATCTTGAGAATCCCACCACCACGCTGAATCTCCCAATAAGCAACGAAGGTTGCTTTTGCTAGGTGATTGCCGTAGCGCATTTCACCAACACTAGAATTGAAATGGTCTAGCATGATTGGTTCTTTCTTCAATCGCTTTCTTTGTTCGTCCACCCACATGGCGAACTTCTTGTCGTTTGTGCATATCAAAAACAGTTTATTCATCTAACTCTCTCCTTAGAATTTCTAGAAGCAACTTGGCTTCTTCTCGGTTTACCCGAATGCCCTTATGTGTGGGCTTGTCATTTCTTGACCATCTAATATCAAGAACAGGAATGTTCCAATAGACCCCACTACGGATGATAACCTCATCTTTCTCGTTTCTCACAACTCTACCAATTACTTGTAGTTCGCTCATTCCATCATCCATCCTTGTTTAAACTTCTCAAGTTCTTGCCTTGAGGTAAAGTATCTTGGATTGTGAAGACTACTCAATGAGTTGCAAACCCAGCAAACACCACCGATGCTAGAGATTTGAACAATCTCAAACTGTTCGCCATTGATTTCAAGCACTTCAACAGTGTTGATTTCGGGAACAAGCCCATACATTCGGGTAATCTCGGAAGCAACATCACGCATGTTTTCTACAACATACTTGATGATGTGCGCTCTTTGGATTGGAATTTTCGGGGCAACTTGGAACTTCACTTGGCCCGTCATGTTACACACTTTGCATTTGTTTCCATCACAGATGGGACATTTGATTTCTGCATCATAAGGCGCAGGAAGCGTAACGGTGACGGCCCTTTTCGTCATTGCTTTCTCTCCTTGAAGTTACGGAAGGCTCTCAACATGTCGTTCATGAGAGCAGTATGGGTGTTCCATGCCCACTTTAAGAAACTTGAACCTTCATCGCCTTCCCAGCAATCGGGGCAAAAGTCCCCATCAACCAAATGGTCATTGAGAACACTCCTTTGGCAAATACTGCACTCCATCTTCATTCCTCCAAAAGCACTGCTACATCGGTTGTCAAGAAAAGACTCGCAATTGACATAGCGGCCACAAAACTGTTCTTTGTAACCTTTACCGGGTCAAAGACTCCAGCCGTTTCCAAATCCTCATATTCACAGGTCAATGCATTGTAGCCTTGGGCTTGGAGTTTTTCTGCGTGGAACTCCCCGCCACTATTGGAAACCAAGGTGGTCACAGGAGCAAGCAAAGCGTTCTTCACAATGGAGTGCCCTAGAGCGGCTCCTAGAGCCTCTCTAGCACGATAGAGGGTCATACCCCCACCCAACACAATACCTTCGCCTAGAGCGGCCTTGGTAGCGTTGAGAGCATCGTCTAGCCTCTCCTTCTTCTCCCGCATTTCAAGTTGAGAACCTGCACCAACTCGGATGGTAGCAACTCCACCACTCAAACGAGCGATTCTTGATTTGATTCTCGCCAAGTCAAACCCTTCCATGTCCTCTGCGATTTCTCTCAATTGAGCAATCTTTTGAGAAGTATCGCCACTACCACCAATAATGGTAGTGTATTCCTTTCCAACGATGACTTTCTCACATTGGCCGAACTCTTCAAAGGAAATCAACTTGGGGTCGTCCCTTGATTCGTCGTTGAACACTTTACCACCGACAAGTGAACTGGTATCTTGTAACTCATCCAACTGAGCATCGCCAAAGTTGGGAGCAAGAATGGCCGCACATTGAATTGTTTTGTTCATGATGTTCATCATGAGATTAGCCAAAGCAGAACCTTCAATTCCCTTTGACACAATAAGCAATGGTCTTCCCTTTGCAGAAGCAATTTCAAGCATTGGCAACAAATCTTGGAAAGCCTTGACTTTCAAGTTAGAAAGGAAAATCAAAGGATTCTCCAATGTGCATTTACCGTCTTCGTCAGCCATAAGGTGGGAAATGTAGCCCTCATCAAGACGCACACCTTCCCTCGTAATGAGTTCCGTTCTGTGGGACTTGCCTTCTTCAACAGTAACAATACCTTCACGACCGACTGCATTGATGGCCTCTTGAATCAATTCTCCAAGAGAAGCATCGTTGTTCGCCGCAATGGTTGCAATGTTGAGAATGTTGTCGTCTTCAATTGGTGTGGCTTGCTCATCCAAGTATTGGAGAATCGCTTCTTGAGCATCCTCAAGTTGAAGCCTCAACTCATGAAGGTTGAAGGTATCAAGGTTAGCGATTTCATTGCACAAGGCTCTTGCAATCACGCAAGCCGTTGTAGTTCCGTCACCGCTGGAGTCTTGCGCTTTGCTAGCCAAGTTCTGCACCATTTGAACACCCATTTGAACATAAGGGTCTTCGCTTCGGACATACTTGGTAATGGTCACACCGTCGTTGATGATAACTGGTGGCTCTCCCTGTAGAATAACAGTTCTAGCCTGTGGCCCAAGTGTCGGGCTAACCGTATCGGCAACCAAGTTGATGCCTTCAAGCAGTTTTTTCTTCACTTCATTCCCATGCAAAATCATTCAACCATCTCCATACTTTCATCCAAAAAACCATGACAGTTTGGACATTCAATTAGTTCGGAATTTACGAAGTTGTGACAATGAGGACATAGGACTTCGCTCATTCTTTCACCAACCCGTAATAGCCTTCTTCCTTAACAGGAACACCGATGTATTCAGCGTAGCACTTCTCACTACAGAAGTTCCTTTGACCAATAGCAGTTGGAATGTCCTTGTAAGGCGTAACTGAATGGTCACAGTTGGCACAGTTTCTTGGAATCATCATTCTTCCACCAACCTTGTTTGAAGTCCTTTCCAAAGGTCATAGGCTAGTTTCTTTTCAGGAATGCTATCCAACATCATAATGATGATGTTGTGAAGAAACTGAAGTTCACCAACCAAATAGCGGTCTTCAATTTCTTCTCGGAACAAATCTCCA
>Ga0181567_10004136_pt1 | contig 10651 bp, 10 predicted proteins | sample 101ome_14_FD_133761 | JGI IMG/M metagenome (GOLD analysis project Ga0181567, IMG submission 133761) | Coastal salt marsh microbial communities from the Groves Creek Marsh, Skidaway Island, Georgia - 101403AT metaG (megahit assembly) | ecosystem: Environmental > Aquatic > Marine > Intertidal...
CGAGGTTGGTCTTTGAACATCTCTTGCCGGGTGAGATCAGCCAGAATTCTTCGGGTTCGATGTTTAAACATCGTTCGAACACGAGGCATAACCATAATCGGCACACCGATTCTCGAGAAAAAATGGAAGGGGAGTTTCCAATCGACCTTATCTTCAATGGTCATTTCTTGATCGCCACCATCAACAAATTTGTGAACATGATTCCAACGAGCAAATGGCCCTTTCACTGAATCATCACAGAATTGTTCGCCTTCAATGTAACTGTGGTGTTTGGCAACCCAGCGTTGAGGAACAATCCCTATTTTCATCCTGAATTCCGTTATTGCACCGTCGGTGATACCACCTACTTCAACAGGGCGAATGCCTTCCCAATCAGGCATAATTCGGCGTACTGCACCCGGTCGAGCATGCCAGTTCCAAACGGCTTCTCGAGAGAATGGAAAGGTTGCTGAATGTTCAAAAATCGGCATACGCGTCACCTAGTGTTAGGAATCAGCGTATTTTCGTATATAATCCTCAGTTTTGAACTTACGTTGCGTTGATGCGGAGGTCATGTAACGGACCTTTCCAAAGACTTCTCGCTCAAACCAACCTCGATCGAAGCGGCCGAAAATCCAGAAGATTCCTGTGTATGAATTTGGATCTCGGCCGTCAAGAGCCCAACGATCGTTGAGACGAATCAGCCAATCGCACGCAGTCTCTGGATCCGGGCACCATTCAAGGACCTTCTTGCCCCAAAGCATACGCAGATAGTTGTGAATGATGCCTTCCTTACGAAGTTGCCATTGTGCCGCATTCCACAGTGGATCATGCGTTTCACCGTTTTCGAGTTGCTCGAAGGTGTAAACATAAGGCCGCTCATCATTTCCATGCTCTTCAAGGGTGTTTTTTGCCCATTCTGGGAGCGTCTGGTAGGATGTATGATCGGGATGTTCATAGCAGTAAATGAAGCCAAGTTCACGCCAGGTAATGACTTGGTCGAGGAACGCCTCAGCACCTTCACTCATTCCCCACCAACCAGATCGACGACCATTGTGCGGAGGCGTGATTTTCATCGGATTCCAGCCTTCTGAATTTAACACTTCATTGACGATTTCAAATGAAGAAAGATGACCGAAATGAAGCCATGGCGAGAGGCCGCTTCCTCCATTTCGTTCCGGATGATTCCGATCGAGGTGATAGGATCTGAGGCGTTGTTCAATAAATTTTTTCAATTCAATTCGCGCTGTCACCGAGCCGCCTCTTTGGTCGTCGACAGGTGGAACATCGTGGTCGATATCGAGTGCAGAAAGCGCCTCTCTTCCTTCTCTGGATGCTTCTGATACTCTCCATATAAACTCCAATGGAGTCATTGGAACGTTCGCATCGATGAAGCATTGATTGGCAATTTCAGCACCATCTCCCACGTCTTGCAGTTGTTCGAGTGGATTTGATAACGGGGGCGTTGCAATAAAATTGAGAATATTTTGATGGATGTAGCGTCGGAAAGAATGAGCCGTTGAAAACGATCGTTCAGGAGCACGCATTGGAACAATACCGTTGCTGTCGACAGATTGAACCGAGCAAGTTGCAAGCTTCTTCGCTCTCTGTGCAACATCTCGTGGCATGTATGTTGGATAGTCGTCGATGACAACCGCAACAGCATCCTTTGCAAACGATTGCAAGAGGCCTCCTGCCTGAGATTTTTTCGTCTCGACATATGGAATGTAAGTCACTGGGCTTGATTCGAACAATTTTCTGTTGTCGATCATCCCTTGCAAAACGAAGGTGTGAATTCGATCGTTTGCCCATCGGTGTCCGAGGGCAAGGCATTCGACGACGATGAGAGGGACGTTGTGTTCATTTGCTAACCCAATGGCATGTTCAAGTGCATGATTCCATCGTGTGCGCCGAGCGCTCGTCATCCAGTAGACAATGTGCGTTCCATCGAGATTCACTGGCTTGTTGTTGGCGTCGATACGGCGGACATCAATCATTGAACCACCTCTTCCGACAGCGTCATCCTTCCATCGCTGAAGACCAATTGATAGGGTCGCTTGGATTCAGTGCTCAGGTCAATGAGGGGAAGTGAGGAATCCTTAAGCGCAACTTCAGCAAAGCCACGCATGGCAGCAGAGACCCATTCAATTTCATCGAACGTTTCAGGTTTGAAGAATTGGATGTTTGCGATTTCATCTTCCTGGGGTCGAATGTCAAATGCCGATGCTGTGACCTTGTAGCACAGAAAAAGTCCAACTCCGTGGGATGTCTGAGTTGTCCTCAGACCAAGGAATCCTGATACTTCCCCCTCGGTGTTTGTTTCTTCACGGAGTTCTCTCAGTACAGCGTTTTCGATGGATTCATTGAGTTCAACATGTCCTTTTGGAAGACCCCAACGACCCGCATACGGTCCTTTGGCTTCTTGAACGAGGAGTACCCCTGATTCAGTGACTACAGCAGCAGCCACGCCAATATCAAAACCTCCAGCCACGTTAAAAATTGAACGCACCGAGTATTTGAAGAACCGTTTAGAAAATCGCCACAAAACCCTTAGTTGAGAAACAGTCCTTTATACATAGAACGTCGTTATCATGGATTATGAAGGTACATCCGGACAGAGAATTTACTGCTGTTCCTGCAGATGCAAAACTCCCGACGAAGTACGGCGAATTTCGTATTCGCTCGTATGTTGACCCACGAGATGGTGCAGAACACGCAGCGGTTTACTATGGCGACATGAACGACCAAACTCCACCGCTCGTACGCATCCACTCTGAATGCCTCACCGGCGATGCTTTGGGTAGCTTGCGATGCGATTGTGGCCCACAACTCCAGCGGGCTTTGAAAACGATCCAAACGGAAGGTCGAGGCATCGTGTTGTACCTCCGCCAAGAAGGTCGAGGTATCGGTTTGTTTGCAAAGATGCAAGCATACAACCTTCAAGACCGTGGACTTGACACACTTGATGCAAACCTCGCACTCAACCTGCCTGCAGATGGCCGCGATTACACCATCGCAGCACACATGCTGACCGACATAGGTGTTGACAGCGTCCGCCTCATGACGAACAACCCCGACAAGGTCGAACAACTACAACGTCACGGGATTAACGTCGTCGATCGGGTCGAGCACAAAGCAGGATTGTGCTCCGAAAACAGAGATTATTTGCGAACAAAGGCGCTTCGAATGCGCCACATTTTACCAATTTGAGGATGATACATATGGGAGAAGTCATTTTGACAGCAGACCGTCTCACACAAGCAGAGGCGAAGCGAGTGAGCAGTGATTTAATTGGAGAAATCGCCCCGGAATTCAGCCTCATGGATGACGCAGGCAACGTTTTTGATAGCTCTAGCCTCGATGGATCGTGGAGAATTTTATTCTTCTATGCAAAGAACGGCTCTCCAACGTGCAAGCGCGGTTGCCTAACCTTCAAAGAACAACACGATTTGTTCGTCTCTGCTGGATGTAATGTTGTCGGAATTGGTGAAGGAACGAGCGAATCTCACGCCAAATTCAAGAAAGAACTCGGTGGCCTACCGTTCCCGTTGCTGGCTGACCCAGACCGAGCAGTTGCGAACAAATTCCTCGTTCCTGTTCATCTCGGCATGTTCCCTGCCAAGTCCAGTTTCCTCATAGGACCAGACAACCGCATTCACCACGTCTACGATTGGCTCTTCCGCCCACGTCGTCACGTTGCTAGGATTTTGAAGAGCCTCTCATCCGTCACCGGGGGATCGGATTGATGTGGGACAGCCTTCTCAATGAAGCGGGACTCACTGAGCGCGAAGTCCGTTCAATCATGGTTCTCGGAAACAATCCGAACATGCGAGCAAGTGAACTTGCTAAAGAACTTCAAACAACACGTTTGGACGCCTACAACAGCCTTTCTCGATTGCAGGAAATGGGTATCGTAACAGCCACTGCGGATCGCCCCATGCTTTTCTCGAGCCTCCGTGTCGACGAAGCCCTCCAGCACATTATCGAGATGCGCCGACGACAACTCGACAACCTCGAGGAAGGTTTCAACGAACTATCCAAGGGAATAACCGAAGGCAATGCCTCCTACGAAGCAAATCGACGTCAAAGGGATGAACCTCGCTTCGCCGTCCTCAAAGAACGAAGCCACATCTATCGACGGCTCGAGCGTATGGCCGAGGAAGCAGAAGAACGGCTTGTCCTCTTGTTGGGTCGCTATGGAATTCTCCACCTTTGTCGTAGTGAAGCACTTGAAACGGTGAATTCAGTGGCTGAGAAAGGTGTTGTTGTTCAAGTCATTGCACAACTCGACCGAAGAACAACTCGCTTCTTCCAGAAGTTGCATGAATCCATTGAAATCAAACACTCAGACGATCTCGACTCTCAAGGATTCCTTCAAGATTGTACGCACGTTGTTCAGTTCCTCAACATCGAAGAAAATCCTGTTGGACGTGGCAAAGAAGACGCTGCTCTTGTCATTGAAAGTGAACCTTTTGCTAAGGCTCAAGAAAACCTCATTGATACCATATGGGAGGATGCTGTTCAGTTCGAAGTGGCTGAAGCTCGTTTCTCCAAGGGACGAATTCATGACCCGTTGCGACTCACCATCGGCGAAGGATCGTTCCTCGATTCCCTTGTTGGCGCACTCGGCGTTGATGACCTGCCAGAGCATGACACACCGTTCGACCCTGAAGCATTCCTTGCAGCGGGAACGGAAGTTAATCAAGCGCGCCAGGAACTCACCAAAGGACGCCTCTCGAATCTCAAGATTCTCGGAATCGATCTGTCTCGTATGCTTCGACAAGTCGGCAATCGTGTCGGTCACGAACTTGCCTTTTCACTCCGTTCGATTGAGAACCATGTTGAATTCCTTGACGAAATGATGGATTGGTGGGAATTTGCAGGACTTGGCCGCCTCGAATATGGCATCGATCCGGTGTTCCATGTTCAAGTTGGACTTGATCACCCTCCAAGTGAAGATCCTGACGTCCTCCCTATGTGGGAACTTGACGACGGAATCATCGAAGGTGCATTGATGACGCGATTCCCGAAGGACGGGAACGTGAACGTTCGCCGCTACGACGGCACTGGCGAACCAGATGACCTTTGGCGCTACCATATCATCATGAACAATGAAGAACAGGCAGTTGAACCATCGTCATCATGAGCCCGAACGAGACGACCATCTTGGTCGTTTTTGCTTACGTTACAATAGCGTGGCTCAAGACCGTTTCATCAGGCAATGTTACCGTTATGGATGTCTTGTGGGGAATGGGTTTTGTTCTCATCGCGTGGACTCGATTTTTCTTGTATGACGCATTCAACATTGCAGCCATTGCGTGCCTCGTGTGTGTCAACTTTTGGGGCTTAAGGCTTGGATATGTTCTTCACAAACGGACGAAGAATCGAGGCGAAGATCCTCGATACGTGCGGATGCGGGAAACCGCTGGGCGAAACTGGTGGTGGATTAGTTTCCTTCAGGTCTTCTTGCTTCAAGGAGTCCTTCTCCTCGTCATTGCGCTTCCCATTTTCTTCCTCATTCCAGGACCCTCCGAGGCTGTGGAATGGGCTGTTGGAAAAGTTGTTCTCTCCACAATGTGCTTGATTGGATTCATCATCGGTTTGTTGCTCGAGCATAAAGCAGATATGGAACTCAAGCGGTTTCGAGAAATGAATGGCGCTGGGCTTCTGAAAACAGATGGGATGTTCTCAATCACTCGGCATCCTAACCACCTTGGTGAAGCGCTTCTGTGGTGGTCAATCGGTGGCTTTGCACTTGTAGTTGGTGGCAGCAGTGCTCTTCCAGCACTCATAGGTCCTTTGATCTTGACATTGCTCCTACGATACGTCAGTGGAGTCAAAATGTCAGAGGTCGATTTACAAGAGCGAGAAGGATACAAGGAATGGGTTTCTACCACGCCAGCAATGTTCGCAAACCCCCTCACCGCCCTCTTGAAGAAAAACGCCGATTGATAAATGAAAAGGAAGTTTTCTAACTATGCGCCTCCTCACGTTCGTCCGATTCATTCGAATGATTACGAAGAAAGGACCTGCTGATCTCGACAAGATTCAGAACATGGGATTGCTCGCTGTAAAGCTCACTCAAATCTTCGCACTGCGACCCGATTTGTTGTCGGAAGAAAAGTGCCGGCAACTGCAATCCTTGTATCAAAGAGCCAATTCAATTCCAAAAGAAGATTCGATGACACTCATTCAAAATCGTGCACCCTCTGGATTCCTTGACGCTTTCGAATCGTTTGAAGAGGAGCCATTTGCAGCAGCCAGTATTGGCCAAGTGCATCGTGGCGTCCTCAAAGATGGGAGCGAAGTCGTCGTGAAGATTATCAAAGCAGATTTTGAGAAATCATTCCGCAAGGATGTTTCTCGAATGCGACGATGGTTGCGCATGGGATTGTTCCTTAATCCTCGATTGCGAAAGGTCGGCAATCCAATTGGGTTGCTTCAGCACGTTGAAGACTATACTCTTCGAGAACTCGACCTGCGCAATGAAATTCAAGGTGCGGAACTCCTTGAACAAAAAGCGAAGGAAGTTGAACATCAATTCCCAATGCCTCTCCTGAAATTCCCAAAGGTTTGGCCTGAATTATCGAATCGACATATACTCGTCATGGAACACATCAAGGCTCCTACATTGGAATCCCGCCTGTCTAGCCAAGACCTTTCCTGGGACGATCTTCTGCAACTCTTCCGGATTCACGGAGCATTCATGTTCGGCATAGGAACCTTCCATGGTGACCTCCACCCCGGGAATGCAATGGTCGACGAAAATGGAATGTTCACATTCATCGATACTGGTGCTATTTCACACGCACCAGAAAGTGTTCGCTCCGCCTTGTTTGGATTTTTTTACTATCTCGCTAAGGGTGAACTGGAAGAGGCGTTTGAAGCCATGCTCACCATGGCCGACACGCCTCCAACGGGTGAGGCAAAGGCTCGCTACATGCGTGAGATGCACGAAACATACGCTGATTTTGTTGGAAAATCCGTCAGCGAGGTGAGCCTTACACAGCAAATGATGAAGACGGTGAGAATTGCGGTTCTTGCAGGATGTCGATTTGGTGAAGAAGCCTTCCCAATCATTCGTTCTCTGATGTATATGGACGGCATGGTTCTTCGAGGACATCCGGACGTTGATCTCATCTCGTCCATGGGACCTTACCTTGATGAGTTCGCCTCAATCGTTGAATTGCCATACAGAACGGATACTGCGAATCCTTCAATCACGTCTAAAACCACGTTTTGGGAAGGCAATCCGAACCCCTCTGATTGACTGGTGTAAAACGCCGCTTTATATGTGGAACAACGGTGATTTCTACCTATGCCTACGCCCAATTCTCAACATATCGTCATCGTCGGAGCAGGCCCTGGTGGTCTCGCAGCATCTCTCCTCCTTGCAAAAGCAGGTGTTAACGTAACCGTCGTCGAGCGCTCCAGTAAGGTAGGTGGTCGAACAAAGGTCATCGAGCGTGATGGATTTAAATTCGATCTCGGCCCAACATTCTTTCATTACACCGAAGTGATCGAAGAAATCTTCCAGGCAATTGGGAAAGATGCTCACAAAGAGCTGAAACTCAACCAACTCGACCTGAATTATCGCTTGATTTTCGGACAAGGGGGCGAACTCGATTGCACCAGTGATTTGGATGTCATGCGAGACCGAATCGCCGTTCTATCCGGCGACAAGGATGCTGACGCATTCGTCCGATACGTCGAGGACAACAGAAAGAAACTTCACCGTGCCAAGGCATGTCTTCAAGAGCCGTGGAATGGACCACGAGATATTTTCTCGAAGCGTGTCATGCGAGCAGCAACAGTACTACGACCTACCCGCTCGGTCGCCAATGATTTGATGCGCTTGTTTGATGATGACCGTTTGATGCTTGCGATGTCGTTCCAAACCAAGTATCTCGGTATGTCTCCATTCAATTGCCCGAGTTTGTTCACGATTCTTGCGTTCCTTGAATACGAGTATGGAATTTTCCACCCTACCGGTGGACTTGGTTCAGTACCCGTTCGAATGGCAGAGATTGCAGAAGAAATGGGTGTTCAATTCCGGCTCGGAGAGGCTGTTGAAGAAGTCATCATGGAAGGCAAGACTGCAGTCGGAGTTCGTACTGAGAAGGGCGTATTGATGGCTGACCGAGTGATTGTCAACGCAGATTTTGCCAATGCGATGACAAGTATCGTACCAAACAAATCCAGAAAGCGATGGACGGACAAGAAACTCGAATCGAAGAAGTACTCCTGTTCTACGTTCATGTTGTACCTCGGTGTTGACCGAACCTACGACCTTCCTCACCACCAAATCTACGCATCCAAGAACTACGTCGAAAATCTAGAGGACATCGAAAAGCATCACAGGCTTTCCTGGGACGATCCTTCTGTGTACGTTCAAAATGCCTGTGTCACCGACCCTGGACTCGCTCCGGAAGGTTGTGCAACCGTCTATGTTCTCGTTCCTGTTTCACATCAAACGGAAAACATCGACTGGTCGAAAGAATCCAGCAAGTTCCGAGAGCGCATCCTCGACCAGATCGAGACAAAGCTCGGCTACGAGAACATCCGTGACCACATCGTTACTGAGATGATGATGACACCTGACGACTGGGGCGACCACTGCTACCGTGGCGCTGTGTTCAACCTCGCACACGGACTCGACCAAATGCTATGGCGACGACCTCGTAACCGATTTGAAGATGTCAAGAACATGTACCTGGTTGGTGGAGGAACCCACCCTGGTTCCGGACTGCCAGTAATTTTTGAGAGTGCTCGAATTAGCAGCAAGCTCGTCCTCGATGACTTGGGCATCAAGCCAGATTGGAATGGCGTTGAAACATGGTTCGAAAATGTTCGACGTTCACCGAACGGACGCAAGGCTCAGCGACGAATGACCACCACAAAGGAAACTGGAACACCAACAAACGCCTGAGGGAACAACGTGCGATTCGTTGCCCTAACGCTCCTTCTGCTTCTGTCTGGTTGTCTCGAATCAACTGCCGAGGATGGGCGGGTATTCACCGTAGAGACACTCGACAGACCAGAAGATGCTGGAGCAATATACTCAATGAAAAACAACCTTACTGAGGGTCCTGTTTTGGTTCTCTTCATCGGTGTTGGGTGCATCGGATGCAAGGAATGGACTGACGACTTACGAGAACATCACACTGAATGGATGGCTCAAGATCCACCACTTCAGATCGTCTCAGTAGAACGATACCTCAATTTCGAAACCAAAGAAGATGTTGCCGAAGAATTTGGTTTTGTCGATAGCAATCACTACACTCCTTGGCCGATTGTTCTCCCAACGGATGATGACTCGATTCAACGAATCGACGATCAGGCCAATCTAAGTCAATCCATTTTCGAATTCTATGGTCTTCCAGGCACACCAGCATTGTTCCTTATCGACCAAAATGGTGTCATCCAATGGGAAAGCGACACCTATTATCCGAATGAGAATTCAATACGTGAAATTGAAGCCGCTTACAACAAGGTGATTTGATGGTTGAAACAATGCTTCTCATCGCCTTTTTCACATCATCAATGTGGGTTGGACCCTTCTGGATGCTTATGCTTCTTCAGCCACATGCTGACCGAACAAAGAAATGGATGGAGGGGCCGTGGTTTGTCCTTGGACCGTTGGCCGCCTATCTCATTGTTCTTGCAATGAATTTGGGTGCTCTCAGTGATATGATTGGAGACGGCACACTAACTGGTATTGTATCAGGACTAGCTGATGTTCTTGGTACACACGATGGTGCTGTTCTTGCATGGACGCACTTCGTGATCGGGGACATTATCGTCACTCGGTGGATATGGAAGCGTAGTGTTGAGACAGAAATCAACAAAACGGCTGCACAAGTCGCTATCCTGTTTGGCGTCATGCTCATGCCAGTTGGACTCGCTATCCACTTCATTAACATGCAAATGAACAAGGAACACAACACGCATTCATAACTGTAAAAACTGGGGAAGGGATATGAACAAGGCAGAAACGATTGAACAAGCGTTCCTAGAATGCGAAGAAATTTGCCGTCGTGCATCGTCAACGTTCTTTGCAAGTTTCTCTGCTCTACCCTATCTAAAGAAGCGCGCTGTCCACGCAGTGTATGCCTTGTGCCGTTATCTTGACGACATTGCGGATGGTGATGCACGACCATTTGTTCAAGAGTCGGAGGCCTTGGACAAACTCGTTCAAGAGCGTGATACGCTTCTTCAGAGCATTCATCAAACGAAGATGAACAACACACCTGAAGAACATCGATACCGTTTGATGGCTCTTGTTGATGCAAAAGAGCGCCTTACACGTTTGTTTGAGGGTGATGAAACCGCAACTCAAGGTGAAGCTATTTTCATCGCCATAAGTGAGGTATTCAAGCAATTCCCGGTTCGGCTCACTGACTTTGAAACGATCATTGAAGGAATGGAAGACGACTTGTTTGAAGTTCGTCACAAGACTTGGGATGAAATGCGTGCTTACTGTTACAAAGTCGCATCAGCCGTTGGTCTTGTTCTCATCGAAATCTACGGTTGTGACGATGCTGGTGCCCGCATTCACGCCATCGATATGGGAATTCAGTTGCAAATGATCAACATTCTACGAGATGTATCAGAAGATTATCGAAGCGGTCGAATCTATCTCCCAATCAATGTATTGGGTGATTACAATATC
>Ga0181567_10004142_pt1 | contig 10645 bp, 15 predicted proteins | sample 101ome_14_FD_133761 | JGI IMG/M metagenome (GOLD analysis project Ga0181567, IMG submission 133761) | Coastal salt marsh microbial communities from the Groves Creek Marsh, Skidaway Island, Georgia - 101403AT metaG (megahit assembly) | ecosystem: Environmental > Aquatic > Marine > Intertidal...
TTCTCTTGTAGAATCAACAATTGTAGGAATATTATTTGCTGATATATCGACTGAACTATTATTTGATATTTCACGTATATCATGTCTACAAACCGGACATCTAACATTCGTTTGAAACCAGTCCATAATTGCGGTTTCTCGGAAACAATGTCTACAGTAACGAATCATACATATTCTATCACCATTAGTAAAATCTTCCATTGTAATAGGACATCTTGTATTTATTAACGACAAATTATCTCTATAAATAATGATTCGTGTTGCGTTATTAATCTGTTCTTGTGTTGGACGTACAACTACATCCGTAAACTGTGTCGCTAAATCCGGAAATATAGTAGAAAATATATCCGATGGTTGGAAAAATGTATTCGTGTGAGTTACACCTGTACGTTCAGGTTGTGTTCTTGGTGTATTATTAATATTCTGATTCGGCCGAAAAATATTTGAATTCAAATATTGATTCATGTATGGTTGAGATTGAGACACACGAATATCACGCCGATACTCATCTATTAATGACAGAAACCGAGACATATTTTCATTATAAATACGCATTGTATTATTGTAACCGGTCATTACATTGTATAAGTTATGTAATGTATGATTGTTACGATTATCGTTTAAATTATCAGATTGCCTTCTAAAAAATTGCTGTAATGGTACAGAACCAGAATTATTCATATTAATTAATTATATTATAAATGGTGTAAAGAAATATCTATATACCGTTTATAATATAAATTAATGGAATCATCTAAATATAAAACAAATGGAATTACTGGAATGGAAAATATCGGAAATACTTGCTTTTTAAATTCATGTATGCAAGTTATAAATCATACATATGAATTGAATGACTTTCTTGATTCCGACAAATATAAAAAACATCTTAAAGAAAACAATATCAATACAGATGCTCTTACAGCATGGGATGAATTACGTAATATAATGTGGAGCGGTAATGGTGTTGTTTCTCCGAAAAAATTTGTTACTATTATGCAACATATAGCGAAAGAAAAACATCAGGATTTATTTACTGGATACAGCCAAAATGATATGCCTGAGTATTTTATGTTTTTTATTGATTGTATGCATAATAGTATTTCACGTAGTGTTAAAATGAAGATATCTGGAGATGTTATAAACGTTACTGATAAATTAGCAGTAGAATGTTATAAATTACTCCAAAGTATGTATGAAAAGGAATATTCGGAAATATTAGATTTATATTATGGAATTTACGTAAATCAAATTACTGATATAAAAGGGGAAAAATCATTAGTATTAAAACCAGAATCATATTCTATGTTAGATTTACCCATTATTGAAGGGAATAATGTTAAAACTACCTTATATGATTGTTTTAATTTATTTGTGAAACCAGATATTCTTGATGGAGATAACGCATGGTTTAATGAAAGTACAAATACAAAACAATCCGCATTGAAAAATGTCGTTTTCTGGAATTTTCCAAAGATATTGGTTATAGTATTAAAACGATTTACACCTGATGGGCGAGGTAAAATAAACGTTAAAATCGATTTTCCTATTGAAAATTTGGATTTGTCACAATATGTATTAGGTTATAACCCAAAATCATACGTATATGATCTATTTGGTATATGTAATCATACTGGCAATACTAATGGAGGTCATTATAGTACGTTTGTGAAACATGCTAGTAACAAATGGATACATTTTAATGACAATATAATCGAAATAGTGGACGACCCGGTAAAAATGGTTACGCCGATGGCATATTGTTTATTTTATCGTAAAAAAAATAACCAAATATAATATAAACCTATGTCTGGTACAGATAATAAAATAGATAATAATAAGAATGTAGATACCCCTAGTTCTACCGATGAGTCTATTAATCAAACTACAGATGAATCTGTTAATAAAGCTATTGAAGATACTATTAAAAAATCTATCGATGATTCTACCCCCGATTCTATTGATATCGAACTAAAAGACGTTACTGTTGATGTCAAACTCAGTGATATTACAGGTGGTCTTTTTACTACATCAAATATGTTTATGTTATTATGGTTTCTTGCTATATATATTGTAATGTACTATGTTTTAGGCATGTTCTTTAATAAAGGTAGTGAACCTGGAGAATTTCAAAAGAATTTAGGTAGAACACTTGATTTCATTTTCTTCATTAGTGTAATTGTCTTTTGTATATCATATTATACATCAAAGACTACCGAACAAATTAAACAGGATATGATTTCTATGTATAACGAATCATTATCTTTCTTAGAAAAGTCAACTAGTCTAATTTCTACATCGTTGTTTATAGTATCTCTGTATATCATCGTATATTTGTTCCGTATTCCAATGTCATCATTTTCAAAACCTTTCTTTATTTCGTTGATTGAAAATGGTGCTTGGATCGCCTTGGTATTAAACGCTATTGTTGTTTTCATACAACAAATATTCGACGTAAATATTTTAGATTACATACGTGAATTTATCTCAAAGAAAGAAGAACAACCAGAAGATGAACTTGAAGTACCTTCTGTACCTATTGAAACAGACGAAGTATTTAATATAGCTGATAATAAATATACATATGAAGACGCACAAGCCGTATGTAGTTCATTTGGGGCTAAACTCGCTACATACGATCAAATCGAACAAGCATATAATGAAGGAGCTGAATGGTGCAATTATGGTTGGTCTGCCGAACAAATGGCATTCTTTCCAACTCAAAAAGAAACCTGGAATAACTTACAGAAATTTCCGAAAAAGAAAAATAACTGTGGACGCCCGGGTGTGAATGGTGGTTATATCGATAATCCTTATGTTAAATTTGGAGTGAATTGCTATGGTAAGAAACCGAAACCGAATGAAAATGACCTTCTTCGATTAGAAAATAAACAACAACAACCTATTCCACTAACCGCTGAAGATAAAGAGTTACAGAAAAAAATAGATTACTGGAAAGAAAATGCGGATAAACTACAACTGAATTCATTTAATAATAATAATTGGTCTCGGTATTAGAGCATTGGTCGGTGATTTTTGATTATTGATACATATACTCATATTTTTCATCTTCTCAATTTACTTGAAGATGAAAAATACTATTTCACTTAGTTCGTGAAAGTAGACTTTATATCCGTACAATCTCCTTTATCAAAAACAGCATTGTAATGGACGGTTGATGGCATAGTACTGGATGAATTATGATACTGGAAAACCCATGATAAAGATGCTTGGTTAGCACCACTCTTAATACAATCATATATTTTACCTTCAAACTGTGCGTATGCACCTCGATTTATAGATAATTGTTGTGGGAAAATATTTATTGGTTGATTACCATAACCACCTAGTCGATTTGCCATAATATGTCCGGCATCACAATTTGAATTACCATCATCTTCAAGCATACGTGCGTATTTTTGCGTACAATCTGTCGTATCTGTGCCTTTATCTAGAGAATCTACCAATACTATACCTTCTGCAGATGATACCACTGGTATTCCGTTTTGTTGAATATATTTATAGTGTATTGTTGCAGCACCTCCACCCATAACTAAAGTATTCGTACCAACTATCGGACATTGTGTGGTAGTACATACACATGTACTAGTATTGCTTACTACTGACTTCATTGAAGACGCTAACAATATACTCATCAAAAATGAAGATATGAAATTATACATTATATATTATATTCATATATTTTTACACAATAACTTTCAACGTATCAATGCTTCGTATTGAGAATTTATTTTTTATGACGATATACATTAGACATGCATATTCCAAACATAGTACAATTCTTATATGAAACACCTATCAAGTGGATTATGTTGACATTACACTGGATAATGTTCTCATTTCCGATATTGATTACATTGATGACAACTGATTTGACTGTTTTAATTGTAATAAATATGTTCTTATTCATGGTACTTACCGTAAATATCATATTTCAAGATTGTCCGATTAGTATTATTGAATCAATGTATTTAGACAATACCATGGTTGATAATATGAGGTTTACATACACGCAAGACAAAAATTTATTAACACGAGGAGAGAAAACTTTACAATGTTTATTTATTGGTATCATGGTTGTAACAAGTAAAATATTGATAGTTTTAGCAAAATATTCTTTTTTGGAATATGTTACTTCATAGGGAAAACCTATAGGTTTTATTTCCTATTAATAGTTATGGGATATAAATATGGAATATGGCTTGTATATGATGCATTAACTTTTTACAATAAAACTAATATTTCACCAACGCATATAGGTCATTTTACAATCAGTTGCAATATGGAATATAATGATGCTGTAAATTTATACCATAAATTATTCGAACAATTTGGCGACTATTCTACAATGTGTGTTTCGGGTAAATCAGTTGTTTTTCCGAAAGGATTATATCAAAATGCGACTAGTGATTTATACGCATGGGGGTATGAAGCGACTAATTCGTTATGGGAATATTACAAAAATACTTGTAACTCAGAACTAGGTGATTTTGCAGAAATCCCTCATACAAGTATTCAATACTCTAAATTTAACTTTCTACAATCTTATGTTGATTCAAAACATATTGATGATTTTCAAATTAGATGTAAAATGTGCTTAGTAGATATTACTAACGATAACCCTATAGAATGGAATATTCTTCAATGATAATATACCTACCATGCGTGCTAACTACGTATGAAGTTTGATTGAATGTCAAACTTCATATGGAATTTTATTTTTTTATCTTTCTTGTTTTGTTTTTTGCTGTATTATATCTAACATTCCCAAACAACATATCAAACGTTTTGTCATTTACAATTTCAATATTATTCAACGTTTTTATTTCGGATAATTGAGAACATCCACCATATAGCGACGAATTTACAGATAATCCTATCGGAATAACCAAATCCTCGAATCTAGAGGTTCCTATATGATTCGACCCACCTAATTTTTTTCGCTCATCATTTTCACTATTTATAATATTATTTATCGGATAACCGCCTACTATAACGTTACCTGCTATATCTTTTCTGAATATGTTATTTTGAAAATCAGATGTTTCTATTTTTAACATTGTATACTATAATAGTATATTTATAATTTGGATGAAATACGTTTTATATCTTGTGTTATGTTAAGTTCCCTATTGTCTTTTAAATATTTCATTATATATTCTGTTTGACTTGTATCCTTTATTATTTCATTCAAACATTTTTCTACATATGTAAATGTTAAAGGTTTGTATTCTTTCTTCTCATATATACGAAGTTCTCCATTACTAATGCCTATATTTGTTGTTATATTGTTAGACTTTATATAATCACATATATTTACGGTTATTTTTGATTTAAGCCCTCTTAGTTCTTTTGCCTTCTCATGAATATTATGTAGTTGTTGTTCTAACACTACCCAATTTCGAACATTTTCTATAAGTCGTTCTCGTTCATATTCTTTTGAATGTGCGTTCATTTTTTTAATATCGTTAGTAATATTATCCATTATAATTATAATATTACTAAATTGGTTTTATTACGTTATTTACTTTTTATATAATTTGGCTGCGTCCTTTAAGGCATCTTTAAACATATAAAGTGGGTTTGCAAGTTTCTTCTTTTTATATAATTTGGTAACAAACGTAGTCCATGCTGATTTGGGTTTTTTTGCTGTCTTTCGTGCTCCTTTGCGAGATTTATGTTTACGACTCTTTTTACCACCAAATCCAATTGTACTGTCTTTGTTCTCTTGTTCCTCATTGGGTTCCTCTTCCTCATTGGGTTCTTCATTGGGTTCCTCTTCTTCATTGGGTTCCTCTTCCTCATTGGGTTCCTCTTCCTCATTGGGTTCCTCTTCCTCATTGGGTTCCTCTTCCTCATTAGGTTCCTCTTTCTCTTCCTCATTTTTTTTATTATTAGGGCATATTATATCACATACACCGCCTCCATTGATTGCTTTTTTGGTAGCACGCTTTTTATACACACGTTTAGACGTCTTACTATGAGCCATTATATTATAATGGCATATTTTAATCTATATAACATACTTTATTTGAATATCTTAATAGTCGTATCAGTAAAAACAAATTTGCTAAAACGATAAAAACTAAAAAGATGTTATAAACGAGAACTATCCATACATATACATTTAATTCATCATAAATCGTCTCTAAAATTGGTTTTGCTAATTCACGTAAATCTTTTTTTATATTTTCATCTTGAAAAAAAAGTATACATCTATCACGTAAACTTGTCATACATTTGGTAATAAATAATATACAGAAACTATGCTAACAAATTAAACGTAAAACTTAATCTTTATTCAAAAAATAGTAATAAAGAGAACTATATACAAAAATGTAATATGGAGCAAATTTACGATACCCATGATAAAATACGCAGTTTTGACTTTACTAAATTAACATTATCAAAACCAACACTAATATCAGGTGGTAATTACTTTATCCGATTCAAAAAAGATAATTATCCTCTGTACGTTCAACCGCCTCGTTGTTATACTCGTAATGGATTTATAAAAAACGGAAGGAAATATTATACAGATTTACTTTTTAATAACGATGACGAATATTTTATTCAATGGTTAGAAAAATTAGAAGAGCACTGCGTCCAATATATTTACGATAATCGAAATAATTGGTTTGATGGAGACATGGAAAAACCAGATATCGAGAACTATTTCACATCCCCTCTGAAAATATACAAATCTGGTAAATTCTATTTAGTGAGAACAAATATTCCAACATCACTTGAAAAACCGAGTATAAAAATATATGATGAATCCGAAAATATAGTAGATTTTACATCTATTACTGAAACCACGCAATTAATGAGTATTTTAGAAATGCAAGGTATTAAATGTTCGGCAAGAAGTTTTCAAATTGAAATTGAAATGAAACAAGCTCTTGTTCTTACACCTCAAGAATTACCTATATTTGATAAATGTATAATACAATCAACACGTACATCAGCACCTACATCAAATCATGAGGATAGTGTAGATGATGTCAGCAATATAAATGATATTGATATGAATATTACCACCTCAGGTGAAGAAACTGAAGTTACAGTAAATAATACCGAAGATATCAACATTGATACTAAAACAATACTTGAGAACGAAACTAGTTCAAACAATTTAGGACAAATCACAACAACAAATGCGACATGTGAAAATATTCAAGATAATATTCAAGACGTACATGAAGAAGTAGTCACCAAATTAATTAATGAGAAAAATGACACAAGCAAAGTAAATACATATATTCCTGAGAATAAAACAAATATGGAGGAGGTCGAACTTACTTTAGAAGATTTCCCTAACGAAGACAAAGTAACTTTAAAAGAACCGAATGAAATATATTACAAAATGTATAGAGACGCACGTCAAAAAGCAAAACTAGCCCGTGAGCTAGCACTTTCTTCTTATTTAGAAGCAAAAAACATTAAAAATACATATATGTTGAAGAATATCGAAGATAGTGATAATAGTGATTTAGAATATGATACAGAAAGTTTAAATAGTGAGAATGAAAATACGCAATAACTTATATTTTAGCGAAAATTCATGATAGAACTCAAATATTTTTTATCAGGCGTTTATATAAACGGAAATGTTTAAAGCTATTCAGAGTGGACTTGCTAAGTTTTTTTCACCAAAAATGTTGTTAGTATTAATTATTTCTATGATTGCCATTTATGGATTAATGTCGTATAACGGACAGATGAAGTTGGTTCGTGATACTATGGAAGATGGTTCTGAGGCTAAAGAGGAAGATACGGAGGCTGCTGCTTCTGCTGCTGAGCCCGCACCTGCCGCTGGTAAAGCTGAGACTGGTTATGCTCTTCAATCGGTCGCTAACCCCATGGACTTATTACCTAAGGATAAGAATAGCGAGTGGAATAACCTGAACCCTATTAACGTCAACGACGAGGGTGTTAAGATGCCTGACTTGCTTGAGGCTGGTTATCACATTGGTCTTGATACTATCGGTCAATCCATGAGAAATGCTAACCTGCAACTTCGTTCTGACCCTGTCATCCCCAAATCAAATACTGGTCCATGGAACCAGAGCACTATTGAGGCTGATAATGTTCGCCAACCCCTAGAGATTGGACGTTAAATAGTCAGTCTGTAATTATTATATTATAATATATCTTGTATAGCTATTGCTATATAATATATTTCCGTGTAAAAACATATATATCATAACAGTATATATGACAGGTGAAGAGATTTTAGGATATTTTATTATTGGATTCATATTATTCGTTAGTTTTTATACATATCGTGATAATTACGAAAGTTTTCAATTAAAATGTATTGTATCGACGGTTGATGGAAATAAATATTGTGTTCGTGAACGGGAAAAAATAGAACAAGCAGCTAACCTATTAGCGACTATTTCTAACAAATGTAAAGATTTGGTTGCATATACGGTTGAAAAATACCCCGATAATGAAAGCGTTCAAAGATTAAAACAAAACTTTAATCCACAAAAAATTATGGAAACATTACCCACCAGCACATATACTGCATACAGTGAAAATAAAGGCGAGAAAGTTGCGTTTTGTTTGAATAAACAAAAACAAGATAATGATAATCTGATTGATGAAAGCACATTAACATTTGTAGCAATTCATGAACTATCTCATGTTATGACAAAATCAATAGGACATAAAAGTGAATTTTGGAGTAATTTTAAATTTTTATTAGAATGTGCGAAAGAGGCTGGTATTCACACACCTGTCGACTATAAAGAAAAACCACAAGAATATTGTGGTATGAAAATACATGATAATCCGTATTATGATGCTTAATTTTGAGAAGATTCTCTTTGTTTTCTATTCATATACGCCTTTTTACGATACTCCTTTAATTTTTCTGGATTTTCATCTTTTAACTTTTCAATATATCGTCTTGCGTTCTGCTTAATCTTATCTTTATTGTTATTATAGTATCGTTTATGTCTATCATTATTTGTATATTTTTCTAGTTGGCTTTTTAATAGTTGAACTTGTGACCGCAAATTATGTATCTCGTTATACAACTCTTCTATATTTGGTGTTTCCATTATTACATATATGTAATCTTTTTTTTATACTAGTGTTTTGAATATTATTTATTACGTAATAATATTCAAATAAAAATTATGTTTACTTTATTTACACAACCTTAAGACCACCCACCAAGTTAGCACCAATACCGAAACCAGCACCACCACGAGCAGAAGTAGCCATTGCAGGGATAAACACATCCAGGATGCTGAAGGTAGCAGCCGCAGTTAAAGCGATGATGATAATCTCCTCAATGTTCAGTTGTTTCTTGGGGATTGCGAATGCGGCAAGAGCCACAACCAAACCCTCGATCAAGTACTTAATAGCACGCTTAATTAACTCGTTGAAGTCAAACATTTACGTTTATATTATATTACAACAAAAAAATAATAGCAATATATTATTAAATAGTGAAAACACTTAAATAGTCATTGATATACAGTATATATTCCTAAAAATGTCTGGATATGAGAAAAAAATGAATTCCGATGGAAGTCTGAATCCTAAATATGTTGATTTGTGTGATGAAGACCCTCCGATTGCCGGACAAAAATTCGCTTGCATGTCATTCGTTTCACCTGAAAAAATTCTTAAAAAGCGTGAGGTTTACCTTTTCAACCAATTTATTAAGAATTGGGAATTCTCAAAATCTATGGAAAGGTATTTTGAGTTTATTCATTTTATAGCATATAAACATAATATCAAGGTGGACCTCTTGATTAATGATTTCAATGATTTTGTTAAGGAAGAGAATGATAAGTTAAAGGCAAGTGGTATTGACGACGATTATAAAAATTTCTTGGATAAACAAGAGGATAAACTTAATGAACAGTTTAATCGCGAACATGCTTTCCAAACATCTGTTCGTGGACTTAAAATTAGAGGTGTATATAACACTCAAGGTGAGGCAGAGGAAAAATGTAAGAAACTTCGTGAGGGTGACCCTAGTCATGATATTTATGTAGGTCCTGTTGGTGTATGGATTCCATGGGATCCAGATGCTTATAAGACTGGTCGTGTAGAACATATGGAAGCAGAGTTGAACGCACTTCACTCAGAAAAAGTAAAGAATGAAGCACTCGCCAAGAAAGAATTTGAGGAACGTGTCCGTGAAACAAAGAAAAAGGCAATTATGGAGAATATTGAAAAGGCTAAGTCAAGTGGGAATGTTCTTACACAATCTATTGATGAGAAGGGCAATTTGACTGGTGTTATGGAAACAGTTGATTTCGAATCACGTGAAATTAATTCTGCTAATTTGATTGACGAACTAAAAAATACAGAAAATACTGAAAATACTGATGATAAACCATAAATTTCATATAGCTAATAACATTTTATAATCAATATAAACATTTTATTCTATAAATAATAGAATATAATGAACGCATTTTCCTATATCGGACATAAATTTCTTATACGAGATGTTTGTTTAAAAGATACACTTACACCATCCAATATTTCGGAATTTGATACTAATAAATATGTAAGTCATATATTCAAACATTATTCTGGTGTCGAACGTGCTAATTTTAATAAAACTATTTTTATTTTTTCTGGTAAATCTAAA
>Ga0181567_10004143_pt1 | contig 10642 bp, 9 predicted proteins | sample 101ome_14_FD_133761 | JGI IMG/M metagenome (GOLD analysis project Ga0181567, IMG submission 133761) | Coastal salt marsh microbial communities from the Groves Creek Marsh, Skidaway Island, Georgia - 101403AT metaG (megahit assembly) | ecosystem: Environmental > Aquatic > Marine > Intertidal zone...
AGAGCCCTTTGCCAGAATCATTTTTTCGAGTTGGGAAACGACTGTTTCTCGATCCTTTCGAAGAATAATGAGCTTTTGAGCGGTGTCGCGCCACCAACCATTGGGGTGACTCAGGTAAGACACGAGTTCTGAGGTTGATTTTTCTAAGAGGCGAGGTGCAACGTCTGGTTTGTAACTTTCGTGAACGAGTCGATAGATCCGTCCTTTTTGGATATTCTTATCGATTTCCCACCGGTCAATCACCCCTCTCAGGTAGGATTTTGGGCGGGTCCAATTTCCTTGTTGGATAATTCCGCGATGCATATCGATGATCATCATGGCTCCATCAGGAGAAGTTGTGGCCCATAAGGGGCGGAAGTTGATGTCTCGAGTCCGGATAAATTCAGAGTTTGGATAGGCATTTGTCAGGACAGTTTTGCCATTTTTACGCGTCACTTGAGCCCTTCGAATCAAGCGCCCCACTGGTTCAGGAATTAAGAGGTCGCCCTGAAGATCCTCGGGAAGGCGATCGCCCCGATAGATTCCTTGTCCGGCGCATCCGGTGAAATTATTAAGACCTCCGCGCGAATTGACCCTCCTCGGTCCACCTTGCACGTCTGGTACATCGGCAATAGGGAAAACCTCTCTAAAACCCTCCGCTTCCTGCCCGCCTAAGTCGAGGGCTCCGTATGCAATTGGCTGTTGGAAGAAAAAGGCGGGTTTCTCACCTCCAGCTGCGGAGTAGTAGAGACGACCATGATTGTCGCGGCCAAGTCCCCATTGTCCACCACCACGGGAGATTTTTTGGACTTCGAGTTTGCCATCAGTAAAACGATATCGCTTGTTCTCATAAGTGAGGTAAATCCAATTATCGAGATTCCAAATCAATCCTGAGGGCTGATGTTCCATATTGCCGCCGCGGGAACCTCCTTCATAGATTTTAATGGTCTCATCGGCGACTCCGTCATTGTCAGTATCCCGGTAGGTCCATAGATCGAGCGTATTGGTTATGCCGACCATAATTCTGTCATCGAGAGGAAGAACCATTCTCGGAAGAAGGAGGTTATCAATAAAGATGGAGTGTTTGTCGTAGATTCCGTCTCCGTTAGAATCCTCATGGCGAGAGATGCGTGATCTTGGCTCTTGCTCGCCTGTGGCATCGGCATCTTGCATGTAGGTGAGCATTTCGACGACGTAGAGAGCGCCATTTCCGTCCCAAGCCATGGCCACGGGCTCATTGATGTGAGGATCACTCAGGACGAGCTCTAAGCTGTAGCCATCCTGGAGTTGGATTGATTTTTGGGCTTCTTGCTTTGTTAAAAATCCCTTTTGGTAAATTTCACTTCCGGGCTCAGCAAGAGTAGAGAGGGTGGTGAGGAGGTAGATCAGGCGTTTCATGAATGGGAAGGGTTCAAGACAGGTTGCTCAGAGTTGATGGCTCTGAAAAAGAACGGGCCTCTTATTTAAGAAGCTAAGACCTGAGGGTAAGAAAAAATAATCAATCGTCTAGAAGAGAAATGACGAATGATTAAAATGAGTGGCCACCATGATGTTTCGGTAAACTTTGGTGCGCGAAAGTAACACTCCTTGAGGAGTCCAAGAAGAAGCCGCACAAAAGTCTCGATGGGGGGTGACCAAGAGCGAGAGCACTAGATAAACTCTTGATAGGTCGGGGTAATGACAAGCTCCGGGACAACAACATGCTTTGGGAGTTGAGCAATACTCACTACTAACGAGGCAATGTCTTCTGGGTGAACCATCCTTGCTTTCTTTTCGTCGGGAACTTTGACGGGCCGCTCGTCTAAAATTGGTGTGTTGATCTCTCCAGGAAAAATACTCGTGACGCGGACTCCGCTATCAGCTTCTTCGGCATTAATGGCTGAAGCGATGGCAGAAACTCCAAATTTGGAGGCTGAGTATCCCATGCCTGCCAAAGGATAGGCTCGTTTTCCGGCGATTGAAGAGATGCTAAAAATCAGGCCATCTTTGCGCTCGCGCATGGTGGGGAGTGCTTCGTGAACGAGGTTGAAGAATCCGGTGCAATTAATGGCCATGATCCGATCAAAATCTTCGTGAGAGAGCTCAGAAACTTTCCTTTTAACGACATTGATCCCAGCGGAATTAATCAGAATATCGGGAACGCCGAATTTCTCAAAAAGTGAGGAGACTTGCTCTCTGTCCGAGATATCACAGGCGTGGATCAGCATCTGACCGGTGGCGGCTTGCTCTAGTTTTTTTTGATTCCGTCCACAAATCACAACTTGGCAGCCATTTTGTGCGAATGCTTGGGCGCACCCGAGGCCAACTCCACTTCCTCCTCCAGAGATGAGGACAGTTTTTCCTTTCAGTGAGTTCATTAATCAAAAATAGGGTAAAAAGTATTAAAGGCGGATTCTCCAAAAACACCCGGATCATTAAAGCGGCGATTTTGGTTGAGGCTTGAAATAGTCTGCATCTCCTCTTCGGTTAGGGCAAAATCAAAGAGATCAATATTCTCTCGCAGATGACCGACTGACTGTGTTTTAGGAATTGGAATTGTCCCTCGTTGGATGGCCCATCGAAGGGTGACTTGAGCTGTGCTACGTTGATGCCTATTTGCAATTTCTTCAATGAGAGGATCAACAAGCAAGCGGTCCTGTTCGCTAGCCATGCCCAAGGGGAGGTAGGAATCAGCTCCAAACGGAGAAAAGGCTGTGACAGCAATCTCTTCTGAGTGACAAAACCTAAGGAGGGCTTCTTGAGTTAACAAAGGATGGAGCTCAACTTGCAGGACCTCCGGTTTGATTTTTGCATAAGAAAGAACATCGCGGAGCATGCCCGTCGTGAGGTTACAGACTCCAATTTTGCGAACCAATCCATCCTCAACGAGTTGCTCCATCGCTTTCCAAGTGCTCGCGTAAGGCACTCTGATGGGGGTCATTGAATCGTTTTTTCCGGTCCACCCTGGGGGATACATTTGATCGAAATCAACATATTCGAGAGCAATGGGGAAATGAATGAGATAGAGATCCAGATATTGAAGGCCGAGATCTGTGAGTGATTTTTCACAAGCGGCACGAACATGCTGCGGTTCATGATAGGTATTCCACAGCTTGCTAGTGATCCATAGATCCTCTCTCGTGCAAAGACCGGCATCTAGAGCGCTTTTGATTCCATGTCCCACGAGTTGTTCGTTGCCGTAGTCTGCGGCGCAATCGAGATGACGATATCCGAATTCAATGGCTTGGTGAACGATTTGAGGGGTTTTTTCATCCGGGATTTTCCAAGTCCCTAGACCGGGTGATGGAAAAGGAATTCCATCGGTGAAATGATGCGCAGACATAAAAGGAGAAGATGAAATCGTGGCAAAAAAAGTGCCAGAAAGTCACGGCAATTCGGGACATGCTGCGGCTGCTACGTTTCCGTCCTGACCGGGTCCACAAGCCAGAACTCCGTGACTCCTGACAGCGCAGGGATAAGTGGGAACCCGAAGAAGAGCAATGCTTTTATGAATTAGATTCTAGCGATGCCGTCGGGTTGTCTCTCTAGGAAGTTTCGTGAAAGAACACGAGTAAGCAAAAGAGGGTCAAACAGATGAGAAAAATGACCCCAAGGGTTCGAAGGCCTGTCACGGAGGTCTCTTGCTTAAGAAGACCGGGTGGAATGGGCTTTTTAGAAGGCAGTAATCGGATTTTAGAGAGAAGATTGTGCGTTCGCTTGGTGCGTGTCCGCTCCCGTCTCGCTCTTACATAGTCTCGGATGTAATTATGAGGGCTAGCGGGAGTTGGTTTTTTGCCCGCTTTTGTCAGGCCATCTTTCATGGTCCTATTTTGTGAGATTCAACGGTGAGTGCGATGAGAATCGGAGCCCCATTTTGTAATGGATGCATGTTCCACTTTGGTCGAACTCCTTAGGCCTTAGCGGCATTCCAGTGGGCATCCATTTGTTCAAGGGTTGCCTCTTCGAGGTTGATGTTTTGGGCCTGAAGTCCTGTTTCGATTGCCGCGAAGCGGTGAATGAATTTTTCGTTGGTTCCCTCGAGTGCGACTTCCGGGTCAATGCCTAATTTGCGTGCAAGGTTGATGACGATAAAGAGCAGGTCACCAATTTCTGACTGGAGCTCATGAGTTGGTGGAGTGGCTTCTGCGTGTTTGGAAAGCTCTTCTTTGACCTCATCAAATTCTTCCGCGATTTTTTCAATAATTCCGGAAGTGTCGGGCCAATCGAAGCCCACTTTACTTGCTTTTTTCTGAAGTTTTGTCGCTTTGATAAGCGCTGGCAGGCCTTTGCCGACTCCATGGAGGTAGGGTTGATTTCCATCTCCTTTTTCCGCTCGTTTGATGTCCTCCCATTGAGCGAGAACTCCGTCCGTGTGCTCAACTTTCGAGTCTCCGTAGACATGAGGGTGTCGCCTGACCAGTTTTTCACAAATCCCTTGAGCAATCTCATCAAGATCGAATCTTTTGTCTTCTTGAGCAATTTCAGCGTGGAAGACGACTTGGAGTAAAAGGTCGCCGAGCTCTTCTTTGAGGTTTTCGTTATCACCCGATTTGATGGCCGCGACAGTTTCGTAGGCTTCTTCGATTAAATTAGAGATCAGTGAGTCGTGGGTTTGTTCAGCATCCCAAGGACAACCTCCTGGTGTTCGTAGGCGATGCATGATGGCACGGAGTCGTTCAATTTGCCGGGAAGGATCCGTGCAGGAGATCATTTCGTCATCAGTCATTTTTTACGGGCTTTATCAAGAGTTTCGCGTTCTTTGGAGCTCAGCGATTGGATTCCGTGTTCGCTGATTTTATCGAGAATTCGATCAATTTCCTCGCTCAATTCGATCGGCGAGCTCTGTCTTTCTCGGATAATCTTTGCATTGCGAATATGACCTTTTGCTTTCCTTGCTTGGCCTATTTGAGAGAGTTTGATGACGATTTCACGGCCTTTTTGGTTTTTAACGATGAGAAGTCCGATAAAGGCTCCCCCGAGATGGCCTGCCGAACCTCCGGCATTGCTCATATCGAAAAGAACGTGAAATGTTTCAAAAGCAAAAATGAAAAGGGCGAATGTTTTCATTCTCAGCGGAATGAAGAAAAAGAGATAGATGCGGGCGTCTGGAGCGACATAGTAAAAGGCTGCTAGAATTCCGAAAATCCCTGCAGAGGCACCGACCATGCCCTGCGAAATTGGATAAGATTCTAAAACTCCAGGGGTAAAAAAGAGAACGGTGTAAAAGAGGGCTCCAGCGACACCGCAGAGAAGGTAGAAGACCAGAAAAGGGCGGCTCGACATCCACCGCTCGATATGGGGTCCAAAGAAGAAAATCCCAATACTATTAAAAAAGAGGTGGTGAAAGTCAGCGTGGAGAAACTGGAAGGTGAAAAACCTCCACAACTGTCCACTAAAAATCGCTTTGTCGATACTGTAGTATCCCCAGAGGTCTCGTAAAAATAGGGGTGGATACTCCACTAGGATGAGATCGAGAAAAAATGTGGCTATGCTAATCATCAGAAGCCACTTTGTGACCGGAGCCCCCTCGAAGGGGCCGGGCAAGCCGGGTGGACGCCCACCTGTCTGTTGATAGTCGGGTTGCATGTAGTCTCGATCTCCGTATCCCACACGCAAGATTTAGCAGCGATTAGCTCGGGTGGAAAATGAAACTTTCTCTTCGAGCCATTCCAGTTTGTATTGGGGGCAGATGACTTTGACCGATTTAGGGTGGAATGAGTTTTTTAGTGATGCTTTTCAAAGGGTTGCCAAGAATAGTTGGGTTGCTGGGCGCCTCATTCGTGAGACCAAGATTAATTTTTCGGCTCTTCTTGAAGATGGAGATGAAGTTGATTGTGTCGTTGGGGGAAAGGTGTGGCACGAGGCATCGTGTGATGCCGAGTTGCCGGCGGTTGGAGATTGGGTAGCCATTGAGTTGGGGGCAGGGGAAGGTGATGAAAATATCATTCGCGCTCGGCTTCCTCGCCAGACTTGCTTCTCTCGCAAGGCTCCTGGCAAAAGTAGTGAAGAGCAGGTGATGGCAGCCAATATTGATTTTGTCGTCGTGGTGACCGATGCAGGATCAGACTACAACCTTCGGAGAATGGAGCGCTATTTTACCATTATTGCGCGGAGTGGGGCCACTCCTGTGGTCCTTGTCAATAAGTCAGACCTCTTCGACCAAGAGGTCAATCAACAGGCCCAGAGAGAAATCCAAGCTCTTGCTCCGGAGGCAGAAGTTTATATTACCAGTGCGATTCAGAAAGAAGGTCTCGAAGTCCTCAGGCGTTATTTAAAGGCCGGGGTCACTCTCACGATGGTTGGGTCGAGCGGTGTCGGGAAGTCGACTTTAGTGAATCAACTTTTGGGGGAAGAATGGTTGTGGACCGGGGAAGTCAATGAGGTCACCGGAAAGGGACGCCATACCACGGTTGCTCGGGAGTTAGTGATCCTCGAGGGAGGTGGGATGCTGGTTGATAATCCGGGGATTCGTGAAGTTCAGATGTGGACTGATGAGCAGACTCTTCGAGAAAGCTTCGCAGATGTGGAACAGATTACCCTTCAGTGTAAATTCAGGGACTGTAAGCACCGCGGCGATCAGGGATGCGCCATCGAAGCTGCCGTTTTGGCGGGAGATCTTGATCGAAATCGCTACGACGGCTTTCTTCGCCTCGATGAAGAGATTGAAGAGCTCAATCTAAGGCGCAAAAAGAGACAAATGATCGTTGAGCGGTGGAATAAACGAAACTCGCGAGTCAAGGCGAGGAATCGGGACGACCGGATTGACTTAGCAAAAGAAGAACGCGGCGAGCTTTGAGAAGAACTCATGAAAGGCGCTGATCGATGACAGCACCATGCTAGGGTCACCCTTTTGATCCTTCGATTGTCTCGCCTTAGAGCGTTTGTTGTGGCTTCTCGGCTACGATGAGCAGGCTATCGCGAAATGGAGGGAGGTTGCGAACCGGATAGACGAGAACCTTGGCGAAGTTGACTGCTTTGTTAGGGTGTTTGTACCACTCCTTGAGGGGGAAATAACCCGTTTGGTTAGATCGCCCGAGATGCGAATAAAAAGAAATCGTTTCTTGTTTGAGAATCTTCAGGTTGCTGGATCCAAAGCATTCTAGAACTTCATGAAGGCGGTATTCCTTCCAGTGGCCGTGACCTTCTTCATCGACTTCTGGTTCATCCCAGGTTTTGAGCTGGAGCATGTTTTTATTGAGAGCCCAACGATTTGGCGTGGTAAGAATGAGACGTCCTCCAGGTTTCAGGCAGGATTCGATACCGGCAAAGAGTTCTTCAAATGAAGCGGGATTAAGATGCTCAAAGACTTCAGTGAAGAGAATCGAATCAAAGTGATTTTCTGGATAGGGAAGCTGAGGGAAAGTATTCAGATTATGTTTGATGATCTTGACCCCAGCCTCGCTGACGGTGGGAATCCTCTCAGGGTTCAGGTCAATGGCATCAACTTCCCACCCTTCTCTTTGATAATAGAGAGAGAGATAACCAGGCCAGCAGCCAATATCGAGAATGCGCGGCGTGTGGTTCGTCTTTTCTGAGACTTTCTGGACTTCTTTTGCTGAGAGACGAAACCGAAGTTCGTGGTGCCGAAGATAATGATCCTCTTTGATCAGATCTTGTTTGACCTGCTCAAAAGTTCCCTCATTCATGACTCTTCAGCAAAAGGAGTTTGTCTCGTTTATCCAAAGAGCTAGGCAATGGTTAGAACCTGATCAATGATCCGCTTTGCATTCGGCAGCTGATCCGGCTCGACTGCTGGCGAGTAGATCGCGGGAGCATCAATGGTACAGACTCTCTTAATTGGAGCATCGAGGTAATCGAATGCGTATTCTTGGATCAACGTTGCGATTTGCGCGGAAACACCGCAGAACGGCTTTGATTCATCAACGAGAACGGCACGGTTCGTTTTCTGAACGGACTGAATAATTGTTTCTTGGTCTAAAGGGCGAATTGAGCGGAGATCCACCACCTCCGCTTGAATGCTATGTTCAGAGCTGAGAATCTCAGCGGCTTCGAGACACCTAAGAACACTTGCGCCATGGGCAATCAACGAGATATCGCTTCCCTCCCGTTTGATGTCAGCCTTGCCTAAAGGAATGGTAAAATCTCCTTCGGAAGGGTCAGGAACAGGACCTTTATTTCCGTAAAGAGTCGTGTTTTCCATCACATAGACTGGATCATTGTCACGAATGGCAGTCTTCATTAAGCCTTTTGCATCTGCTGGGGTCGCAGGGGAGCAAACTTTGAGGCCGGGGAAAGCAGCAAAGAGTCCTTCTGGTGTGTGTGAGTGGGTCGCTCCCACATTGGTTCCGCCGTTGGCAGGCCCACGCATGACGATTGGAACGTTAATAAGGCCTCCCGACATGTATCGGCAGCAGGCAGCATTGTTGACAAGTTGGTCAAAAGCGACGGAATGAAATGACCAGAACATCAACTCCATGACGGGACGGATGCCGAGCATTGAAGCTCCGATTCCCATTCCAATAAAGCCAGCCTCGGAAATTGGGGTGTCCACCACTCGCTTGTCCCCCCATTTTTCCCAAAGCCCTCGTGTGACTTTGTAAGCACCATTGTACTGAGCCACTTCTTCTCCCATTAGCACCACATTTTCATCGCGTGCTAATTCTTCGTCGAAAGCTTCGTTCAGGGCGTCGCGGTATTCGATCTCTCTCATGTCTTGATTCCTTAAAAATGAATAAACGGGGTCAGTTAGTCGTTGAAGAAATGGCGTCCAATCTTTGAGGCTTCTGTTTGATTGTCAGTTTCCCAGTAAACATCGTCGGTGATGTCTTCGATTGTTGGGTTGGGGGATTCTTCTGCAAATTTGACAGAGGCAGCAGCTTCTTGCTTTGCTTCTTTGCCAATTTCTTTTGCGGCCTCTTCAGTAAGGATTCCCTCAGAGATTAATCGTTGGCGCCATAAGTTGATGGGGTCGTGATTCTTTTTGTAATTCTCGATTTCCTCAGGAGAACGATAGACCTTGTGGTTGGCGTCAGCAACTGAATGGCCGTAGTAGCGATAGGTGTTGATCTCGAGAATTGACGGCTTGGACTCCTTGCGGGCGCGCTCCATGGCAATTTGGACTTTGGCACGAACCTCGTAGAAATCTTCGCCGTTTACCACAGCCCATTCCATGTTGTAGGCATCAGCTCGCTGAGCAAGACAGTCTTTGTAGGCGCTTGAGCGTTTTTGAGAGGTTCCCATCGAGTAACCATTATTCTCAATGATGTAGACCACCGGGATTTCAAAAAGGGCCGCGAGGTTTAGGGACTCGTGAAATGCTCCCTGATTTACCGCGCCATCCCCCAGAAAACAAAGTGCCGCTCCTTCAAGGTTTTTGTATTTCAGGCCGTAGCCCAGGCCTAGACCAAGGGGGGTTTGCCCTGCAACAATACCATGGCCACCCCAAAAGTTTTTATCTGGAGCAAAGAAATGCATCGAACCACCTTTACCCTTTGAGCAACCAGTTGCCTTGCCAAAGAGTTCAGCCATGCATTCGTTCATGCTCATGCCCACCGCAAGTGCGTGAGCATGGCAACGATAGGCAGTGATCATGTGATCATTCTCGCCCATCAGAGAGGCACAGCCCACAGCGATTGATTCTTGCCCAATGTAAAGGTGGAGAAAGCCTCCCATACGTCCTCCTTTTGCGTATTGCTGGAGCGACGCTTGCTCAAAACGGCGGATACGCTCCATTTGGCGGTAGTGTTCTACTTTGCGCTCGCTCGTCAGGCTTTTGTTGATGGGGGAGCTCGCAAAGTCGAGAGGTGAGAGATGAGGGCTGCTAGTTGTCTCCATGTCCAAAATTGTTCGGGGACCGACATAGCGGTCCTTCTGAGATGCCGCAAGACTAATGAAGGATGAGAATTCTTGCTGATAAGTGCAGTATTGAGGTACTATGGGGGTGCAATTCGCGGCAAAAGATCACTTTTTCTTCGATAAAATCGACCGATTCCAAGTTTTGAGAGCTCTGAATGCCTCTGCATCCGAAGAAAAACAGGGGTAAATCGAGATTTTAAGGCGCGCCCTGAGATTTTGAACAAAAATTGGGTGATGGATGGTGCCATCGGTTGTGCCCCTTATTGAAATAAGGAAGCAGGGAAAATGATCTGCATTAGAAGAGTGAGAAAAAAGTTGGCAACGAGGATCGCTAAAGAGGAGAAAACCATGGCGTCAGTGGTGCTTCGTCCCACTCCCACGGCCCCATTACTTGCCTTGAGTCCCTGGTGGCAAGAAATGACGACAATGAGGAGGCCAAAGACTAAACCCTTGATGGTGGCGATCGTAATGTCTGTTAAGTCGACATAGAGCAGCATGTTTTCGATCCAATAAGCACCTTCCACTTTGAAAACAAAGACGCCCACGACATACGAGGCGAGAATGCCAAGAAGTGCTGATTGCGCAATGAGAAGAGGAACAGAAATGGTCATCGCAACAATCCGGGGGGTGACCAAATAGTCAATGGGATGAACGGCCATTGACCGAAGGGCATCGATTTGTTCCGAAACTTTCATGGTTCCGATTTCTGCCGCCATTGCGGAACCCACTCTCCCTGCAAGCATGAGACCGGTAATGGTAGGTCCAAGCTCTCGGAGCATGGCGACTGAAACGAGCCCTCCCGTGGCCGTTTCTAGCCCAAAAAGCTTAAACTGGAAAAGGGTCTGAGCCGTAAGGACTGCTCCGGTGA
>Ga0181567_10004149_pt1 | contig 10633 bp, 7 predicted proteins | sample 101ome_14_FD_133761 | JGI IMG/M metagenome (GOLD analysis project Ga0181567, IMG submission 133761) | Coastal salt marsh microbial communities from the Groves Creek Marsh, Skidaway Island, Georgia - 101403AT metaG (megahit assembly) | ecosystem: Environmental > Aquatic > Marine > Intertidal zone...
GACAGGTAGGTCGCGTAGAAAATAAACTTCGGCTTAAAAAAGGTGTGCTTTTTCTCCCGCTTTAAAAAGCCGAGGTCTACCGCGACTCCGAAATCCTTCAGAGCCCGATTGATGAAGCCCGCATGCCGCGCCTCATCTCGAGCCATGAAGGCCATGAGCTCCTTGAGGTCAGGGTGGTTCACCCGTTTTTCAATTTCCTGATAGAGCTCGCAACCGGAGTACTCGCTGGTGACGGAGGTGATCATGAAATCGATAAATTCAGAGCGGAGGGGCTCCGGGAGCTCCTGGAGCTCTTCCTCGAAAGTGGCGTCCCGCTTGAAGTGATCCACATTTCCGTCGCTGCGGTACTCGTCCATCATGCGATCCCAGGCCTCCCGGACAGGGGACAGATCGAGCTTTTCGAGCGCCTTGAAATCCGTGGTGTAAAAGCGAGGACTCAGCAGCGACTCCTGCTGCGCGCGCTCCGTAGAGGCATTGGGGGCTAGCGCCTGTGCATTCATTTCCAACTCCTTTCCTCACCTTGGCTCGCTGCCTTCACTGCAGCCAGCCAGACCTCGGTCATGAGGGCTGCGTTGTCCTCGCCAAAGGCCATCATTTCGACATGCGATTCCGTTTCCGGATCGTGGAGGGAGACGCGCCCGTCTCCCCAGCGCTGAATGAGATAGGGCGCCTCAAGATCAACGCCCGCTTGAAGGCGGGTGCGTCCCAAGGCCCGATGAACGCCGCGGAGAAAGCCGCCCTCCCCGGGACCGAAGTCCATGAGCACGCCCGCCGAACTTCGCACCTGGAGACGATCCTGGCTGCTGATATGGAGTACCACTGCCTCTGCGCTAAGAAGGGGCGTATCGGGAAGGCTTGTGGCGTTATATCCCGTATAGCGCGCGACCCCTGCTCCGAGAAGGGACAGGGTGACTAGCATGCCGGCCATCCAGGCGACGGGGCGCGGGATGACTTGCTGATGGGCATGGAGGGTACTCATGAGCTCACCGTCAGGGTCGCAGCGGCCGAATCCGCACCCGCAACTAGGCTGGCCGGGGCGTGCGCGGTGGCCGGGGCGCTCTTCTCTAGCGCAGCTTTTACCTTCGAAGCTACCGCCTCACCATTCGGAACGCAGCGAAAGCTCGGCTCAGGGTGGCGCCAGCGCCAGGGACGAACGCTAGGCCAGAGCATGGCCCAAGAGGGACGCTCGCTTTCCCGCACCGTAAAGCACAGGTCGCCGAGCCCCTTACCATGGCGCTTCAGGGCGGCACCTTCGACCAGCTCAAAGGCGATGGTGGTCGTCACCGGAACCGCAAGACCGGAGCGAATCGCTAGGCGCGCCGAGGTGAGGGTGTAAATGGTGCTTCGGGCATAGCCCCAGGCCAGGAGCAACAACACGGCTTCCGCAGCCAGAAAGGGCATCACCAGCACGGAGGCGGCGGAGAGTCCTTCCGCCAGCCCGTTTCCTGGCTCCGCAGCCACGGATAGGGTGCGCCAAATCAGCAGCGCCAGAAAGTACAGCCCGACGCCGAGGACATGGAAATTTTGGCGGGCCAGCCCTCGCGCCGAGGGCCGGCCTTGCCATAGCAACTGCTCCCCCTCCGGGAGCGCCGCCGGTAGCGCCCCGGGATGGGCGCCTTCGTCGTGCTCCGAGAGCTGCATTAGAACAGGGGCTCAGCCCGGGACGCTTTCGCGTAGAGGTAACCACCGCCGTAGTAGGCCATGATCTTGTCCTCTTCGAGCTTGGTCACCTGATCGGGGTTGGCCAGCGCCGGCACGTCCTTGAAATGCGCGCCGAGGATGGAACCCACGGTGACGGGACCATGCTTACCCTTGCCGGGATTCATGAAGTTCAGGGGATCGAGCAGCCCGGGGATGCGCGTGAAGTTCACGGGCACGAGGCGGCGACCGCCGTCGGGGAGCTCAAACTCGTAGTAGCGAATGATGGCCTCGCTGACGTCAATCCAGACATCGACCACCGTGCCTCCGCTCTCACCGTCCGCACCCACCACCGCCATGCCGCGGGGGTCCGGATCCTTATCGCTGATGCCGTGCTCCGGCAGATTGCGTAGGGGAACGAGAACGGGGGTGCCATGCCAGGTAGCATCGGGAACGTCGGCGCGGTTGGCGTAGCTCCCGGGGCCAGCTGCGGACGCCATGCCCTCCCCTTCCGGGACATAGGGGGAACCAGGAATGGGGGCCATGCGCTTGGCATGCCAAGCCGGTTCGGTCCGATCCGTTTCCGGCACCACCTTACTCCCATCTTTCCGGAGAAAAGTTTTCGGGGACGCCATTAGGGGGAAACCCTCCCGGAGCCCACCAATGCCCATATCAGACTCCAGCGGATAGCCTTCCCGCTTACCTTCCCGGTGGAGCCAGAAAATCAGCACGAAAAAGAATAGCCAGAAGACGTAGAGCACGACTTGCGCAACGTCGACGTAGCCTGTGATATCACCCGTCAGTTCCATGGTTCTTCCTCCAAAAGCCCCGGCTAACCGGGGAATTCCGCCAATCCGAGGCGTGTTCCGGAGGGGGTCCCCCCCCGGGCATGCCGCACCAGCGGGCCAATGGCCGCCAGCGCCGCAAAAAGCAGTGCAATCTCAAGGTGGTAGACAATGCTGTAGCCCACCGCAGGCTCCGTGAGCGCCGGGCCCAAGGCGCCGGCCTCTGCCAGGCTCGCAAAGCCATCGCGCAAGGCGCCACCCGCGCCGACGGCAAGGCCCATGGCCGTGGCCTGCACCGCGCCCCAAGCGCCGAGCGCGAGGCCGCTATCGGAATGCTCCGCCAGGGCCATGGCCGCCGTGAGCGTGCCAATGGCGAAGAAGCCCCCACCCACACCGATCAGCACCGTTCCCAAGCGGAAGAGCCCGGGCATGGCCAGAGGCCCGGAAAAGACCACCAGAGCAAAGGCAAGGACCCCAAGCACGGCGCCAAAGGCCGCTAGGCGGTGGGGATCTTCGCCCTGGGAGAGGCGCTTAGAAGCGATAAGAAAGGCCAGAAGCGAGCCGCCGGCGAGGAGCGCCGTGAGAAGGGTGGTCTGACCCACGTTCAAGGCCAGCACCTCGCCGCCGTAGGGCTCAAGCAAGATGTCCTGCATGCTAAAGGCCGCGGTTCCCAAGCCGAGCGCAAGCAAAAGTCGACGGGCCGTACGATCGGCCACGAGCTCCCCCCAGGCTTCCCGGAAGGGGCGCCGGGGGCGATCAGGCGCGGTGAGTTCTGGGCGGCGCACTTCCTGCTTCCACAGCGCCACCACATTCAGCACGAGGGTAACCACGGCAGCGCTTTGAATGACCTGAATCAGGCGGAGCTGACTGAAGTCCGCCAGGGCAGAACCAAAAGCCAAGGCGCTCAGCACCATGCCGAGAAGCAACATGACGTAGAGGAAGGCCACGACGCGCGGGCGACTGGCCTCCGAGGCCAGATCGGTGGCAAGGGCAAGGCCCGCCGTTTGGGTGATGTGTAAGCCGCTGCCGACGAGCAAGAAAGCCAACCCACTAAGGGCATAGACCACGGCGGTGCCCTCCCCAGCTTCCGAGAGCACGAGCAAGGCGAAGGGCATCATCCCTAGCCCCGCGTACTGAAGCATGGTGCCAAGGCCAATAAAGGGCACCCGGCGCCAGCCCAAGACTGAGCGGTAGCTATCAGAGCGGTGCCCAATGAGCGCTCTAAGCGGCGCGATAAGAAGGGGCACGGAAACCATGGTGGCGACCAGCCAGGCCGGAACGGAGAGCTCCACGATCATCACGCGGTTGAGCGTGCCATTGAGCAGCACCAAGGCCATGCCGACGGAGAACTGGAAAAGGGACAGGCGAAGTAAACGCCCCAGCGGGAGCGTGGCAGAGGCGGCATCCGCAAAGGGCAGCCAGCTAGGGCCGAGGCGATTCAGCACCGAGCTAAAAAGCCGAGCCCCAGGGGTGGTCATGGCGAGAAGCGCCGCCGCGTCGGGTTGGCAATGAGCTCCATCGCCTGGGACGTGTAGAAGCCCTGGGAAATCCGTTGGCAGCCTCGAGTTTGCCACCCGCGCAGCTCCGAATGGGCGGAGATGAGGCGGCGCAGGCGCGGTTCGGCCACGGGCTCGATAGCCGGGGCCCGATCACTTCGAGGGAAGAAGCGACCCGCGCTATGGGCCAGGCCCAGGAGCGGCGTCCAGGGTGCAAAGGTGAAGAGCATGCCGTGACGCGTTCGCGCCCCCAGCTGAGCCAGACTGCCGACCACATCACCGCAGTCGTAGTGGATAAGGGAATCCATTGCCACCACGTAATCAAACTCCCCCAGGGAGGGATCAAGCATGTCTCCGGAAAGGAAGGTGAGCTTGCCTTGTGGCGCCACTTCCGCGCCCCGGACCCGAGCGATATCCACGAGGGAGGGGGAGATATCGACCCCGACCACATCCGCACCCCGAAGCGCGGCTTCCACGGACAGGGCCCCGGTGCCACAGCCGGCATCGAGAAGGCGAGCCCCGGAGAGATCCTGGGGCAACCACGCCAAAAGGGTATCGCGCATGCGATCCCGGCCTGCGCGAACCGTCGCTCGGATCCGCCCCACGGGGGCATCGGAGGTGAGCCGCGCCCAGGCTTCGAGCGCCGTGCGATCGAAATAGCTTTCGATTTCGCCCCGTCGTGCTTGGTAATCGCCGGTCATGATGGTCATGGCGCCAGCCTCCCAGGTATTTAGGGCCAGTTTTGGCCCCGGGGCCGGGAATGTCAAATGCTTTTGACGTCAGTTTTTATTGACATTTCCCTGCTTCATTCTCAGTCGTAGCCAAGCAGGTCAAAGATCTCCCGATCCTTAAGGGACCGGGCCTCGTCGCAGGGCGTCACACCGTCCCAAAGGGATGCGGCGAGGCGGAGATATTCTTTTTGCACCGCCTCAATCTCGGGCGAGGGGGCCATCTCGAAGAGGGTCTGCTTCATGAGCCGGCTTTTACGGATCTCATCAAGATCAGGGAAGTGGGCCAGAGTCTTCATTCCCGCCTGGCTGTTGAAACGCTCGATTTGATCCGTGGCTGCGCTTCGATTGGCGATTGCTCCAGCGAGCCTAACCTTATAATTCTTTGACTTAGCGCCGATAGCTTGAACGATTCTATTCATCGCAAAGATCGAATCGAAGTCGTTGGCGGTGACGATCAGCGCCCGGTCAGCATGCTGCAGGGGGGCGGCAAAGCCACCGCAAACCACATCGCCAAGCACATCGAAGATCACCACGTCCGTATCTTCTAGCAGGTGGTGCTCCTTCAGCAGCTTGACGGTCTGCCCCACCACGTAGCCGCCGCAGCCGGTCCCCGCTGGGGGTCCCCCGGCCTCGACGCACATCACCCCGTTGTAGCCTTCGTAAACGAAGTCCTCGACCCGAAGCTCCTCGGTGTGAAAATCGACCTCTTCCATCACGTCAATCACCGTGGGCATCAGCTGCTTGGTGAGCGTGAAGGTCGAGTCATGCTTTGGATCACAGCCGATCTGGAGCACGCGCTTGCCGAGCTTCGAGAAGGCAACGGAAAGATTGGAGGAGGTGGTGCTTTTGCCGATGCCCCCCTTTCCATAAACGGCAAAGACCTTTGCCCCCTCAATTTGGAGGGACGGGTCCTGGTGCACCTGCAGGCTACCCTCCCCATCGGGCTGCACGGTACGTACGGGAATGCTGTTCATGGTCGAACTCCTCAAAAGTTCCAATGTCGGTTAGGCCGCCGCAGCGCCATCCCCGTCGAGCCCCTCTAACCGATCTTCAAGCGCTTCCCGCGCCGCCTGTAGGGCCTCCAGGGTGGCTTCGTCGGCCTCCCAGTAGGACCGCTCGTTCGCTTCCAGCAAGCGATCCGCTAGGCGCAGCGCTGCCCCGGGGTTAAGGGCGGCCATGCGTTCCCGCAGCGCATCGTTTAGAACGTAGGTTTCGGACAGCTGGTCGTAGACCCACTTATCCACGGCACCCGTGGTGGCGGACCAGCCGAGCGTGTTGGTGACATGGCTTTCGATTTGCCGAACCCCCTCATACCCGTGGCTGAGGAGGCCCTCAAACCATTTCGGGTTTAGGAGCCGGGTGTGGCTCTCGAGCGCGACCTGTTCCTGCAGGGTGCGGATCTGCTCCGTCCCGCGCGTTTGGTCCCCGATGTAAACGGGCACGGCCTCCCCCTGCGCCGTTCCCGCCGCCAGGCTGATGCCACCGAGGGTGTCGAAGTAGTGATCAATGGTGGTGACCCCAAGCTCGAGGGACTCGAGATTCTGGTAGGCAAGATCGACCTTCCCGAGAATCGCGCTTAGGAGCTCGGGCTGGGCCGAGGCCACGCCCGTTGCGCTGTAGGCGAAGCCCTTGTGATTTTTATAGGTCGCAGCGAGCTCCCCTTCGCTTTCCCAGGCGCCGCTTTCCAGCATCTGATTCACGTTGGAGCCATAGGCGCCCTCGGCGTTGGAGAACACTCGCAGCGCGGCGTCTTCCAGGGTGCACCCCGTCTCCGCCGCGTAGGCCCGGGCGTGTTTGCGAAGGTAGTTGTCCTCGTCAGCCTCTGGGGCCAAGGCCGCCAGGCATGAAGCCTCGGCCAGCAGCTTGGCCTGAAGAGGAAGAAGATCTCGAAAAATGCCCGATAAGGTCATGATGACGTCGATGCGGGGCCGGCCCAGCTGTTCCAGGGGCAGGAGCGTCGCCCCCGCAAGGCGCCCATAGCTATCAAAGCGGGGCTCAGCGCCCAGGAGCGCAAGGGCTTGCCCTAGGGGGCCCCCTTCCGTCTTCAGCGTATCCGTGCCCCAAAGCACCAGCGCTACGCATTCGGGCAGGGCCCCCGTCGCCCTTTGATGATGCGCAAGAAGCTGCTCCGCTTGGCGGCGCCCGGCCGCCACCGCGGCAGCGCTGGGCAAGCGGAAGGGATCAAAGCCATGAATGTTTCGTCCCGCGGGAAGAACGTCCGGGTTGCGCAGCAAATCGCCCCCGGGCGCGGGGGCGATAAAGCGTCCATCCAGCGCCGCTAGCAAGGCGGGGAGCTCATGGTCTTCCGACAGGAGCGCACGCATGCGCTGAAGGGCCTTCCAGCTTTCCTGCTGAGCCTCCTTCAACGCGGGAATCCGCCGATGGCGCAAGAGCGCCTCCAGCGCAGCCTCCGGCAGGGCGGCCTCGCCCAGGGACAGGTTCACCGCCTCGAGAAGCTCCCCCTGCCCCGCCTCCCCGAGGGGCTCTCCCACTACGTGGAGGCCTTCGGGAATAAGGGTGTCCTCGAGCTCCAACAGCCGATGCTGAAGATCCTGAAGGGCGTCCTCCGCAGCGCTCCGAACCCACGGGGGCTCGGCATCGCAGAGATCCAGGGCCGCCGCCTCGGCCTGGAGCCGGGCGAGATTGCGCTCCCCAGTGTCGTCGCGCTGGCCCTGGGCCAGGGCCTCGCGCCACCTATCAACCTGTTCCCGGAGGCTGCTCAGGGCCCCATGAAGCCCGGCCCGGGCGAGGGTCGGGGTCAGGTAGCTGATCAGCGTCGCCGCCCCCCGGCGCTTCGCGAGGGCGCCCTCGGAAGGGTTATTCGCGGCATAGAGGTAAAAGTTGGGGAGCGCCCCGAGGAGCCGTTCCGGCCAGCACGCTCCGGAGAGCCCCACCTGCTTGCCGGGCATGAATTCCAAGGCCCCATGGGTGCCAAAGTGGAGCACGGCATGGGCCGCCATCTCTTCCCGGAGATAGCGATAGAAGGCAGAGAAGGCGTGCGTAGGGGCAAAGCTGCCCTCGAAGAGCAAACGCATGGGGTCGCCTTCGTAGCCGAAGCCGGGCTGAATCAGTACGGAAACATTGCCGAAGTTCGCCCCAAGGACAAAAAGCTCTGCGCCGTTGGTGAGGTGCTGCCCCGGGGCTGGTCCCCAGGCCGCCTCAAGGGCCTCAAGATGAGGCTCCTCCTCCACGTAGCGGTCCACGGGGATCGTCGCCAGGACGTTGGCGTCGGTGCCATAACGGGCGGCATTCCCCTTCAGCACGGCCTGGCGGAGGGCATCGGGATCTTCTGGGGCATCCACGGTGTAGCCTGCGCGCTTCATGCTGGCCAGCGTATGGGCCAGGGAGCGCCACACGGAAAGGTGCGCCGCCGTGCCCACGGCGCCGCCCTGGGGCGGAAAATTAAAGAGCACGACCCCCACGCGGCGCTCCGCTCGCGCCGTGCGCCGCAACGCCGCAAGGGCCGCCACCCGATCAGCGAGGCGCGTTACCCGCTCCTCGATGGGCTGCATGTCCGTTTCCCCGTCGCCGCCTTGTGGTCGGCCTCCGAAGACCGTCGGGGCCGTTGCCCCGTCGAGCTCGGGGATGGACACCATGATGGTGGCCTCCACCGGAGCGAGGCCCTGAGCACTCCCCTGCCACTGATCGATGGGCTGGAACTCCAGGGCGTGGGCCGCTAGATAGGGCACATCGAGGCGCTTAAGCACCGCCTCCGCGGCGTCCGAATCGTTGTAGGCCGGCCCGCCCACAAGGGAAAAGCCCGTCAGCGATAGGAGCACCTCGATAGGCGGCGCATCGGACTCGAGGAAGAAGCGATCTATCGCCGGGCGGGCATCCAATCCGCTCGCAAAGATAGGCACGGGAGAAAGGCCGCGAGCTTCAAGGGCCCGAATGACTCCGTCGTAGTGCGCCGTATTCCCTGCCAGGAGGTAGGAGCGCATGAGCAGGACGCCCACCCGGGGCCCCTCTCCCCGGGGCAAGGCTTTGAGATCCTCGCTAAAACCGCCGGGGAGATCGGGGTGATAAAGCCCTACGTCCGGGTAAATCACCGGCGCTTCTGCTGGGACCGTACCGCGAAGCGCGGCCCGGGGGCCGCTGGCGTAGCGGTCGATCAGCATGCGAACCATCTGCTCAACATTGCTTTCCGAGCCCGCCAACCAATAGGACAGGGTGAGGAAATAAGCTCGAAGATCCTGCGCCTTTCCGGGAATGTACTTAAGGATCTGAGGTAGGCGGCGCAGCAGGCTCATTTGCTGGGCGCCGGCGCTCGCACCGCCGGTGCTTTTGGGCTTGAAGCGCTTCAGAAGGGCCAGCGCAGGACTTTCCTTACCGTCCATTTCCAAGCCGCCGCAGCGCGTGAGCTTGGTGATCTCCGGTGCCGCCAGGCAGCCCACCAGGGCGTCGCAGCGATCCCGCTGCGCCGCCAGCACGGGAAGGATGCGCTGCACATGGGCGTCCATGAATAGCATGGTCGCCACGATGATATCGGCGCTTTCGCAATCACTTCGGCAGCGCTCAAAGGCGAGGTCATCGTGGTCCCAATCCGCCGCCGCGTGATGCCTGAGCGTAAGCCCCGGAACTGCGCTCTGCAGCCGCCCCTCCGCGCGATGCACCGCCCCAGCCAGGTGCTGGTCGAGGGTCACGATGACCACTCGCACGGGCGGAGCCTTAGCGGGCGAAGTGCGCTTTGGCATCGTAAAGCGTCTCCACCGTGATCTCCCCAAGACCGTGATCGAGGGCAAACTGCTCCGTATTCCGGCGCGCCTTCTTGCGCACAAAGAAGGGAATCTTCTTCAGTTCGGCTTCCGCCTGGGGCGCCCAGGACAAGGATGGCTCGGCAGCCTCCACGGCCCTCGCAGAGCTCTCAAGGGCGGCCCTACCCTCCCGAGGCGGACTGGCCGGGGAGGGCACAGGTGCTAGATGACTCGCATGCCCCAGATGCGAAGGCGCTGCATCGTTAGAGAATTCGAAGTCCTCACTGAACATGCCCAGGAGGTGCTCCTCGAGGCCCATGGTGAGGGGGTGAATCCAGCTATCGAAAATCACATTCGCGCCCTCGTAGCCCATCTGGGGGGCATAGCGGGCGGGAAAGTCCTGAACATGCACGGGCGCCGAAATCACCGCGCAGCCGATGCCTAAGCGCTTGGCGATATGCCGCTCCATTTGCGTCCCTAGGATCAGCTCCGGGGCGGCGGCTTCGATGGCGGCTTCCACTTCCAGGTAGTCGTCGGTGATGAGCGCTTCTAGACCCAGGGCCTCCGCGGCAGCCCGCAGGGGACGAGCCATGACCCGGCTGTAGCTTCCTAGGCCCACCACCTCAAATCCCATTTCTTCCTGCGCGATGCGCGCAGCGGCCAGGGCGTGGGTACCATCGCCGAAAATGAAGACGCGCTTATCCGTCAGATAGTTCGAGTCGACGGACAGGCTGTACCAAGGCATACGCAGACGCCGCTCGAGCGCGAGCCCCGGGGCTGGATCGACGCCGGCGCAGGTAGCCACCTCGGCAATAAATTCTCGGGTGGCGCTGACGCCTAGGGGCACCGTTTCCACCATGGGCTGACCGAACCGACGCTTCAGCCACTCCGCCGCCGGGCGCGCGAGCTCGGGATACAGCACGATATTGAAGTGCGCCTCCCCAAGGTGGGTGATGGCCTCAGGGTCGGCGCCGAGGGGCGCAACGGCATTGACCCGAATGCCGAGGGCCTCCAGCAAGGACCGCACCTCTTCAAGGTCATCGCGATGGCGAAACCCTAAGCTCATAGGCCCCAAGATGTTGCAGCTGGGGCCAGGCAGCGCCGCCCTCGCCTCCGCTGCTTCCTCCGGCGTCACTCGCCCCGCCAGCTGGCGCACCAGCTGATAGAGCGTTTCGCTTGCGCCCCAGTCCTCTTTCTTTTGGTAGGCCGGAAGCTCAAGGGGAACGATCGGAATAGACAGGTTCAGCGCCTGCGCCAAACCGCCAGGATCATCCTGGATCAGCTCTGCC
>Ga0181567_10004164_pt1 | contig 10613 bp, 6 predicted proteins | sample 101ome_14_FD_133761 | JGI IMG/M metagenome (GOLD analysis project Ga0181567, IMG submission 133761) | Coastal salt marsh microbial communities from the Groves Creek Marsh, Skidaway Island, Georgia - 101403AT metaG (megahit assembly) | ecosystem: Environmental > Aquatic > Marine > Intertidal zone...
CACCCGTTTCCCATAGCCGGGCCAGCACCGCGAATTGTGTCTGGGTCAGACCGAAATCCATATGGGCAAAAAAGATTGCCGTATGGCGCTGCATCGCCAGCCGCAGACGAAAACCGATTTGTTCGTCGAGGGAATAGGCGTCGATTACGGCCGTATCCGCAGGGGAATTCACGAACTTTCTCCTGCGGCGGCAATATCGCGTTCTATCCGGGCAGCGTGTCCGAACAGGATTTCGTCTTCACCGAGGCCGGCCATCATCTGAAGGCCGGTACGGGGCACGGCGCTGGATAGCGGATTCGGCAGGCCAACCACGGGGTTGCCGGTCAGATTGCCAAGGCATGTCAACAGGGTCATGGCAACGACGACCGGCACTTCGGCCCCGCCCAGCAGAACCCGGCGTGCCTCGCGGTGCGGCGGCGCGATGGGTAGGGTCGGCGATATCAGCAGGTCGACGGGGTCCAGCGTCGCCTGCATCCGGTCGGATGCCGCCCGCGCCCATTCCCATGCCGCATCGACAGCTTCGACGGACAGATTTTCCGCGTGACGCAAACCGGCGACGGCGGCCTTTCCCAGACGACTGCGTTCGTCGTCCGTCAGATCCGCATAGATGCCGCCGGCTTCGGAGAGGACGATGACGCCATGCGCCTCGGCAATCTGTTCGCGGCCCGGGATGGCGATGCGGGTGATCGTGTGACCCACGGCTTCAAGCCGTTTTGAAAGGACATCCAGCTCTTCGGAAATGGCCGGCTCGAACAGGCCGGCACGATCGATTTCAATGCCGATGCGCAGATTGTCTTTCTCGCCCACGGGAGGTTCGGTGCCGTAGATCAGCACAGTTCCGGCGCGTGCCAGAATATCCAGGTCGCGCGCAATCAGGCCGACATGGTCCAGTTGGGGCGTCAGTGGCCACACGCCGTCATTGGAAACCCGGCCATAGGTCGGCTTGAAGGAAGTCAGACCGGTACATGCCGCCGGCATGCGGACGCTGCCGCCGGTGTCGGTGCCGACCGCGAAATCGCAGAATCCGGCCGCGACCGCTGCCGCCGATCCACCGGACGATCCGCCGACGATCAGATCGGGGACAACGGGGTTGGACGTCTGCGGCGTCGACGCGCCGAAGCCGCCCGCGTCGGTTTGTGTCATGCCGACAAACCCGGCCCCCGCCTTCAGCAGAATGTCGACACAGGGCGCCGTCGCGGTTGCGCGCCGTTCGGCGAGCAGGGGATGGCCGGCGGTGAACGCCTGGCCGTCGACGGCTACGTTGTCCTTTACCGCGAAGGTAAGACCCGACAACGGGCCGGTATCGGCGCCGTCGATGCGCGTGCGTTCGACGAACGCGTTCCAGCGGTCTTCGGTCGGGGGCATGGGGTGGTCTGTTCGCCGGCCGCCCTATCGGTCGCGCAGCCGGTCCATAAGCGATTTTTCCTGGCCGCCGTCTATTTCGATCTGGGTGCCGTTGACGAAATGCATCAGCGGCGAGGCCAGCATGACGCACAGATTGGCAACCTCCTCGGTCTCCGCGATGCGACCCAGCGGAATCGACGATGGCGCCAGCTTGTCGGCTTCCTCGAACGACAGGTTCATGTCCCGCGCCATGGCGTTGACCAGACCGGTCCACCGTTCGGTGCGGACCGGCCCCGGATTGACCGCGACGAAACTGATATTGTCTTTGCCGTACTGACCGGCCAGCGACATGGTCAGGTTCTGTCCGGCGGCATTGGCGGCGCCCGGGGCAATTTCCCAGTAAGACGGTTTCACGCCGTCATTGCCGATCAGATTGACGACGCGTCCGCCGCCCTGTTCCTTCATGATCGGCAGCACGTAGCGCAGGCAGCGCACATAACCCATGAACTTCAGTTGCAACGACTGTTCCCAGTCGTCTTCCGACAGATGTTCGATCACCCCGCCCGGCGACGAACCGGCATTGTTGACCATGATGTCCACGCGGCCGAGTTCCTTCGCGCCGTCCTCGACGAATTTCCTAGCCTGGTCGTTGTCGGTCAAGTCGCAGGGCAACGCCACGACTTTCACGCCCGTGACGTCCCGGATTTCCTGCGCCGCAGCGTCCAGCGGATCCGGTCGGCGGGCGCAAATCGCGACATCAACGCCTTCTTTCGCCAGTCCCATGGCGATGCCTTTGCCGATGCCTTCGCTGCCGCCGGTGATCAGGGCGGTTTTGCCTTTGAGTTGTAGTTCCATATTGGGTCTCCCGTTCTGCCGTGTTTCCGCGGATATCAGTTGTTCGTGCGTTTGTGGTTCATCCAGGATCCGTCCGTCGCGGCGGCGAAGTAATCGCGCAACGCTGCGTTGACGATATCAGGTTCTTCCATCGTGATCGTGTGTCCGGTTCGCGGCACGATCTGCAAAGCCGCGGTCGGTGCCGTGCGTTTGAGGAAAAGACTGCCGTCCAGGCAAGGATGATCCTCGTCGCCGACCAGTACCAGCAGCGGCGGCGAGAAATCCCTCAGCGCCGCTTCCATGTCCCACAGGGTGGGGCGGTCGCGCTGCAGATTCAGCATGGTCAGCGCCGCGCCTTCCGGCGACAGCCCGGCCAGAATTTTCTCGAATTCGGCGAAATCCACCGGATTTTTCGCCTCAAACGTATGACGCATGGGGAAGCGGGCGTATTTGGCCGCCGCGTCCGCGATCGGCTCTTCGCGGAACATCCTGGCTATGTCTTCACACAGACCGCGTACCGTTTCGCGTTCGTCCGGGTGCGATCCCCAGCCGCAGCCGAGGGCTGCGACAGACAGGCAGCGATCCGGATGGCGGATGCCGACATTCAGCGCCGTGTAGGCGCCCATCGAATGTCCGACGATATGGGCTTTTTCGATGCCGAGGCTGTCGAGCACAGCCACCGCGTCCGATACGGCTTTGTCCTGTCCGTAGTTTTGGTCGCCCTCCGGCACGTCCGAGGGCGGGTATCCCCGCGCGCAATAAGCGATGCAGCGATAGTTCCCACTGAGCGCCGCGATCTGTCCAGCCCAGGTGCGGTGATTACCGGCGAATTCGTGAATGAACAGGATCGCATCCCCGGATCCGTTATCCTCGTAAAAAAGCGATACGCCGTCGGTACTGGCAAGGGTGGGCAAAGTCGGACTCCGGATGCGCGGTTTGCACAAGCTTAAAAGCCCAGCCACTTGTATGCTAGTAACGAGGCTGCAAATTTCACGATACTTATGGCGACGGGGTCGTCCGCCAATAAGGCTATACCGGTATGCGCGGTCTGGCAGTTATCGGGAAAACTGGCGGAAAAGAGTGGGAGTCGAACCCACCAGGGACGTCTGACGCCCCTCACCGGTTTTGAAGACCGGGCGCCCCACCGGGGAACGATTCTCTTCCGACGTGCCCAATGGATAGCAAAATCCACGACATGACAATACGGCAAATTCTGACATTTTCGTGTTAACCAACGGGACTCATTTTTATTGAACACGGCGTGGCAATTGGAGACGATAAACACCAATTAATGGCGGAAATTCGCCAGTTATGACTTCAAGTCTTTGAGGGATCAGCGTTTTGTAGGTGAGGGTTATGGTTAAAGTTGTTTCGCGTTCTGCGGTCATCGGAGTGTTTCTGGCCGCGTGTATCATCCACACATCATCGGGGGCAGTAGCTCTTCCATCCCTGCGCTCAATACGAACGTGACGACTGATTCCCTGCAGGTCGATGCAACGAACACGCTGAACATCAACAAAGGCGCGAATTTGACCTAATCGGCGGCGCATCGATCACGAACAACGGCAACATCAATCTCAACGGCTCCGGCGCCAACAAGTCCATCGTCGTGTCCGGCGCGTTATCGTTCACGGGCAGCGGCACGATCACGCTCGGCGATCATCCCAGCAACCGCATCACCCAGGTTGTCGGCGGCAGCGTCCCTACGCGATCGGCGGGTCACACGATCCGTGGATCGGGCCTCCTTCTGGCCGGGACCGGCAACATGAACAACGCAGGTTCGATCATCGCCGATCAGACGAACGCGCGCACCAGCGATCCGAGGCTCGAAGATTTCAACAATACCGGCACGTTGCGGGCGCCTGACCGGCACCGATCTAGTCGACCTCAACAGCCTGTGGATCGAGGTCACGCTGGCAAACGTCCAGCCGCCAAGCGGCGATCCGGTTCCGGAACCGCAGATGATCCTGATGATGATGTTCGGCATCACTGCGATCTTCTGGATGTGCCGCCGCCGGGCGACCGCCTCGGATCACTGACGCCGGTATCTACTCTCCGCTGAACGCATCCGCTGCGGGGCGGATAACTTCGTGCGCATCGCCAACGCGGCGGGTGAACTTCACCTTGTCGAAAAATTCCAGCACCTCGATGGCGAGGTTGCGGCCGATTTCCGATGCATCTCGGAAAGTGGCGGCGGTCACCATGCCGTCTTCGGCGTCTGAGGCCACTTTTTCCGCAACCTTACCCAATTGGAGCAGAGTTTCCGGCGGATAGAACCGGTTCTTGGCGATCCGTACCACCAGCCCGTGACGGCCAGCCCGCACTAGCAGGGACTCCACCTTGCGCGGCTCGTTGCCGATTGCCTGGGCGATGTCGACCACCACCGGCGGGCGCAGACCACCTTCGATCAGCAAGGGTTTGATCTTCTTCCAGTTGGTGGCGTCGGCACCTTGCAGACTGGGCTGATGCGACGGCAAACGAACGCCCATGCCTTCCTTTACAATGGTGCCTTCGCGGACCAGTTCCGCGGAAATTCCTACCGCCGCGTCAGCGGGCAGGCGGATGCCGGTGCCGGACAAGACGCGGTTTTCGCCCGGCCCGACCGTGTCCGGCGATTTTTTGTGCCATGCGGCGAGACCGTCCAGAACGGCGGTTCGCACGGCGTCCCAGTGATGCGCGGAAAACACCAGGGTGCCTGCTTCTGTCGAAACAGATTTCATCGGCACCAGCTCTGCCAGCGCTTCCATGTCGCCCGGCGCCAGGTTGCGCGCGGTGGCAAACCGGTCGAGGAAGAGACCGTTCGGAGAATTTTCCAGCAAGGCCGCGAGCGCCGTGCCGTCGTCCGGCTCTTCCATCGCCCGCAGGAAGGCAATGCGTTCCGGTTTCGCCCGGCCGCGCGTCGGCGGATAGAGGTCGATCACCCGGCCGCCGCCGATGGTCCGTTGCGCCGACTGGTCGCGGATGATCAGCCCGTCGCCGCGGACTGCGCCGACCGCCTGATCGAGGACCAGCTGCACCAGCCCGTTTTCACCCGGGACGATGCCCTTGTCGCCGAGCACCGCCACTCGACCAGTGGTTTCCGATGCGCCGAGATGGACATGCACCGGCGTCCAATGCGCCAGCGCGCGGGCTTCGGAGTCCAGCACCCGCAGTCGGACGTCGATCTTGCGCGCGGGCGGCGGCAGATCGCCGGCAACTACCCAGTCGCCGCGACGGATCAGATCCTTGTCGAGGTTCGTGCCGGCCAGGTTAAGGGCGCAACGCTGTCCCGCCTTTCCGGTTTCGGATTCGGCATTCTGGGCATGAATGCCGCGTACACGGACATCCATCTCAGGGCCAAGAACGCGGGCTGCGCTGCCTGTGTTTATTTTCCCCGAAAAAGCAGTGCCCGTTACCACCAGCCCGGCGCCCACGACGTCGAAGCTGCGGTCGATGGCGAGGCGGAAATTCCCCGTTGCGGGACGTGGCGGCATGTCGGCGGCGGCATTCAGCAGATGCTGTTTCAGTCCGTCGACGCCGTCGCCGGCCATCGCCGAGACGGGAAACACGGGGATGCCCGCCAGGGACGTGTCGGCGAATAATTCGTCGATTTCCTCCGATACCTCCACCGCGCGCACTTCCTCGACCCGGTCGATCTTGGTCAGTGCGACCGCGCCACGCGACACGCCAAGCAGGTCGAGAATCGCCAGATGTTCGCGGGTCTGCGGCATGGGACCGTCATCGGCAGCAACGATGAACAGCACGAAATCGATGCCGGCGACGCCGCACAGCATGTTGCGGATGAATTTCTCGTGGCCCGGCACGTCGATAAAGCCGATGGTTTCGGCGTCATCCAGCGGCAGGTACGCGAAGCCCAGATCGATGGTCAGGTTGCGCTTCTTTTCTTCCGGCAGGCGGTCCGTGTCGACGCCGGTCAGCGCTTTTATCAGCAGGGTCTTGCCGTGATCGACATGGCCGGCGGTTGCAATAATCATCCGGGAAGATCGAGGGCTGAAAGCTGTGCGGTAAAGCCCTCTTCGTCTTCCAGGCAGCGGAGATCGAGGATGAAGGCAGCATCCTGGATGCGTCCGATCACCGGCACGGGAAGGTCGCGGAACGCAACGGCCACCGCGTTCAGGGCAGTGCCGCTGTTGTTCTTCGGTACGATCGCCAGCCCGGCGCTGGGTATTTTTAGGGTCGGCAGCGCACCGGATCCGATCTGGCTGTCGCAGGCGGTATCCGTGACTTGCGCGAAACCGTCCATCGCAGCGGCGATGGCCGGGCCGACACGGTTGGCCGCGCTTCGGATATCGTCGACGGGGCGGGCCAGCGCGCGCAGGGTCGGCACTCGCTCCACCAGACGGTCCGGATCCGCATACAGCCGGAGGACGGCCGACAGGGCTGCGATCGTCATCTTGTCGCAACGCAATGCGCGCTTCATCGGGTTCTCTTTAATTCGGGCGATATAGTCTTTCGCGCCGACAATGATTCCCGCCTGCGGCCCGCCCAGCAGCTTGTCGCCGGAAAACGTCACCACGTCGGCGCCGTTTTTCATGGCTTCCATGGGCGTGGGTTCGTGGGGCAGTCCGAACCTTTCCAGTTCGGTCAGCGTGCCGCTGCCGAGATCGATCGCGAACGGGATGTCGTTCTCGCGGCAGAGTTCGGCAAGCCGAGGCTCCGGCACCTCCGCGGTAAAGCCCTCGACCACATAGTTGCTGGTGTGCACTTTCATGATCATGCCGGTGTCGGGACCGATGGCGGCGGCAAAATCCTTCAGGTGGGTCCGGTTGGTGGTGCCGACTTCCACCAGGGTGCAGCCTGATTGTGTCATGATGTCCGGCATGCGGAACGAACCGCCGATTTCGATCAGTTCGCCGCGCGATGTCGGCACCTCTTTGCCAAGCGCAAACGTGTTCAGCACCAGCATCACGGCGGCGGCGTTGTTGTTGACGATGGTTGCGGCTTCTGCGCCGGTCATTTCGCACAGCTGTGATTCGATATGTTCGTCCCGGTCGCCGCGTTCTCCTTCCGCTATCCGGTATTCCAGGTTGCTGGCGCCCCGCGCAGCCTGCGCCACGGCGTCGATGGCTTCCTCCGGCAGGGCCGCGCGGCCCAGATTGGTGTGCAGGACTGTGCCGGTCAGGTTGTAGACCGGGCGCAGGGAGGGCGCGTTGACCTCGGTCAGGTGCTTGGTTGCCATCGACAGGATGGCCATCTCGTCCGGCATGTTGCCACCCGCCAGCACGGCCGTACGAATGTCGTCCAACGTGCGGCGGATCGCGTCGGTCGCCGGCGTGCGGCCGAACTCGGCGGTCATGGCCGCGGCGCTGTCGGTCTGGAGCAGCCTGTCGACGGAAGGCAGGTCCGCCAGTGGGGAAGAGGATTTTTTCGACATAGCCGCGGGAGAATACTGCCTGCGGCGTAGATGGGGAATGGCTGCTTGAAAGGTGTCAGGCGCACGAAACCCGGCTATATTTTGGAAAAGGGAGAAACGCATGAGCGCCGAGAGGTCATTCAGCAAGGAAGTGGAATCGCTGCGCCTGGGCGAAGGCGAGGAATTTCACGGCGAGGGCATTCTTGCCGTTACCAAGGCCCTGCTTCAATCGGGCGTAGCCTATGTCGGCGGCTATCAGGGCGCTCCGGTCTCCCATCTGCTCGATGTGCTGCTCGATGCCGAAGATCTGATGGACGAGATGGGCGTCCACGTGGAAACCGGCGCCAACGAAGCGGCGGCGGCCGCCATGCTGGGCGCATCGATCAACTACCCGCTGCGTGGCGCGGTCGGGTGGAAATCCATCGTCGGCACCAACGTCGCCGCAGATGCGCTCAGCAATCTGGCCTCGCCCGGTGTGATGGGCGGGGCGCTGATCATCAGTGGCGAGGATTACGGCGAAGGCGCGTCGATCATCCAGGAACGCACGCTGTCGATGGCGATGAAATCCAGCATGTGGCTGGTCGATCCACGCCCCAATCTGACGTCCATAGTCGATTCTGTGGAAAACGCGTTCGAGCTGTCGGAGGTGTCCAACACGCCAATCATCATGCAGCTGCGCATCCGGGCCTGCCACGTGCAGGGTCGCTTCATCGCCCGGGACAACAGAAAGCCGCCGATCAACACGCGCGACCGGCAGAAAAATCCCGCGCCGTTCGACTACGCCAGGCTGGCGCACCCGCCGGTGACGTTCGTTCAGGAAAAACTGAAAGTCGATCAACGTCTGCCCGCGGCCCGGAAATTTATCGTCGACCAAAACCTCAACGAATTCTTCGACGGCGATGTGAACCGGCTCGGTATCATCCTGCCGGGCGGGCTGTACAACACGCTGATCCGCCGCCTGTCCCGACTGGGCCTTGCCGACGATTTCGGCAACAGCCGGATTCCGCTGCTGGTGCTCAACGTGGTGCATCCGCTGGTGCCTGACCAGATCACCGAATTCTGCAGCGGTAAGGATGCCGTTCTGGTGATGGAAGAAGGCAACCCCGAGTATCTCGAACACCACATCAACACCATCCTCCGCAAGGCGGATATCCAGACACGGGTGCACGGCAAGGACGTCTTTCCCATGGCCGGCGAATACAATGCGTCGGTCATGCATGAAGGCCTGATGGGCTTTATCGACACGGAGGGGCTCGGTATCGGCGATCCCGAAACGATCCGCGCAGAGGCCGACCGAATAAAACAGGTAAAGGACGGCGCCGAAGCCGCGTTTCCCGCCCCGCTGCCGCCGCGGCCGCCGCAGTTCTGTACCGGATGCCCGGAACGGCCGGTATTTTCGGCGCTCAAGCTGCTTCAGGCGGAAGTCGGCAAAGTGCATATCGCCGCCGATATCGGTTGTCACGCCTTCGCGACGTTCGAGCCGTTTTCGATGGGGAATTCGATCCTCGGCTACGGTATGTCGCTGGCCAGCGCCGCCGCGGTCGCACCGTTTCAGGACAAGCGCTCGATCTCGATCATGGGCGACGGCGGGTTCTGGCATAACGGGCTTGCCACCGGCGTCATCGGCACCATGCTGAACGAGGGCGATTCCATTCTGGTCATCATGCAGAACGGTTTCACTTCGGCGACCGGCCAGCAGTTTATCCCGTCCAGCGCCGAAGGTCGCGGCGGGCGCAGTCCCGGCATGTCGATCGAAAGGACGCTGGAAAGCCTCGGTGTGCCGTGGATGCGCAAGGTGCGTACTTACTCGGTCTCCGAAATGGTCGACACGCTGCGCGAGGCGCTGACGACGCCGGAGAAAGGCCTGAAGGTCATCATTGCCGACGGCGAATGCCAGCTCGCCCGCCAGCGCCGTCTGCGTGGCGAGAACGCGGAAAAACTTAAAGCCGGCCGGAGGGTGGAACTGCCGCGCTTTGGCATCGACGATGAAGTCTGCACCGGCGATCATTCCTGCATCCGGCTGTCGGGCTGTCCGAGTCTGACCATCAAACCCAATCCCGACCCGCTGCGCGACGACCCCGTGGCCAGCGTCAATCACAACTGCGTCGGCTGCGGCCTGTGCGGTGAAGTCAGCCACGCTGCTGTCCTGTGTCCGTCGTTTTACCGCGCCGAGCGGGTGCGCAACCCGGGCGTCGTGGAACGCGCCGTTGCCGGGGTGCGCAGCACCGTCATCGGCTGGTTGCAGGGACGGGCGGCATGACCGCGCCGGTTACATTGCTCGTCGCGGCGCTCGGCGGCGAAGGCGGCGGCGTTCTGACAAGCTGGATCGTCAATGCCGCGAAGGACAGCAAGCTGCCGGTTCAGGCGACGTCGATTCCCGGCGTCGCGCAGCGGACGGGGGCGACTACTTATTACATAGAAATCTGGCCCGAAACCTGGGACACGGTCGGCGCGACGGAGCCGGTGCTGGCGCTGGCGCCGGCGCCCGGTGAAATCGACGTGTTCGCGTCTTCCGAGCTGCTGGAAACCGGCCGGCAGATACAGGCAGGCTACGTCACTCCCGACCGGACGCTGCTGATCGCTTCCACCCATCGCGTCTTCGCGACGGCGGAAAAAATGAAGATGGGGGATGGCCGCAGCGATGAGAAAAAACTGGTGCAGGCGGCGGGCGACCGGTCGAAATCCCATATCCTGTTCGATATGGAAGACGCGGCGAAAGACCCCGGCGCCCATATCAGCGCCGTGTTGCTCGGCGCCATTGCCGGATGCGGGTCCCTGCCGATCGACCCCGAAACCTTCCGTCAGGGAATCCGGTCGGAAGGCAAGGCGATTGAAGCCAATCTCGCCGGCTTCGAAGCGGGGTTGAAGGCGGCGCAGGGCGACATCGCGGTGAAGGATGCGGCGGTCGCCGACCGGTACGAAAACGTCCCCCGCGCCGCTGCGATGGCGGTCCGGGCGGAAGCGGAATTTCCCGACGATGTACAACCCGTCCTGCAGCACGCCGTACGCCGGCTGACGTATTTTCAGGATGCGGCATATGCCGGGCTGTATCTCGACCGGCTGCTGCCGTTCCGCGATCCTG
>Ga0181567_10004176_pt1 | contig 10599 bp, 11 predicted proteins | sample 101ome_14_FD_133761 | JGI IMG/M metagenome (GOLD analysis project Ga0181567, IMG submission 133761) | Coastal salt marsh microbial communities from the Groves Creek Marsh, Skidaway Island, Georgia - 101403AT metaG (megahit assembly) | ecosystem: Environmental > Aquatic > Marine > Intertidal...
CGTGTGATCAAACTGGAAGAGCTGTACCAGCAATGGCACCATGTGTGTGACAGGGCCAACATCCAGGCAGAGTTGCCCGCACACAGTGCAAAAACACAGGATGCCAGCAGTTACTACGATAACTACACTAGGCAACTGGTACAGGACATATATGGCAAGGACTTCGAGCAATTTGGGTATGATAGAGACGAGATATAACTACAAGGAACTGAAGAGGAGATCGGTGGAAGGCCAGAGGCTGTACACCTGTCCCGACGGCAATGCCGTGCCCAGTGTGACCACCATACTGGACAAGACCAAGCCGGAAGAGAAGAAACAGGCATTGATGAAATGGCGCCGTAGCGTGGGCGAACAGAAGGCCCAGCAGATAGTCACGGAAGCCGCCAACAGGGGCACACGCATGCACAAGTACCTGGAGGACCATATCAATGGCGAGACACTGAAGGAGTCAGTGACCAATCCCTATGCACAACAGAGCCTGGACATGGCCAAGATCGTCATCAAGGAAGGACTCAAGCATGTTGATGAGTTTTGGGGCACGGAAGTGGCATTGTACTTCCCGGAGATATATGCGGGCACCACTGACTGCGTGGGCATACACCAGGGCGAGGGTGCCATACTTGACTTCAAGCAATCCAACAAACCCAAGAAACGTGAGTGGATCGAGGATTACTTCCTGCAACTGGCCGCATACGCAGAAGCACACAATGAAGTGCATGGCACCGACATACGCAAGGGCGTGGTGCTGATGTGTACCAAGGACTACCAATACCAGGAGTTCATATCAGAGGGTGCCGAGTTTGAGATGTGGCGTACACTGTGGTGGCAACGTGTGGAACAATACTACAAGAAATATCGATGACCGGGATACTGTTCCTGCTGTTCATAAAACATGCCATAGCGGATCTTGGACTACAGAGCCAATTCCTGTGGGGTCGTACCAGTTCCAAGTACAACTACTTTGGATGCCATGTACACTACCTACACCACGCCATTGGCACTTTCCTGGTGTTCCTGTTGGTGGACCTCAGGACGGCATGCATGGCCATGGTGCTGGATTATGTGGCACACTGGCACATCGACTTCCTGAAACACAGGACACAGGTCTACATGAACTGGCACAAGCAGGACAAAGCATGGTGGTGGCTAGCGGTCACGGACCAATTACTGCATTTTGCCACCTATTATCTGCTGGTCATATATTTGCTCTAGCGATAAATAAGATAAAACAACACACACGAATTTAAGAATAGGAATTACCACATGGCCATTGTTCAGATCAGCCGTATCCAGCACAGACAGGGACTCCAGGAGAACCTACCACAGTTAGCGGGTGGTGAGTTTGGTTGGAGCATTGACACCAGAAGATTATTCATTGGTAACGGAACCGTAGAAGACGGTGCTCCGGTGATTGGCAACACGGAAGTGTTGACTGAATACTCCGACATCGTTGGACTGTCCGACGCCTACACCTACAAGGGTGATGACGCCGGATACGTGGTACAGACAGGTGCGTTCACCAGCACACCGGTCAGCAGGAGCCTGCAGGACAAGTTTGATGAGGTCGCCTCGGTCAAGGACTTTGGAGCCATCGGAGATGGAGTCACGGATGACACCGCGGCCATCAACAGGGCACTGAACGAGCTGTTCTGTCGTGAGGTCAACACCGAGATCAGGCGTAGCCTGTACTTCCCGGCCGGCACATACAAGACCACTGGCACCATAAAGATTCCACCATTCGCCAAACTGTTTGGCGAGGGCATGAACAGTTCCACCATCAGGATGGACAATGATCCGGCATCCACAGTTCCGGACTACGTGGCACGCACCACCGACAGCAAACAGCAGACTGGATTGAACATCGGCACCAATGGTGCCACATCACCACAGCACATCGAGATCAGTTCACTGACATTCGAGTCCACAGAGATCACTGACATATTCTTCGTGGAATCAGCCGAAGAGGTGTACTGTGATTCCGTGGGATTCAAGGGACCACTGGAGCAGTCGGATCTCAACGTGGCCACGGACGACATATCGGCTGTGAGGACATCCGGCACTGCCACATACATTCCCAAGAACGTGACCTTTGACAAGTGTGCGTTCGAGAACCTGACATACGGCTTCAAGATAGATGACCGTTGCCAGGGTTACACAGTGACCAATTCCAAGTTCCACACCATGTACAACGCGATACTGTTGGGCGTGACTCCAGCAGATGGCGGACCAGTGGGATTCCGTGCATTGCACAACCTGTTTGACAAGGTGTATGGCTCTGCCATCATCTATGACTCAGCCAGCAAGTGCATGTCCGGATACAACTACTTCCTGGACATCGGTAACGGATTCAACGGAGCAGGTTCACCCATCACACCCGTGATTGATTTCAACAGTGACAACAACGTGTCCATAGCGGACATGTTCGAGCGTGATGACACTGACCAGCTCACACAGGCCAGGGTCGACGTGGGCACCACACGTAGCATCGGTATCGAGAACTCACTGCAGATCAAGTTGGGCAGTTACGTGCGTGAGACCGGAGACACAGCCACATTGACTGACAACACCGGAACAGCAACATCAGTGTTCACATTGGACAGCGGTGACGTGTCAGCATGGTCATTGGACTACACCATCACACGTGGCACCAACGTCAGGCACGGCAAGATGCAGGTTCGCAACGCATCCACACCGGTCTATGTTGATGACTTCGTGGAGGACGCAACCACAGGCGTGGTACTGTCAGTGGCCAACACTGCGGGTACCACATACGCACTGCAATACACAACCAGTTCAACAGGCACAGACGCCACTCTAACATATAGTTTGACACAACTAGGATAACATGTGGCCCGATAAGTTCGAGGATCGCCTGAAGTCTTGGCATGACCTGAGGCAGTTCGTGCAATCAATTCCGTTACGTGATCAACTCAATGCCATAGCCAAATGGTGGGGACACTGTCCCAGGATCTCCCATGCCATACACTGGAACGACCAATCAAACTGGCCTGATCCATGGGATCTTTTGGCTGACAATTCGTTCGACGATCTTGCTATCGCACTAGGAATGTCGTATACTATTACGATGTTAGAAGACTTAGACAGCTCGGTAGAGATCGCACTGGCAACGGACGATCACGCCCAGGAGTATAATTTAGTCATGGTAGATGACAGGAAATATATACTTAATTATGAACCCTGGGAGGCGGTAAGTACTGAGCGATTTGAATTCAATATTACCAAAACCATAGACGCAAGAACAATTAGGATAGAATAATGTCAGAGATACTAGTAACCAAGAGAGACGGCAAGAAAGAGCCTTTAATTATTGACAAACTACACAAGGTAGTGATGTGGGCATGTGAGGACATCACAGGAGTTTCAGCATCAGAGGTTGAGATCAAGAGCCACTTGCAGTTCTACGAGGGTATCAAGACATCCGAGATACAGGAGACCGTGATCAAGAGTGCGGCTGACCTGATCAGTGAGAACACGCCCAACTACCAGTACGTGGCCGGTCGACTGATCAACTACCACATCAGGAAGGACGTGTATGGACAGTTCAAGCCATGGCATGTCAAGAAGTTGGTGGAGGTCAATATCGAGCGTGGCATGTATGATCCGGAATTGATTGACCTGTACACAGACGAGGAATGGGACAAGATCGACGGGTTCATCAAGCATGAGCGTGACGAGCATCTCACATACGTGGCCATGGAGCAGTTCCGAGGCAAGTATCTGGTACAGAATCGTGTCACGGGAGAGATCGCAGAGACTCCACAGATGACCTTCATACTGATAGCGGCCACACTGTTTGCCAACTATCCCAAGGAAGAAAGATTGAGCTGGGTCAAGGACTACTATGATGCCATATCGACCTATCAGGTATCATTGCCCACTCCGGTGATGTCCGGCGTGCGTACCAGCATGAGGCAGTTCTCGAGCTGTGTGTTGATAGAAACGGACGACAGCCTGGATTCCATCAATGCCACCAGTTCCAGCATCGTGAGATACGTGTCGCAGAGGGCAGGCATTGGCATAGGTGCGGGCAAGATCCGTGCCATCAAGTCACCCATCAGGAAGGGAGACGCATACCATACGGGAGTGATTCCGTTCTACAAACTGTTCCAGGCGGCCACCAGGAGTTGTAGCCAGGGAGGAGTGCGTAACGGAGCGGCCACACTGTACTATCCCATCTGGCATCTGGAAGTGGAAGACCTATTGGTGTTGAAGAACAACAAGGGCACAGAGGACAACAGGGTGAGGCACATAGACTATGGAGTGCAGTTCAGCAAACTGTTCTATGAGAGACTGATCAGTGGTGGTGACATCACACTGTTCTCTCCACATGACGTGCCAGGCATGTTCGAGGCATTCTTCTCGGACCAGGACAAGTTCAAGGAACTGTATGAGACTGCGGAACGCAACACACGCATCCGCAAGAAAACACTCAAGGCCATAGACCTGTTCAGCATGTTCGTGCAGGAACGCAAGGACACTGGACGCATATATCTAATGAACGTGGATCATGCCAACACGCATGGTGCATTCAAACCAGACGTGGCTCCGGTCAAGCAGAGCAACCTGTGTTGCGAGATCAACCTGCCCACCAAGCCCATGAACGATATCAACGATCCCGACGGCGAAATAGCACTCTGCACACTGTCGGCCATCAACTGGGGTGCATTCAAGAACCCAGAAGAGATGAAAAAGGCGTGTAGGCTTGCTGTGCGAGGATTAGACGCCCTTTTAACCTATCAGAACTACCCGGTGATAGCGGCCAAGATGGCCACACACAAACGCAGGCCATTGGGAGTGGGCATCATCAACTTTGCCTACTGGTTGGCCAAGAATGACTTCACCTACAGCGGACCGGAATGTCTGCCCGAGGTGGACAGATGGGCACAGCACTGGTCGTACTATCTGATAGAGGCCAGCGTGGAACTGGCGGAACAGCATGGTGCATGTCCGGGTAGCAACGAGACCAAGTACGGCGACGGCATACTGCCGGTTGACACCTACAAGAAGGACGTGGATGAGCTGGTGCCACACCAGGATCACGTGGATTGGCAGTCATTGCGTGACAGGCTCAAGCAGTCAGGCATACGCAACTCCACACTGATGGCATTGATGCCCGCGGAGACATCAGCACAGATATCCAACTCCACCAATGGAGTGGAGCCACCACGCAGTTATGTGTCGGTCAAGCAGAGCAAACACGGCGCACTGACACAGGTGGTGCCGGAATATCGCAGGCTCAAGAACAAATATGAACTGCTCTGGGATCAGAAATCGCCAGAAGGCTATCTAAAAATTATGGCCATTCTGCAAAAATATATTGATCAGGGCATATCGGTAAATACCTCGTACAATCCAGAGTTCTATGAAGACCACAAGGTTTCCATGAGTGACCTGCTCAAGCACGTTGTGATGTTCTACAAATTTGGTGGCAAGCAGTTGTACTACAACAACACCTATGACGGCCAGGGTGAGATTGACGTGGACCGTGATACCGCTGATCCAGTGGAAAACATCGAGGAAATCGCACAAGACAACTACGATGATGACTGTGACAGTTGTAAAATTTAACCATAAAGAATTAAGAAGTAACACACATGACAGTATTCAACAGCAAGAAAGATCACCTCAAAAGTCTGGCATTCCTGGACAAGAGCGGTGGACCTGGCATACAACGTTTTGACACACTCAAATACAAACAGTTCGACAAATTGACCGACAGGCAGTTGGGTTTTTTCTGGCGACCTGAGGAGGTTGACGTGTTCCGCGATGCCAAGGACTTCAAGGACCTGACCACATACGAACAACACATCTTCACCAGCAATCTGAAGAGACAGATACTGCTGGACTCCGTGCAGGGACGCTCACCCAATCTGGCACTGTTGCCCATAGTGAGCCTGCCCGAGATAGAGACATGGATCGAGACATGGGCATTCAACGAGACCATACACTCACGATCGTACACACACATCATTAGGAACGTCTATTCAGACCCGGCCAAGATATTTGACGAGCTGATGGACATCAAAGAGATCGTGTCATGTAGCAATGACATCTCAAAATACTATGACGATCTCATAGAGTATGGCTCTTGGTACAAACTGTTGGGCGAGGGCGAGCACACGGTCAATGGTGAGACAATCAACATCGAACTGTACGAGCTCAAGAAGAAACTGTGGCTGTGCCTCAACTCAGTCAACGCACTGGAAGGCATACGTTTCTATGTTTCATTCGCATGCTCATGGGCATTCGCTGAACTCAAGAAGATGGAAGGCAACGCCAAGATCATCAAACTGATCGCACGTGACGAGAACGTGCATCTGGCATCATCACAGCACCTGCTGAAGATGTTGCTGAAGGATGACAAGGACTATGTCAAGATCAAGAAAGAGACCGAACAGCAGGTGGTGGACATATTCGAGTCAGCAGTGAACCAGGAAAAGGAATGGGCCAAGTACCTGTTCAAGGATGGTTCCATGATAGGACTCAATGAACAACTGTTGGTGGACTACGTGGAATGGATAGCACACAAACGCATGAGCTCACTGGGACTGCCCAACAACTACAAGGGCGGATCAAACCCATTGCCGTGGACACAGAAGTGGATCGCTGGCAGTGAGGTGCAGGTGGCTCCACAGGAAACGGAGATATCATCCTACACCATTGGTGCGGTCAAGCAGGACGTGTCCGAGGACACATTCAAGGGATTCAGCCTATGACGCTGACCATGTATTCCAAACCCTCCTGTCCATTCTGTGACAGGGCCAAGCAACTGCTGGAAAGTTACGGCATAGACTACGAGGTGGTTGACATATCCGTCGATGACCAGGCACGTGACTTCCTGGTGAGCAGTGGTTTCAGAACAGTTCCGCAATTATTCAAGGATGGTGAATTATTCGTCGAAGGTGGTTACCAAGGATTAAGTATGTTAACCGAAGACGAGATCAAGACCAAACTTGGATAATACATGGAAATCAAAAAAGACCAAATCTACACATTCAAACTGAACTCAGGAGAGGAACTGGTGGCCAAGGTGGTGGACATAGACAGTGACCACTGTGGATCCTACTACATGATAGACCACCCAGTCTCCATAGCACCGGCACAGAATGGCGTGCAAATGATACCCAGCGCCTTCACTCTCAATCTGGAAAAAACTGGCAGGCTAAATACTAACAGCATAACCATGGTGTTCGAGACCAATCCAGAGGTGGAGTCCAACTACAGGACAGCAACCTCGGGTATCATAACACCGGAAAAGAAAATTTTAAAGGGCTGACAAATGGGAGCAGTTGTAAGAGTCGGTGACTCCAATGCAGTTGGAGGTGTCGCCACAGCAGGTGCAAGCACAGTTTTCGTCAACGGAAGACCAGTGGTATTTCCGGGATCCAGAGTGACCCCACACCCTTGCTGTGGAGCCGAAGGCTGTAACATACACTGCACTGCCAGCACCACTGGCGGTAGTCCCACGGTATTCGCAGAGGGCAGGCCAATCATCCGACGTGGTGATTCTGACTCATGCGGACATGCCAGGGCACAGGGCAGTCCCAACGTCAACGTGGCATAGTCATGTCTTGTGGCGGCGGTCTAACAGGTCTAACCATGATAGCAGGAGCGGGCATGCTCCAGGGGGCAGGACTCACTGTGAGTCCCGCACTGACATCAAACATATCCAACATCAAAGAAGTGGTCCCAGCAGTGGGACAGATCGCTGACGTGACCGAAGCGGCCAACCTGGCAAACTCGGGATTCAGCTCGTCAGTACTGAGCAACCTGTCCGCCATCGGACAGGGCACCATACCCGGACTGGGCAATGGCATACCCATCAACCTGCAATCGACGCTGGGCACCAATTCGCTGACCAGCACACTGACCAGCACAGGCAACAGCATCCTGGGTGCGGACCTGGGAGTGTTCAGCCAGCACCTGACCAGTGCGGGCACATTCGTGTCAGGGTCAAATGAGTTCATCACATCGGCACTGCTGGATTCCGCATTGGATGACGGCGTACCCGGACTGAACGCAGTGGACGGAATCATGACGGGATCCTTCTCACAGGTCAACAAGGCATTCCCATCATTCAGCACTGATCTGATCAACACCGGCAACATACTGGATCTGTCCGATCTGGGCAATCTGGGCAACCCGATGTCATTGGTCAAGAACCTGACGGCACAGGCCGGAGGACTGTCAGTGTTGGCAGGCCCGTTGAAGGCCAGGGGTGTTGATCCATTGGCATTCAGCACACTGCTGTCAGAGAATGACGCAGGTGCACTGTTGAATTCCACGGTAGGCGGTGCATTGGGCACGGGATCATTGACGGCAGATGGATCATCCAACTACAACACGGGCGGATTCAATCCGGCCAACAGAGGACTGGCGGAACTGGTATATGATGCCATGGGAGATGTCAAGGGAGGAGATCTGGCCACACTGCAGGCACAGATGGGATCCAAACTGACCAACATCACCAGCATGCAGGACATGATGGACCCCAGCAAACTGTTCCCCACCAGCCATAACTCACTGACATCATTTCCAGATGGATCAGGCAATACATTGAGCAAGGTATATCTATAATGTCATCAGTAAACGATAAATTCAAGGGACTGGGCCAGGAACTGTACGTGGCCACTCCAGAGGACGTGGCAGATGCCAACCGTGCATTGGCACGTGCATTGGGCCAGGTCAAGAACATATTTGACACCACACCACAGCAACTGTCCACCATGGTGGGCACGCTGGAGTCCAGCAAGGGATTGGACCTCATAGACAGCCTGGATCGCAAGATGCCACAGGACGTGATAGACTACTACACCAACACCTTCGCCACTGGCAGTGGAGCCAATGGTGAGCTGTTGCTGACCGATGTGATCGGCACGGCGGCAGGATGGGTACACAATGACGAGTTGCCGGCCGAACAGGCCAGGCTGAAGGAACTGCATGACCTGGGAGTGTTTGACAACCTGTCACACGACGAGGGCACGGGTCCCGGTGGCAGTGGCAACCATGGCATATACACCATCATGCGATACCATGTGGTGGACAATGCCTACTACTCACCCATAGAAAATGACCCACTGACTGATGAGGACGACGTGGACCAATGGATCATACCTGCAGGCAGGGCCAACACCACCCTGACCACGACCAGCAAGTCCGCGGCACTGCAACATCTGATCGATGCCGCCAACACCGAGATAGCCAGCATCGCCGCATCATATCCCTTGCAGGCACAACAGAGCCAGACTTCCAATGCCAACATGGTCAACCAACTCAAGCGTGAATCGGACAACAGGATCAAGGCCGGCATAGACACGGCCACCACACAGACCAATGTGCAGACTGCCACCTTCCAATTGGTGCGTGGACTGCATGACCTGGGCAACGACACCTCACTGGGCGGCAGTGCCTATGTGATGGAACAGATAGCGGACACCAGCAACATCACCGGACAGTCCGTCATCGCCTCCATGCGTGAGGGCAGGAACATACAGAGACTGGCGGATGCCGGCATATCCTCATCCTCATTCCTGACATCCAGGAGCCGTACCACAGAACAGGCCACCCTGACCAGTTCAACTTTCACGGTCGACGAGGCCAAGGGTTCGATCCAGGAATAACTTGACTTATCTACACAACCTGTTATAATATCAATACTATGCGTTATTTTTCATATGGACTGACGGTCCACGAGCATGAGATGCATCAGGCATGTCCCAGGGCAACATTGCTGGGTCCCGGCACACTGATGAGCCATGAGATCAGATTTGCTGGCACAGTGGATGCCGTGCTGGACCAGTACCACAGCGTGGAAGGCATGGTATGGGAGATAGACGAGTGCTACATCGACATGATACTGGCCTATGAGAGGCACGATGACAAGCACCTGAAGATGATCAGGCGAGGGCAGGACATCATGAGGGCCTGGACATCATACAAGCGACCGGGCACACCGCCACAGCAACCCACATGGGACTACTGGCAGGAACTGGAATCAGCACACAGGCAGGCAAAACTGCCCGTGAGTAGCCTCAGACGTGCCATTGAGGTCACGGAATACTACATAGATCTCAACCAGAACTATTAGTATAATTGACAAAAAAGTAAAAAGACTTTATAATATACGCAGTTTCAACCTGTAAATAAAGCAAGCGACACCTTAACAATAGGAGGTATTTAATCAATGACATTGATTAGAAAGATACTAAAGGAAAGGATATTACCAAGCATCAATGTTTGGTCAGTGGGATGGTTCCTGATGCTGGCAGTCATACTGTCTCTGAGTGGATTGAAGATCATGCACATCAAGAACACAGCAGACGCCAGGGAAATGATGTCCCAGAAAGAATTGAATGAGAAGCATGCGTTCTACAACGATGAGATCGACTGCCTGACCACCAACCTGTACCATGAGGCCAGGAATGAGCCCATCATCGGGCAGATGGCGGTCAATTTCGTGGTGTTCAACAGGGTCAAGTCCGAGGACTTCCCCGACTCCATATGTGGCGTGACACTGCAGGCCAGGTCATACAAGGAAAATGGAGAGCCAGTCAAGAACAGTTGCCAGTTCTCTTGGTA
>Ga0181567_10004177_pt1 | contig 10598 bp, 7 predicted proteins | sample 101ome_14_FD_133761 | JGI IMG/M metagenome (GOLD analysis project Ga0181567, IMG submission 133761) | Coastal salt marsh microbial communities from the Groves Creek Marsh, Skidaway Island, Georgia - 101403AT metaG (megahit assembly) | ecosystem: Environmental > Aquatic > Marine > Intertidal zone...
CACAACCAATGTTTTGGTTGTGTATGATTTGTCCACTAGCACACCGAATGGTTCAGTTAACTACGAGGCTAAGGTAAGTACTGTATTGGGGACGGGGGCTGCGTCTAACCAGGCAATAAGCGAGACTACATTTATTGGTAATCCTCTGCTAGATCTTAATTTAGTGGGTGTTATCGTGAATGCCACAGCGGACACGCCAACGGGTAATGTAATCCCGGGTAATGTGACCAATGATATGCTTATTATTGAGGTAAAGCCGATAGGAGTGACTGTTAATGTTGCGAAATTAAAGATTGGGAATGGGGAAGGTGTTGAGTTTCAAGACGGTCAAAACAACAAAGTAAAATCTATTCATATCTTTGATGGGACGTCGCTAAGTTCAGCAGATTCGTTTACGAGTGCTGTTTCGGAGGCTACTGTGACGTTAAATAAACGAATCCTGTCCGATGCTAATACTAACTTTACCATTCAATATGTGCTTCCAGCGTTTACAGATAATGCGGCAACCGTTCAAGCGGTTGTGAAAAACAACTCAGAATTTCAGGTTACTGTAAACGGTACTGCGTACATTGCCAATAGCGGGTCCGGGACGGAAAACTTCAAGGTATTTAACTTGCCCATTTCGTCAGAAGAACGCTCGGTGAGTGATGTTGACGATAAAGTTGTGTTGCGATCGGTGACGCCGAAAACCAATAATTTAGTTTTTGTTGGCCAACAAAGTGTCCCCATATTTGATTTGGACATTTCAAACGATAAAAACGAATCTGTGGTGGCTGAACTAACTGTGGAAGCCATAGTTAATTCCAACGGTTCCTCGGGGTTTAATGCAGAGAATCAGAGGATTGTTGGGATTAGTGTTTTAAATGATAGTGGCAACAGTGTTGGGTTCTTATCGGTTTTAGACTCTAATTCAAAGCAAACCATTCAATTTTCAGTGCCAAAAAACCTTGATCCTGAAACCTATACCGTTGGTGTGAATGTCGGTCAGGATCCAGGCGCTGTGAAAAACTATACACTGCGTTTAGACTCGATTCAATCGGGTATTGATGTAGTTAAATCGGAGGATATTAAAAAACAAACTCACTTTTCAGTGGTTACGTACAATCTAGAGGCGTCCTTTTATTCGTTTATAGACAACGTTGCGACGATCACCGTCACCAACAACACGGGAGCACCGGTTACATTAAATCGGGTGTCGTTATCGGCATTTGAAGACGGCCTAGGGGGCAATGTGGTGGCCTTGCGTGTAACACCGTCAGAGAATGTTGTCATACCGTCGGGGGGTAATTCAACAATTTTGCTGTCTGTGGACGCAGTACTCAACGCTGAAACGATGGATATTGTGTTTTTGCCAATTATAGAGGCGACGGTATCGGGCAATGCGGTTCTCCTATCCCGGTATCGCGCCGAAAATAACTTTACGAGTCCGTTTCAGACGCATACGCGGGGTATCCGTCAATCATTTTCAGCCAATACGGCGGTGGATCCATCCATGGTTCATATTGATCGTATTGAAGTTAAAAAGGGCGACGATGTAATAGGTAAATTTTTAAATGGTGATGCGGTGACTCCCAATAGTAAGTTTCTTATTCATATGCGCAATCCCAGTTTGTGGGAATCCGTTCAACTAGAATCCGTTTCGGCGCCTCATTCCGATTCAGATCAGGATTACAAGGCAGAAGAGGGTCAGCTAGAAACTCGGACATTTAAAGGGTCGGGGTCCTTTTCATTGCGGGTGACGCCCACTGATGGATCTCCGTTTAGTATCCCGATTCGATTTTTAATGTCTCGATCCCTCGCTGTTTCAGATCCGTTATTGTATCCCAATCCGTATAATACTGCGGGGGGAAGCCCCTTGAAGCTGTCGATTAACACCACAACACCATCGGATGTTGACATTACCCTGTATGACATGCGAGGGCGGGCCGTAGTCGCTCACAATCAATCGGTGCCGTTGGGTTACACCAACGTGACTATTCCCGGCACGGGGCAGTTGGCTTCGGGAATGTACATTGCCTATGTGGTGATTAAATCCAATGGAGAGTCTGTGAAAAAAGTGGTTCGGTTGGCGGTGTACTGATGAAGCGACTCATTCTCTGGCTGTTAATCATAAGTGTGGGGGTGTTAGGCAGTACAGCAGTGCCCAATTTTCAGTTGGATATGGTATCCACCCGGTTTGCGGCTATTGGGGGTGAAAACGCAGCGGTTCAGGGCGACACCGGTGGCATTTTTATCAACCCATCGACAATCGCTTACAATCAAACTCCGCAGTTGTTTTTCAGTTCTCGGCAATTGTACAATGCCTTTGACTATTTATCGGTTGCGTATAGTCGGCCGTATCGATCATGGAATTGGGGGGTGTCGGCGGGTTCTGTTATTTTGGATGATATTGTTCGAACGAGTGTGTTGGACAACCGGATTCGGCCCCAGTCGTCGTTTTCAAGTGGGTATTATGTGGTCCAGGGGACGGTGGCCCGGACAACATTGCGCTCACTGTGGGGGATGCGATCCATCAGTTGGGGGGTTAACACAAAGTTGTATCAGCAATTTGTGGATTCAGACTCTCGGTCTGGGTATGGGGTTGATGTCGGCGTTCAGGCGATTACGGGCATTCGGACGCGGGGCTTGGAGCAATTGGATGTTGGGGTATCCTTTATTAATGTGACGAGTCAGTTATCGCCCTGGAATGTGACGGATTCCCAGGGCAATGCGGTATCGGGAAGTACAAGCTTTAAGCAGGATACGTTGTTTGGGCTTCGGGGGTATCACAAGAACCGTCGGTTGCAATCGTATCTGCATCAAGTATCGGGTGGCTTGGGGGTTGGGGCTGAGTATTATAGTAATGATTTGGTGGTGTTTCGGGCGGGTAAAAACACGGCTCTGGATACCAATCAAATTGGGTTTGGTTTGGTCATGGATAACTTGTTAAATTGGGGGAAAACGGTGTACACGATGCGGTTTGATTATACCTATGGGATGCATGCCAATTCTGGGTTTAATGATCATGCCTTCAGCATTAGTATTATGGGTGATTCTAAGCGGCGTCAGCCAACGATTGTATCGCCCAAGTCGGGTGAAATAACGGCTCAAAAGCAGCTGGTGTTGGCTGGGTACAGTTTACCCGACTCGGATATTTTGGTGTACAACCATGGGGCCTTGACCTCAAGCACACGCAGTACTGCCCGTGGGGATTGGTCGTTGGATCAATTGCCGTTGCGTGAGGGCGACAATAGTTTTCAGGTTAAAGCGTATACGCAGTTGGGGCAGTATTCTGAGTTGTCGGATCCGGTTGTGGTTGTGGCGGATTTTACGCCACCTGAAATACAGCCCTCGATGCGCATTGCCGACAACCAATTGGATATTATTGTTCGGTCCAATGAGCCGTTATCCTGGATTGATGCGGAGTTGATGGGCAATCCGGTTATTTTTCAGCGGGTGAATGATCGGTACTGGGAAGCCGGTGTTCCATGGGATTCAGCTGGGTCTAGTCGAGATGGTATGGAGTTGGTTCCGGATGTGGCGAAAGTGTTGACGGTATCGGCGATGGATGAGTTGGGCAATGCCACAGTGCCTATGACAATGCCGTTATTTTTTCAATTATCGTATCCTAAGCACAACCAAGTGGTTTATCAGCGATTTGTGAATTTAGTGGGGCAGTCATCGTCGTTTGTGAAGCGGTTGGTTGTAAACAACGAAGTTATTCCGGTGGACAATCGGCACCAATTTGAATTTCCATTGTTGTTGCAGCCGGGTCAAAACAAGGTGGTGTTCCATGTTGAGTTACACAATGGGCAGATGCAGCAATATTATATGGTTATTAATAGCATGAAAACGTTTTCAGACTTGTTTGATGATTTGCCAGAAAAATCCGACATTGAAGCCTTAGCCAGTATTGGCGTTTTAACCGGTGATAAAGGTCGGTTTAATCCGGAGGAGACGATTTCACGTCGGGACTTCGTGCGACTTTTGGTCAAGCTGAATCAGCTGCCCTTATCGGATTTGTTGACATACCAATTTCAAGATGTGGATCCACAATCTCGGGATGCTCGAGCCATTCAATCGGTGATTCAGCGGGGCTGGATGCAAGGAACTAGCACGAATACCTTCAGTTTGAATGGGCGCATTACCGAAGAACAGGCTTGGGTCGTCTTTCAACGTGCGGATATGGTTGAAGGGGATCCCCCGGTGCCCTTGTCTCGGGCCCCACTAAAGCGCAAACGCTTGGCCACACTCTTGATGGAGGTGAAGCGCTTGCAAGGGATGCTCAATGCCTTGGAGCAGTCACTAAAATACAATTTTAGCTCGGATACCCCAGATTAAACCTTCTCTTGTGGGGCAGTATTTGGTATACTATCTATACCATTCGGTGGGGCGTAGCCAAGCGGCAAGGCATCGGGTTTTGGTCCCGTGATCGTTGGTTCGAATCCAGCCGCCCCAGCCATGTTTTTACTTTTCTAGATATCTCCTAGCCCTAAATTCCTAAAGCTCTAAAGCCCCCTAAATCCCCCTAAAGGGGGACTTTGATGCGAAGGTCAATGAAATTGCCCAGGCCCCTAAATCCCCTAAAGCTCTAAGGCCCCCTAAATCCCCTAAAGCTCTAAAGCCCCCTAAATCCCCCTAAAGGGGGACTTTGATGCGAAGGTCAATGAAATTGCCCAGGCTCCTAAATCCCCTAAAGCTCTAAAGCCCCCTAAATCCCCCTAAAGGGGGACTTTGATGCGAAGGTCAATGAAATTGCCCAGGCCCCTAAATCCCCTAAAGGGGACTTGGGTGTATTTGGATTGTTGAAATTACTTTATCTAAACTTGACCCAATGCTATGGTGTCGTCTAAACGTCACACCCAATTCCTTTTTATTGAGATTATCCGTATCACAAGTCCCCTTTAGGGGATTTAGGGGCCTGGGTATTAAGTGCTTAGAGATATTTAGGGGCCTGGGTGGATAGAATCATAGGTGCATACTGACCCCAGTTAAGAAGAAGTGACTGAAGCGGCTCTTTTTTTTCTTTGAGAAGTTTATTTTTGAATAGCTTAGCCATAGTTTATTTAGCAACCGCTACTTCATCAATCTGAGCCATAAACTCTGCTTTAGTGGGCAAATAAGTTTGATATTGGCTAGTAAATATCTGTTTATTGTCTTTAGGCAATGTGATTTCAACCAAGCTGTCTTTCTTGTCCTTAGAAAGCACAATCCCAAGAATTCTAAAATATAGGGATCTTTTACTGCATCTTGCGGGTTGTTAATAAGCTGACCGTTTTCACTTAATGCTTTAACGCCTTCTTTATCTCGGCTCAAGCGTAAACGATCATAAAGGGCTGAATTGAATTGTCGGTTTAGTTCACGTAATGACCAATTGTTTTCGGTTGCTTCAATCTCATAAAAACATCGTTCATGTTCTGGTAACCGCATTAAAAAGACATAGTGGGACCAACTTAGTGTAAAAGATGTGGGCTTCAGGGTACTTGATTCCAATTCCGCAGACGGTGTTTGCGTTTTTCGATAAGTCAGATAAAACTTTCGCATGGTTTCAATATTTCGAATCGAAAACCCTTTGCCAAATTCTTGTGTAAGCGCATCACTAAGTTGCTTTAAGGTTCCTTTTCCATATTTAGCCTTCTCTTGTCCCTTTTGCTCATGTTCAACAATTCAAATTCAAAATTTTAAAGAGACCACCATGCGTAATATAGTTTCACTAAAGTATGAAGCCGAAACGGAGGCTTATGCCTATTTTTCATATGATAGATACCCCTACCAAGTATTGGCACATCACACCCACTCCACGATTTCCTTGATCATAGGATGCATGTGCTTTTTTTGGGCCCATTCATTGATTTCAAGGGCACTTGTAGTTTCTACAGTTTGAAAAAGTTTTACCCCTGCTAGATAGGAACCTTTTTTTTGCGGCTTGTCCTTAAAAAAAAGGAGGTAGTTATTCTGCAATAGAACAATATAAATAACCTGGTTCTCTGAGTTTTCCATCTCTACTTACCTGTGCCCTATCTCATATCGTGTATTAGATTGATGTTTAATTTTTTTGTTACTCATATTTTGTATGCTCCGTTTACTGGTATTTGGCTTTATCTAAAATTTGGTAATAATCGGTGCTTTATGTTTTCAAAAACGGAGAGAATTACATGTATGATAAATATATCATCGCTAATTAAGAGTATAGCATTATATAGGAAGGATATGGAATCGGAAGGGTCTATACTCGCCCTACTTGCTATAGAGGTTTCGATCGATAACCACGTTGCTTTCTTCCCAAAAAGTTCTTAGATTTATTACTTTTTTTCTTTTTCTTAAATGCAAATCTTCGGTCCAAACTAGACTCTGGCAATTCAAGCGCTGGAACAAAATTCTCTATGATCTTTCGGGGCAGTATCTGTTTAATAAGCCGTTCTATAGGGATTAACAATTCAAACTCCTCCGCACAGACTAATGAAATTGAGTTTCCCACAGCACCTGCTCGGCCTGTTCTGCCAATACGATGTACGTAATCTTCTGGTACGTTTGGCAAATCGATGTTTACTACCTGTGGAAGCTGATTAATATCTAAGCCTCTCGCTGCAATATCTGTTGCCACCAAGATCGCAACGTGACCTTGCTTAAAGGCTGCCAATGCCTTTGTTCGTGCGCTTTGACTCTTATTACCATGAATGGCAACTGTACGGATGTTATTTTTTTGCAAATAACGGGTTAATTTATCGGCACCATGTTTCGTACGGCAGAACACTAAGGCCTGTGTCCACTTATGTTTAGTGATAAGATGCTTAAGCAATTCGGGTTTTCTTTTTTTATCGACGGGATACACACTCTGTTCAATAGCTTGAACAGTTGAATTTCGAGGTGTCACCGAAATTTCAATAGGGGCTTTTACCAGTCCTTGGGCAAGTCGTCGTATATCGTCTGAAAACGTGGCTGAAAACATAAGTGTCTGGCGTTGTTTAGGCAATAAGGATATTATTTTTCGAATATCTTTGATAAAACCCATATCTAACATGCAATCTGCTTCATCCAATACGAGCACTTCTAAGTTGGCAAACGTAATCGTTTTTTGCTGATACAGATCTAATAACCGTCCAGGAGTGGCTACTAATATATCTACACCTCTGGATACTTTTCTCTTCTGTGGATTAATATTAACACCACCAAATACAACCGCTATATTCAAAAACAAATGCTCAGCATACGATACAGCATTAGCCCCTACTTGAGCTGCTAGTTCACGTGTTGGTGTTAACACGAGCACTTTCACTTGCTTTTCTTGTGCACGAGCCCCCTTCGTAAGTCTATGCAAAATGGGCAACATAAATCCAGCGGTCTTCCCCGTACCTGTTTGGGCAGCTCCCATAACATCATTTCCTGCTAAAATTGGGGGGATAGCTTTGGCTTGAATAGGGGTAGGGCATACATAACCTTGGGCAACAACCGCTTCAAGAATTGCATCATCTAAACCAAAGTCTGTAAAGTTCACTGGGGGATCATTCTGTAGTGTCTCGCTCATCATTTTATCAATAACCTCTTCATTGCATTTACTCAATTAAAATATTGCCATCTGGCGTCTCTTTTTTTAGACGAATCAGTATGGCCTTTCCAGCCTCTTCTCGATCATCAAAATGGATGGTTTTAGATTTTAAAATTTGATAATCTTCATGTCCTTTTCCAGCAATAACAACAACATCGTTGTCTTTCGCTTTATCAATAATAAACGCGATTGCCTCTTTTCTTTTATGTATTAATTTATATTCTCTAAAATCGGGGTTAACGCCATCTAAAATATTTCTCATAATACCCTGATTATCTTCACCTCGAGGGTTATCGTCCGTAATTACCATTAAATCAGCTATTTCACAGGCAATCTTACCCATTTTAGGCCGTTTATCTCGGTCTCTGTCGCCGCCACACCCAAATAAGACTAAAAGTCTCCCTTTACGTTTGTCAGCAATTTTTTTAACGGTGCTCAATACATTTTTTAAGGCATCTGGGGTATGAGCATAATCCACAAGCACCATGTACAGTTGGCCTTTTTCTACACGTTCTAGCCTGCCGCTTGGTGCTTTACACGACGATAGGGTAGTTTCTATGATTTTTTCAGGGACATTCATATGCCTGAGTGCACATGCCGCTGCTTTAATATTCAAAAGATTATACTCACCTAATAATAATGTTGAAAAATAGATGGGTTCTTTTTTGAAACTTTCTGGATAAATTTTATATCCATCTCCTTCATGCATAAAACTCAATTTGGTTTTTTGATAGTTTTCAAATGTTTTGTGATAGTCTAAATGATCCTGTGTAATATTGGTGAGCAATTTAATATTAAAATCAATGCCCAAAACACGCAATTGATCGATGCCCTCGGACGTTACTTCCATAATAAAATGTGTCCCGCCTTTATTTAGGTGAAGCCGCATTAACCTTAATGTTTCTATGGACTCTGGTGTCGACAGGTCTTTATTGCCTGAATTTAGAGTCCCTAATACAAATGGGTTGTTTCCTGCTGCTTTTAGCACTTCTCCTATTAAGTAAGTAACAGTTGTTTTTCCGTTTGTCCCAGTCACACCAATAACACAGAGTTCTTTAGAGGGGTTCCCATAGTGGTTGTGTGCATAGTTAGCCAGTTCTGTGGGATTCATTGTCTTTATCAATTCAGATTCTTTTTTGCAACTTTCCAGCGACAACCCCTCAATATCAAGTGCTGACTCAATAGATTTTCTATAATACAGGTCTAAGTCTTCTGCTGTTGAATAGGCTGTTTTCATACCAGGAAATTCAAACATCAGTGAGGTCTTTTGCATGAATTTCATAAGATGCCCAAATACACGATTCACCCATTCACGATCTGCCTTTGTACAAAGCCCATCTAGTTCCAATAAATTTAGAGGCGAGTGTGTAACTACAAAATGGCTTGGGTCATGCGTTGCAATAAGGCCAACTAGAAACTCCATTTCTGGCTCGGCTTGAAAATCAGGTCGACACGTTTTTATAGAGGGGCTATAAAAACAACGATTTAAATCAACCCCATTCTTTTTTATTCTCGTCGGCATAAAGTGTTCTTCACCTGTGCCTAAAAAACAATCCGGATTTAACAACGGGATTACGATGATTCGGTTTTTCATCTCAGAAGACGATTTCCCTCTTAAAAATTGTATTAAAAGTTTCCAAAGTGTGTATAAAGGTGCTATTTCATCGGGATGAATCCCCCCCAACAGCAAAACGCTTTTGAGTGAGGGTGAGTCCTCATGTGGCTCAAACACATAATACAGCAGTGGATTCCCATACTCTGAATAGGCATACCTTCCTTCTGTGTTACGATGGTGACAGGCTTTCAAAGCCAATTGATCAAGATCATGCTTGGTTGTCTTCAAGTTTAACCCTAGTTTTTTAAATTGATCGGCAACTTCACTTAAATAATCCTCAATATTTTTCTTATTTTTTTCGGGCATAATTCTTGCCTCCACTATGTTTTTGGGTATTGGTTTCTATTTTTATTGCTGTCTTACTTGTATCTTGAAACACTTCATAGAACTCTGGAATACTAGGGCCACGCGTGGATGCCTCTGGAACAGCCTTATAGGGATGTGTCTCTGATAGCACATGTATATGGTTTGTCTCTCCAAAAACGGGAGCAAGCATAGAGGCAATGGAAAGTGATATTATTAAATTTATAGTTCTCATGCCACACCTCCAAGGAACACATGTTGTTATATTTTTGGAGGTAAAAAAATGTACTAGCTAGGGCACACGAGGACAGTTTGTATCTCTTTGAATACTTAAATTATAGATTTAATTTTACTTCATATTCATGAATCAGTCAAATTTCAGGCTAAACTAACTGCAGCACTCAGTTTGTCACTCCCCATTCAATAATTTCTAAACAGGTTACAGGGATACGCATATACTTCAATGTGGTAAATACGACTTCTATTAGGTTGCTTGTTTTTAGGAGGTTGTCTTTAATAGTTTTCTTAGTTATTGGTGCTCCTTTTTTATGTTAAATTTATGCTTTTCATCATATAAGAAATATTGAAAAATACGTATTGACAAGTTGGCTAGTTTTGCTGCTGGCCGATGGTTTTCTGGGCATAAAATTGAGTTTGCCCTCTAATATCAACTTGCGAAGGGATTCAACCTCAATCGGATCATAAATGCGATAGTTACTGATAGGGTGTCGTTTAGTTATAGTGTCCCATCGTCTTAAAGTTGCTGGATTTACCCCTAAAATCTTCGCAGCATTCTTAATAGTTAACTAGTCTGGCTTATCTGGAAAAATGAACTCCTTTGGATAAAATTGTAAAACATTATACTATTAAGATGCTGAAAAAAAGAGGCTGAAAAAGTATATCGGTTAAACCACACTCACCATCAATCCTTGATTCGTTGAGGCGGCAAAAAATTTACCCAGCACTCGGATCTCACTGGCTAGAGACGTTCGGAACTCACGGACGATGGCCAGCCATTTTTCTAATTTTATAGATATCACCTAGGCCTAAATCCCTAAAGCCCCCTAAATCCCCCTAAAGCTCTAAAGCCCCTAAACCCCTAAATTCCTAAGGCCCCCTAAATCCCCCTAAAGGGGGACTTTGATGCGAAGGTCA
>Ga0181567_10004188_pt1 | contig 10583 bp, 9 predicted proteins | sample 101ome_14_FD_133761 | JGI IMG/M metagenome (GOLD analysis project Ga0181567, IMG submission 133761) | Coastal salt marsh microbial communities from the Groves Creek Marsh, Skidaway Island, Georgia - 101403AT metaG (megahit assembly) | ecosystem: Environmental > Aquatic > Marine > Intertidal zone...
CCCGGCGAATGGGACGGCCTGCTAAAGGTCGCTGGCCGACGAGGACTCAACCCACAGGCGTTGGAACGCGCGGGGCTAGCGCTGCAGAGACAAAGCGGCAACGGCTACTACGATCGGTTTCGCGACCGGGCCACCTTCGCTATCAACAACCTGTCCAATCGCACCATAGGCTTCGGTGCGCGTGCCCTGCAGCCTGAACAAGAACCCAAGTATCTCAACTCTCCAGAAACCGCCATTTACCATAAGGGCCAAGTCTTATACGGGCTATCCCACACGCGGGATGCCATACGGCGAAGCGACACGGTCATTGTCGTCGAAGGATATATGGATTTGCTCAGCATGGTTCAAGCCGGCATTGAGAATGTGGTAGCAACTTCCGGAACGGCGCTAACCGAAGACCACTGCCGCGCGCTAGCTCGCTATGCCCATAAGATAGTGCTGCTATTTGACGGCGATGCCGCGGGATCGAATGCAGCCATGCGCGGCGTAGAAATTGCGCTGGGGAGCGGCGCAGACGCACGCATCGTATCACTCCCGAGCGAGCACGATCCAGACACCTTTGTGCAAACAGAAGGAACGGACGCACTACTAGCGCTGGCCGAAAATGGGCAGTCGGCGCTCGACTTCTATCTCAATCAGATTAGCAAGCAGCACGATCTGAACAGCGTGCAGGGTAAATCGCAGGCGATAGAAACGCTCAAGCCACTCTTGGCGCGCCTGCGGGATGCCGTTCGACGCGATCTCATGATGCGGGAAGTCGCCCAACGTCTGTCGGTAGACGAAGGTGCACTGCGACAAGAAATGCATCACGTCGTTCAAAGACAGCAGCGGACTGCGCGAACGCCATCAGCAGAACCCGCGAAGACCGAAAATCATATTCCAGAACCGCCCCGTCGTGAACGCGAGTTTATTGGTCTTCTTCTCCATTATCCCCAGTATATACGCGCCGCATCAGATCAGCTAGACGTTGAAGGTTTAGAATCTACTGCGTGCCGCACGCTTCTTCAGACACTGTACGATCATTTCCCCGAGGCAAACGCCATCGACCTGTCTCTCCTAATGGACCACGTACAAGAGGAGCACCTCGGACGCTTGGTTTCCGAATGTGCGATGTTTGGCTTTTCCGAAGAACAGGTGGACGAGCAGTGGAAGCAATCTCTGTCTTTTTTTCAGCGGAATGCCTTACAGCGACGCATCATGACTACTCGCCAGGCGCTCGCACAGGCCGAACAGTCGGGCGACGACGGCGAAGTGTTGCGTCTGAGCGGTGAATTGGTGGAGCTCAATAGACAGCGACAGCATCATGCTGAAGCACAAACCTCTTGACCCGCACAGCAAAACATCTACATTTTGTCTCTGATTTTACGGGCCCATAGCTCAGTTGGTTAGAGCGACGGACTCATAATCCGTTGGTCGTAGGTTCAAGTCCTACTGGGCCCACCATAATGGCGTAGTGAGGGCGATTAGCTCAGTTGGTTAGAGCGCCGGTCTCACATACCGGAGGTCACTGGTTCAAATCCAGTATCGCCCACCATGTAAAAACCGCCGGAGCATCTGCTCCGGCGGTTTTATTGTAGCATCTATATTATCACACCACAGCACACGGATCAGCACTGCGTATTAACTAACATCCGTTAGCCATCTTCCTCCATATCACGAATCGCCTTGCACTGGCGTAAATGCACGTTCTGGGGAGGATTCTGGTATCCTTTCCAAGCATATGGATCTACCCCAGATACGGGCAAAACGTTGCGGCGATCAGCATTGGCAACGCGCTCCCCCTCTTCCAGGCTCCACGGCAGCAAACTCCACGCATTGCAGTAGTGATTTACCAATACACGGCGATATACGTCGCTGCAATTCTTGCGCGATCGGTGTAATAAGTAACCGTTGAAAAAAACTAAAGTCCCGGCTTTGACCTCTACAGGCACTTCCACGCTCTCGTCAAACCCGTAGCTCTCTGGTGCAAAGTCAAACTCCTCAGGTCTCTCATGCTCGCGCTGAGGGTACAGATATCCCGTCTTATGTGAACCGGGAATAATCCACAGGCACCCATTCTCCTCCGTCGCATCGTCAACGGCAATCCATGCGCCAATCAGAGAGCGATCACGCGTCGGAATATAAACCTCGTCTTGGTGCCAAGCCTGCCCTTGAAACTGCGGTGGCTTAACAAAATACATCGACTGCATGCACTTGACGCTACCATCCCACCAAGGCAGGTGGGCCGCAGTAATTTGACTCAAAATGCCGCAGATTTTGGGATGGCGCACATACTTCTCAATAACCGGACTCACAAAGTGAGGCTGATGAATACACAAGATGGACCTCAACACTTCGGTATCGTCGACGGCTTCGGAAATGGGCTCTATGTTATCGCACGGATACTGCCCTCGTGCGACTTTGACGATATCTGCCTTCAGTTCATCCAGTTCATCCGCGTCGATCACGTCGGGAACGGTGACATAGCCGTTCTCTACAAAAAAGTCGACCTGCTCTTGATCAATTACTTTGGGCACTTCAATAGTTGTATCACTGCCGCTTGTCATGGCTTCCATGCGTCCGGACTCCATCCTGCGCCATCGGCGCACCGTTCTTTTTGAACTGCAATATATACCCCGCCAAGATTACACAATAGATAGGGTTTGTCAATTAAGTCCTCATTGGACGGCCTCTACGAAAGAGGTGACGATATAATCGAACCGCTCCACGGGATAAACCTCTACAAAAATACGCCATTCAACTGGATCGCAGTCCCTATATCAGCTACATTTTCCGACATCTCATGCCGATAGGAGCTTGGAAATGAACAGACCACCTGACGAATTTCAATACATTCCAGTCGAACAACTGCGTGCGCTGAGCACATCCTGCTTGAAGGCGGCTGGCATGCCCGAAGTGCATGCGCAACAGCTAGCGCATCTACTGAGTAACTCAGACCTACGCGGCGTGCGTTCACAGGTACGCGCGCCTTGTATGGATACTGTAGGACAATTCGCGAGGGAGGGGTTAATCCCAATCCAGACATAACAATCGTGAAAGAAACAGATACGGCTGTCTTTATCGATGGAGACGGCGGCTTGGGCTACGCACCAACTATGCTAGCTACAGAGATGGCCATAGAGAAAGCCAAAGAAAAGGGAATCGCCGTCGGTGCGGCACGCGGCATTGGACACTACGGCTCGGCGGGGCACTACGTGCGACGCGCCATGGAAGAAGGCTGCACCGCCTACTCCGTACAAGGAGCCTACCCACAATACTACAGCAGTAACGAGGGCAAGCGCGCTGCAAACTACGGCAATCCTCCCCTGTGCTTCGGCTTTCCGGGCCATGAAGGAGCACCCGTCATATTAGATGGCGCAACCTGTATACTGGCCGACTATCAGCGGGGCGAGGAGTTCGAGGCGCTGGAATCACAAATACCGGCTGCATTCTTCAAGAGCATGGGATATACGGCGATCGGCACCCTATTGGGCGGTGCATTTGTTGGCCAAGCCGATCCGCGCGCCGAGGAAATTGCCGAGCAATGGCCCAGAGCCCGCCTAGGTGGACTGATCGTAGTCATGGACTTAGGACTGTTTGCGCCGGTAGACCAGGTGCGACGCGGAGTAGACGAACTCAGCCATCTCGCTGCAAAAGAGATGATTCCCGTCGCTGGATACAACGAAACAACGTTGCCCGGAGGCATTGAGCATCGCTGTGAAAACGAATACCGACAGAGCGGAGTTCCAGTCGGTAAAGAAGAACTCAAACGGCTAGAGGATTGCGCAGACGAATTAGACGTGCCAATCCCATGGAGATCTTAACACACTCTAATCTGGACTTCGCCTGTCGGAGCACGTAGTTTACTTGCACCTGTTTACATTGCTAATTTGCGGTCTGGCAGTCGCTCAAAGTGAGCCTGCCCTGCGTAAAAGGAGCGTATTTAATGTCTCTCACACCCGAACGTCTGACGGAACTCAAGCGCCAGGCTATTCATCTGCGTCGCCTCGTTGTCGAGTCGGTACATCATGCAGGTGCCGGCCACCTAGGCGGCCCCATGTCGGCCGCCGACATGCTTATCGCGCTCTATTTCGAAGTGCTCAACATAGATCCATCGGACCCGCATAAAGCTGATCGAGATCGCTTTATTCTGTCGAAAGGTCATTCGTCCATCGGCCTCTATTCGGCCCTGGCGCTACGCGGCTACTTTCCCCTTGAAGAACTCAAGACATTTGACGCGATCGACTCTCGCCTGCAAGGACATCCCGCTATGGATATGCTGCCCGGCATAGACATGTCTTCCGGTTCGCTCGGCCAAGGACTGTCTCCGGGGCTGGGCATGGCCTTGGCTGCTCGCCTAAAAGACAAATCGTTTCACACCTATGTGATGCTTGGAGACGGCGACTCACAGGAAGGCCAAGTATGGGAGGCCGCACTTGTGGCAGGGCGCTATAAGACCAATAACTTAACGGCGATCCTAGATCTCAACGGCTTACAGCAATACGGCTGGGCGACTGAAACAGGCTATGGGGAACTGGCGCGCAAACCGCCACAGGAAAATCCAGAAGCCCGCTGGCAGGCCTTCGGTTGGAACACGACCTCGATTGACGGGCACGATATGGAGCAGTTTATCGATGCCTGCAGTCAAGCCAAAAACTACCACGACGCCCCTACCATCATCATTGCCCATACGACCAAGGGGAAGGGCATCTCGTATATGGAAGACGACTTTAACTGGCATTCAAAACCCGTTACGGACGACGACCTCAAACAGGCACAGGAAGAACTGGCTGCTCAGGAGGCCGCACTCGCATGACAACTCTTCACCTTCCACTGACCGTTGGCGACGCACTCGCCGCACAGAGAGATGCATTCGGCGATACGCTGGTCGAGCTAATAGACCGGGATGAACGCGTCTACGTGCTCGACGGCGACTTAGCCAACTCGACCAAAGCAGACAAAATATCGCGTGAACGTCCGGAGCGCTTTCTGCAAATGGGTATCGCGGAGCAAAACATGATGGGCGTTGCTGCTGGCATGGCTTCCTGCGGCCTCGTTCCATGGCTGAGCAGCTTCGCCTGCTTTTTAGTTAACCGAGATCTCGACCAGCTCCGCGTCGTCGTTGCACAGCCCAACCTACCGGTTAAAATTGCCGGGGCTTATTCGGGCCTGCTAACGGGCAAAACGGGCAAGACACACCAAGAGGTCTCCGATCTCTCCGTCATGCGCGCTATGCCGAATATGACCGTCCTGTCTCCGGCCGATGCCGTAGAAGTGAAAGCGGCCATGATCGCAGCCAATGACAGCGACGGACCTGTATATATACGCTTGACGCGCGACCCGGAAACCGTCGTCTTCCCATCCGACTACACCTTCGAGATCGGACGAGCCATTGTCGTTCGCGAAGGCTCTGATGTAACTATCTTTTCGACGGGCGCCCAGACGGTGCGCTGTTTGCAGGCAGCTGATCTACTTGCGGAAAGCGGCGTCTCGGCACACGTAGTGCACGTTCCCACGATTAAGCCGCTAGACGCAGAAGCTATAGCCGAGGCGGCCGCGCGCACGGGCCGCGTTGTCACCGCTGAAGATCACACGATCATAGGCGGCTTGGGCGGAGCCGTCGCCGAAGCACTTGGCGAACGACAACCCACCCCCATGCGCCGCGTAGGCATACGCGACACCTTCGGTGAGTCGGCTGCCAACGAAGACCTGTTAGAGAAATACGGAATCACTGCAGAACACGTGGCCAATGCGGCGCGAGATCTCCTGTGACAATCTTGACCATAAACCATTTTGAACCGTTATTATCTGCATATACTTATGCACCGAGGCGTCTAGTGATACGGCGTCTGCGATCTACTGCGGGCTCCTATGAATTCGATCTGTTGTAAATCAATCTGTCGCTTCGGTACAACGCAGGCATATTGCTTGCAACCTGCATTCGTCGTATACACATAGCGCATACGGTTTTCCAGTGCACCGCTCCGGTGCACTTTTTCTTTCCCGACCATCGATTCATTCCGGGAATATGCGGCATGGAGAGGAGACGAGGAGTCACCCATGAGAGAAGGTTTACTGCAGCTTCTAAAGCTCCAAGAAGTGGATAAAGAACTGGAGTCTCTCGAAGAGTCCAAAGACAAGTATCCCGCCGAAATAGATGAGCGCCAAGCCGAAATCGACGCAGCCGGTCAGGCTATGCAAGAGATGGAAGCAGAGAAAGCAGAGTGGGAAAGAAAGCAGCGCCAGAGCGAGCTCGACATAGAGAGTGCTAAGGCCAATTTAAAAGAGCACGAAGAGCGCTTTTCCGTCGTGACCAACAACAAAGAGTACGATGCGCTACAGATGGAAATAGAAGCCTGCAAGACCGCATTGGCCGAGCACGAGAGCCTCTTGCTGACTTCTCTTGAGTCTATTCAAAACCTAGAAGAGGGCATCGAGGGCGAGAAGAACGCATTCGAAGAAACTCGTCAGGCGCAGCAGGAACGCATTGACGAGCTGCAAAAACAGCTCGACTCCATGCAGGAATTGGTCGATGGCGTAGAGGCGAAGCGCACCGAAGTCGCAGGGACAATCGAGAAACGCCTCCTGACGATTTATGAACGCCGCCGTGGGCCGCGCTCTAAGCGCGTCTCTGCAGTGCGCAAGGGGTCCTGCGGCACGTGTTTCCGTCAGCTCCCCCCTCAGCAGCGCAGCGAAGTGCGTCGCTGTGAACGCATTATCAACTGCGAAAACTGTGGCGCTATCATGGTATGGGACGACGATTCAGAATAAGCCGCACGTATTTGGAGTGGGTCGGGCGAACGCGCGATCTAATCATACGCATTAGACGTGAGGAAAGTCCGAGCTCCACAGGACGGGATGCTGGGTAACGCCCAGGGGGGGTGACCCCACAGAAAGTGCAACAGAAAGATACCGCCTGCGCTTGCGCAGGTAAGGGTGAAATGGCGAGGTAAGAGCTCACCGCGTCGATGGCGACATTGACGGCTCGGTAAACCTCATCCGGAGCAAGGCCAAATAGGGGAAGAGAGGTGGTCCGCCTCACTATCATTCCCGGGTAGGCTGCAACGAGGCGATAGGTAACTGTCGTCCCAGATAAATGCTCGCACAGCGCGCCTCACTAGGCGCGTAGACAGAACTCGGCTTATAGACCCACTCCAATTAATAAGAAGGCCCGATGCTCAAAGCTTCGGGCCTTCTTATTTTTCTCTTTTCCATACCTCATGCAACACGTATTATCAACCGTATGAAAAGCATAGTTCCTATTCTTGTCCTGCTTCTGCAGACTTCGCTCCACGCTCAGAACGTCGAGGAGCCGCTCGGCTTACAAACCGCAAGCGGTGACTACATAGAGGGGTTTGTCGACTGGAGCGAACAGGTGCTCGTCGTCTACGGTAGCGCCGCAACACCCGAGCACATCAGCAACCCCGTGCAGAAACGCCTAATGGGGTTTCGTGGAGCCAAGGTCGTGGCCTATCGAAACCTGCTCGAGATGGTGGGCCAAGTACAGGTGAATTCAGAAACGCGCGTGCAAAACTTTATGGTAGAGAATGACTCTATCAGCGTGCGTATCCAAGGTCTCATACGCGGCGCGCGCGTCCGCACAGGCTCGCAAAGCCAAAGTGAGGATGGAGCGTATCGCCTCGCCTTAGAGCTGCCTCTGCGCGGCGAGTTTTCCTCTGCAATTCTACCAGAAGCTCCATCCCCTGATATGTCGGTCAGCTATGCGCTTCCCAACCCAGCTCGATACGCACCGGCTCCAGGTGATTCTCTGTCGGGCAATGTATTAGCAGAGGCACCGCCGGACGCCCCTCCAGCTGCATACGTCCCACCCAAACCGTATACGGGACTGGTCGTTGACGCACGCGGCCTCGACCTTCAACCCAGTATGTCGCCGCGCATTGTCGCCCGGGATGAACGCATCATTTACAGTGCAGCATCTTCCGATTCCAACTACGTAGCTGAATACGGTCTGGTGGGCTACGGAAAAGATCGCAAGCAAGCGATGCGCTCCGACCGCATAGGCGGCGAAAATGCCAATCCTTTTGTTGTTAAGGCAGCAGGTATTTCGGGTCTATACAAGAGCGATATAGTGCTTGAAAACTTTGATGCCACGCTAGTTGTGATGGCCGATATAGACGGTGATTTTTTGCGCGAATGTCGCGTGCACATTCTCCTTGGGCCTCAACCCGTCGTCATAGACAGCACCTTTATCGATTCACTTTACATCGACGTACCCCATCGCGATACGCTACCGGAGGAAAATACCGTTGAGCTTTCAGAGCAAGCTGCACCAGGCGACACAGCAGAATAATTCGCTGCTATGCGTCGGCCTCGACTCCGAACTCAGTAAACTGCCCGACTGCACCCGTTCCAAAGACAATCCCGTACTCTACTTCAACAAGCACATTATCGATGCAACCGCAGATCTGGTTTGCTGCTATAAACCCAACTATGCTTTTTACGGTGCACTCGGCGCTGCAGGCTGGGAGACACTGCGCGCCACCATCGAACACATCCCCTCGCATATTCCCGTTTTAGTTGACGCTAAGGTTGGCGACATAGGCAATACGGCACAGCAATACGCACAGATGTTTTTCGAGGGTCTCGGAGCTGATGGTCTCACAGTCACGCCGTATATGGGCGAAGACTGCGTGGCTCCGTTTCTCTCTTACACAGAAAAAGCCACCTTTATCGTCTGCCTAACCTCCAATAAAGGTGCCGACGATTTCGAGAAGAAAGCGCTGGGGACCCGGCCGCTGTACGAAGAGGTCATTGCCCGCGTTCAGCAATGGACCGAGCACGGCAACTGCGGTTTGGTGATCGGTGCAACGCAGCCCGACTACTTCGCGCGCGTGCGTGCACTGGCGCCCGATATGCCGCTGCTCATTCCCGGAGTTGGCGCACAGGGCGGCAGCGCTGAAGAGGCCGTGTCCAACGGGCAAGACAAAAAGGGAGCGGGGATTCTTATCAACTCTTCACGCGGGATTATCTTTGCCTCTTCAGGCGAGGATTTTGCAGCGGCAGCGAGCACAGCCGCGCGCGATCTGCGCGATGAACTCAACGGGCACAGATCTACTCGATAGCGCACGCGCACAACCACCTCTGTGACCAATTAGAAATGGTCTTGCAAGAGGCGCGTAATTGCGTTGGGACGCGCGTAGTAACGCTGCGTCGCCTCGTCTTTTCCCTCCCATAGCCTGCGCGGAAAAATCGTGTAATTGCTAATGGGCGGTGCACTTGCCCGCCCGCAGTAAATGTGAATGGTTCGCCGTTCTCTGTCGGACGGACGCACATTACCCGCGTGAAGCATCCCTGCGTTAAAAATAACCGCAGTCCCCTTATCACCTTGGATATGGTGCGCGTCGTGTAGATTGTAGTTCGCCAGCGACGGCAGATCATCGCTCTGCCCCGACCCGGGCAGCACGCTGAACGTGTGCGTCGTCTCGTCGACATCGGTCAGATAAAAGGCCACAGAGACATAGTGCGTATAGTAAGGCGGCCTCGACGACAGATCCGTCCACCCACCCCCATCACGATGCCAATTGCAGTAGGGCTCTCCTTTAAACGGCTTGCGGATGCGCACCGAGTGCTCCTCAGCACAGATATCTTGTCCTAGAATACCTTCTAACAGCGGCATTAGGCTCGGTGGACGCATACTCACGTCCATGACCTCATATCCCAAGAGCATATGCACATTGAGCGCTACGTGGCCCTCTTCCCGCTCGATCCAAAACGGATTAGGCTCTACAATGTCCTCATCAATGGCCGCGTTGATGGCATCTACATCGACAGCTTCGAGCGCATCAGGTATGACCAGATAGCCCTGCTGGCTATAGGTCTCCAGCTGATCTTTTATACTGGGCATGGCAGAGCTCCTAGCGGACTGTAATCTATAGGTAAAGGGAAAAATAGGCCGTGCTCTCACCTATCTCAAACGCACCACACGCATTGATTTTATCTGCGTCTTGTTCTATTTTCAAAGGCGTCGTCGGGGTGTGGCGCAGTCCGGCTAGCGCACCTGCTTTGGGAGCAGGGGGTCCTCGGTTCGAATCCGAGCACCCCGACCATTTTAAACAAAAAAAACATTGTATACAAAAAGGACAAAAGACGTGTCCTTTTTGCTCAACATATAGCCTCAGACCAGCAGAGAAATCGGCGGCTTCCGCTATAGCCGACAGGCATTGACGCCTAAGCCTCTTCCTCCGAAATGCTTGCCCGCGGTAAAAAATCGCGCTATCATTCCATTTCCAAGCCGCACTCTACTACAAATCAACCAATGCCTGTCTCTACTTAGCACTGGTATTACTTACTGCATTGCACTGTTTCTGCAGAATCATGAAGCGTGATAAGACGCTATGCCAACGCCGAAGGAATTCAATCTATTAAAGGTCATTCAAAAAATTGAGCTCTTCCCTCACTTAACAATGGAGGAAGCACAGATCGTGCTATCCCTAAGTGAAAGAAAGACATATGAACTCGGCAAGACTGTTTTTCGAAAAGGGGAAATTCCACACTTCTTTGTAATCGTAATCAGCGGGCAACTGCGCTTTTCAGATGTTAATTCCATGAAAAATGAAACGGACTATACGACGGATCCGGGAGAG
>Ga0181567_10004189_pt1 | contig 10581 bp, 10 predicted proteins | sample 101ome_14_FD_133761 | JGI IMG/M metagenome (GOLD analysis project Ga0181567, IMG submission 133761) | Coastal salt marsh microbial communities from the Groves Creek Marsh, Skidaway Island, Georgia - 101403AT metaG (megahit assembly) | ecosystem: Environmental > Aquatic > Marine > Intertidal...
CCAATTTCTGATTCCAGAGAAAGGTTTTCCTCATTCTGCATTGATGCGTGACTATGTCGTACATCGACCCGTCGTTTACGAAAATACGGAACCGCAACGGATTCGGATTGTGGAACCCGATGGGAAACACCGGGAGGTCACCCACACCTGGACTGGCATTTCCTATGCCAAGCAGCGCGGTGCCACCATCTTGAGTGACACCACGGGCAACGCCACCTCCACGCGCGAGCTGGCTGAATGCCTGCGCCGCATTTTTTTTGCTGAAGTCCTCCCTCCTGAAGAAAGGTATCAACTCACCGATCAACAACTGGCTTGGATTCGCTACGGAGAAGACGGGCTGGTCGGGCTGGAGAACAAGTCGGCAGGCCCGTATGCCTGGACCGATGCGATAGAGACCCTGCTGCCCCGGGCACGCTATTTCCACAAAGCAGGATTGATCAGCAACTACGTTCTGGATGTCGCGTATGTCGAAGATGAGGTGCTGAATGTAAAATTCATTCTATCCCTTGCAGCGCATACCGGAGATGGAAAAGTCATCGGACAGATGGCCAAGGCATTGACCCGGTGGATCCTTCAGCAAAAAGCCATCCCTACCACGGAAGAAGATTCCACCCAAGGGCATTGAATGGGAGGACACCGACTGACATGATGGACTCCATGGAATGGTTGCCACAGACAAAGGCGTGCTTCGGCTGCGGACATGGGAACCCCGCAGGCGTGGCCCTTCGCATGAAAACCGATGGTAAAGCCATCCACGCTGAATGGGTTCCTGAAGTTCGGCATGCGGGATTCAGCCATGCCGTTCATGGTGGGGTGATCACCACAGTCTTGGATGAAATGATGGCTTGGGCCTGTGGCATCCTTGGAGGCCACTTCGCCTACTCCGTAGACATGCAGATCCGATTTCGCCGTGTTCTGACTCCTGGTCAAAAGGTTCACTGCGTTGGCAGATTGGATGAAAACCGGCGAGGGAAACTGTTTCTGGCCAGTGCCGAACTCAAGGTTGAAGGAGATTGTGTGGCCTCCGGGTCGGCCAAATTCTTCCCTATCAAGGGGGATGCCAGAGCCATGCTGCAATCAGAATTTGGGGATCAATGGGAAACCGTCAATGAGGCCATGGAACGCTATGGTCCATCACGCCATTCATGAGTCAATCCCTACTTGAACGGGCATTGGCCATCGCCCTGGAAGCTCATCGCGGACAAGTTGACCGACAGGGCAATGCTTACATCCTTCACCCCTTGCGACTTTTGGCTCGATTTGACGATACCAACCTGCAGTTGATCGCCATCCTGCATGATGTGGTGGAAGACAGTGAGTGGACACTCGAGGCACTTGAGCAAGCAGGTTTTCCTGACCAAATTGTCCAAGCCGTGGATGCCCTGACTCGACGCAATGGGGAATCCTATGAAGCACTGATAGGCCGTGCAGAAAAAAATACACTGGCCAGAGCTGTCAAACTGGCAGACCTTGAAGATCACATGGATCTGCGCCGCATAAAAAACCTTCAGGTCGATACCCTTGAACGCCTACCGCGTTATCAAGCAGCCTGGCATCGTCTCCGAAAAACCAGCAACTGATGCCAGAAGAAGCCTATGTTCAGACCCTGCATTGACCTACATCACGGCCAGGTGAAACAAATCGTGGGAGGAAGCCTCAAGGATGACGATCAAGGGCTGCAGACCAATTTTGTCTCAGCTCGCTCCAGCGCCTGGTTTGCCGAGCTTTACCGTCGGGATGGACTCAAGGGAGGGCACGTCATTCAACTCGGACCTGGGAATCAGGAGGCTGCCCTTCAAGCGCTGCAAGCCTACCCTGGTGGGCTTCAGATTGGAGGCGGGATCCACGCCGACAATGCCTGGAGCTACCTCGAAGCAGGTGCCAGCCACGTGATTGTGACCTCCTGGATTTTTGAAGGAGCCGTTTTGAGACGGGATCGATTGGACTCCCTCACCGAAACCGTGGGGTCTGATCGCCTAGTATTGGATCTGAGTTGTCGCAAGCGAGATGGGGCTTATTATGTGGTGACCAATAGGTGGCAGACCTTTACTGATCTGATGCTCGGGCCGGGGGTCATGAAAGACCTTGCTCAATACTGTGATGAATTCCTCATTCATGCGGTGGATGTGGAAGGTCTCTGCGGTGGCATCGACTTGCCCTTGGTAAGGCACTTGGCAGATTGGAGCCCTATCCCAGTGACCTACGCAGGAGGAGCCCGCTCACTGGAAGACCTCATCACCGTTCACCGAGAAAGCGCAGGGAAAGTGGATCTGACCATTGGTTCAGCTCTGGATCTTTTCGGAGGCTCCGGAGTCACCTACCGCGATGCGGTGGCGTTCAACCGAAAAGTTCAGGGTGCGGATCCTGTCGGTGAAGACGAGGGTTCTCTTACTGACGATTCCTGAGAGGCAGCCTTCAGGCAATAAAGATAACGATCTCCTCGCAACAGGAGCGAGTCTCCCACCACCGCAGGAGACGCACTGAATTGGTCATCAAGATGGTTGGCCGATAACAGATTCAAGCCTTGCTGGTGATCAAAAACCAGGGTGATCCCCTCGCGGCTGACCACATAGAGTCGCCCCCCTGCCGCGACAGGGGAGGCAAACACCATGCGCACGAGTGGCAAACGCCACGGACCACCTGCGGTTTCGCCAGTCCTGATGTCGACGCAGGATAGGATTCCCTGAAGATGCCGGAGGAAAAAAAGCTTTTGGCCTACCAATAGCGGGCTGGGCACATAAGGGGTCAGACGGTTGAGTGACCAGACCACCTGTTCACTCCCCGTGATATCGCCTTTTGCTCCTTCCAACCGAATGGCTAGCATGGCCTGCCAATCGTAACTATTGGCTGCCACAACAAGCCCATGCCCAGAAACAGGGCTGGCAACCACATTGCGTGAAAGGCCTCCACACTGCCACAACTCCTGGCCTGTCTCCAAATCATAGGAGCGAATACGACCCGTTGCCGCAATAATGACCTGATGACGCCCTGCATGCTCGAGTATTAGCGGCGTCGACCATGAGGTGCTCTCATCCCTGGGTCTTGACCAAATCGTGGTCCCAGTTGCCTTATCCAGAGCATACACCATGGAATCCCCCTCATGATCCCAATTGACCACACAATAACGTCCGTGGAGGGCAGGTGATGCGCCTTCACCATGGGCATGCCGCGTTTGCATGGTGCCAAAATCACGCGACCAGCATAACTTGCCTTCCATATCCATGCCATGAAGCCCACGAGATCCAAAAAAGGCTATAAGGTGCTCGCCGTCAGTTACCGGCGAGGCCGATGCCAGACTGCCCGTATCGTGTCCTCCTTCGTGAGGAAAGGCTGTTGCGAGGGTGGTTTGCCATTGCTGCCTGCCTGAGTGGCGATCGTAGCTGAGGATGGCATACGCATGGTCTTGAGTGACTGGCAGATTGTCATGGGCTCCTTCAGCCTGATTGTAGACGGGTGTCCTTTGCGGGCCTGTGGGTATAGCCATGGCCAGGAATACCTGATGGTCCCAAACAATGGGCGTTGCATGACCCTGGCCAGGTAAAGGCACTTTCCAGGCAAGGTTTTTGGATTCAGACCAATCAATGGGCGGATTGGCATCAGGGGCTTGTCCTGTGGCCATGGGCCCTCGCCATTGAGGCCATGCCTCGGCAACCATCACTGGCATGGCATGACCTGCAGCGATCCAGACCATGAACAGAAGCAGGCGCATTGGTTCAACCCATTCGGCGAATCAATTCAGAAGTGGAACGCCCTTGGAGGAAAGGGATGAAAATAATTTGACCACCGTGTTGCTGAACAGCTTCACGTTCCTCTGGGTCCAAGCTTTGGAGGGTGTAATCTCCGCCCTTGACGTAAACATCTGGACAAACGGAGTTCAGGAAACGAGTTGCCCGTTTTTCGGGAAAAATGCAGACCGCATCCACCGACGCAAGCCCAGCAAGCACTAGGGCTCGGTCTTGCTCAGGATTGATTGGTCGGGTGGGCCCCTTGAGCGCCTTGACACTCTGGTCGCCATTTAGGCCAACCAAGAGGCAGTCACCCGCTTCCCTAGCCGAGGCCAGATACTGCACATGACCCGCGTGAAGGAGATCAAAGCACCCGTTGGTGACCACCAGCTTTTTCCCCTGCTCAAGCATCTGCGAGCGCCAGATCAACAAGCGCCCTGGGTCCATGACCTTGTCCGCGTAATTCATGCGTGTTGATCTCTAGCTATAGAGGTTGAAGAGCTTGGATTGAGGCTGCCACGACGGTATCCAATCAGATCGAGGGTTACCTGTTGATACCCCAGGGCCTGAAACTTTTCGACCAACTGCTGGCGAGTAGCCCATTCCATGCAGCGGGACATTTCATCGGGACCAATCTCGATACGTGCCAGAGCGCCTTGGGAGAGTTCATGGTGGCGCACTCTCACATCGTGGAAACCAAGCGAGCGAAGATGTTGCTCTGCCTGCTCAATCTGAGTGAGCTTGGCCGGTGTCACCCGTTCCCCGTGAGGTATTCTGGAGCTCAAACAAGCCATCTGCGGTTTATCAGCGGTTGGAAGCCCAAGCTGAGCTGATAAAGCTCGTATCTCTGCCTTGGTCAATCCCGCTTCCTTAAGAGGAGCGCGTACCTGAAATTGGGCGGCAGCCTGAGCACCCGGTCTCACATCGCCCAGATCATCCATGTTTTCACCATAGAGCAGGAAAGGGACACCCCTGGCTGCAGCCAATGCTTCCATCGCTTCAAAAAGAGCGTGCTTGCAAAAGTAACATCGGTTGGGCGGGTTTGTCAGATAGGCCTCATTTTCAAATTCTAAAGTCTTGATCACCTCTAGGGGAAAACCAAAGCGCTCGGCCAATGCCACCGCTTCGTTCAATTCGCTGCGGGGCAGACTGGGACTGTCAGCCAGCACGGCCACAGATGCTTCACCCAGAACCCGATGAGCCACACAGGCAAGGAAGGCCGAATCCACGCCTCCTGAATAGGCAACCAGACAACCCCCCATGGCTCTGAGGAGCGATTCCAGTTGCTCAAGCTTTTCCATGTTTCCTTGTTGCCATGAACATCGCAGGCTGTCGAGTCATGAAAAAGGTGCCAAGGTGACTGTTTGAGAAAATTCAAGCCCTCAGCCCATGGGATGGAGAAAACAATCAAGGCCCGTTGACCAGATGGCAGGAGCTAGGACATAGTCCTGTCCATGGATCGACCCACAACCTTGATTACAGGGGCCTCCCGAGGCATTGGCAGAGGCATCAGCCTATCTCTAGCCGCCCTAGGTCATGATCTCGTTATCAACTACGCCGGCAATCAGGAAGCTGCTGAGCAGACGGCCAGAGATTGCCATCGGGCAGCCACCGAAGCGGGTCATGATATTCAAACCCTTACTTTTCAGGCTAATATTGGCTCCCCGCAGGATCGCGACCGCCTGCTCGAGGCGACGCAGGATCGTTTTGGGAGGATTGACATGCTCATCAACAATGCCGGCATCACCTCGATTGGACGACAAGACATACTGGAGGCAAAGGAGGAAAACTTTGATCAGTTGATGGCGGTTAATCTCAAAGGCCCCTTCTTTCTGAGCCAACAAATAGCCAAATGGATGCTCAAACTCATTGAAAGTGGCACAGTCAATAATCCAAAGATCATTTCCATTTCCTCCATCAGTGCCCACACCGTCTCGGTGAATCGCGCTGACTATTGCATGGCCAAGGCTGCACTGGGCATGATGACTAAGCTCTATGGAGTCCGCCTCGCAGCTGCCGGCATCCGGGTGTATGAAATCTGTCCAGGCATCATCGCTTCGGATATGACCGCACCGGTCAAAGCCAAGTATGACAAACTCATTGCTGAGGGCCTGACCCCCATGCCTCGCTGGGGTGAGCCCTCGGATATTGGTAAGGCCGTAGCGGCTATTGCTCAGGACCTGCTACCCTACAGCACGGGGGAAGTCATCAATGTCGATGGAGGCTTTCATCTCAGAAGCCTTTGAAAGTCAGCTTTTTGTTTTCGATTCCAGAAAGTCGACCCTGTCATGACTCCGATGAGGGTTTGAGTGACTGGGCTTTTCATGGGAGCAACAAGGAACCAAGCTTGCATTTTTCCACCTTCGAGGGAATCTTCCTTCATGAAACCCTGGTTCTGGCCGTGTTGCTTATTGGCAGGAATCCTAACCTGGATGACCATGCAAGGAGAAGAATCCAATCAAGAAACCCAGAAAGCGACCTTCGGAGGCGGCTGCTTCTGGTGTACTGAGGCCATGTTGGAAGATGTTCCTGGGGTGATGGACGTGGTGTCGGGCTATGCAGGAGGTCATGTGAAGAACCCGACCTACCGTGCAGTCTGTGAGGGAACCACGGGGCATGCTGAAGTGGTTCAAGTCACCTTCAATCCCAAAATCATTTCCTACACCAAACTGCTGGATCTTTTCTGGAAGTCACATGATCCCACCACTCTTAATCGTCAGGGAGCCGACGTGGGTACACAATATCGATCCACAATCATGTGGCACGATGAGGATCAGAAAGCCCTGGCCGAAGCCTCCATCAAAACGGCTGCTCCCAGGTTCACCAGCCCCATCGTGACTAAGCTAGAAAAACTGGATGTGTTCTACCCTGCTGAGGACTACCATCAGGACTACTTCAAGCAAAACCCCAATGCTGGCTATTGTGTTTATGTCATCAAGCCCAAGATGAAGGCGTTCAAGCAATACCTTCAAAACATTGTCAAACCTTGAGCGTCTGACTCCGATTCGATTTTGGGGTGGATAACCTGCTCTGCGCCCTATAGGGGGTATGAACAAACTCTCGAGGTAATGAGGGCTCGGACGTCATGAAAACCCATCTTAGTTCATGAATGCTCCCACCCTCATGGCCTTGATGGTCTGCCTTTTGACGCTCATCAGGCATACCATCACAGCAGAACCGTTTGGCTCATCGCCGAATATCATCTACATCCTGGCCGATGACCTGGGCTATGGAGATCTGGGTTGCTACGGTCAGCAGACCCTTCGAACGCCTCGAATCGATGCCATGGCCAAGGAAGGCATGCGATTCACCCAGCACTACGCTGGATCAACCATCTGCGCTCCCTCTCGATGTGTACTATTGACAGGTTATCACACCGGGCATGCACGCATCCGAGGCAATGACCGCTCGCTACTCCGTCCCTGGGATACCACCGTAGCCCAATTGCTTAAAAAAGCAGGTTACCGAACCGGATGCATGGGGAAATGGGGAGTTGGGCACCCTCCCCCTCTCAACAACCCAGCCCAGCACGGCTTCGACGATTTCTATGGTTACATCAACATGTACCATGCGCATAATTTTTACCCCGAATGGCTGGTTGAAAACGGGCGTCGTGTCCCCCTGCGTAATCGGATTCATCCAGAATACCGAGATCCCGAGGATCGCCAAGGCTGGGGGGTTGCCTACCAAAAAGTAGACTATGCCCCGGATCACATCTTGGATCGTGCGGTGAGGTTTCTGGAGGCCAATCGAAATCGACGATTTTTCCTCTACCTTCCCCTGAACCAACCCCATGCCAACAACGAGGCTGGGAACGATGCACGCAGCCCAGGCCATGGTTTGGAAACACCTCATACCGCCGAGTTCGAGGAACAATCTTGGCCAGAATCGGAAAAGGGTTTTGCCACCATGATCGGGCAGATCGACCAAACAGTGGGGAAGATTTTGGACACGGTGACTCGACTCGGCCTGAGGGAAGAAACGCTGGTTTTCTTCTCCAGTGACAATGGCCCGCATCAGGAGGGAAACCATCTGATGGAATTTTTTGATTCCAACGGATCTCTCAGGGGGATGAAACGAGACCTCTACGAAGGAGGCATTCGTGTGCCCTTGATCGCTTGGTGGCCTGGCCATGTAGCAGCCAATGCCCAGAGTGACCTACTGAGTGGGTTTCAGGATATATTCCCAACCCTGGCTGAAGCCGCTGGGATTGCCTACCCCAACACGGATGGACTGAGCCTGCTCCCCACCCTTCTTGGTGAACCTGGCCAGCGCCATCATGATAGCCTGTATTGGGAAACCCACGAGCGCCATGGCATCAGGGCTCTGAGGAAGGGTTTCTGGAAGGCTATTCAGCATCATTTTTTGCGAGAACCAGAGGGCTCAGTTGAGCTTTATGATCTGTCGATCGACCCTAAAGAATCCAAGAATATCGCCAGCGATCATGCGATCATCACAAGCGAATTGAAGCGGCTCATGGACCTGGCGCATGAGCCAAGAAACGATCCTGGTCATTGATATGCATACCCTGGGTAGGCATAATTTGTGCATGCATATTGGCTTTTCTATCACGGCATTACGCTGGAGCCTTTGCCTCAGCCTGAAGGGCATCCTGATCCTCAGTCAGCTGCAGTCGATTCTGGCACAAGAGGTCAGGCTATCGGACCTGTCCACCCAACGCACTTTGATCCTAGGTGACAGCATCACCTATGGAGGTCAGTATGTTGCGAACATTGAGGCCTTTATTCGCCTTCAGCAGCCAAATACCAATCCCTTCATCCTTAATTTAGGCCTCCCCAGCGAGACAGTTTCCGGACTTTCCGAACCAGGTCATGCCGGAGGGGCGTTTCCAAGACCGGATTTGCACGAACGATTGGATCGCACCCTCAAGGCCGTAAAACCTCAAGTCGTGCTGGCCTGCTATGGGATGAATTGTGGCATCTACCATCCCTACGCCGAGGATCGATTTGAAGCCTTCAAGGTCGGAATACGCCGTCTGCATGATCGGGTGGTCGCCTCCGGTGCGAGAATGGTCCACCTGACCCCACCGGTCTTCGACCCATATCCCATCGCCTCACGCACGCTTCCTGCTGAATCACCGGTTTTCTCTGGCCCGTATGTCGGATACGATGAAGTGCTGACCCTTTACTCAGGATGGTTGGTGGCCATGCGGGCCGAGGGATGGCAAGTGATCGATTTGCATGGCCCGATGCAAGCCATGCTGAACACCGGGCGCGCTAGCGATCCTTCCTTCCTACTGGCTGGTGATGGTGTTCACATGAATGATCGCGCTCACTGGCAGACGGCTCGCTGGGTCTTGACAGCCCTCGGTGGCGACCCAAGTTTGCTGACTTTTGACAGCGCCATGGCGATGGCTGCTTCTCGGCTCAAGGACCCCACATCCTTTCTATCACTCATCAAGCAGCGACAGCGGCTGCTTTGTGACGCGTGGCTGACTCACATCGGTCATCTCAGACCCAGCATGAACAAGGGGCTTGCCTTGGACGCAGCTCAGGCATCTGCTTCTGAACTCGAGTTTAAGATCCAGGCATTATTGCCGTGACTCGGGACCTAAGGAGAGTCCAAGCCCCATATGGCTCCCACCATTCAATGCGGCAAGTCAGCTTGTCACTCACCCGCCGTTTCCCATCCCTGAGAAAAACTACCTGTAATCGCTCTAATCAGATCGAGAAGGGGCGAATTGGCAGGATTCTTGCTAGAGGGGAGAGCCTCTTTGAGTTTCAAAGAGTAGGGGCATGCGGCAGGTACGCATGCGAGGCGAGAATTCCTCAAAATACCATGAACAACACACGATTGGCCTATTTCATGTAACCATCTCGAGTAGGGATCGGTCATGAACTGTTCAATCTTGGTTACCTAAGGCCGCTGTGATAGCCAAAGCTTTCAATCAATCCTCGTTTACCGAAGCCCCTCGCGAGAGTCAGGCTGGACTGCACTCTCCGTTTGAGACTTCACCGGAAGTGTCCTCCGAACCCTTCGGCTGGCATGGCGTGAAGCTGCAACGCTATTCTCTGGATCAACTGAAGTTGGATCATCATCGCTGGAATCGACTTAGTTTGTTGTTTTTTCTCACACCCATCGATTCTTTACTCTTTCAAACTAGAGAGGGTTGGGAAGTCTGTCATGTCACCGAGGGGCAAGTCAGCCTGCATCCGGCCGGGTCCACCTGCACCCTCAATACATCGAATCCAGCTCAAGTCGCCCTCATTGAATTCACACCAGCCTTTCTGGCACAAACGATCCATCAGGTGGAGGCCCTGAGTAGCGTGCAACTTCCTACTCTGGCACCCCATACCGATCCCTTGGTGCTAGGGACACTTAGACGTCTGCTTGCCATGGCTGAAGCCACTCATCCCGAGGGAGGCAGCAGGTATGCAGAGTCCATCTGCAAGAGCCTCATTGTTCATCTATTGAGCTATCATGGTAAGGAAGGGATCTCAGAAATGGATGTGAGACCAGGCCTCTCTCCCAACCAACTGAAAAAAGCCATTCAAGCCGTCCAAGGTGGCCTGGAAAATAAGGTCACTGTGGAGCAAATGGCCAAAGCCTCGGGTCTCACAAAATACCATTTCTCCAGACAATTCAAACAAAGCATGGGGATGAGCCCCAGTCGCTATTTGATGAATCAAAGGGCCGAACTTGCCAAGAATCTCCTCATGGATCCATCACTAGGCATCGCTGAGGTCTCACGTCGTGCAGGTTATTCCGATCAAAGCCATCTGACCTTGGATTTCCGGAAACATTTTGGCATCACGCCCAAGCGATTTCGATCAAGTTTGATCCATCGTTCCGTCAAAACTCCCTCACCTACATATCAACAAACCAATCAGTCAAA
>Ga0181567_10004193_pt1 | contig 10573 bp, 10 predicted proteins | sample 101ome_14_FD_133761 | JGI IMG/M metagenome (GOLD analysis project Ga0181567, IMG submission 133761) | Coastal salt marsh microbial communities from the Groves Creek Marsh, Skidaway Island, Georgia - 101403AT metaG (megahit assembly) | ecosystem: Environmental > Aquatic > Marine > Intertidal...
ATGATTTTAATTCAGATTTAAAGATATTTTTTTTTTATTCTGCACTTTTTCTTTCTGGTTCAATCCTTATGAGATCAGCAGGATGTATAGTGAACGATATTGCAGATAAAAATTTTGATAAAAAAGTTGAGAGAACTAAAAATAGACCCATCGCTTCAGGAAAAGTATCTGTAAAACTTGCGACTGCTTATGCATTATTTTTATGCGCTATTGCTTTTTTAGTATTAATTAATTTTAACAACTTTACAATTTTGATGGCTCTAGTCTCAATGCCTCTAGCTTTTACATATCCCTTAATGAAAAGAATAACTTATTGGCCTCAATTATTTTTAGGGATTACATTTAATTATGGGTTAATTTTGGCTTGGATTTCAATTGCAAATGAAATTTCAATAATTCCAATCATATTTTATCTAGGAGCCATATTTTGGACACTAGGCTACGACACAATTTATGGATTTCAAGATATTAAAGATGATGAAATAATAGGAGTAAAATCAACTTCAATAAAGTTTAAAAATGATCCAAAAAAATTTTTGTTTATTTCATACTGTTTGTTCATCATATCTTTGTTTTTAATTGGAATATTAATGAAATTTAAAATCTATTATTTTTTATTTATGGTTATACCAATTTTACAGTTGCTAGTATTTCAGATTAAAAAATTAAATACCAATCAATCGATGGATTGTTTGTCTAAATTTAAAAGTAATAATTTCTTAGGATTAATAGTTTTCATTAATATTATTATCGGAAAATTAATATAGAAAATAATGAAGGCAAAAATATTTAAAAGACTTTATCAAGAATATACTAAAAGGTTTGTTGGTAAAATTTTGTTAGCTGCTTTTTTTTCTATCATTGTTGCAATAAGTACTTCTGCAACAGCCTGGCTATTAGATCCAGCAATTGAAAAAATATTTATTAATAAAGATCAAACTTTAATTATTCTAATTCCACTTGCAATTATTGTAGCTTTTAGTGCGAAGGGTATTTCGCTATATCTTGCAAAGTTACTTATGATCAATGTATCCGAGGAAGTAAAAAAAATTTTGCAAACTGATATGCTCAAATCTTTTATTAAGGCTGATACTGAAATTATAGAAAGTAAACATTCTGGTAAATACATTTCAAATTTAAATTTTGACGTAAACCAAATCACAAAAATGTTAGCAGATGCATTTTTAAGTATTTTCAAAGATAGTCTTACATTGATAGGTTTGCTTTGTGTGATGTTTTTTCAGAATTGGAAACTATCTTTAATAGCAATTATAATGATTCCTCTTGCTTCAATTACTGCAAAAGTTCTTGGAAAAAGAATGAATAAAATTTCTACTCAAGCACAAGAAAAATCTGGAGATTTAAATAGATATTTAATTGATCTTTTTAAAAATCATAAAATAATAAAAATTTTTCAAAGAGAAAATTTTGAAAATATGAGGTCTGAAAAGTTTGTTAATGATTTAAAAGAAAAGTCAGCTAAAATTTCAGCTGTTTACATTAGATCTGCACCAGTAATGGAAATATTAACAGGTATAATGATTGCTATTTTAATATTTTACTCTGGAAAGCTAATTATTAGCGGTGAGTTAGCAATAAATAACTTTTTTTCATTTCTTGCTGCAATGATGCTTGCATATCAGCCTGTAAAAACACTTACCAAAGTCAACGTAGCAATTGAACAAGGCTTGGCAGCAGCAAATAGAATTCTTCCAATAATAGATATAAATAATGAAATTAATTTAAACGAGGATAAAAGTGAATTAAATTTCTCAGATGGAAATATAATTTTTGAAAATGTAGGCTTTACATATAAATCTAATCCAGAAAACAAAGTACTTCAAAATATTAATGCAAATTTTGCAGGTGGAAAAATGACTGCATTAGTTGGTCATAGTGGATCAGGTAAATCAACATTATTAAATATGATACCAAGAATTTATGCTCCAACATATGGTAGTATTCATGTGGATAAACAAGACATTTCAAAGTTTAATTTGTCATCTTTAAGAAGCCAAATATCTATAGTTGATCAAAACACAACATTATTTGACGATACAGTCTTTAATAACATCAAATATGCTAGACCAGAAGCAACTAATGAAGAGGTTTACGAAGCATCAGAACAATCAATGTGTACCGAATTTATTAATAATTTAGAGAATAGTTATGAAACAATGATTGGTGAGAATGGAGTAAAATTATCTGGAGGAGAAAAACAAAGACTGTCAATAGCAAGAGCTTTTCTAAAAAAAAGTAAAATAATATTATTAGATGAAGCAACTTCGTCATTAGATTCAAAGACTGAAGAAAAAATTCAAAAAGCACTGGAAAAATTAACTTTAGATAAAACTACAATTGTAATTGCTCACAGATTATCAACAATTCTCAACTCAGATAAAATATATGTTGTTGATAATGGTAAAATCATTGACTCAGGAAAACATGAAGAGCTTTTAGTTCAATCAAAAGTCTATAAAAATTTCTATGAAAGACAAATTAAAGAACATTAATGTATTTTTTATACAACATACTTGCAAACTTAGCGATTGTCATATCACCTGTAATCATTGTTTACCGAATATTAAGAGGTAAAGAAGATATAAAAAGAGTTGGAGAAAAATTTTGTATTTATTCTCAAAAAAAAACTAATAAGAAAATCTGGATACATGCGGCAAGTGTTGGTGAGCTAATGAGTATAGTTCCAATCATTAGGAGTTTGGAAAAAAATAAAAAAATAAAAAATATTTTACTATCAACATCAACAACTAGCTCAGCAAAAATTTTTAAAAAATTAAAATTAAAAAAAACATTACATGTATATTTTCCTTTGGATAATAAATTTATAGTAAAAAGATTTATAAAATATTGGAGTCCAGAATTAGCAATTTTTATAGATTCAGAAATATGGCCTAATATGTTTAACAATTTACATTTAAACAATATTCCAATCATTCTTATGAATGCACGTATTACAAAAAGTAGTTTTAATAAATGGCAGACTTTTCCAAAGTTTGCTAAACAAATTTTTGGGAAAATATCATTAGCATTACCTCAAAACTTAGAAACTTTAAAATACCTAAAAATTTTGAATGTTAAAAATATAAAGATTGCAGGTAATTTGAAATATTATGGTCAAAAAAATAATCAGGATGATGCAGTAAAATTATTAAAAAATAAATTTAAAAACTTTAAAGTATGGTGTGCTGCTAGCACTCACAATAATGAAGAAATATTGATTGGAAATTTACATAAAAAACTAAAAAAGAAGGAGAGAAAACTAATTACCATCATAATTCCAAGACATATTAATAGAACTAATAAAATTATAAATGATCTAAATAATATTGATCTTAATTGTGTTACACATTCTTCAAATCAAAAACTAAAGCAAAATACTGATATATACCTGGTTGATAGTTATGGTGAGTCATCAAGGTTTTACAATTTAACTAATATATCTTTTGTTGGTGGGTCAATAATAAATCATGGAGGTCAAAACCCTCTAGAACCTGCGAGATTAGGAAATTATATAATTAATGGACCTAATGTAAAAAATTTTAAAGAAATATATGCTTTTTTAAATAATCTTAAAATGTCATCATCCACATCTAATATTTTAAAGATGGAAGATATAATATTAAAAAGATTGAAAACGAAAATACCTAATAAAAATATAAAAAAAATTATTAAAATAGGAAATGATGTTCTTGAAAAAAATTTATTTTATATAAATAAATATTTAATATGAGACTAGTTAAGCCTAAATTTTGGGAAACAAAGAATTTTATTTCAATTGTACTTTATCCTTTTTCAGCAATTACATATTTAATTAATAATACGAAAAAATTTTCAATTAAAAAAGATTTTGAAATTAAAACTATTTGTATTGGCAATATATTTTTGGGTGGTACAGGAAAAACTTCATTGGCAATAGAAATAAATGAATTGCTTAGAAAAAAATTTAAGACTGTATTTATAAAAAAAAATTATAAAAATCAATTAGATGAAATTAATTTATTAAATAATAAAGGTAAGATTATTTCATCTACTAATAGAGAGAATGCACTTTTGACAGCTGTAAATAAAAAATATCAACTCGCAATTTTAGATGATGGCTTACAACAAAAAAATATTAATTATGATTTGAAGATTGCATGTTTTAATTCAGAATATGCACTTGGAAATGAATATATGCTTCCTGCAGGTCCTCTCAGAGAAAGCATAAATGAAGTAAAAGATTATGATTTAATTTTCTTAAATGGAGAAAAAAAAAATAATAAACTTTTATCTAAGCTAAGATCTATAAATAAAAATTTAAAAATATTTCATGGAAAGTATAAGCCATTAAATTTAAAAAATTTTGATTTAAAAAAAAAATACTTAATGTTTTGTGGTATTGGAAATCCTCATGAATTTAAACAAACTTTAATTAAATACAAATTTATCATTCACAAAAAAACTATTTATCCTGATCACTATAAACTTTCTGATAATGATCTAAAAAAATTAAAAGATAAGGCAAAAAAAGAAAATTTAATATTAATAACGACTGAGAAAGATTTCTTTCGATTAAATAAAACTCAAAGAAAAAATATAAAATTTTTAAAAATTAAGTTAGAAATTAAAGACAAAAAAAACCTAAAAAAAATTCTAATATCAAAATTATGAAAAAAATAGCTTACTTTTTTGAGTTCATTTTAATCAAAATTCTATTTATTTTATTTTTACTAATAGGATATCGGCTTTCGTCGAATTTAGGTTTTTTTATTGGAAGAACAATAGGTCCAATATTTAGATCAAAGAAAAAAATTATTCAAAATCTTGAAAAAGCAAACATTCAGCACCCTAACCTATCGAAAATAGCATCCAATGTGCTTGGTAATTATGGAAGAATTTTTGCTGAATACAACTATTTAAAAAAATTTAGAAATGATGAGCTAAAAAAATATATCTCAATAGATGGTTTAGAGCATTTAGAAAATTTGAAGAAACAAAATAAAAAAGCTGTATTTATTTCAGGTCATTTTAATAATTTTGAACTGATGGCAATGGAAATAGAAAAAGCAGGAATTAACCTTGCTGCTATCTACAGACCTTTGAATAATATATTTTTGAATAAAACAATGGAAAAAATCAGGAAAGAAAATATTTGTAAAAATCAGATTAAAAAAGGAAGAGCTGGCAGTCGTGAAATAATTAAAAATTTGATCGAAGGTAAATCAATAGCTTTAATGATAGATCAACGAGTTAGAGAAGGTGAAAAAGTAAAATTCTTTAACAATTTAGCAACAACTACAACTATACCTGCCCAACTAGTTAAAAAATACAATTGTGAGTTAGTGCCTGTTTATATTGAGAGAAAGAACTCAAATTATTTTAAAATTTATATTTCAAAACCAATCAAAGTAAGTAAAACAAAGTCAATTACAGAAATTACTGAATTTCTCAATCAAGTTCTTGAAAAAATGATTTTAAAAAATGTCGATCAGTGGATTTGGACACACGATCGATGGAAAAGTTAATTATCCTCTGTTTCTCTTTTAATTGAAGACTCAATATAAGAAAAATAAGCCTCTTGCTTATCAACATTCCAATAATTTAAATTTTCCAAAGGTATTAATTTTTTTGAGATAGCGCAAATTACATGATCACCCTCTTCAATAATTTGAAAGTTATTTGGCATATATTTTAATTTAGCTAATTTATTTTTCATTTATAAGATATATAAATACTAATATGAAAATTGCAATTATAGGAAGTGGCGGTAGAGAACATGCATTAGCAGCAACAATATTAAAATCACCTACTATAAGTGAAATTTTTTGTATTCCAGGAAATGCAGGAACTTCAAAAATTGCAACTAATGTAGAGTTAGATATTAATAAATTTGATAAAGTTCACGAATTCGTGAATAAAAATTCTGTTGATTTAGTTGTCGTAGGTCCTGAACAACCTTTGGTGAATGGAATTGTAGATTATTTAGAAAAGTTTAAAATAAAAGTGTTTGGGCCAAACAAAATTGCTGCTCAGCTTGAGGGCTCTAAAATTTTCACTAAAAAACTTTGTCAAGAATACAATATTCCAACTGCTAACTTTGGTATTTTTGAAAATAGAATTGATGCGAAGAAATTTTTAGAAAATACAAAATACCCAAATGTAATTAAAGCAGATAACTTGGCTGCAGGCAAAGGAGTTTATATTTGCAACAATGAGCAAGAGAGCTTAATGGCAGTTGAAGAAATATTTGATGGAAAATTTGGAGAAGCTAAAAACGTACTGATAGAGGAATTTCTCAATGGTGAAGAGATGAGCTATTTCATAATTAGTGATGGAATAAATATTAAAAGCTTTGAAACTGCACAAGATCATAAAAGAGTTCTTGAAGGAGATAATGGCAAAAATACTGGTGGAATGGGAGCCTACTCACCATCAAGACTAATTAGCAATGACTTAGAAGATAAAATTTTAAACAAAATTATTAAACCTACGCTCAAAGGACTTTCAAATCTTGGTACTGAATATAAAGGTTTTTTGTATGCAGGTTTAATGATTGTTGAAAATGAACCTTATTTAATTGAATACAATGTTCGAATGGGTGATCCAGAATGCCAAACTATTTTACCAAAACTAAAAACTGATTTAGTAAAAATACTTGAGGCTTGCTGTAATAAAAAACTTGAAGATGTAAATATTGAGTGGATTAATAAAAAAAGTTTATGTGTTGTATTATGCTCAAAAGGATATCCTGACAACTATCAAAAAAATATTTTAATAGATAATCTTGAAAATTTTAATCAAGATAAAAATAATTTTATATTCCATGCTGGAACTAAAAAAGAAAAAGATAAGATATACGCCAATGGTGGACGAGTCCTCAACTTTATCTCACTCTCAGATGATTTTTTAAAAGCTAGGAACGATGTACATAAATCTATAGAAAAATTAAATTGGAATGGTGGATTTTATAGAAAAGATATTGGCTTTAAAGTTATTGATTAATGAGAATTATCAGTGGTAAATTTAAGGGAAAAAAACTACTTCAACCTAAAGATAAAGAAACTAGACCTTTAAAAGATCTTACAAAAGAATCTATATTCAACATAATTAATCACTCAAATAAATTTTCAATTGATTTAAAAGAAGCATATGTGTTAGATCTATTTGCTGGAGTTGGATCTTTTGGTATAGAATGTCTTTCACAAGGTGCTAAGCATGTAACATTTGTAGAAAAATATCAAGGTGTGTTACCCATTTTAAAAAATAATATAAATAATTTAAGATCAGAGATTAATTATCAAATCATTGAATTGGATATTTTAAATAAGCTTGAATTTAAAAGTTTAAAATTGAAATATGATTTAATTTTTTTAGATCCACCCTACAAAGAAAAAACTCTAGAAACTATTCTAAAAAATTTAATTGAAAATAAAGTACTTAAGAATAGTGGCATATTTATTATTCATAGACATAAAAAAGAAAATGATGAGTTTCCAAAAGGTTTTAAATTAATTGATGAAAAAAAATATGGGATTTCTAAAATTGTATTTGGGTCATACTCTTAAATTAGAATTTTCTTTGTTTCTTTTTTTATCAATTCAACAGCTGGTTGATCAAAAGGATTTAATTTCATAGATTGCCCCAATAAAATTGTCTCCAAAATAAAAAAACAAAATAATTCCCCTAATGTTTTTTCATTTCGCTTATTGATTTCAAAACTTCTAAATGGAATATTCTTTTTTTTAAATACATTTTCTGTTGCATGTTTTTGTGCGTACATGATTTCTGATAAATTTTTATTTTTTAAAAAATTTTGTGATGTTAAAATAGTATTATTATTGATTTTGTTAGACTTTTGCTCTTTTACATAAAAAAAAGTAAAAAAATTGTTTTCAAAACCATCTAGGTAAAGTTGCATTACGCTATGATTATCTTTTGGCATATTTGAAACAATGGGTAGTATCCCTTTTTTATGCTTTCCTAAGCTTTCTGCAATTAATTGCTGATACCATTTAAATAAATTTTCTGATGCTTGATCATAATTGATTATTATCGAATTAAATTTTTTTTTTTTAATAAAATATAGAGTTGAACTTACATTCGAAATTAATGCGTTGATAAATCTTTTATTTTTTATTAAAGAATTTAATTGTCTAAAATCGTTTGACTTTAAACCCATCAGCTCAGCAGGTAACATGCCAACTTCTGATAAAACAGAGTATCTTCCACCAATAAAATTATTATGATGAATTATTTCTGCTTTAAGTTTTTCTGCCAAAAGCAATAAATAACTATTTTTATTTTCAGTAATAAAAATATTTTTGTCCTTTTTTTTTATTAAAATATTTGCATTTATAATTGTCTCAATAGTATTTCCTGATTTTGATACAATTAAATTTGTAAAATTTTTTTTATTATTCAATTTTCTGTTTGGTTGAAGATTATCTACAAAATTGAATTTGCTTCTTATTTTGTGATTTAAAAAGTCATATATTGCTTGCGCACCAAGAGTTGAGCCACCCATTCCAATGATTTGATAATTGGAAACTTTTTTATATTTATTTATAGCTTTTTTATTAAAGCTATTTTTATATTCTTTACTTAAAGAATTTATTACTTCATTTTTTTTTTTTAATAATGAAAAAAAAAAATTTTTAACTAAGTTTGATTTTTTTTTAATTTTAAAGTTTATAAAATTAATTCCTGATGTAATCATCAATTTTTCTTAATTTTTTCTAATAACAAATCCTCAAAACTTTTATTTTTATCATCAGGTTTATCTATAAGCTCATCATCTTTTTCAGATTTAGAAATTAAATTTTCTATTTGACTTTCTTCAGATTTTTTTTTTAAATTTTTTTCTCGTGGAATTGGTAATTCATTGTAATCTGGAGGCATAATTAATGGTGATTTTTTTTCTACTAAAAATTCATCACTATTATTTTTTTTTTGACTACTAAATCCCTCTTTTATAGTGCCGCATGATGAAAGAAACAGAATAATATTTAATAGAACAAATAAATTAAATTTTTTCATTATCTTTATTGTTACCAATTAATTCTAATAAAATCATAAAAATTACACCCATAGTAATAAATATGTCAGCCACGTTAAAAATAAACCAATGAAATTCACCTATATGAAAATCAATAAAATCAGGAACTGCTTTAAAGGTTATACGATCATAAAGATTTCCAATCGCTCCCCCAAAAATCATTAATAAAGGATATTGTTTAATATTATTGCTTTTAACAATCATATAAAAAACAATTATAATAATTGAAGCAATAATTAATGTGAGAACATTATATAAATTTGATTGATCAAAAGATAATAATCCAAAAGCTATTCCATCATTCCAGATCAAGTTAATATTTAAAAATTTTGAAGAAAATAAATCGGTTGAGTAATTTTTGCTATCTAAACTAATTACATATATTTTTGAAATCCTATCAATTATAAAAATTGAAAATATAATAAATGAATTAATATAAAAATTTTTTGTTAAATCTTTAAAAATCATTCAGAATTTATTGGGCAAGTATCTCTTGAACAAGCTTTAGTAGTTATTTTCCAACAAATTGAACACTTGGACCCTTCTGCTTTAGATGTTTGAACAATTGTGTCAGAGTTTTCATTTAATAATATTTCCGCACTAGATGTGATACATAGTTCTGAAAAATCAACGTTTTGAATAGTTTCAGATAATTTTTGGTTTAAAGTAATCTGTAATTTTGCTTCAAGACTTGATCCAATTTCTTTACTTGCTCTTTTTTCTTCTATGCTAATATTGCATATATTTCTTATCTTAATTAAATCTAACCATTTTTGATTAAGTTTTTCATTTTTAAAATTTTCAGGATATTCTAAAAAATACTCTAAATGAACACTTCTATCATTCTTTTTAAGTAGTCTATAAATTTCTTCAGTTGTGAACGATAGAATCGGTGCAAACCATCTCAATAATGAATTCAATATTATATTTAACAATATAATTGTTGACTTTCTTTTTTTTGAATTAATTGGATCACAATACAAAGTATCTTTTCTTATATCAAAATAAAATGCCGATAAATCTACAGTGCAAAAATTTAGTAACTCTTTATATAGATTATGAAAATCATAATTATTAAAATAATTTTTAAAATTTTCATTCAAAGAATAAACCTTATGAAGCATAAATTGTTCCAATTCAGGCAATTCAGATATATTTATTTTTTCCAAATCAATATCTTCAAAATTATCATTAAGGTTTCCAAGTAAATATCTAAAAGTATTTCTAATTTTTCTATAGGAGTCAGCATGCTGATCTAGAATTGAGTGATCAATTCTTAAATCCTCTGCATAGTTAGAGGAAGCTACCCAGATTCTTAAAATGTCAGCACCATATTTTTTTAAAATATCTTCAGGAGCTATTACATTTCCAAGTGATTTGGACATCTTTAATCCTTTTCCATCAACAACAAAACCATGTGATAAAATGGACTCAAACGGAGCTTTACCCCTTGTTCCACAAGACTCAAGCAAGGATGAATGAAACCATCCTCTATGCTGATCTGAACCTTCAAGGTAC
>Ga0181567_10004198_pt1 | contig 10568 bp, 11 predicted proteins | sample 101ome_14_FD_133761 | JGI IMG/M metagenome (GOLD analysis project Ga0181567, IMG submission 133761) | Coastal salt marsh microbial communities from the Groves Creek Marsh, Skidaway Island, Georgia - 101403AT metaG (megahit assembly) | ecosystem: Environmental > Aquatic > Marine > Intertidal...
ATCGGTATCATCATTGCCGTATTGAGCTTTGTACTCGCCCTTGTAGTAAATCCTCAAGGGATTAAGGGTGTAGGTATTGGACTAGGTGCCATCCTTGTGATCGCTTTGATCTCATGGGTAATGGCAGATGGTTCAGATTACAATGAATATAAAGACGTTACAGAGATGACATCGAAAGCGTCAAGTGCTATGTTGACAGCATTTTACATCCTATTCTTGGGTGCCATTGCTGCAGTAGTGTACTCTTTGGTGTCTCGTGTAATTAAATAAGGATTGATATGGCAAGAAATAAAAGAGCCATACCAGAAATCAACGCCGGATCGATGGCTGACATCGCTTTCTTGCTTTTGATTTTCTATCTCGTAACCACTACAATGGATACGGATAAGGGGATCAATAGAAAGCTGCCGCCTTATGACGAAGAACTCGTTGAAGATCCACCTCCGATCAAGGAGCGCAATATCTTTACCGTATTGGTAAACTCTAATGACCAATTGCTCGTCGAAGATGAGTACTTGACCATCGCTGAATTAAGAGCGAAGGCAATGGAGTTCATCGATAATAATGGTGATGGATCTTGTGAGCACTGTCAAGGATTCAAAGTTGGAACAAGCTCTGATAATCCTGATAAGGCAGTGGTTTCCTTGCAGAATGACCGCGGTACGTCGTACGGTATGTACGTTAAAGTACAGAACGAGTTGGTCGCTGCATACGAGGACTTACGCGAACGCTACGCTCAAGAGAAATTCGGTCGCTCTTACCGTTCTATGGACGCGGAAGAGGACAAGGAGATTTTGAAAGAGATCAAGTTGGCGTATCCACAAAAGATTTCTGAGGCTGAACCTTTAAATATTGGTGGATAATGGCTGTAATTAAGAAAAAGAAGGACAAGGCATTGCCGGCGGTAAACACCTCGGCGCTTCCGGACATCGTTTTCATGTTGCTTTTCTTCTTCATGGTTGCTACGGTAATGCGTGAAGTGGATTTGAAAGTAACGGTTAATAAACCGCAGGCCACTGAAATTCAGAAGTTGGAGCGTAAGTCGTTGGTTACCTACATTTATGCAGGTGCCCCACGTCAGAAATACCAAGATAAATTTGGTCGTTCACCACGTGTCCAGCTCAATGATGCATTTGCCTCTTTGGATGATATTCAGCCGTTCGTTCTACAAGAGCGTGAGCAGAAGTCTGAAGAAGATGCTGCAATGATGACCATGTCTATCAAAGCGGATAAAACCGTTAAGATGGGTCTGATCACAGATATCAAATTGCAATTGCGCAAAGCGCAAGCGTTGAAAATCAACTATAGTTCAAACCAGCCGAAAGACGTTCAGGCGTTGTACGACTCGGAATAACTATAAGCAAAGAGAAATAGCTGTATAGGCGAAAAGGCCGGTTCGAGAGAACCGGCTTTTTTTATGCTTGATTTTTATGGGTGAGCCATAGCCCTACCAGAAAGACACCGATTCCGAAGAAGGACAGGGGCGAACCGACCATAGAGGATTCTGTATTGAGAACGCCGTCATTGAAAAAGGCGCTGAATAGTGCGTAACCGTTATTAATGAAGTGGAGCGTGATGGGTACCCAGAGGGTGCCTGTCCATAGGCGGGCATAACCGAAAATTATACCCATGAAGAAAATGGGCAGAAAACTCAGCGGTTGCATGTGGCCTGCGCCAAAAAATACAGCGGTTAAAATAATCGCCAAATGAGGCCTTAGGCGCGTACTAAACAAACTCTGAACGGCCCCGCGGAAAAATAGTTCTTCTCCAACTGCTGGAATAATGACCATCACAACTGTATTCAGAAGTAGGGTTGCAGGGGTCATGTTCGTTAGTAATTGGCCAATTGTATTTTGTACTAACGCTTCCTGTGCCTTGAGATTTGCTACCCAAGGAGTATCAGGGAGAAGTTGTGTATTTAAGAAGCTGAGGGCATCGATAACGAAAAATGATCCGATACAAAGCCCTAAGAGGCCTATGATCTGTGTACTTGGTAGCTTTTGGCTTATGGACATTCCTAGAAACGCCGTAGCATCACGTTGCGTCCAATAGGCAAGTGCCAGTGGCGGAACTAAAAACAAGCCTATGCTGTTAAGTGCTTGGAGCATGCGCAGGGCTTCCGGGCTCGTAGTGGATTTAAAAACCTGAGTGGCCAGAAGGAGGCCGATAGCGCCAAAAACGAAGGTGGACAGCAATATGATAAAAATAAAGGCCAGTGCAATTCTTCCTGGGCTCCATGAATGATGGTTATGCATCGCATTGTACTTTTGCAGTAATGGTAAAGATAGGAGATATAGCGCTTGGTGATTTTCCGTTGTTGCTCGCCCCCATGGAGGACGTGAGCGACCCGCCGTTCCGTAAGCTTTGTAAAGATCATGGTGCGGACGTTATGTATACGGAGTTCATCTCTTCAGAAGGCTTGATTCGAGATGCTGCGAAGAGCGTCAAGAAATTGGACTTTTATGAATACGAGCGCCCGCTTGGCATTCAGATTTTCGGAAACGAGATTGAAAGCATGCGACAGGCGGCAGAGATTTGTGAAGCCTCCAACCCAGATATCATAGACATCAACTACGGTTGTCCCGTGAAAAATGTGGCGTGTAAGGGCGCCGGTGCTGGTATTCTACAGGACATTCCCAAAATGGTCAAGATGACGGCCGAGATTGTCAAGGCAGTTAATAAGCCTGTTACGGTAAAAATTCGACTAGGGTGGGACGAGAACACGAAATACATTGTTGAAGTGGCTGAGCGTCTTCAAGATGTCGGGATCCAAGCCATTTCTATACACGGTCGTACTCGAAAGCAGATGTACAAGGGTGAGGCGGATTGGACACTTATTGCAGAGACCAAAAACAACCCCCGATTACACATTCCCGTCTTTGGTAATGGCGATATCGACAGTGGCCCGAAGGCGCTAGAGTACAAGAATAAATATGGCGTCGACGGTATTATGATTGGTCGCGCGAGCATCGGTTATCCTTGGATCTTTAACGAGATCAAGTATTACCTCGAACACGGAGTTGAGGCTGAGAAGCCTACCGTTGAAGAACGCGTAGCGGCGGCACGTGAGCATTTTGAGATGAGCTTGAAGTGGAAAGAGGAGCGCTATGCAATCATGGAGACGAGAAAGCATTACACGAACTACTTCCGTGGCTTGAGTCATTTCAAACCGTACCGTTCCCGATTAGTCACGCTTGAAGAACCAAAAGAAGTTTTGGCAACGTTGGACGAGATAGAATCGGAATACATTGCGCAATACGGCAATCTTCCGCTCGCGCTTTAATCACGCACTACATTTTTCGTTGACCACAAGCTCATAATCGTACCTATGCCAAGTACGATAAGCGTCGTTAGAATGATGTGCTCAATCTTTAAGGTAACAGGATAGTACTCCTGCACATATCCAGACCCAAGGGTGATAATTCCCACATATTTCTGTATAAGTATGATGGAAATACCTAAAAGCATTCCGACTCCCCATCCACTTAGTGCGATATACATACCGTTTGTGAAAAACAACTTTCTCAACTGATCATTCGTCGCTCCCATCGCCCACAACGTCTTGATGTCGTTGTCTTTTTCCAACGCAATGATGGTTAAGGCACTTACAACACCGAAGCTCGCGAGGAATACGACAAAGGCTAAAATGGCGATAACCACGAGGCGTTCGGAACGCATGACTTTGAATAGGGTGGCTTCTTGTTCAAGTCGGTCGGCAATGACTGCTCGCTCACCAAAGTGGGCCTCCAAATCACGTCGAAGTGCTGCACTTTCGTCGTAAACCTCAAGGTAGGAGGGCGCTTGAGCACCTGTGAATTCTTGTACCCACTCTTTCGGGGCAATAACCTTTGAGGCATCATAGTCGGGCTGAACACTGTGGATTCCAGTCACGAAAACATTTTTTGCTTTCACACTTTCACTGAGGTTGAGCGCATTCGTCTCAGCTGTGATTTTAGGAAGATATATGGAAATGATCGGTGGTGGATTTGTGGTTGAGATGCCTAGGTAATAGGCCACGCCGGCCCCAAGTTCAATGGTATTACCCCCTAAATCTAATGCGGGGTCCGATTGGGTCATCAGGTGGTCACTCAGGTGGTGTTCGCGGAAGTATTCTCCCGACACACCTAGTAGGTACGCGATGGTTTGGTGTTCGCCTTGGGTGAGCAGTACGCGTTGCTCATAGACCGGTTCAAAAACAGAGGCCGGGTATTTGGCAGCTATATTGGAAATAAAGACAGAATCTGCTTTTGAGAGCTCAAGGTATTGTCCGGTTGAGGGGCTTATTTTGAGGGCGGGGTTGGCATCTTCGAATTGGTCCGCAACAAGATCTTCGAGACCTGCAAAGGCACTCAATACAACCGTCATTGCAGCCGTACCTAAGGATAGACCTACGAGGGCGGTCATGGACATTAAACGAATAGCACCGAGCCTCCCTTTTGAAAAGAAGTACTTCCGAGCGAGATAGGTGCTGAAGGATTTCAAAGCCGCTTATTTAATGGGGCTTTCGCCTTCGCCGCGCAGTAATCGGTCAATGTTCTCCTCATACTCAAGGCTGTCGTCAACATACAACATCAACTCCGGAACTACGCGAAGTTGACTGCCAACAGAATGGCCAAGCGCACCACGTAATTTCGTGTTGTTGAGTTGCAAGAAATCAAAGGCCTCTTTCGTTTTAGAAATGGGGAAAATGCTCACGTAAATTTTTGCCACACCGAGGTCAGGACTAACGCGCACTTTAGAGACGCTTAGCAGGGTTCCGGGAAACTGATCTTTGGCCAATTGCTGAAAGATCGTAGCCATTTCCTTCTGAAGGAGCTTGGCAATTTTAAGTTGACGTGTACTTTCCATAGGTGCAAATTTACGCATTGCCACGTAAGCGCTACCTTCGCTTGAACGAAAAGAACCATGAAGGCATTTATTCGCATTCTTAAAACCATGGGCCCCTTTGCAAGTTTCATTGCATTGGCAGCCTTTTTCAACCTATTGACGGTGGTTTTCAGCATTGGTTCTATTGGTGCATTAATTCCACTTTTGAACATCATTTTTGATACGCCTGGCTCTGATTTAGTGGGTGCCTCGGCTTGGAAAGTTGCCCTTGCAGAGCGTGTGGAAGCCTATAGAGATGTGCATGGTGCTTCTGCCACCTTGGTACGAATCATCGGAATCGTCTTTGTGATTTTTATTGGAAAAAATCTCTCGCGTTACGCCGCATTATGGACGCTTGCCCCCGTGCGCAATGGCGTAGTGGCAAACTTTAAGCAGGCCCTGCATGACAAATGGATTGCGTTGAGTCTTCGTCAGCACAGCAAATGGCAAAAGGGTGATTTATTGACCCGTGCAACGGCCGATCTCAATGAGATAGAATGGTCTATGCTGAAAGGAATGGAGGGCTTTGTGCGTGATCCATTGATGATATTAGGTACACTAGCCGTTCTTTTTTCAATGAGCCCAACACTTACTTTGTGGGCGCTCGCCATTATTCCCATCTCAGGTGTGTTGATCGCGACCGTTGGGAAGAGTTTGAAGCGTAGTGCAAAAGAAGCGCAAGGACTTTTGGGCCAAAACACAACCGCGCTGGAGGAGGCATTATCGAACCTCCCTATCATCAAGAGTTATGCAGTAGAAGCACAATTGAGTTCCCATTTTAGTGCGAGTGTTCGTTCTTGGCAAAAGACCATGACCAAAGTATTCCGAAAGCGCGATTTAAGTTCGCCTATCGCGGAGGTACTTGGAGTAAGCGTTCTGCTCGTCGTCTTGTATCTAGGCGGCCAAGAAGTATTGGCGGGTAAGCGCCTAACCGGGGGCGAGTTGGTGGCGTTCATTCTTTTGTTTTACCAATTAATCCCTGCCTTCAAGAATGTCACAAACGCACTCTATGACATCCAAAAAGGCAATGCCAGTGCGGAACGCATCTTTGAAGTTTTAGATACGGAAGTACCAAAATCAGGTACACAACCTGTTGAAGCCTCAAATTGGAAGCAGCCAATCACCTTGAATAAGGTTGCTTTTGCCTATGAGGATAGGAACGTGTTGGATGATATGAGTTTAGTCATCCCTGCTGGAAAAACTACGGCCTTGGTCGGTCCATCAGGTGGTGGGAAAAGTACGCTCTTGTATTTGCTTGCAGGTTTTGATCATCCACAACAAGGAGCCATAACTCTTGGCAACTTAGATTTAAGAGATGTTGACCTAAAGAGTTTCCGTTCGGGCCTAGGTTGGGTGCCGCAGCATCCATTATTATTTAACGATAGCATTTACGGCAATATCACATTAAAATCAGCAGGGTCTAAAAGTGCGTACGAGGCCGCGGTCACCGCAGCGCATTGTCAAGATTTTGTTTCGAACTTCCCTGAAGGCCAAGTCATAGGTGAAGGAGGAAAATTCTTGAGCGGCGGACAGCGTCAACGCGTGAGCATCGCACGTGCCTTTTATGCCGATCCGAAGTTGTTATTATTGGATGAAGCCACAGCTGCTTTAGATAATGAGAGCGAAGCAAGGGTTCAACAATCCTTAGAGGCCTTGATGCAAGGGCGAACTACAGTCGTGGTGGCTCATCGACTCAGTACCATTAAAAATGCGGACCAGATCGCGTATATCGAGGGTGGTCGCGTTGTAGAATTGGGCACCCACAATGCTTTACTAGAAAAGGGTGGCAAATATGCGGCATTGGTTAACTTAGGGTCATTAAACGCTACGGAAGATGGATCACCTGAATAAAATTGAGCATTTAGGCATTGCTGTTAAGTCTCTTGATGAGGGTAATGCGCTTTACACCAAACTTTTAGGTGTGTCCCCGTACAAAATGGAAGCGGTAGAAAGTGAAGGGGTTCGCACGAGTTTTTTCATGGCTGGACCCAATAAAATTGAGTTATTGGAAGCAACAAATCCTGATAGCCCTATCGCAAAGTTCATAGAAAAGCGTGGTGAGGGTATTCACCATGTGGCATATGCGGTGGATGATATTAAAGCCGAGATGGCCCGGCTATCCTCAGAAGGATTTCAGCTGCTGAACCAGGAGCCCAAGATGGGCGCGGATAATAAGTGGGTTTGTTTTTTACACCCCCGTGGTACTGGCGGAACTCTCATTGAACTTTGCCAAGACCGCGGGTAATTCTTTTTCCAAATCCCCTTCTTGAATATTGAATAGCCAAGTGTGCAGGCCCATTTCGGCTGCTGTATCTAGATTCGCCTGGGTATCATCTATAAACAATACTTCCTCCGGTAATGCTCCCATGGTATCAAGTACTCGGTCGTAGTATTCAGGATCAGGTTTGCGGCACCCCATTTCATAGGAAAGGAACAATGCGTCAAACTTCTCCATAAAGTTGTTCCATAGAAACGGACCACTTTGTTCTTTAATGGTTTGAATATGAGCTTCGTTGGTATTGCTAACTAAGCAGATGTTATACTCTTGTCCCAATTTTTTCAAGAACAAGGTGTTGTCTCGAAGCTCACCTAGTAAAGCATCCCAGCCCATTTTAACGCAACGAGAACTTTGCAAGAATTTGCAACTCATAGTCAAGGCTTGAAAAAACTCTTTGCTTGAGATTTCTCCTTTTTCAAACTCTTGAGCAAGTGCGTCGAACTGCGCTTCCTTCATTTGAACGCCACATTTTTCGAGTGCCTCACGAGTTGACTGTGGGTGCACAGGAATGAAAATATTCCCGAAGTCAAACCAGATTTGTTTGATCATAATGCAGCGATTTTCACTTGATTAAAGTGCGAATGTAGTGCGTGCTCTAAAATTAAAACGTGATAATTGCTCCGTTGTGCCTTAATCGACTATGTGCACGACACCTCGTTTCTCGACTGTGTTTCCCGCTTCATTCGAGCCGCATCTTGCCTGAACGAAGTAAACGCCTGGACTTACTGTGGTGCCATTGTACATGCCGTTCCAAGTATCTGTCGTGGATTCAGAATAGAATAATTCCTGTCCCCATCGGTTCATGATGCGCCATTCTGCCCAATCCGCATGTTTCATGTTGGGTCTGTATTCATCATTAATCCCGTCAAAATTTGGGCTGAAGAAGTTGGGTAGCGTCATGGAAGCGCTGTCAATGGGAGGTGGAGGTGGAGGTGGTGGGACGTATAGCCCACCCCAAACATTGTCTATGTAAATGGTGCGGTCAGCAGGACGAGGTGTGAAATCAGGGAAAATCACAATTTGATCGTAGGTCAAACCGATGTGCGCACTAAAATCAAATTCAAGTTGCTCCCACTCGTGCGTCTTGGTATTAGCGACTTTAATTTCGCCTAGGGACCAATTGTCCCAACGCACCAATTTAATCCCCACATCACTGATGGCAGTTTTATAAACCATGATGCGGATAATGGCATTGTTTTGGTCGATGGTAAAAGTACCGATATCCGTTCCGTGCATGGACTCACAACCTACGAACGGTTGGCCTTGCTGTAAGGCTTCGAAGCGGGCCACATTTGGGCTTGGGTTGATTCCGTTGGTATCAGGGTTTTGAACAACCACTAACGGAGGATTGTATCCATTCTCAAATACTTTCCAATTCCAACTTGCGCCATGGCCCGTTGGTTCAAAATCAATAGGTACATTCTGCCCCGAAACGGACAGCCCTAAGAGTGCGGCAAAAGCCAAAACGGATAATTTGTCCATTAGCAGTTTTTGGGTATGTAATAGTACAAAGAACATGCCGAATCGTCCGTTTTTCAACCAGGACATGTGTAGGACATCAGGAATGCTGATTCTGACTCGTTACAACTATGTTCCTGAAAATTCGTACATTATGTAATGTCATGCATATAAATCGTCGTCATTTTATCACATCCAGCTTCTTTTTTGGGCTGGCCGGCTTTTTGCCAAACAGTCTTTTTGGAAAAACAAAGGAGCCTCCGAGTTGGGAAACTATAATTGATATGGCACGATGGGCACCGAGTGTGCATAACCTGCAGCCATATAGGGTAAAGGTTATTTCAGAGACCGAAGCGGAACTACTCTGTGATTCAAAATACTTGTTGCCTGTAGGGGATCCAAAATCTGAATTTGCCACAGCAGTATTTGGGGTGTTTGTAGAAAGTTTATCCATAGCCGCGGCGCCATATGGGTATAAAGTTTCGCTTACTGAATTCATAGAAGCGCCTTCGGTCGATAAAGAAGGTGTTCGGCCTTTTGGTAAAATCACAATGAGTGAAAGAACTACAAAGGAAACTTTGGCGCCAGAATTATTGAAGGAAAGGAGAACTGCACGCACGGATTATACTGGAGAGCCGCTTAAATCTTCAACAATTCGCAATTGCGAAGAACTTGTTTCCAGTTTCGGCGCTGCCTTGTTTTCAACTAGTGATGAAGAGCAAGTGGACCACCTTGTAAAAATCAATCAAGCCACACTTTTCGAAGATTTGTCTCATACACAAATGCGAGAGGAGTTAGATAGCCTGTTTAGATATTCCAAAAAGGAAGCGGAGGCGGAAAAAACAGGATTATGGACGAAATGCATGGGGTTTCCCGGGAAATTGGTGAAGTCCGTTTTTCGGCATCATGAAAAATGGACAAAGGGCGCTAGGAAAAAAATGCTTTCGTCCTACTACGGCAGCACCTACAAGGGTACAGCTACAATCATGTGGGTTCAGCATCCTTGGTCTAGTTCAATGAATCAATATGAGTTTGGGAGACTTCTTTGCCGTCTTTGGCTCCAATTAACCAAAGAGGGTGCCTACATGCATCCGTTTGGGAGCCTCATCACAAATCCAACGGCTTTTAGTGCGTTGTCGCAGAAACTGGAATTGGACCCAAACAATGAAGCTCCTTTAGCTTTCGTATGTCGCGCCGGCTATAGCAAAGTCCCTCCCAGAAGTTTTAGAATCAATACCTCCGATATTTTACTGTCATGAAAAGATTACTAGTATACTACTACGCTCGATTAGGGGGTGTCTATCGCGAAATGTTCCTAACCTTTCCTTGGGCTATTAAACTGCTTTATGTCCCCGGTTTCAATAAGCTTCGCAACTTTAATAGTCGTGCTCGGGCCTATTACCAGTTTCGATATGCAAAGAAAAGAGTCCCTGCATATCGCGAGTTTTTAAATAGCCAAGGTTTCACAGAGCCAAGCTTTAAAGGATTCATGCCACAGATTGGAGAGATTCCTTTTATCGACAAGGATAACTACGTCAAAGTTTATGATATGGATAGTCGTTGTGTGGATGGAAAAATACCCGAACGAAATATCATCTTCGATGAGAGTTCTGGTTCATCGGGTACAGCAACGAATTGGGTTCGTGGTAAAACAGAGCGCAAAAGGAACGGGAAAATCATTCGATTTGGCTTTGAGACCTTGTTTGGTACAGAACCACACTTTATTATCAATGCTTTTGCCTTGGGTCCTTGGGCTACGGGGGTTAATGTTACCATGTCTTGTGTTCCTTTCTCAATGCTAAAGTCACTGGGTCCCGAGAAAGAAAAAATTGAAAATACTCTAAGGCAATTTGGCACGAAGTATAAATACGTGGTGATGGGTTATCCGCCGTTTCTCAAGCAATTGGTCGATAATAGCAATATCCCTTGGCAGGAGTATGATATTTCATTCATTTTTGGCGGAGAG
>Ga0181567_10004202_pt1 | contig 10563 bp, 9 predicted proteins | sample 101ome_14_FD_133761 | JGI IMG/M metagenome (GOLD analysis project Ga0181567, IMG submission 133761) | Coastal salt marsh microbial communities from the Groves Creek Marsh, Skidaway Island, Georgia - 101403AT metaG (megahit assembly) | ecosystem: Environmental > Aquatic > Marine > Intertidal zone...
CGTAAGTGACTGCCTCGCATTGATTGCTATAGGTGATTCCATCGCATCCACATACCGGCATATATTCTTTGGTGCAAGGGGCAGTAGCGTCTATTTTTTCAAGATCTACACACGAACTATCGGCGGATCCTTTCTCGAAATAATACCAGATTTCATCATCGGCGATTTGTGGGTTGTCGATATACGCTAGTGAAAGTTGATCTCCTTTAAGCTCGATGCGGTATTCGTTCTTGCTTCCTTTCATGCTGAGGACGCTATCCTTTAAGGTGTAGCCGGTAGGGTCGTTGAGGTCGCTAATAGAAAAGGAGTTTCCTATGGGGCCCTTTGAGAGAAGTTTTTCTTCTTCAGGAAAGAACCAAAGTTGATTGGTAGTGAAGTCGTAATCGTCAAAGTAACAGAAGCAACTCACATTGGTTAGAATCCACTGCCCTTCGAGCTCAGGGAGCTCAACTGGAGATTTTTTAGTACAAGAAAGAAGAGTAAAAACCCCGAGGATTCCGAAGAGTGATGTCCGAATAACGCGTGTGTTCATTTGCTGCCTGTTACAACTTTCAATTTAAAAAGACCTTTTTCGGGTTTCTCAACACGGTCGGGAAACTTTTGAATGAGTTTCCAAACACATCCATTAATAGTCTTTGGATGAAAATCTGGATGTACTTCTTCTATCATTTTATTGAGCTGTGTCCACTGCAGTCCTTCAGGATACTTTTCTAGAAGGTCGAATATGGTCAGGTAAATCTTTCCGGTTATAGTGTTTGGATTCATGCCTTTCTAACGAATTCAGACTTCAGCGCCATCGATCCGAATCCGTCAATCTTGCAATCGATGTTGTGATCGCCGTCTGTTAGTCTAATGTTTTTGACTTTTGTGCCTGCCTTGATAGGTTTTGGGGCCCCTTTTACGGGGAGATCTTTGATAACGATTACCGTGTCACCGTCTTCAAGTGGGGTTCCATTTGAGTCTTTGATAATCGCTTCTGATTCGAGAGGCTCCTCCGGGTTCCATTCGTGTCCGCATTCTGGGCAGGCAAAAAGTTCGCCAAGCGGATATCCGTAAGGCGATTTACATTGTGGGCAGTCTTTCATGATTCGTGGTTAGGAAGGTTAATATTACAGATTTCATTTAATGAATGAGATGTTTTATTTGCTAACTTTCCTTGAATCAATTAAAACTGAATCGTATGTCACGTTTCTTTGCTCTGCCGCTCTCCCTTGTTTTTTTTATTGCTTTAGTTGGATGTTCATCGGCCAATAAAGCCATTGAGTCGTCTAATGAGAATAAGCCAGAGTGGTTTACTATTTATGCATCTACGGACCTAGGTGCAGTTGGGAATTATTCAACTGGTAACGGCTACACGGGTAATTATTCAATGAGTGTGAGGGTCCGTGCACAGAAATTGCCTGATAGCGATGCCTATAAGGTGTTGCAAGTACAGGTTAAGAACGGAATGGGTTGGGCCCGTGTCTATTTTAGAGCTGTTGCAGAGGGGAGCGAAGTGCATAAATTCGACTTCGGAGGGCAGACCTATTATTTTAAGGTAGAGGGATAGTAAGTTTCTAAAACAATCAGGAGATAGCTCGCACCCTCGGCGCTAGCTGTTCCTTTGGTCCCCCGCCTGAAAATACAAAAAGCTCATGCCCGCATTCGCGGGCATTCTTTTGTTGTTACGGACCTTTACGAATGCGAGCATTCGACAGCTCCTTAAACAACAAAAGCCCATCCTTTCAGATGAGCTTTTTGTGCTTTAAGTGGTACCTCCAGGAATCGAACCAGGGACACATGGATTTTCAGTCCATTGCTCTACCAACTGAGCTAAGGTACCTCTCAATAAGGCTTGAAGTCGTTCAAGCGGGTGCAAATATAACCGATATTTCACGATTTGAAAATAAATGGATCCAAAATGTGAGGGCTCGAGGGCATTTGCGATCTTTATCGAATGGATCTGGTGATTGATATCGGAAATACACGCGCGAAGACTGCTGTTTTTGCCTCAAAAGAGTGTCTTGAGGTCAAGGCACATGAGCCTCACCACTTGGTGATGGGTGTTCGAGAGATTCTTAGGGCATTTAAGCTCATCGATCGAGCAATCATCAGTACTGTAGGGGATGAACCCGACGGACTCGTTGAGGTGCTCGATGCGTTGATGGAAGTGATTTGGGTCGACGAACATACCCAACTCATGTTCGATAACGCGTATCAGACAAAAGAGACCCTTGGAGCTGATCGAAAGGCTTTAATGGCGGCAGCTCACCGAAATTATCCGAGTAAAAATGTGCTGGTCATTGATTTGGGTAGCTGCATTACCTATGATGTGCTTGAGAGTGGCAAGCGCTATGTTGGAGGGGCGATTAGCCCGGGTTGGCGCATGCGGGTCGAGGCTATGCATGAATTTACGAGTAAACTTCCTTCGCTTCAGCCAAGTGAGCCAATGACAGTTCTTGGTGACACGACCGCTAGTTGTATGCAAATTGGGGCGTATAATGGGGTGCTAGGAGAGCTTCAAGAACTCATCAGAGCATACCGCAAGCGCTTCGAAGATTTAACAGTCATTTTAACAGGCGGAGACGCCGAAATTTTTGGCAAACGCCTAAAAAACTGCATATTTGCGCATTCTAATTTCCTCTTAGAAGGTTTGCACGAGCTTCTTGAGTACAATTCAATAAGGTAATGAAGTTGCGTTTTTCGCTAATTGCCCTTTTTCTAGTGAGTTTTATGTCGGCCCAGCAAGGGACCTTCTCGCCCTATTCGTACTTTGGTTTAGGCGATATGGCCCCGAAATCGTTGGTTGAGAACCGCGCTATGGCGGATATCAGTATGCTTGGGGATAGTATCCACATGAACCTCCAGAATCCAGCAGCCTTGGCAAACCTTAGACTTACCACCTATGCAGTGGGTGCTAACCGCAGGGCATCGGTTCTCAGTTCGCTTGAAGAACAGATCGATGCAGATAAGGTGGATAGGGGTCATATTACGAACCTCGATTATTTGGCTTTGGCGTTTCCGTTCAGCCCGAAAGGTGCTTTTTCGTTTGGAATTATGCCGTACTCCGCCACTAGTTATCAGATCGGTCAGACGCGGATCAGTACACTAGCAGACACCGTGCGAACTACTTTTGAAGGAAACGGAGGAATCAACCGTGTATTTGCATCCGTGGGGCATCAATTGATCAAAGGGGTTAATGTCGGATTTATGGCCCACTACAATTGGGGAACTAAAGAATCAACACGACTTCAGGCTTCAGATCAGGTTCAATTCGGAACCAGCGATCAACGATTCTCGAGAATTAAAGGAATCGATTTCAATTCGGCATTGACCGTTACTGTGCCTCTAAAGACAAAGGAAGGTAAATTGAACCTTCACGCCTCTGCTGTTCATGATTTTGCCTATCAATTAGATGCCGCTAACGAACAGACTCTAGGAAGTTTCTTGGTTTCTTCAGGAGCTGACCGTGAGGTGTTCGATGTTGATTTAGGTAGTTTACAGAACTCTCAGATTGAGATGCCTTCAAAGACTACTTTGGGGATTGGTTTAGGGAAACCTTTTTCTTGGTTCATTGGAGCAGAATACGCCACCCAAGACATGAGCTTGTTTAAAAACGAGTTCATTGAACCCGCGAACAGTACTTATGAAATGGCTACCAGTCTGCGTGTGGGGGGGTACTTTATTCCGAACTACAACGCCCTAAATGGTATTTTGAATCGCATCACCTACAGGGCTGGCTTGCGCATAGAAGATACAGGACTCCGCTTGAATCAAACTCCCATAGAAATGGTGGTGGGTTCATTAGGTTTTAGCCTTCCTATGGGAAGCACCGCGGCAGACCGCTTTTCAAGCATCAACGTGGCCTTAGAATACGGAAGTAGGGGGACCACCGATAATGCATTATTGAAAGAGTCATTTTTTGGCATAAATATTGGATTATCGTTAAATGATCGCTGGTTTATTAAAAGAAGAATCAATTAACCTCAAAAAATAGTATTTTCACGACCTTAAAATCACTAACACAAACCGTTATGAGAAAGAATGTATTTTTTGCTGCCATGGCTTTGTCGTTGGTCTTTTCTATGGCCTTTGGCCAAGCTCAGAATCAAGAGTGTTTGACCAATCTTTCTATTTACGTAGAAAGTGCAAAAGTTAAAAATTACGATGCGGCCTACGAGCCATGGAAGTTTACTTATGAAACCTGTCCAGAGCTCAACCGTGCAAACTACCTCTATGGAGAGCGCATCTTAAAGCATAAAATTGACAACTCCGAAGGAGAAGAGCGTGCAGCACACACGGCGATGCTTCTCAAGGTGTACGACGATGCAATGAAGTATTTCCCAAGTCGTTATCCGCTCGCTTCAGTAGTCATTGACAAGGTATTGCTTCAGCGATCAGAAAAATTGATCGACGATGAGCAAATCTTTAGTCAACTCGATCAGGCCTTCAAAGCAGATCGCGAGAACTTTTCAAACCCACAAGCCCTTTATTTATACTTCTCTAGTCTTGTAGATCTCAATGCTGCTGGCAAGCGCGAGTTGCAAGACGTATTTGAAGTTTACGATGAGGTTGTGGCCAAGCTTGAAGAGGAGAACAAAAGCTTAACAGATCAGATTGCCAAATTACTTCCTCTAGAAGAAGACGGATCGATCTCTGCCAAAGATAAAAGACGCCTTCAGGTATACAGTACCAATTCGGCTTCATTTGGTAAGGTTGCTGCCAGTGTCGATGCAAAGCTAGGTGCACTTGCAGATTGCGAGAACCTTGTTCCGCTTTATGAGAAAAGCTATGAGGCGCGTAAAGCAGATATTAAGTGGGTAAAGAGCGCCGTTGGCCGTATGTTCGGTAAAGACTGTACCGACTCTCCTATGTTTAGAAAATTATTTGAGGCTCAGATTGCTTTAGAGCCTTCTGCAGATGCTTATCTCTACGGAGGTACGTTGAAGCAAAAGGCGGGAGACATCAAAGGAGCTCTTGAAGACTTCAATAAGTCAGCAGAACTTGAGACCGATGCGTATAAGCGCTCGAACATTCTGTATAAGATCGCGACTATCGTTCGTAAAAACAACAAGGTTCAGGCACGTAACTACTTGAATCAAGCGATCAAAGCAAACCCTTCTAACGGTAGAGCGTACTTATTACAAGCAGCACTTTATGCAGATAGCGCAAACGAGTGCGGTGAGACACAATTTGATAAGAGAGCCGTATACTGGTTGGCAGCGAAGACTGCTGATCGTGCGGGTCGTGTAGATCCATCGCTTAGAAGTACAGCGGCTAAAGCGGTTGAATCGTACAACGCTAAGGCACCTTCGAAAACCGACATCTTCAACTCCGGAAGAGCCGGTGAAGTGATTAGCTTCTCATGCTGGGTAGGTGGTTCTGTGACCATCCCTTCTTTATAAGATCATGCTCGTTAAGGGCGTTTTTAAAACCATAAGATTCCAAGCCACGGCTTTCGCCGTGGCTTGCGTTCTTTTAAGCTGTACTGACTCGTTCAAAAATCCTGGGTTGAGTATAGAAGAAAGCCGGTTGCCAGCTGCGATTTCAGAGAATTTGAAGTTGTATTACACAGAGGCTATCCGTCCGATAGATCTTATTGAATCAGACTCTACGCGTGTGGTAGCTGTTCTAGAGAGCAAGCGCAATGAAAACTACGAGAACCGGGCTTTTCGCTTTCAGCGTTTTCCTGAGGGCATTGAGATTACTTTATATAACGATCAAGACCTCCCAACCGAGGTGATTGCAGATTCTGCATTGTATTACCTCGAAACGGGCATCCTCAATCTTATGGGAGACGTCAAGGTGTATTCATTTGACGGCAAAAGGCTCTTCACGGATCAGTTGTATTGGGACAGAGAACTGGCTTGGGTGTACAGCGAAAGTCAATTTCGCTATGAAAATCCAGAAGAGAAAACAGAGATGACCGGAAAGGGCATGCAGTTCAGCCGCGATTTTTCGACCTTTGAGGCCCTTCAAACGAGTGGAGTACTCGAACTTTCAGAAACTCCCTCTGAGATTCAAGAAGACTAGTATCTTTATCTCATGATACGACTCTTACATTATACAGAATACCTTTATCTGATCGTTGCTTTTTTTGCAGGATACAGACTTATCGAACTCTTAGGTTCAGACAGTCAAGAGCGACTGCTCTTTGGCTTATTCTTCGTGGTTTCAATTGGTATGTTTTTGTTTAGACGCAACTACCGCAAAAAGTTTGAAAAGCGCCAGCGCGAATCGCAAGACCGCTAAACGTTATAGCCTTTGAGTTCTTACATCGCAGTCATTTTAGTGTCTCTTGTACTCTCCGCCTTTTTTTCAGGCTTGGAGATTGCTTTCGTTTCTGCCAACCGCATTCACATTGAAATTGAGAAGAAGCAAGAAGGATTTTTAGCGAACATCCTAAGACGTTTGACGGCTTCACCGGCCAAGTTTATCGCCAGCATGCTCATCGGGAATAATCTTGCATTGGTGGTCTATGGTTATTTTATGGGCAGGGTGCTATTAATGGCGCTTCCTCAAGGAGGTCCGCAGGATCCTTACTGGCAGCAATTGGTCTTTGCAGAGTTTCAGTTACTTACCCACACCGTCATCTCTACGCTGATCATTCTTTTCACAGCTGAGTTTACGCCAAAGGTGTTTTTTCAGATTTACGCCAACACACTATTGAAGACCCTCGCGGTACCGGCCTACCTGTTTTTTGTGCTGTTCTCGGGCTTCTCATGGTTAGTGATTCGAATCTCTGATGCATTCTTGCGCTTATTTAAGGCGGATGGTATTGCGGAAACCGAAGTGTTCAGCAAGGTCGACCTAGGAGATTATATCTCTCAGCAGATCCAATCTGCCAATGACGACCAAGAGCTCGATTCGGAGATTCAGATTTTTCAAAACGCCCTTGAATTTGCAGAAGTAAAGGCACGAGAAATTATGATTCCGCGTAACGAGATTACCGCGGTCGAACTACGTGATCCGATCGTTGATCTAAAAGATCTTTTTATTGAAACGGGTTACTCAAAAATTTTGGTATACCGCGAGACCATTGACGATATCATCGGACACGTTCATTCTTTTGATCTTTTCAAGAAGCCGCGTGTACTTCGCAACATAACGCGTCCCGTAGAATACGTTCCTGAAACCATGTTGATTCACGATATCCTGAATCAGTTGATAAAAAAGCGTAGAGGGATTGCGATTGTACTTGACGAATATGGCGGAACCTCAGGAATGCTTACTATCGAAGACATTGTAGAAGAATTGTTTGGCGAGATCGAAGACGAGCACGACACGGTGGAGTACATCGAAGAACAAATTGACGACCTCACCTACCTCTTCTCAGGAAGGCTAGATGTTGATTATGTCAATGAGAAATACAAGCTTGATCTTCCTGAAACAGACGAGTACGAAACCCTTGCAGGAATGATCATGAGTTTCACCGAAGAGATCCCCGAAGCGGGTGCAGAAATTCGCAGTCAGGGATTTATTTTTACCGCTGTTGAGGTCTCACAAACGCGTATCGAGAAAATCCGTATTCACTGCGTTGAAGACAAGGAGTAAACATTTCTGTTTTTCGCAGAAAATGGGTACTTTCGCTCCTCTTTGAAAACAGTTGAATAATGGCGATTTTAAATACCATTCGTAAGCGTACAACGGTTCTGATTATTGTGATCGGATTGGCGCTTTTCTCGTTTGTAATCTCAGGTATCTTTACGAGCAGCACCTTCCAAGGTCAAGGCGGCTACGTCTCATCGATTGCTGAAGTAAACGGTACCCCCATACCGATTGAAAAATTCCAACAAAGCCTAGAAATAGCAAACCGTACTTACGGGAATGCACTTTCGAACTCGGCGATGATTTCTATGGTTGTTGAACAAGAAATTCGCGGTGTATTACTCGATCAGCAATTTGACAAACTCGGTCTAGAGGTAGAAGGCGATCAATTGCTTGATTATATCGAAGCATCGGCCTATGCCAACGTTCCTGAATTTCAAGACGAATACGGCCAGTTTGACCGCTATAAGTTTAAGGCGGCGATTGCTGAATGGCGTGCCACCAACCCAGCGCAGTACGATGCGTGGTTGAACGATGAGGTTCGTTTTTTACAAGCTGCTAAAGAGCGTATCTATTTTACGCTTGTTCAGGCAGGCCTAACGGCTACCAAGGCAGAGGCAGCAACTACCTTTAAAATTGAAAATGACAAGGTGAGCTTTGAATACCTTCACCTTCCTTACAGCACTGTGGCTGATTCTGTGGTTAAAGTAACCGATGCAGACATCAAGGCCTATGTAAGCAAGTATCCGAATCGCTTTAAGCAAGAAGCTGAGCGTGACTTGCGTTATGTGTACTTTAAAGACCTTCCTTCTGAAGAAGATGATAAGGCGGTACTCGATGCCATTACCGCACTTTTAGAGCCTTCAGAAGAATTCGATAGCAACAGCAATACCAATGTAGTGCGCGAGAGCTTCAAAGAAACGGATGATGTAGCGGGTTTCTTAAGCCGTTACTCAGATGTAGCATACGATTCGGTACCGCGTCCTCGCATTCAATTGCCGGTTGAGCATGCAGATGCCATTACCGCTTTGGCAATTGGGGAATCTTATGGCCCATACAAGCACGGCGACGCTTACAAGGTGAGCCGCATGATGAACTACATCAAAGACGGAAGCGTTCGAGCACGCCACATTCTTATCGCCTTTGAAGGTGCTGAACGTGCAGCCTCAACAATTACAAGAACAAAAGAAGAGGCACGTGCAAAAGCGCGTGAGGTATTGCGTCAGGCCCGCAGTGAAGAAGTGGTTTTTGCTCAGTTGGCAAGAGACGAATCTGACGGTCCAACAGCAAGCCGTGGGGGAGACTTAGGATACTTCCTTAACGGAGATATGGTAGATGCATTTAACGACTTCGTATTTGCAAATTCAATTGGTGCTATCGGTATGGTAGAAACACCACTTGGATTCCACGTAGTGAAGGTAGAAGATAAGCGTGATGTGTATCAAGTAGCAACACTTGTGAGAAACATCGAGGCCTCAGAAGCTACGCTTAACAAGTTATTTACCGATGCAACTACCTTTGAAATGAAGACGAAGGATAGTGACTGGAGACAGTTTCCGATCATCGCTAACGATCTAGGATACACCTTCAACCCTATCACTAAGCTTAAGGCTTTTACTGAGAATCTTCCGGTACTTGGGGCGCAACGCAGCATAGTGAAGTGGGCCTTTAATAACGATACTAGTATTGGTGACATCAGACGATTTGATTTGGCCGATGGATATGTAATTGCTCAAGTCGTGAAAGAGCGTAAAGAAGGGCTTCAAGCGCCTGAGGATGTTTCTCCTCTAGTAATTGCACAAATTCGTGACGAGAAAAAAGCAGCCCTTTTACTGAAGCAAAACGCAAACCAAAGCTGGACAGCTGCTGAGGCTAATGCTCAGGTTCAGTCGGGCAGCGCGTCTGCATTAAGTACAGAGGCTAGCGTTATTCCAGGTCTTGGTACAGAACCTTTTGTAGTCGGTAAAGCGCTAACCATGGCCGAACAAGAAGAGTCAGAGTGGTTAGAAGGCGGATTAGGATTGTACAAAGTTCGTGTAACGGCTAAGACTCCTGCTATGGAGCTACCGTCGGTTGATCCGTTTGCGCGTTCACTTGCTGAAGAGCGTGTTGCCCAAGGTTCTCAATCGGCTTATGAAGCGCTGAAAAAGGCTGCCGATGTTGTAGACAACAGAGCCGTTATTTACTAAGAGACGATGCTTTAGAGCCTACAGAGCTCTGAAAGCTTTAGAATAGTAGCATATCCCTTTTCTTTTAGAGAAGGGATATTTTCTTTTCGGGTAAATAGGGCGAAGTCTCCTCCCCAACCTCCGAGTGAACTAAAGGTTCCTGAAAGTCCTTTGAAAAGGGTTTGCCCGATAGGATCTAACTTGAGTTGAGCACCAACCAGCTCTTCGTGCTGTTGCATGAGCTTCTCAAAATCTTGAAGTGTTTGGGTCTGAATCACTGCTCTGGTGAGTGCACTAATGTCATTGATGAATGCGCTGTCGATAGGCCGCTGTTTGTAATGCGTGATGGCTTCTCTGCTGTCCATCTTTTGATTTAGATAAACAAGATATAGCTCCTCCTTAAAGGACCAGTTTAGTGCTACGGTCTCTACCGAGACTCCAGCCGTCGATTTGTGATACCCTATCGGCCCTTCCGCATTGGCACAGGCAATATCGTATCCACTACCTCCAAAGGTCTTCTCTAATAAGGTATAAGGATCAAACTCGAAATACGATGCCAGGGCACTGATGAGGGTAGAAGAGGTCCCCAGACCCCAATTGCGATCAAATTCAAGGGTACTTTCTATTGATAATCCTGACCTCATGGCCTGAGGTTTTAAGTGGCGTATCGCTCGAAAGATTTGTGTCAGACGATCCGCTATCTCGTTTTGCGTTTTCGCGATGAGGTGTTCTACATCAAACTGGCCTTCGAACCATACCTTTTGACTGTGGTCTTTGGCTACCCAGTGAATGCTCGCCTCTTCTTGGGTTGAAAAGCTAAAATGCTGTCCTAAGCGGGTTGGCAGTGCCAGAGCTAGCGCTCCGTCGA
>Ga0181567_10004203_pt1 | contig 10561 bp, 11 predicted proteins | sample 101ome_14_FD_133761 | JGI IMG/M metagenome (GOLD analysis project Ga0181567, IMG submission 133761) | Coastal salt marsh microbial communities from the Groves Creek Marsh, Skidaway Island, Georgia - 101403AT metaG (megahit assembly) | ecosystem: Environmental > Aquatic > Marine > Intertidal...
CATCTTCCTTGTACGTCTCCAGAATTTCTTGCCACAACTATTGACAGATTCTGTTGCTCTCACATTTGGTACCGGGAGTGTCCGTGCCCCTCCCCTCTGTCAGGTACCGGCACAACGTGGCACGAGCTAGTCGACACTTCCTTCTTTTCGCGACTTGAGTTCATCATCCACCATCCCTACCCACCTCGTGTAGCGGTACTGCCGATACGCAGCTGATTGGTACGGGTTCTTCGGTGGCTCTTTGTCAGATGCTGTCGCAATCTCGCGAATCAGTTGTGCTCGATGCGCTCTGAGCTGGTCTGCTGTCATTCGAGCGAACCGTTCATGGGTGTACTCGCCATCACGTTGCGGGTCGTCTTGGCTATCGGTGTTGGGGTTGATCTCCTTGTTCTTGGCCATCTAAATACTGCCTGGTTCGTAGTCGGTGAGGTCGGGCCATTCGTGAGGCAACTCAACCATGTGGCCTTTTGCCTCTATCTCAGCGATTTCTGTTTCTAATCGCTGCCAACTTTGTTTGTGTTCGGGTGTGTTCGGTATGCGTGAACGGGGGTCTTGCCATTTCCATCCGAGGGAGATTTCGATCACCATCCGGTTCAGTTCGTCACTTGAAATCATTTGACCTGCTTTCATATACGAGTGGGTGTCTGCTAGCAGTTCGGCGAGCCACTCAGTCCGCCAATTCGCTCTGCGGCCTAGGACGCAGTCAGCTGCCATGGAGGGTGAGTTGGAAACATGATCTCTGGTCAGTCGCCATTGCTATTGTTGCATGTGTATCTACGTCGAAGGCATTTCGCCTGCAGTTTGGGAGAAGGAACATCACGAAACGTAGCCACCTAACGATTGCAACGGTTTCTCTAGCCCTGCTCGGGCTCGTCGGTTGCGGTGGCGAAAGCCCTTACCGCAACCAGGCATTCGGTTCTCGGAGTATTCCTGATTCGGTCTTCATCATCGTCGATACCTCAGGTTCCATGGAAGAACAGGTGACGTCGCTTTCCGGAAGGCTCGAGAGAAAGATCGACATCGCTAGTCGATCGATCTCGACCCTCACTTCCCAAATCCCTCGCTCATCTGCAATGGGATTGTGGCAGTACCCGGACCCGTGGGGGTATTCCTGCAACGACGGGCTTTCACTCGTCGACCTGTCCACAGGGGCAAACGACCAGGTGACCAATGCAACCAGAGGACTTGAAGCCTGGGGAGATACCCCAACGGCAGAAGCCTTGGAAGCGGCGGCGGCGGCAATCCGAAACCAATCAGGAACCACAGCGGTGGTCCTAATTTCTGATGGACTTTCAAATTGTGGCGATCCATGCGATGTTGTGCAGAGACTAAGTAGCACCGTCGACTGGCGCATCACCACAATCGGATTCGATCTCGGGGTGTCGGGCAGCAGTGAGTTGCAATGCATGGCTGACGCTTCAGGAGGGAGTTACCTCAATGCGTCGGATGGCGCTGAGCTTGAAACGATCTTCTCCGATGCAACAACACTCTTTAGCGTTTCAGGGTAAGGCGATTCAATGAACTCCCTTACATCAAAATTTAGTCAGACGAAATCTGTCGGACTACCAATTGCGGGTGCTCTCGGCGGGGGCATTGGCTTCACCTGCGCAAACAACTTCGCGAGGTATTCCGATGGAGAATTTGAAAACTTGCCGCAGCGTCGAGGAACCAAATCACCCATACGATCTCCCCGCTATCACCGCTCCCAAACGTGCTCAGTCACGGGGTTGAAGTGGCTCACTGCAGTCGGCGGACGTCATCTAAGAACAGCCGCCATCCGCACAGTGCGTATTGTGAAACTTGTCGGCCGCTTGACTAACGTCTGGTTCGCCCCATTTGGCTTAAGTTGCGCGCCAAGCATTCATCAGAGAGAAAGGAACACGAAATGACACACGATGTTCCCCCCGGGTGGTATCCAGATCCGCTCCGGACGGCCGATGAACGCTTCTGGGACGGCGACACATGGACACAACAGACACGATCTGAGGAGGGCGACCAGACGGGAACGACTGGCGCTGCTGTTGTCGTACCGCCACCCCCGCCGGTCGTTCGCTCGACGAAATCAGCAACGTCCCCTCTCGTGCTCGGACTGGTTGGAATAGCTGTCGCCGCAGTGGCAGCGGTTGTCGCCGTGCTCCTGATCGGGGGATCCAACTCCGACACTGGTGAAGCACTCCCCCAGACAACGCTCAACTTCGACGCTACCGTCCCGACAGAGGCCACCGAGACCGTTCCCACGACGAACGATCCCACTAGCTCGACCGCCACAACGGTTGTTCCCACGGCCGATGCGGCCGGCACAGAACCGTCGTCCACAACGTCACATCCAGTCGAGTCGACCGCTGAGGCACAAGCATTAGTGATCGCCCCCACCATGGTCAGTGCCTCATGCCAGGGTACAAATGGTGTCGAGGGCGACTTAGTCACCCCGGTGCTTTACACCCCGTCAAACGTCGTCGATGATGTTCCAGCGACTGCGTGGAGATGCGACCGAGCAGAGGTTCTGAACGGCGCCCTGGTCATCGACCTCGGTCGTCCTGTCCGCATCATGCGAGTTGGCATGGTCGCCGGGTACGACAAGGTCGACGCGCACAACGGAGTTGACCGCTTCATCCAGAACCACCGTGTCGCTAGAGCCCGGTGGGAGTTCGACGACGGGCAATCCGTCGTAGTTGACTACGCGGACGATCGAAGGGTGCAGTTCGCCGAGCTCGATGCAACGACAACCGTAATTCGCATCGTCGTCGAGGACTACTGGCCGTCCAGCGGCACTCTGGCTCGCGACATGATCGCCATCTCCGAGGTCGACATCTGGGGCGTTCCGTGACGCTCTGCCTCAGGGCCTTTCCCGCAGTCGTAGCGTTACTGGTCGGCTGCTCCGATCAACAGAGTTCACCCCTTGAGTCATCGACAACGATTTCTGTTGCTCCAACAACGGTCACCTCGACAACCTTGCTGGAACCAACGACGTCGGTCGTAGTGATCGACCCGACATCCACCTCAACTTCGATCGTCACAGAAGTCAGTGCAGTCATCGACGGCACCACGACTGCGGCGTCGAGCACCGTTCCGGCCGAGACCAGCCACCCCGAATGGTTGCGACCGGATCTCGACTATCTTTACCCGATCCCCGCCAGCGTGAACAGTGGATACCAGGGGACCCACAGCGGGTACCCAGCCACGGACGTCTTCGCATCGTGCGGCGCCCCGATTGTCGCACCAGTGCACGGCGTAATCCACGACCTGCGGAGATCTGACCCCTGGGATCCTGCGAGTGACGACCCTTACGCCCGTGGGGGCAAGTTCATCAGCATCCTGGGAGACGACAGCGTTCGCTACTACCTAGCTCACTTCGAAGCGATCGAGCAGCAACTGCAGATCGGTTCACGCGTTGTTCCCGGCCAAAAGCTCGGTGAAGTGGGCACAACTGGGCGTTCATCGGCATGCCATCTTCACTTTGCGATCTCGCCGCTCTGCCCAAATGATGAGTGGTGGGTTCGGCGGGGCGTCATCTGGCCATACAGTTACTTCGATGCGTGGAGATCTGGGCAGCAGCTTTCTCCAGTGAGCGAGTTGGAGACCTGGTCTGCCGCTAACCCCAACCGGTGTAACGAGCCGTAATCCCTAGATAACCCACAGCGCCGCCGGCCTGCAATAATGACCGAGTGGCTCAAGAAGGCTGGTACCAAGATCCGCTCGCAGAGCGTTGGTGGACCGGATCCGAATGGTCAGAAAGGACGCGCGTCAAGGGAACCGCATCAGAGGATGGACCGACGGCCCGATCCCCGCACGTCACGCCACCGGGTTGGTATCAGGACCCGCACACGGAGCGTCGATGGGACGGAGCATCTTGGACGGAAGAACTGCGCGTTGCGTCGTCACCAACTGCGATGAACGGTGGCGTCTCAGCTGTGCAGCACCCCTTGGCAGCCGAGAGTACATCCCACTCGTCACAATTGCGCCAGGGCAGGAAGGGACTCCTGATCCTCGCCGGGGTAACACTTCTGGTCGTCACGTCCGTCGGAACGTGGTGGGTGCTCGGAGACCGTGGAGGTGATCCGGCGGTGAGCCCAACGAGAACGGAAGCACCTCTCACCGCTATTGATTCGTCAACGATCCAACCGGTAACAACTGACGCAGAAACCACGACGACCTCAGCCCCCACCGGCCCTGATCAGGTCCTCTCTCAGCGAGAAAGTGCCATCGGAGCAACGTTGTCCACAGGGACCTTCACCTCCCCGTGTGGCCTCCATGCCGTGCTAGTGAGCGACAACGAAACTCAACTCCTGACATGGTCGGACGACTCGTGGCGCAATGATGCCGACGATCTCGGGCCATGGCCAATGCGGGGTGACGGAAGCAACTATCCACCTACCGCCGTCGAGGTGTCGTCGTTGACCCCCGACCAGTACCCCGATATCCAGATCATGTGGGTCCCACAGTCAAGCATGGACGCAATGCGTGACTTCGCCGGCGTGGTCACGCTCGACGACACCTGCACATGGAACTCGCACACGTTCATCAGCGATTGTGTGGCAGGGCCGATTGTCGAGTCGCTGACATTTCCGTCACTTACCGGGTCGGGGTTCACAGGACCCTGCGCTGGACGGTCGACATTCAAGTTCGAGTGGTTTGCTGGGCCCGACGTCTTTGTGGGAACACTTGCTGACGACCGATACACGGGCGTGTGCCCAAATGGCCTCGAATTCACCGATCGCCTTCCGCTGTTCAAATGCCACGAGGCACCCGCCGTCAGAATGATTCAGGAAGTACTCGTATACGAGGGCGCGCGGATCGATGTCGATAGCCAATTCGGCCCCGCCACCCAGCGAGCGCTCATCGAGTACCAGTGGCTCAATGATTTACCTATCACTGGCTACGTCGACGAGACGACATGGTCTGAGATGTTTGTGTTGCCGTATCCGGACTTGAACGGAGACGGCGTCGTCGGACCGGAGGAGATCCCCTATGACTGACGATTCCAACCCGAGCGTCCCGGAAGCCGGCTGGTACGACGACCCACTTACCGAACGCTGGTGGGATGGGTCCAACTGGACCCGACTCACTCGACCGATTGGCGACGAGCGTCCAGATGGTGACATTGTCGATGCCGCTGGGTCCGTGCCGCCCGGTTGGTACCCGGACCCGATCACCCAACGTCGATGGGACGGGTCGACGTGGACAGACGAGACCAGGATGATTGGGTCCGCCTCGACTGAGCAAGCCACCGATGCTCCCGCAAAGGACTCAGAACTGGAACCTCCACCTCGCCTCCGGAGCAACTCCGAGCCTTCCGATACCACGGCAACTCCCCCGACACCTGCGCCACCCGCACGACCTAGGCAGCGGCGGACGGTGATCCTGTTCTTGGCCGCGATGGCCATCGTCGGAGTCGGCGTAGGACTCGCCGTGACTCTCCTGCTCGGAGGCTCCGATCCTGGCCAGGAGAGCGATCGCTCAGATACGAGTGCTTCCACGTCCTTGCCGGAATCAACTCAGACGTCGTCTGTACCTGCGACCACCACCCCGGCCACTACTCCTGCGACGACAACGACAACTCCACCCACCACAGTTCCGCCCACGACAACAACCACCTCGACTACGACAACGCTGCCCCCCAACCTCAGCACCGACCCATATTTCGTAGGACTCGCAAGTTGGACGCGTGCTGGTGCTGACCAAATGCTTGATGCATCGGTGATTGAAGGGCCCGCCTGGGGCTACGCGCAGCACCTTCGGCAGGGTTTCCGCGCCGGTTCGTCCCGCGAGTCGATCGCTGAGCTGCGAGACATTGAGCCCGGAGTGGTCGAACTGTGCATCGGCACGACGTGCCCGATTCTCAGTGACGTGGCGTATCAGGGCGGCACGGTGCATTCGTTCAGCGTTGATGGCGTTGCTATTGACGGGCGATCGCGTGGCTGGTTGTCCGGTGCTATCGCTGATTGCTGGTTCATCGACGATGCGGGGTGCGGCTCCAGCAAGGCCGCTGAGATGTACCTGACCTCGATCTACCGATTCCGGAACACCACATACGTCTCGGTTGAAATCGAGAACCGCAATGACTTCCCCGTGGCAGTCACGTTTGCGAGTGCCACGGTTTCCGACCGATCTGGGCTTTCCTCACACACCGGCGAAGTAGCAACCACCGCCCAACCCGGCGAGACCAAGGTCTGGATTCTCGTCTTTGGCGACGTCGATGTTGCGTCAGTCGATGAGGTTCTCGTTACCGCAAGCCTTGGCGGAGACCTGTATGACTTCGCGCTGCTGCCCTAACTAGGCTTTTAACACTCGAGCCAGAGAATGTCGACGAAAAGACTTGCGTCGAGGTAGCTAAGACCAAGGTCAACAAGAAAGTAGATGAAGTCAGAATCCGGTATCACGAGCCACGATTCACAGATCGTCGACTGCTCGTAGTAGGTGAACGAGTTCCAGAAACTGTACGCGTTGAATGTGTCGGCGGAGGTCGTTCGAGCGGCCGTTGTCACCGTCCGCGGCGGATCAGTCGCTGCCGGAGCAGCGGTCGGGGCAGGCTCGCTCCTCTCGGATGAACCTGTGGAGAGAACCGCTACCCCGACGACCGAGAGAATCGCAACAATTCCCACCGCAGCACCAACGATCAACTTCCTGTTCTTCCGAGTTCCGGGCGACGGCAACGCAGCGGGTGACTGATTCGAAGGAGGTGGCGCTGACGACCCCGTCGTCGCCCCGGGAGTTGATGCTTGCGGCATCGACCTCGTCCCGGCCGCAACTGATGGGGCGCCCGTGGGTGGGGTTGCTAGCGAGAACGAGGGGTCGACCTGCCGGTTCCCCGATGTATCCGTGACATGAGCCGTCCATTCCTGCCCACTCCAGTAGCGGAGGGAGAACGTTCCATTTGGATCCGGGTACCAGCCAGGGCTTGACGGTGTTGACACAAATCTTGGTCTATCACATTTCAACTATTCCAAATTCAGGCATCGGTTCCCATCTGCTTCAGCAAGGTCAACAGACCTCATGAACCAGTCGTTGTAACGTTCAATCGTGGCCGACTCCGCCGAGGATGAGGGTGCCCCACGACGGTAATCGGCCGAGGCGAATCGGTCGACGGCGCACTTTGGCCAGGAACCACAGGTTTTGCTATCAGCGATGGACGCTCGGAGCGAGAAGCCGGCACGGTTGGAGAGGGACGTTGCCTGGGTTCAGATGCTGATAAGGCGGGCCGGCCCGCCGGCGGAGTGCTTGCCGCAGGAGGCGGCGGTTGATGTGGTCGAGTCAGAGGTGTCGCAGCGGAAGATCGATGTCCGAGAACCATCGATCTGAAACCCAGGATTGTCCGATCTGACGAGAGGTAGCGAGGCCACATCTTTCGCAGTCCCTCGCTGTAGACAGGGTCTGTACCGCTTATTGCCAAATCAAAGCGCCAGGCGGCATCGGCTGAGCCCGAGTGGTTGATCCACAGCATGCGAACCACTTCGCAGAACCCTTCCTCTTCCTGTGGTGTCAATCCATGTCCACCCAAATAGGTAGCTGATGAGAGATCGGCCATCAACAAAATATGAGCGAATTCGTGCGCAGCAGTTTCACGGGCATCGATGGGCGGTTGTTCGGCCAGTACCTGGATGTGTGCTGTGAGAGATGAATCCATCACTATGAAGTTCGTCTTCCCACTCAGGTCACCACCGAGTTCCCTCTCACCGGCAACGCCGATTGGAACTGTGCGGAACCACGAAGCACCAGTGTGGGCAACGACCCATTCAACGACCGGCGATACAGCAGCGACAAGTTGCGCATCGCTCACCACGGCACTGCTGCGGCAACCCGAACATCTCTTGTCGTTGCTGTCCGTAACGAGTCCGCAGAACCGGCATGCGGACACACCTCGGTGGTGGGAGCAGTAATGCTGGCCGCGGTCTGTGACGTAGTGCGAGCCAATCACCGGCGTTGCGCAGATCGCGCATCCCTCTCCAGTCACTGCGGTGGCAAGCGGGGCCGCGGTGGAACAGGCGGCGGCTCCAGAATTGGTGGAGGCGGTGGAGAGCCCGGCGTTGCAGGGTTCGGCTGCCTTGAGATCCCCGCTCCGGTGTTGAGGGTTGGCCGAGCAACCGGTCCACTCGGGTCGCGCGCCTGACCCGCTCCGATGACAGGTCGTCCACCGAAGCGATGAATGCGATCGATGGTGTGGACCCAGTCCTCGGCCGTAGGGCGCCCTGACGGCGCAGTGCTCGACACGATCAACTCAACGAGATCGGCCGGCACGCCCGGAGGCGTCTGATTTCGCAGTGTCGATTGTGACGGTTCGCCAGAAGTTGATCTCCAGAGAGAACGGTAGGCCGCGATCCCCAACTTGTAGATGTCACTTCCCATCGTGGTCGGGCCACCGCCAACCGTTGGGTCGGTCCATTCAGGTGACTGCTTGGGATCTGTGGTGGACGGCTTCCCGTCGAGACGGAAACTGTCGCAGTCGATGATCAGCACACGTGGGGCTGGTGAGATATCCCAGATCAGGTTCTTGCCTGACATGTCCCCGATCACCACGCCGCTTCGATGGAGCACCTGAACGGTCGATGCGAGGTCCTTGATCAGCGAGAGAATGATCTTGGTATCGACCTGAGGGATCTCACTGACCATGGTCGCGGCGGTCGTTCCTCCGCGGTGGATGAGGTAGTTCCACTCGCACAACACATTCCGTGGGCTTCGCGCCAGACCGTACTTCTTGAGGAACGAGGCCGGGATGCGGTCCATGAGAAACCCAACAACTTGGCTGCCCTCGAACACCAACGTGTGAGGCCAGGTCGTCCGATCTGAGATTCGGGCCCAGTCGTTCGCCGGGATATGCGACTGAAGGTCGGCAAGACCCTCGAGAGCAGCGACGTTCAATTTCGGGAGGACGATCCGCTTGTACTCCTTGTAGACCAACTGGGGTTGGCCCGAGATCGAGTGGACAATCCCTTCACCGCCCGACGCCAGTTCCGTCAACTGGCTCCGGATTGAGGTCAGGTCAACCCGCTGCACCCTGTTCATCCCTTGCCCAGATCACAAGAGCAGTTCGATCGTCATCAGCGCTGGGTAGGTCAAAGTTCACGTCTCTGATGAACGACATTTGATCGATCGGCCGTGACCACTGGTCGGCGAGGTAGTGGCCAAGAAGCGTGTTGACACCCTGATGGGACAAGAAGTTGGCAACCCCATCGGTCGCGAGTATCAGTGGTGATCCCGGGCGAACCTCATGTCTCAGGGTGGTGATCGACACCGCCCCGATCGCTCCTTCGGTAGCCGTCGAGTGAACACCAGAATTCACCACCTCAGCATCGATCAGGTTTCGGATACTCCCTGAATCAATAGTAAGTGCCGGGCTGTCGCCGATGAACCCAATCAACGCAGGGCTGGGCTGCCCAACAGCGGACAATTTGACGACTGCGAACGTGAGTGTCGACTGGAGATGACGGTCATTGACATCAATCGGCGGGATGTGAGGCAGATCTCGCAGCCAATTGGGACGGCTCTGGGAGACTGCATCTCGGACAATCTGAGAGATGTCGCTGAGGAAGCCTTGTGCAGGTTCGTCAAAGAACTCAGCTACACCTTCTATGCCTCCACCGATGAGCTGCAGCGCAATGTACGACAAACTTGCTGCAGTCGCCTCTGCTAGGACTCGGCTGCTGAAGGAACTGTACTCAGCGGATCCCATCCCGTCGCATACGACAGCAACGAGAAATGCTGGCTCTCCGGTATCCGGGTGATGAACCGTCGAGGTGGTGAACGAGTCATCGTTGTGCTCACCGTATGGGCGATGCTTCGTACCTCTCGCGCTACAGCCCATCACAGCGACATTCCCGACGATGCCAGCGCGCATGACGACGTCATCGGGCGGCCCGGACGGCGCGAGTTTGGTCCAATCACGAACTGACCACCACGGTTCTTTCCCGAAGGTGGTCATCTCAGAGCCGACGACCAGTCGCTCAACCGCAGATGGAATCGGCAACCTGAGATCTGACTGACTCTGACCGGCCGTCGCTGTCCCCTCGACCGGGGTGGGGTCATCTGATGAGCTAGATACATGGGCAGTTGGTTGCACCCCAACGATCGGCGGGGTCATGGACTCAGGTGCAGCCGTTCGCAGACCAAGAGAGGGTCGCACTGGTGGTGCTGGCGGTGGCACCTGCTGCTCAGGGATCTCGGAGGGCGATGAAGGTGACTCGTCGTTACCCACCGGCGGACTCAACTCCGCCTTCTCGTGGTCATAGGGCGCAACTGGTGTGCGCGAATCTGACGGATACTTCACGTCCTCGGGTCGGACAGTCCTCCGACGTCGTGATGCCACGCCACGCTGAACCGGAGCGGGAGGCTCTGGCGCTGCCCGCTGCCGTCGAGGCCGGTCTCCGGCCGATGCCTCAGTCGGCCGCGGAAGTGCGCCATCTTGTGGATCCCCATCATGGTCGCTCGGCGCTGGTTCCTCGGCGGCCTGGGCCGTGGGTGAGGCCGCCAACCCGGGGTCGATGGAAAGGACAGCGGTCTCTGCGTCGTTCTCATCCACGTTCTGAACCATCGGGCGCCCATGCTGCTGAAAGGTCGGCACGCCCGA
>Ga0181567_10004213_pt1 | contig 10547 bp, 16 predicted proteins | sample 101ome_14_FD_133761 | JGI IMG/M metagenome (GOLD analysis project Ga0181567, IMG submission 133761) | Coastal salt marsh microbial communities from the Groves Creek Marsh, Skidaway Island, Georgia - 101403AT metaG (megahit assembly) | ecosystem: Environmental > Aquatic > Marine > Intertidal...
AGTATACAGGTTTTGTAAGTGTGTGAATTTGTAATCTCTCACCCAGAGTGCATATCTCCAACATGCCTGGCGATATTAGATAAGCGGAGTAGTGTGCTACAAACGCTTTGACACTGTGCCGTCAGAAGTGCAAATCTAACCGCTGAAGCGTTTGACTGAATCAGCAACCGGGCAACTTGTTCTCGGAGTCGATTTCTTGAAGAGCCATACTGAAAGTATTCACTTCGCAGTTTGAAGACGACTTAGTAGTTCCACAGAACCCTGCGAGTACGAGGGGCTGAACGACTGGAAGTGGTTTGAGTGCACGCAATTATCATGACTAGAGATTCATCTAGTAAGAGCGCAGTTCGTCTTAGATTTTGCCCGAATAGCAATGATCTTCTATATCCTCGAGAGGACCAGTCACGTAAGAAATTAGTGTTTGTGTGCAAGAACTGTGGCTATACCACAGATTCCGAGACAAGCTGCGTGTATCGCCACCAAATTACGCACAGTGCGACCGAAGCAACGACTGTATTAGCGGATGTCACTAGTGATCCAACTCTCCCGCGTTCTCGTGGGATTCGATGCGATAAGTGCACGAACGATGAGGCTGTCTTCTTTTCACTGACAACTAGTGAGGGGATGTCTCTGTTTTTTCAGTGCACAGGGTGCGCACATCGCTGGAAAGATACCGGTGATGGAGCTACCGCGTAGTGAGCGCGCGACTTGATTTCCCTTGTTGTTTTGTATTAACAATTACACACCTTGATCATAAAAAGCTGACCGAACTACTGGCTATGTGTTCTCTGACCACTACAGGTTGCAACTTGCACGACTACCTAGCTTCGAATTGCACCACTGCCACAAACTTCGTTAGGCGCAAAGTTAGGATAACGTGAAACAACACACCTTGTTTTGTCCTCTTCTTGTAGAGTATCCTGTATCCACACTCGCGACAGATGACAACGTCACCCGGGCGTAGCACCACTTCCGAGCCACAGTCTGGGTGTAACTTTTGAAACAAACCAAGTGAACGGGAAGTGAAAGTACGCACCACCACAGTTATAGGACACACCGTTCGCAGTTGTACCGATAGTGCTATGCATGACGGAGGATTTCACGTGTCTTTCTGTGACAACCGCGCGCGCGAGTCGCCCCAGTGTGACTCGAGACACTCGACATACTTACATCATGCTATGATTTTTAGCAGAAAAAACAATACTTACTATTAGGTACTACTATAGTACGAGTACTTAGTAGTGTAATAACAGGCCAGAAAAGGGTGTGATTTTTAGCAGTCGACACTCACTAAGCGGTACAAAAGCGTAAACGATGAGATGAACCCTAGGTCGAGTTGAAATTCGCCAGGGCCTTTTCCCATTGAAAACCCTCGCGCCAAATCGGGGTGCAGCTCAACAGTAGGCAACGCGAAGCAAACTCGGGTTAAAGCCAACAAAGGATCACGATGCCCAAAGTAACGATCCGTGAACTAACGTCAGCTCAAGTTCGATTCACTCTCGAAGGGGTGGACGCAAGTTTATCCAATGCCGTCCGCCGAGTATGCATCGCTGAGGTACCAACCCTCGCAATTGATCTCGTTGAAGTTTTAGAGAACTCTTCAGTTCTGTGCGACGAATTCATCAGCCACCGCCTCGGTCTTGTCCCACTCACGAGCACTATAGCAAAAGAAATGCGATTTCCTTACGAGTTTGAGCCAGACGTCGACGAGGACGACAGTAAGACAGAGGTTCAATTTGAATTGAGCGTGAAAGGAGTTTCAGAGAGCACCCAAGCAGTCACAAGTGAAGATTTAGTTTGCCACGACAAAAGAGTTTTCCCAGCTACACATGTCATGAACGAAAAGCATACAGGCTCAAACGCAGGAATATTGTTAGTCAAGCTCAGAAAAAATCAAGAAGTCCAGCTTCAGTGCACTGCAAGGAAAGGGATAGGCAAAGACCATGCGAAATGGTCTCCGGTGGCAACAGCAGTATTTCGATATGAGCCGGTAATAAGTGTCAATCAGGAAGTACTCGCCACCCTCAATGGTGCGTTTTTCATTTTTATTTCTTCATCTTTTCGCGTGTTACTGACTCCATATAGCTCAAGAGAGAGAAGAGATCGCAATAAGTTGCCCAGGAGGCTTGCTGCACTATGATGCTGATTCTGGACTTTTAGAAGTTGATAGGAACTGTCAATATTCGTATGATGGCGAGGTACAGCGAAAGGCGCAAGAACTAGGAAAACCAAATTTGATTCGCATTGAACCGCGGCAAGATAAGTTCAACTTCGTTATTGAGGGAACTGGTGCGCTGCCACCTGAAGAAATCATCTCGCAGGCACTTGGCATACTACAGAACAAGTTGGAGTTACTGAAGGTGCGCTTCACGAGCTTTGTACGGGTTCAATAAAAAACTAATTTTTATTAGGGTGAACTAGACCTAATTTAATCATCATTTCGAGAGGTAACGAAAACGAGAAGCTGTGGGATCACATTCACAACATGTTGCCTGGTAGGAAGGTGTGGCCTTGCAACAACCAGAATGTCTCTGATTCTACACTTCTCTCAAGCAAATGCGAATAGACCTGGAAATACATTAAATTCAGTGATTGATTTCATTCAAGTTTCAGTATTACCGTTCGTTTGGCTGTTTTCCAGACTTTTGGCGAACTAGTTGCGAGTTAGGTTAGTGCGAAAAGACTTGAACAATTCATACCACAGTGCCCTCGATTTGATAGCAAATAGCTCTGAGATTCCATCAAAGTGTGTAGTTTCCTAGTGAGGTATACCTTGTAAGTAGTGATTAACTCTGAAAAGAGGCGCAAGAAACTCACTATCAATGGCCGGAGTTGTGCACATGAAGAAAGCCTGCGGCAGATATTCTCATGAAAACAACTCAACAGCCCAGTGCGAGGACGTTCGCGCTTGAAACCGGCGGCAGAAGAAGCCGGATTTAATGCAGGGACGTTTACCATCGCATTTAATAGCCTTAGTCCACCTTCACCATTGAGCATAATATTTCCAGTTTCTATGAACCCCCGAACCACTTGCCTTAGCTGAGGTGCAGTCAGTTACACAAGAAACAAGTGTTCACGTTGCTAACGCACATTCACCGAAGACTTGCGGCAGGCAAGAGAGATCTGTAGTCGATTAAGAGGAAATGCCATGATCAATTCTCCACGTATTTCAGACTTGTTTCAGTTAGTTTCCCACGGAGTTCCCAAGTCGATGCGTTAAAATACCTCGAGGTGCTGTGCCCACTACAAAAAGATCAGTCACAAATTCATAGCCAATGCCGACATTGCATGGTACCTGAAAGTTTAAGGTTTGCACGAGAAAGTGCATCAGAAAATCGAAATCTCCTAAATGAACCATCATAAGTGTGTCATCCAACTAACGTTAACTCACGTGGATACCGCGACCTAGCTACTGTGAAAACATTCATGGCGAGTGCTCCCTGGATGACAGTAAAGATGATGCTTCGTGACCACAGCCAACTTACTTCTGACGTGGGTAGAGCTCGTTTCGAATGACAGTTTGCATCTACCTTTGCTTCCTAGAAACTCTACATTCAGACAACTGGTAAAGTTTGACGAGTTCAACTTTACCAAAAGACAAGCAGGTTTCACTTCGAGACTTTTTTGGCGATCTCTGATCGTAGCAGTGTAGCGAAGCTCAAGATCGAAATACAACCACCAGAGCTCTATATCGCTTTCAGATAGAATATGATGTGCTCCACGGGAGTTTACCTTTTTCACAAGGACACACACGCAGTGCTCGCTGCACTAAAATGCGGGAACTGTGTGGATTAGACTAGGCCGTGGATGTGACTTAGAGGTGGTACAAAATACTAAAGTTGAGTCTTACCTCTGTCAGTGATTCCCAAGATATGGCATGGGCCCATAAGCCGGGGTTTTGTGGAATAAGGCGGAGAGCTTGAGCCAGTGCCCTTGAAACAACTTTACGTGAACCATAACTTGAAGCGTGCTTGAGAAAGGCGGCCCATAAGCTTAAATCATCTGGACATCGGGACAATCCACGTCTAAAAATACTCATCGTTAGGCGGTGGAATGCCTTCAATGTCTTGTCGTGACGAGCGTGAACAACTATATTTCCACTCTAGGAGCAGCCGTCAGTGGGCTTATAACTCAGCTGAAGTGAAGAGTCGTACCATCCGTCGATGAAATTTCTCTTTTAATTTGACGAAGTCAATGTAAGCAAACACTACCCGCGGGTTTCTTCGTTCCCTTTGCATTCTATCTTCGAAGCGTGTTAGACACTGGGTTATCTGTACAACTTCAGCCTGGCCGTGGAAGCCGGAGGCTGCGAGCGCTTCCGCCAACGCAAGGTGACACTCGAGCGCACTCATTAAAACAAGCAAGAACGGTCAATATACTCAGAATCGCTCTGACAGCGCCGAATTAGCGGGGTCAACGCTATTCTTGCGAGGTCAACGAACCGTCGCGCCGTCGTAGAATGGCTTTGACGCGCGAGCACACTAAGACCAATGACAGTGCGATGACATTGAATTTCAATGATTGAAATATATATTTTTTGATTGACGCCAATCACGATCTTACGCATCGAAAACTACCCACTGCACAATGTGCGCATGGGTTCGAACCCCATTCCTGGCACTGATTGAGCCAGGATGCCCGAGTGGTCTAAGGGGGTGGATTTAAGACTTTGGCGAGCCACAATATGGCTGAATCGTTTTGGTAACGGTGCACCGCAATACGCGAAGTCTCGAGAGATTTTTGGGTCATTGCGAGCTTGTGAACGACTACGACGCTAACGAAGCTAACGAAGCTAACGAAGCTAACGAAGCTACCCCAGTGGCAGGTTGTACATTCGTTACTATCATGACACTCCACGTACATGGTTCCACGAAACTTGACACAAGACTACGTTGCGGAAGGTGGCCTGGAATAGGCAGTACACGCAGAGCTTGTGCGCCGGCGCCGCTAGAACGGCGTCAGTTGAGCAGGATCCCATTCAACGCTACTCACTTCGATTCGGCAGACGATAGAAAGTGCCGGGAACACGATGATCTGCTTGTTGGAAAGCGCCACGTACTTATTTCGAGTATGGCTTCGCTGTTACAGCTTGGGTTGACCCAAGCGGCAGTTGCGGATCAGGTGCGTTCAGTTTTGCCTTTATACATGCTGATGATAATGAATGATGAACAGCTCGAATCGAAAATGGTAGGATCTTACTAGGTTCAGAGTGTTTATGATGTTACCGCGCTTTAAGGTCGGTGCATACTTGCCGCAGTCAAGTTCAGCAGTAAGGAGCTACATCAAGTTGATTGAGTACTTTTGATTGCTTTCCTATCAGGAAGGACTCTATGTATTTCACGCGAGTGCTGATCGTACCCCTGCATTGAGGTAAAACACGCGTTCGATCAAAACGAGACGTATTGTCATCCACGTACTAGGGCAGGTGCACTTGAACAATACACAGTCAGTCTGCCTGCTGACTGGAAAGAGGTGGGCATTTTTCAACTCATATTTGACACAAGCCGAGCAACATGAAACTAGGTACCCATCAGCAATGCAAAAAGTGGAAACTATTGTCAACCGAGATGTGATGAGGTAATTAATGTTCACTGAGACAGTCGTTAAAGAAGTACCATTCTCCATCCAGGCTACAACAGAAGTTTCTTTTGGGAGCGCCGAGCAGGGAGTACTCCAAGTCATCATCATCCCGACCACTAAGCTACTCATTTCAAAGAAAGATCCGAGTTTAGAAGATGTAGGGAACCCCATTGGAATTCTCAACGCCGTCTCCCCAGCCATCACTGGCAGGTAAAGTTACAGTATCAAGAGTAACACGTTCAGCGGACTGATATGTACAACAATAGTGTCGCCATAGAAGAAGAAGATATCGTCAACGTATCAGAGAAGAAGAGCAGTGAGAAGACTTACTACCAGGTAACTAAGAAATGCGGATCACTCTACTCAAATTGTTTATTCGAGATCTAGTATGAGCTGTACACACCATATGCGCAAAATGGTGAACATAACCTCACAACAGTTTGCACATCCAAGGTTTGGCGTACATATAGTTTTCACATTGCAATCTTAATTCGATCTTTATCGCAGAATTATTTAGTTATTGCTACTATTTCTGCGACTGAAAAGCAATGGTTGAATCACGAGCAGGTAAGTGTGAGATTTTTTATCATAGAGGAGGGGTTCAGTAACTTTCAGGTCTTGAAATCTGTTTTGAATTCGTTCTACGTCGGTAGTTGAAGTCAAAGCATAGTGGTGGAGGCTTCTATCGATGAATTCATGTACACTCCATGATCTAGGCCGAGTGCGGAAACAAGCGCGCATATTTAGATCGTTGAAATGAAAGAACAAAAGAACATAACATCAAACTTCATCGATCACAAGCTGAGCTAAATTAGATCATTTGCGAGAAACCTTATCGAAGGAAGAGACTCCAATAACAGCCGCAGCGATGGCGCCGAGAACCACGCCTCCCGCAACGACAGACAACAGAGTGTTCTTCAAGGAAGGAGTCATGGCTGCCTCTGCAACAAGTGGACTGGATAGGGAGACAACCATAGCGGTTGTCGCAGTCGCAACAAACTTGCTCGGTGCATTAGAACTGTAATAAGGACTTTACCGTCAGTCTAAAATTCGCTCAAACTTCCGAGGGATAAGCGTGAGGTTACTCGTTGAAGAAGACGGGAACGCGAGCCGAACGTACCGCTCGGAAGTTTTCTCCGCGCTGGCGCGAACGCCAAATCTACTTGCGTGCGGGCGGGAGACACCTGACAATGGAATTGAAATAACATGGCAAGTTAGTGGCGGTGTCAAGTCGTCGTGCGCCAGATGCTGCTAGAGAGCGACCTGATGGACGCTATCTTTTCTGAGACCGCGATCGCAGTCCGAAGATTATCGCACCTTGACGAGAGCGGCGCGGCAGCGTCATCTTGGCATATACGGGCCGGGCAGATTGAGTCGAAATAGAGAGCATGGTACTTATTTGTGGCAACAAGTCGAGTCTTCGTTAAGTTCGCGAACGCGCTGTGCAGCAGTGACCTGTGATCCAACCGCTTACCGCGGCGAGGGAGGGTATCACGAGCGATCGGGCATTCAGTCAGCGCCTCAGTAGTGTGATTTGTTTTAGTGGTATATCACAACATGTTTTCTCTTTATCGACATGTTGGATTCGGTTTCGGGGGTCTCGATGTCAGAGTCATACCAGATGTGGATCCATATCTTGTACATTCGTCTTCAGTATGCACATGTCACCGTGAATCATGCAAGATCCCCCTCGATCGCGGCAAATCTTCTCGGTATTATCTACCAAGGGAGGTTCGGTGGACATATTGTAATGTGCTTTAGCATTGTATAATAGATCCAATAAAGATATTCAACGAAGTCAGTCGGTCAGATAGGGCGCGCAACAGTATCCTTCGCGATCGAACGCCTCGAAACGTACGCCACAAGTACACGCCTGAGAGTGCAATATGTCCCTCGCTCCCGCCGTGATGAATGCCACTAGAATTATTTCGAGTACCAGAGGTAGGTTTTCAGCAGCCATGCGTTCTCGCGTTATCCGCAACCCCTATCGAACTTATCTTGCTTGATGTACTTCTCTTCCGGAATTCCTGATGTTCTGACTTTCTCGCTCACAGGGTTACCGTCTCGTCGATTCTCCGCTAAGCCGGTCGGTAAGTTGCTCTTTGATAGTCTTATACTGAGACCTGTTAGCTCTACCGCGCGATCCCTTTCGCAACAGGTGGAGCTGTCGCGAAAGGGAACTTGACCCGTTTCTAGTTCCGTCATGACTAACCTGCGTTTCTCGTTTTAAGTCGCTCGAGCTGACGTCCGTAGCGTGAAGACCCGATCGATGAAGTCTGAAATTGCCAGACTTACCACGGTTATTGGCACCATGCAAACGTTCCCCGCACTCGCCATAGTAAGTTGCACATGCGCTCCCTTGATCCACTCTCTAACAGCTGGACGTTTTTTCTCTTCAGGTTGACGACCGTCTCAACGGTGACGGTACTGGACTTCCGTTGGGTATCAATGACGGTGCACTCGGCATCATCCTTGCCACTGTGCCGCTTGCCATCTTCAGCTTGTACTTCATCGCGGGCAAGCAAGATGACTCCATCATTGCTGGTGGCAAAGATGACGAAAGTGGTCTCTCTCTATAAGGCGTATCATTTCCTTCAGAGCATCCATCGAAAAATGCCATAATTGTCACTCGGATAAAACTGTCTAGTGCTTGTAATGAGAAAAACTCGCACTGAAAAGAGGTTGCTGCAGTTGTGTGATAGTTGCACTTTGTTAAAATGCGAGAGTTGCGGTGAACACTACGCACTCTGCGGATGAATGGAATGTCGATAGATTTAATTAAAACTCTGTGTTCAAATCAAGCGATCCTATTCCATCTCATAGCCGAAGACGGATGAAAAGACTTCGTAAACGCGAGAACCCTCATCAATAGTTGCCATGGGGTCCTTGCGGAGACGGTGGCGTAAGCATAGGGAGATAACAGAGTAGACATCCTCATCAGTGACGACCTTAGAACCCCTAATTGATGGTTGAGATAGTTTCATAGTAGCACATCATAGTGTACAAACCTAAATGCCGCAGCAGCACGCGATGCACGCGTTGTTACCAAATCACCACGTAAGCCATCAACATCAAGCTCAGCACAGACCTAAGTTCCTTCTGATCAGGGATTCGATGGATATGATGAAGTCAGACGCACTTGAGATATCTTGAGTCTTATATCCATCGGCACTTCAACTTCAGGGAGAAGCGCACGAGCGAGCGTCACTTGTTCAATGATACTGGCCTGTTCCTCGGCGTATTCTGCCTCAACTATCAGAGAAGTGTTATGGGAAGATTTGTGAACTTACTCGCTCGGAAGGATTTTGGATCGGAATCGAACTCAGTCCGCTCTTCGACAACCTTGACACGTTCCTATTCACCGGTTCAGGAAAGTTGTGATTAAAGCACGCAATCTCACCTCCGGAAGTTTCACAGTTCGGATTTGAGCATGCATTCCAAAACGGTCAAGTAGCTGCGGACGAAGTTCTCCTTCCTACGTTGGTTTAGCGGTTGAAATATGAAGTCCTTCACTTGCATACCTCAGGATTGCCTGAGCCGATCAAGATAAACCTCGCTGGATGACAGATGCTGATGCCTTCACGCTCAACCGTGTTCCAGCCAGAAGCCTAGTCTCCTTTAGATATTGATAGCAAACGACGATGATGGAATTACCGCGGAGTCAAGTAACACATCGACGAGGTGATCATCCAGTAAGTTGACTTCATCAACATAGAGAATACCTCTGTTGGCCTGCAGGGTGAGATCGTCAGCTCGAGAGTTCTTTTAAAAAAGCTGCCATACCTTTGCCAATAAGCCTGGTTCAAACGCCTTCGTACCCTCTTTTGCGTGGCATCAGTCAACGCTTCAATCGATGAGATGTTGAGTTACCTGTTAAAGCCTTTTCGATGTCAATAGTACCACAGACGCGATCCTCAGTAGCACCCAGAGGCAGATCAACCATGTTGATGGGCACCTTGCTAGTTTCGAGGGTTTCCCTGACAAGTTCGAGTTAGTTACCGCCATCTAAAGGCTATTGGTTGATATTACCCCGCCCTGTACGCAGCAAGGACATCTGGAGACATAAGATTCGGGTCACCCGGACTACTCATGAAGGGATCATCCTTGACAACGTCGATGAGAGGTAAGAGGTCAACCTGTCCAGTTGTCAGTACACTTAAATGTTTTGGCTATGGGTACATGTGCGCCCCACGTACCAGTGAACGGACAGTAGTGGATTTTCCAGTTCCGCGGTCACCCATAACCATGATGCCTCCGATATTTGGATCGATAATGTTCATCAGAGCTGCAAATTTCATCTCTTCTTGCCCAATGATCGCAGTGAAAGGATAAACTGGACGTGCTTCAGCAACTTTCCCATCTTCTGCGAGTTAGTACATTTTGATTGCACCTGGGAACTTCGCGCTTACCCTCGGATACCGCAGCATTGCAACAAGCATGACCGCGTCTCAAGCATGTGCGGACTTGGGGCTTAGCAAAGTGAGGTGACCTCCTTAACACGCTCGCTGTCGAAAGAGTAAGTCGCGGTGTTTTCCATCGATAGCAACCTCACCACGCTTCAGGTTCAATGCTTGAGGGTTGTAAATACTAGAAAGCACAGGCATCGATGTTTCTGTCTTGAGTGGATGGTACGAATATCACGTGGACAGTATGCACGCACGACGGTACGTAGGTGTGGCTTATCCACTACGCCAGCCCTGTGTTTCTTCCACGGCGGTTTTCTGTGACCTTTATCATTGATAGAGTTTTCGTATTTTCTTGCTATTCGATCGATGTGGCTTCACAAGTTGAAAATACGTGGTCAGAATTTTTTTTCTGGTCCGTTTTTAGGGGCTTATTACACCTATACGTGTAATAACTGTTTGACCTCCTTCGGGCATCTGAATGCACGTGGGATTAGCTTATTTTTTGTTACAAGGCGAAATGAATCGTTATTGATGATCTAATCGCTCGTGGTGCCACTCGTA
>Ga0181567_10004216_pt1 | contig 10542 bp, 9 predicted proteins | sample 101ome_14_FD_133761 | JGI IMG/M metagenome (GOLD analysis project Ga0181567, IMG submission 133761) | Coastal salt marsh microbial communities from the Groves Creek Marsh, Skidaway Island, Georgia - 101403AT metaG (megahit assembly) | ecosystem: Environmental > Aquatic > Marine > Intertidal zone...
AAATAGGCAATGAGGCCACTAATAACCAGGAATGGAAAAAAGCGCGGGTAAAACCACTCTTCATCCACGCTGACATAGGCAGGAGCCTTCGCTATTGCCCAAATCAGGGTAGAAATCAGGATCGTATACAGAAGCAGGTTTTTATAAGGGCTGGAATCTGCTGACCTGCCGTAATACAAACGTGCGTGCCAGGCCTGAAGCAACTGGGAATCAGGTTCCTGTGTTAGCGCCGCATCCAGCCACACGCAGAACCCGGCAGGATCATGCCTATAGGCCCGCTCCAAACTAGCAGGGACCAGCGTATCAAGTCTGTCGAGCAAAGGTTCCATGTTGTTTTCGACACTTTGATTTTGCAATCGTTACCCTTATTCTTTTCTGGTTTCCAATTTGGGCCAGCCTGATAGCAGCCAGCACCGTCAAAATTGTACCTGTAATATATTGGATAATTGGATAAGCGTTGCTGACTTAAACCTTCCCCATTTCCCTAAACAGGCGTGTTGGGGTCAATCGGCGTATGACCAATTAAATCGATATCAATGAGCATAGCGACTTTGAAAAAGATCTTCAGGATTCTGACATTACTGGCCATTATTATTGTCGCTAGCCCATGGCACGTTTTTGCCCACACAGGCATTGCACAGACCGTTCCGGATCATGATGCCATCCTGGCACGTCCGCCAACTCTTCTCCATTTTTCCTTCAATGGCCAGGTCACCGTGACAAATGCCAGGCTGACACCTGTGGATGAAAATAATATTCAGGCAGGTAATCCCATCACTATCCGTCTGCCGAGAAACAGAATTGGTCAGTCAACAGCCTTTGGCGAAGTGATCGATCTTGATATCCCGACACTGCTGCCAGGCAGATACCAGGTTGTTTTTCAGGTCGTTACCATTGACGGTCATTACCTGAGTGATGATTTCACTTTTACAGTGCTGGCTCCCTGAACTGCCTGGGATATTCCCTGACACAGATCAAGGAGAATGCCAGTAATGGGAGTATCTTGGATAAATTCATACCCCATCAAACCGGAAAACAGTAACAGGTGCATTCACATGGACAATGAACAACAAACAACGGCAACCACCAAACCCACTCTTGTATCAGACTTCCAGCATTCCGGAGAAGGAAATGCGCTGACCCAGGAAGAAAAACTGGTTGGAAAGTCACTGAAAAACAACGTCCAGCTTACGGAAGGGGAACTGCGTGACATAAACACCAAAAAAGGCCTCCTGCAGTTACTCTCCACTAAAAATGTCAATGTGAACAAGGCCTTGATCAAACTGCGTTATGAGCAGGAACTAGAGAAACTTCAGATAGAACTGGTCAAGCTGCAGCGATCCGTTCAGAAGGAGGGCCGTCGCGTCGCCATCATTTTTGAAGGGCGCGATGCTGCAGGCAAGGGAGGCAGTATTCGCCGTTTCATCGAACATCTTAATCCCAGAAGTGCACGAATAATAGCGCTGCCCGCACCTACCGACCTGCAAAAAGGTCAATGGTATTTCCAGCGCTACACCGAAAAACTGCCAAATCCCGGTGAAATCGTCTTCTTTGACCGTAGCTGGTATAACCGCGCAGTCGTCGAACCCGTCATGGGCTTCTTTTCGGAAAAGCAGCATAAAATATTCATGCAGCAGGTACTAGAATTCGAACACATGCTCTACGAAGACAATGTGGAAATACTGAAATTCTGGTTTTCCATTTCCAAGGAAGTGCAGGAAGAACGCTTCCAGTCCCGTCGACTCAATCCCCTGAAGCAGTGGAAAATCAGTCCTGTCGATGACCGGGCCCAGGAACACTGGGAAGACTATACGCGCTACAAGGAAGAGATGTTCAGCAAGACCCACACTTCATACAGCCCCTGGATCATCGTAAGGTCCAATGACAAGAAAAAAGCCCGGCTGGAAAGCATGCGCTATACACTGTCAGCACTGGAATATGAAGGCAAGACCAATGCCGACGTCAGTCTGCAACCGGACCCGGATATTGTCCGGCGCTATCATCGCTCCAACACGAGCATAGATTGACCATGCCAACTGAATTCCAGCCATTAAATATGGATTGTTGTCAGGTCTGGTAACCAGCCCCCATAAAAAAGCCCGCTAAAAAGCGGGCTTTTGCATCTTGGGGTGGATTTTTACACCTCAACGCCAGCCTGGCGCAGCATCTCCAGCATTTTTTGCTGAATCTGACGCATTTCCTGAGGCAGCTGGTCCCCAATCTCTTCAAAAAGAGTCGACTGGTCTTCCACTTCACGGATACTGAAATCCGTATCAATGGCCATCAACTCCTCGAAAGTATCCTGCTCAAAAGAGAGGCCTTCCCAATTGATGTCACCATAATTCGGAATATGGCCATAAACTGTTTCGCGGGCATCAACGCGATCATTCACTCGATTCACCACCCACTGCAGAACGCGCATGTTCTGACCAAAACCCGGCCAGATGAATTTACCGTTATCATCCTTGCGGAACCAGTTTACCCGGAAGATCGCGGGCAGTTTCTCAACCTTGTCCTGCATACTCAGCCAGTGATTCCAGTAATCCCCCATGTTGTAACCGCAAAATGGCAGCATGGCCATCGGGTCGCGACGGATTGCTGCCTGGTTTTCAGCGGCAGCAGTCGCCTCGCTGCCCAGGGTGGCACCCATATAAACACCATGCTCCCAGTCCTTGCTCTGGTAAACCAGTGGGAAAGTGGTACTCAGGCGACCACCAAACAGGAAGGCACTGATGGGAACACCTTTCGGGTTTTCCCATTCAGGATCCACGCTTGGGCACTGGCTGGCTGGCGATGTGAATCGCGCATTGGGGTGGGCAGCATGGCGACCACAATCCGGCGTCCAGTCATTACCCTGCCAGTCAATCAGATGGGCTGGCGGCTCTTCCGTCATGCCTTCCCACCAGACGTCTCCGTCATCAGTGAGGGCAACATTGGTGAAAATCGAGTTGGACTTCATGGTTTCCATGGCTGCCGGATTGGAATCCATGGAAGTACCGGGCGCTACACCAAAATAACCTGCCTCGGGATTGATGGCATGAAGACGCCCATCTTCACCGGGCTTGATCCAGGCAATGTCATCACCGACCGTGTGGACTTTCCAGCCATCAAAGCCTTCCGGTGGAATCAGCATGGCTAGATTGGTCTTGCCGCAGGCGCTTGGGAATGCTCCGGCAATATAGGTTTTTTCACCCTCGGGCGATTCAACACCAACAATCATCATATGCTCGGCCAGCCACCCTTCATCGCGTGCCATCACGGAGGCAATGCGCAGTGCGACACACTTCTTGCCCAGCAGGGCATTTCCGCCATACCCGGAACCATATGACACCACTTCACGGGTTTCGGGGTAATGAACAATATAGCGATTGTCCGGATCACAGGGCCAGGCCACATCCTGTTTGCCATCTGTCAGCGGATAGCCGATGGAATGCAGACATTTGATGAAATCACCATCCCCCAGAACATCCAGTACTTTCTGTCCAATACGAGCCATGATGCGCATACTCACAACCACATAAGGGCTGTCAGTCACCTCGACGCCGATCTGGGCTATATCGCTGCCCAGCGGACCCATGCTGAAAGGAATCACATACATTGTACGACCTTCCATACAGCCGTCAAAAAGACCATTCAGGGTGGAACGCATCTCAGCAGGCGCCATCCAGTTATTGGTAGCACCGGCATCTTCCTCTTTTTCACTGCAGATGAAGGTGCGATCTTCAACGCGGGCAACGTCCCTGGTATCCGAACGGGCGAGGAAACTACCCGGGCGCAATTCGGGGTTCAGGGGAATAAAAGTGCCCGCATCAACAAGTTCCTGGCACAGTCGGTCATATTCTTCCTGCGAACCATCGCACCAGTAGACATTACTGGGCTTGCAGAGGGCCTGGAGTTCATCGATCCAGTCAATAAGTTTCTGGTTGGTGGTCTTGGCCTGTGATGAGGTCATAGGGTGTATTGCTCCGCTTGTCTGCCTTGGCGGGTAGCCACGGTTTTTTTGAAGGCGTGCATTTTATAGTTTCTTAACCTGTTTGAGTACCGGCAAATCCGAAAAATATGCCCATATGTAAAATATTCATTACCGGACAGGAAATATTGCCTGACTTTTGAATGCGGGCATCGAAAGTGGTAAATTAGCGCGCCTTTTTTTATAACCTCTGGATTACCCGGAAAACCTCATGACTACATACAAGATTGCTTTGCTGGACGGTGATGGTATTGGCCCTGAAATCATGGCCGAAGCTGTCAAGATCCTGAAACTGGTTGAATCACGCAATGATGTCACTTTTGACCTCGTCCATACCCCCTTTGGAGCCAGCGCCTGGTTCGAGACCGGCTCGTCCTACCCGGATGAAAGCAAAATAGTTACCGATGAGGCTGACGCCATTCTCAAGGGGCCAATAGGTCTTTCCCACGAGGAGTCGCAGAAAATCCCCGTGGATGAGCAACCGGAACGAGGTGCACTGCTGCCCATGCGTCGCCGTTACAACACCTACGCCAACTTTCGTCCCGTCTTCCTTCCCAAGGGACTGGCCCATTTCTCGCCCCTGAAACCTGAAATCATCGGTGATGGCATCGATATCATGATGATCCGGGAACTGGTGGGTGGCCTCTATTTCGGAAGCAAGGAAACAGGCATTAACGAAGACGGCAAACGCTACGTCAATGAATCTCTCGAATACGATGAAGACCAGATCAGGCGCATTATGAAAGTGGCCTTCGACACGGCGATGAAGCGCAAGAAAGTGCTGCACAATATTCACAAGTCCAACGTCCTCAAATCCAGCGTGCTCTGGAATGAGGTCATGGAAGAAGTGCACAAGGATTACCCCGAAGTGGAGGTGATCAATATCCTGGTGGATGCGGCAGCTACCTACCTGTGCCTGAAGCCCACCATGTTCGACACCATGGTCATGGAAAATATGTTTGGTGACATCCTTTCTGATCAGGGGGGCGGCATTCTAGGTTCTTTGGGGCTGATGCCCTCAGCCTGTGTTGGGCCGGAAAAAGCCTATTACGAACCCTCACATGGTTCTGCCCCGGACATAGCTGGCAAGAATGTGGCCAACCCCTATTCCATGATCGGTTCGGTTGCGATGATGCTGGACATGTCCTTCGGCATGACCGAGGAGGCCAATAAACTGTGGGATGCCATGCAAAGCGTGTTCGCTGCCGGATTCAGCACTCCGGACCTGTCAAAGGAAGGTTCCGGCGTGACCATGATCTCTACCAGTGACTTCGGGGATAAAGTCGCCGAGGCGTTCAGCAAGTCCTGAAAACCTGGGACAGTGACTTTTTCATTGAAAAAGTCACTGTCCCCTGAGTACCCTTTCTATTTCGGGCCAGGACTTCTGTCCGTTTGTGAGCATTTCCTCTGCCAGTTCCTCAGGCATCCACTGTATGAATGCGGGCATAAAAGCTGGTCTGTGCCTGACTGCGTCGAACCATCGCGCCACATTGGGTAGCCGTCCATTCTTCCATAAGGGGTCCATGGCCAACGCCGCCAAACGGCTGAGATAGGGAGCCAGCGCCACATCTGCCAGGGTGAAGGTTTGACCCACCAGCCAGGTGCTTTCTGCAAGCACTGCCTCCATTTTTTCAAGCGTTTCCAGGTACAGGCGAATCTTGTCCTTGGCACCGGGCGCTTCAATACCTTGCTGAATCCAATGCCATTTCAGCAGACGGGCCGCCCTGCCCGCACTGTCCCCGTTATCCACGAAATCCTCAAAGCTGCTGACACCGTTGCGCAGGATAGTATGCCTGTGGGATACCACATAGGTGATGGCCGAACAGGCCGGATGCAATTCTTCATCAACCAGTTTGGTCCAAAACCTGACCCGTGCCCGCCCTTCTGCTGTCACAGGCATCAGGGGATTGTCGGGGTATTTTTCATCCAGGTATTCACAGATAACCGTAGATTCGGGAAGCACCAGATCTCCGTCAACCAGCAACGGTACAACGCCTTTCGGGTTAAGTGCCAGATAATCCTCACTGAACTGCTCGCCTGCCAGGATATCCACATAGCGGCTTTCCCAGGCGAGGCGCTTTTCTTCCAGGGCAAAACGGACCTTGGCGGCACAAGCGGAAGAACCATGATGGTAGAGGAGCAGCATCTCAGCCGGCCTTTTGTAAACGTTGCTTCGCCATTTGCCGGTATTCGGTCAGGTTACCGAGGTTCACCATGGGGTCATCAAAGATCGGGTTTTCCAGTACGCTGATAAAATCATCAAATTCAGGGTGGTCCTGCTTCCAGATCCATTGTTTCTCATAATCGGATATCGACCATGTTCCCCAGTCCAGCACCATGGAAAAGAAGACGCGATCAGCATTCAGGGATTTCGCTATTTCGATGAATTGCGGCATTTCCCTGTAATTGGCCTGCTGGACTACATAATCCAGACGCAGGAACTTCAGTTCTCCGTTTGTGCGCAGTTCGCCGAGACGACGCGTGTTTTCCTGCAACCACTGCCAATTACCCCCTCTGCGGGTAATGTTGTAGATCTCCTCGGTACCAGCATCAAAGGAAATCAGAGCAGTCGCTATCCTGTCGTGGATCTTCTCCATTTTCTTCCAGTTCTTGGGAGTCAGCAGCACACCATTTGTCTGCAGATGGATTTTCATGTTCGGAAAATCCTCCCCATTCAGGTTGAACAGGAATTCCCGGAAAGCAGGCGAGGCAAATGGGTCCCCGGAGCCAGTGATATTGATGGTAAATGGCCTGTCACTGGGGATGATGAACAGTTCTTCAGTAATCCGGTCCTGCAGTGATTGGGCCAACTCATATTCCCAGCCTTCAGTATTGATGGTTTTTCTGACACGACAACTCGGGCAATACAGGTTACAGGAGAGGTCGTTGCACAAATTCAGGAACTGCGGTGGAGTGTCCAGCTTGATCTTTTTTTTCATCAATAATTTCTTTGAGGACTATATCCTTGCGGGCCTCTTCAACCGTTGGGAGAGTCCCCTCCTGGATCATCGGGCAGACTTTATGGTTGCAGTAGCGAAAACTGCCATCAAGAATACTTTCACGAATCATCTGGCTGTTTGGCGAATTCCACAAATCCATGATGGAGGTTTTTCTCAGGTTGCCAAGAGAAGTAGGCAACCAGCTGGAACAGCAGGAGTGAACCTTGCCATCCTCGTAGAAATCCATCTGCACAAAAGGGTTGCGGCAAAACCTGCCTTTAAGGTTCTGTTCAATATTGAGTGTTCCGCTGGAATCCTTCTGGCCATGACTCATCACTCTACGTACAAATCGTCTGAAGCGGTCACGATAAAACCTGAAGGTATCAATGTTCATGGCATAATTTCATAATCAGTACTTACACTATTTTCCTGATAGTATCGCCTTTCGCAACCTTGCCGGGTTTAATGACAGTAGCATTGATGCCACGCAAATTAAGTGCCTTGCCTGCCTCAGAGTTAACAAATTGTGTTGCCTCCTTGCCGAAACGTTCACTGAATTTACGACACCCAAGGTGTGGTAAAGGTGATACTTCCAGCTCCGCCTCTCCAATGGCTATCCGTGAACCCGCAGGCAAATTACCCGCACTAAGGTCAAAATCAACAAAAAACTGGTCACCTGCTTCCGGCCAGCGCTGTTCTGAATCCGTGATTGCCCTGATGGCCCTGCTGCCCATCAATGTCAGCTGCCGTCCTGTGTCTGCTGTGCCGTCTGCTGTGTGTTTATCGCCCCTGGCTAACCAGTTATCCCCCACAAGGCCATGCTCTTGGTGGATGTCAGCATGGTCCAGGATTCGGCGGGAGTTGGTTTTCGGCCTGGAGACTATCATCTCGACTACCCCCTCATCAGAGGGGGCATCCCTGATGATTTCAAGGTAGGACTCCATGTGTTCAAGCGTCCGGTTGTCATGCATGGTGGAGCCTCCTTCAGAATTGGCCTGTTGATATTAATAGCGAAAAGTTCAGGCATAAAAAGCCCTGACAGCAGCAATGACTGTTTCAACATCCCGACGGGAAACCTGCATGTGGGTTACGAGGCGGATTTTGGCCCCGGCGTCCACCAACACGCCACTTTTTTCTAGATACGCAGCCAGCGCCCCCGAGTCACCATCGCGGGGACGGATGAACACCATATTCGTCTGCAGGGCCTGCATGTCCACATCCACTGCATCAATATCCTCCAGTCCCTTGCCAAGTAAAAGGGCATTTTCATGATCTTCGGCAAGTCGTTGGATATTGTTTTCCAGGGCAAAGATGCCTCCAGCAGCAATAATCCCGGCCTGGCGCATGCCGCCGCCCAGCATCTTGCGCCAACGCCGAGCCCGGGCAATAAACTCCCCTGGGCCACAAAGCACCGAGCCAACCGGCGCTCCCAGGCCTTTAGAAAGACACACGGAAACAGTGTCGAAAAAGCAGACAATCTCCCTGACATCCACCTCCAGTTTGACCACCGCATTGAAGACCCGCGCCCCATCCAGGTGAGTGGCCAGGTCATGCTCACGGGCAAGGTCAGTGGCCGCCTGCAGGTAATCCAGGGGAATGACCTTGCCCCCGATAGTATTTTCCAGGCACAGCAACCGGGTGATAGCAAAGTGAAAGTCATCCGGCTTGATTGCATTTCGGATACTGTCGAGAGGAATCGTGCCATCTGTTGCCAGCGCCAGAGGCTGCGGCTGCACACTGCCCAGCACAGCGGCTCCGCCGCCTTCATATTTATAGGTATGGGCATCCTGTCCAACGATATATTCCTCACCACGCTGGCAATGGGACAGGATGGCAACCAGGTTGGACTGGGTACCGCTGGACAGATACAGGGCGCTGGCCTTGCCCGTCATTTCCGCTGCCAGGCTTTCCAGCTTGTTGACAGTGGGGTCATCACCCCAGACATCATCTCCCACGGGCGCCTGCGCCATGGCTTCGATCATCGCCGACGTTGGCCTGGTAACAGTGTCGCTGCGAAGATCTATCATGACAATGCCGTTCTCCTGTCAGTCTTACTGTTCTGGTGAATGTCCCTGTGCATGCAGGCGTGTATTGATCATTTTCAGGGTAGCTTCTACCGACGCATAGACCTGGTTTGCATTCACGCCTCGGGTACGCATGTTACGACCGGCGTTGCCATAGGCATCCCCTTTCCAGGTGATGGTACATTCAGTGAGGGCACCGGTATCACCGCCACGGGGAATCCGTATTGAATAGTCATCCAGTTCCGGCATGACAAAACCTATCTGCTGCAGAATCTTCCCAAGTGCATTCATGAACGCTGCAAAACCACCATTGCCTGCCCCATCACTCTCATAGCGTCCACCATTGATTTCCACCGCAAGCATCACCCGTGAATCCTGGCCGAACTGGCTATGGATCTCACAATCCAGCAGACGTATGTGCTGATAGTCATTGCTTTCAAGTACGTCTGCAATGATAAATGGCAGATCATCAGGTGTAATGGTCTTTTTGGAGTCGCCAAGGGATACAACCCGTTGCAGGACCTTTTTGAGGTTTTCCTCGGACAGGGTAATTCCTAGTTCCTCGATATTTTTGAGCACCGACGCCTTGCCACTGAGTTTTCCAAGAGCGTAAGTGCGACGTCGGTCAAAACGTTCAGGGCTAAGCCGTGTTTCATACAGGCCACCCTTCACATCACCATCCGCATGGATTCCGGCAGTCTGGGTAAACACATCATGTCCCAGGATCGGCATATTCTCGGCAATAGGCTTGCCGGAAAACTGCTCCACCATGACACTGATCGCATGCAGGTGAGTTTCGTCGATTCCTGTGGTGATATTCATCTTGTCCCTGAGCACTACGGCCAGTTCGGCCAGTGAAACGTTTCCTGCCCGCTCACCAAGACAGTTCATGGTGCAATGCAGGTTTGCCACTCCCGCCTTGACTGCCGCCATGCAGTTGGCTGTTGCCAGCCCGTAATCATTATGGGGATGGAAGTCGAATACCTGTTCCGGGAAATGCATGCGCATATCACTCAGGGACTCAAAGACTTCATCCGGGCTCATTACACCAAGGGTGTCAGGCAGCATGAAATGCTCTATGCCACAATCCTTGATGGCCGCCATGAGGTCGTACACGTATTGCCGGGAGTCCTTGTATCCATTGGACCAGTCTTCCAGGTAGGCATTAACATTAAGCCCCTGTTCCCGGGCATACTCCACAGTGTTGAGTATATCGACCACATGTTCGTCCAGGGTTTTTCCCAACTGGCTGGTACAATGTTTTTCACTGCCTTTGACGAGAAGATTGAGTACTTTGCCGCCGGCATCCCGAATCCAGTCGACGCTGCGTGTGAAGTCTACAAAACCAAGCACTTCCACGCGCTCTTCCAGACCATGATCCCGAGCCCAGTCCAGAATAGAACGAACAGCGTCCTGTTCTCCTTCTGACACCCTGGCGGAAGCCACTTCAATCCTGTCTACTCCCAGGGATTCCAGCATGGCCTGGGCGATATTGAGTTTCTCCCCGGCCGTGAAGGAAACACCTTGTGTCTGCTCTCCATCACGCAGGGTGGTATCCATCAGGGACACGTATTCGGGTACAGTGCCCGGTTTGTTCAGTGGTGTACTG
>Ga0181567_10004217_pt1 | contig 10540 bp, 8 predicted proteins | sample 101ome_14_FD_133761 | JGI IMG/M metagenome (GOLD analysis project Ga0181567, IMG submission 133761) | Coastal salt marsh microbial communities from the Groves Creek Marsh, Skidaway Island, Georgia - 101403AT metaG (megahit assembly) | ecosystem: Environmental > Aquatic > Marine > Intertidal zone...
TCTATCTCTTCGTTAACTTTAATTTCACCTCTTTCAATTCTTCCTGTAACAACAGTTCCTCTACCTTGAATGGTGAAGATATCCTCAATAGGCATTAAGAAAGGTTTATCGGTATCCCTAGTAGGTTCAGGTACAAATTCATCAAGAGCTTTTACAAGTTCCTGAATTTTTCCTGCATATTCAGCATCACCTTCGAGGGCTTTGAGTGCTGAACCAACAATTACAGGGGTATCATCTCCCGGGAAGTCATATTCAGTAAGAAGTTCTCTAACTTCCATTTCAACTAGTTCTATAAGCTCAGGATCATCGACCATATCTGCTTTGTTTAGAAATACAACAATGTGAGGTACTCCAACCTGTCTGGCTAAAAGTATGTGCTCTCGAGTTTGAGGCATGGGTCCATCTGCTGCATTTACAACAAGAATTGCACCATCCATTTGAGCTGCACCAGTAATCATGTTCTTGATATAGTCTGCGTGACCAGGGCAATCTACGTGTGCGTAGTGTCTAGATTCTGAATCGTATTCAACATGTGAAGTTGAGATGGTAATACCACGCTCTTTTTCTTCAGGTGCATTGTCAATCCCATCAAAAGCTATAGCTTCTCCACCTAAAGACTCTGCTTGAACTTTTGTTATAGCAGCCGTTAGAGTTGTTTTACCATGATCAACGTGTCCAATAGTTCCTACGTTGACATGGGGTTTGGTTCTTTCAAATTTTTCTTTAGCCATTTTTTTTCCTAAATTTAAATTATTATTACCTGGAGCTCATAACCGGAGTTGAACCGGTGACCTCTTCCTTACCAAGGAAGTGCTCTACCTCCTGAGCTATATGAGCAAAAATCTATATTTTTGCTGCTTTTTTTAGAGTGTAGAGAGTTTTTCTGATTAACTCAGAAGATAAATAATCGTTAAAATATTTAGCGAATAAACCTACAACCCAAAGCTCGGAGCGCTTTTATAGTATTTTTGGGGCTTCAATGCAAGTAATTTCGCATCTTTTAAACAGTTTTTTTCAGTGGTGGAGGGGGAAGGATTCGAACCTTCGAAGCACGAGGCGGCAGATTTACAGTCTGCTGGGTTTGACCGCTCCCCAACCCCTCCTAAAATAAAGGTCAAAAAACAGCGCGCAATTCTGTAACTGCAAGCTTATTATGTCAACTTAAATTATTTATATTTGCTTAAATTCTAGATGATAAATGAAACTTTTCTTCCTTTAGAAGCAGAAAGGATCACAAATAATCTTAAAAAAGATATTTTAGTGTATTTACCTGAGATATTTATTTCAGAAAAGACAGCTTCGACTAATGATGATGCAAAAGTATATTTACCAAATCAGACCTCAGAATTATCAATACATCTAACAGAGCAGCAAGAAGCAGGTAAAGGAAGAAATGGAAAAAAATGGGTTAGTCCTAAGGGAAAGAATATCTACTTATCGTTAGGATGGAAATCTCCTCTACAGTATTCAGAATTAGATGGTTTAAGTTTATCAGTAGGCTGTATTGTGGCGAATGTCCTAAATTCACCAGCAAATGATCAGATAAATATTAAGTGGCCTAACGACTTATTAATCAATCAAAAGAAAATGTCAGGGATACTGATTGAGACTTTGGATCTAGAAGGAAAGATAGGAATAGTTATAGGAATAGGAATAAATGTTCATATGTCTAAAGAAGATGGAAAGGATATTGATCAGTCTTGGGTTTCACTCGACGAATTATCAGAGAAAACTAATGATAGAAATGAGTTAATAGCAAATTTACTCAATGAACTATTTGTGCTGACCAAAGTTTTTCCTGTAGAGGGCTTTAAGGCCTATAAATCAAATTTTGATAAGCTGGATCTATTAAACGGGAAAGTTTGTAAAGTAATTTCCAACAATTCAGAAAAAGTTGTGGAGGTATTAGGCGTAAATGATCAAGGAGAACTTTTGGTTAAAGAAAATTTAGAATATCTTACTCTTCGTTATGGCGAAGTTTCTATAAGAGAACTATAATGCCCCTCGCGCTGGCGTAGCTCAGTTGGTAGAGCAGCTGATTTGTAATCAGCAGGTCGTAGGTTCAAATCCTATCGCCAGCTCCATTCATTGGAGAGATCTAAACCGCTTTTGATTTCAGGATTCTTCAGGTGCTTCGTTCAATTCACCGTAATCTAAAATTGGCGCGGCATCTAATTCTTCAGCACCAATGAATTGAGCCACTCTTTGCAAGCAAGAGACTATCATGCTTTGCTCCCAATCATTTAAATTAGAGAACTGTTCTTTAAATTTATCTTGTAAAACGTCGGGTGAAGATTCAAGAATTTTAAAACCCTTTTCGGTAATATTTAGATATTGAATTCTTTTATCATTTATACCTCTTTCTCTTGTTATCAAATCATTTGAGAGCAATTTATTTATAACAGTAGCGATAGTAGTATGTCTAAGAGTTGTTATGTAAGAGATATGACTAGGTGTAGTGTGTTTTTTATTTGCAATAATCTGCAGAACAATATGTTGTGTTGGTGTGAGTTGGGATTTCTTTGCTAAGGATAGAGAATTAATTTCAGTAGCCCTCATGACTCTTCTGATTGCAATTAGAGCCTCCTCTAGATGATTATCTTCCATTTGTGTCTTCCATTTTCTGCGGATCATATACCTCTATATATACTCCTCGCAATAGGCTAAGCATTGCTGCGATAAGAATAAAAATAAAAGGTAAAGCCATTGATATGGCTCCTGATTGAATTGCCGAAAGTGCGTAAGAGCCACCTCCTACTAGTAGAACAACAGCAATTAAACCTTGAATGATTGCCCAGATCACCCTTTGAATTCTTGGTGTATTATCTTTTCCGCCCGAAGTAATTGTATTAATTACAAGTGACCCTGAATCTGAGGAAGTAACAAAAAATAGTACCAACATGAATAAGGCAAACAAACTTGTAAAAGTTGGGAATAAAAGATTATCTAGCATATAAAAAAGTACTAGAGAAATATCACTCACTGGTTCGCTTAACTTACCTATTCCTTCTTGAAATTGAAAAATTGCAGCCTCTCCAAAAGAAGAAAACCATACTAAGCAAAATAAAAGTGGTGCAAACATAACAACTGTTAAAAATTCTCTTATAGTTCTGCCCTTCGAAATACGCGCAATGAACATTCCAACAAACGGAGACCAAGAAATCCACCAAGCCCAATAAAAAATGGTCCAATCGCGATACCATTCTTGATCATCTGATCTATTCCAATTACTTAGTTCAGTTAAGTCCTGAAAATATGAAACTAAATTTCCTCCATAACCTGAGATAATTTGATAAGTTGGACCAGCTATCACTACAAAACTTAATAAAAGCAGAGCAAGTCCAATATTGATATTGCTCAAAACTTTTACGCCTTTGTCTAGACCTCTGAAGACAGAAAATATAGCTACTGCAGTTATGAAAATAATAACTAAAGATTGGCTCAACAAAGTGTTAGGAATTCCAAATAGGTAATACAGACCAGACGATGCTTGTTGAGCTCCTAGTCCTAGAGAAGTTGCTAAACCAAATAAAGTTGCAAGTACGGCAATTATGTCAATTAAATCGCCCTGCCATCCCCAAATCTTATCGCCCAACAAAGGATAAAATATTGATCGAATTGTCAAAGGTAGTTTCCAGTTGTAACTAAAGAATGCTAGAGATAATCCTATGACAGCATAAACAGACCATGCATTGATTCCCCAATGAAAAATAGTTGCGCTAAAGGCTAATCGATATGCCTCTTCAGACTGAGGTATTACGTTTAAGGGTGTTCCAAAAACCCCTGTGTAATATGAAAGAGGTTCTGCAGCACCATAGAAAGTCATGCCTATCCCTACACCTGCAGCAAATAACATACATACCCATGAAATAAATCCGAACTCTGGTGCAGAATCCTTGCCTCCAAGAATAATCTTTCCAAATGGAGAAATAATTAAGAAGAAAATGATTACGGTGAATGCTGACATGCATAGAGTGAATAAAGTATCAAAACGAGAGACAACAAAATTTCTTGTATCCGATAAAAAGTGGTTTGAAGCTTCAGGATAAATGAGAACTAAACAAGAAAAGATTAGTGCAAGTCCAGAACTAATAAAAAAAACCGGAGAGTTAATATCTAAACCAAGAAAGTTTATATTCTTTCGAGCTTGAGCTTCTTTAGATGATAAATTTCCTAAGCTTGTATTCATAAAATATCCTAATTATTTATATAAGCTACATCTTCTGCTTTAATCAGATCCTCGTCTAAAACATTAAGGAGTGGCTTTAGATATTGTGCATAAGGTTTCCATCTTCCCATGCCGTCTTTATTAACTGGTCGTCTAACTTGTTCTGAACTGGCTGTTCTGACCGATCTATCTGTTTCATAAAAAGATATGCATTCTTCTTCGAAAGGTAAATCTAGAAAATTAAGAATCCTGTGAACTTGTCCTTCTAAATCCTCTACTACATCTTCATTATTCACTCGCAATATCTTTTCTGGCAAAACTTTGTCCCAATGATCCATTAATTTGACGTAACTAGTATAGTAACTTCCTGCTTCCTCTAGACCATAAGTAAATTCTTGTCCTTGAGCAAACAATTGCTTAAACATACTGAAGCAACAGTCTAATGGATATCTTCTGGCATCAATTATCTTAGCATTTGGCATGATTAAGTGAATCAAACCAATATGCCTGAAGTTGTTCGGCATTTTATCAGTAAACATTGGAGCATCTTTTCTATGCATCCTTGTGTCTTCAATAAAACCTCTTCCTAATGCTTCTCTTTGCTCGGCACTTAAATTCTTCAAACTTTTAGGATAGTTTCCTTCTTTCCCATAAATATCATCACCTCTCAGACTTTGGGCAATTGATAGAATGTTTGGTAGTTCCAATGTTCCATCTATCATTGAATGAGAGGCTAAGATCTGTTCTATTAATGTAGATCCAGCTCTAGGTAGACCCAAAATAAATATTGGGTCTTTAGTCTGATAGCCTCCATCTCCTAAATCGTTAAAAAAATTTTCATTACAGACATCTATTTGAGCCTGTAATTCTTTGTCCATTCTCTCAATGGAATATAGACTTTGATTTTTCTTTATCTGGTTGCCCCTAACTAAATGATGAAAAGCTTCTTCAAACTCACCATTGGCCTCGCAGCCTTGAGCAAGTGCAAAGTGAAAATATGCTTTATCCCTTAATGATAAATCTACCCTTTGAACTTGCCTTCTCATTTCATCCATTTCTTTGCTGGAGAAAGTGTAAGTCTTTAAATTTGCTAGAGAAAAGAAAGCTTCTCCATGATCAGGCTTTATTCTATAAGCAGACTGATAGCTTTCAATAGCCTGTTTTGTTTGACCCAAAGTTTTTTGTGCATGTCCTCTTGAGGTAAGAGTACTGAAATTGAAAGGATTCTTCTTAAGGATATCGTCAAGCAAGCTAATAGCTTCTTCATGACCTCCATTTTGCATCATCTCACTCGCCTTGTGAGCTTGATAGTTGAGATTATTTGGAAATTGATCACAAAGAATATTTACTTGTTCCATTGTTTTAGAAAACTTCTGTTTCTTTCTTAGTATGGTGGCATATTTCATCCTTAAATCACCATCTTGAGGCTTAAACTCCACAGCCTTTTCAAGCAAAAATTCAGCATCATCGAAATAACCTAACCTGTTGGCAATTTCAGCCAATAATGTCATTGCATAGGTATGTGTAGGATGTTCTTTTAAAAAAGCTCTACACTTTGCTTCAGCCAAGCCAAGCCTGCCTTCGTTAAGAATCTGATCTATATATAGAAGGGAACCAGGAAGAGACTGTAGTTTTTTAATTTGTTCTGCAGCATGCTCAGCAGCTGGCTCATTTTTATTCTTTATAAAATATTTATATAAGAAGCTCCAGGAACCAATCAAAGCAGGATTCAACTCGCAAGCCTGCCTATAGTGCATAACTGCTTTTTCTTCATTGCCCATATCTCTATTAAGATGAGCTAATTCTTGATAAGCGCGCCCCATATCAGGAGCATTGACCAGCAAGTCTTCGATATATTTTTTTGATTCTTTAAACTGTTTTAAATATCTTGTAGAAACTGCAGCAAGATACAGACTGTCGATATTGCTTGGATTTTCTTTGAGAATAACTTTTAATAGACTTATGGCATCCTCAAATCTATTATCCTTTACTGCTTGAGTTGCATCACTCAAATCAACAGATAAAGTTTTTTCATCTATGTTGAAATTGTCTTCTTTCATTCTTTTTTTTATTCAGTAAAGGATACAAAATATTATTAATTTTAAGAATTAAAAAGGGAGCCTGAGCTCCCTTTATTAATAGCCATTTGTGATATTTAAAAGTTGAGCTTATACCTTAAACCAACAGTCATAGGTCTTATAACAGCAACTCTTTGTCTATCAAAAACATAATTATTACTAATTTCTGCTCTTTCATCTGTAATATTATCTATATAGATTTCTGCTACCCAACCATCATTGCTGATGCCTGCCCTTAGATTCGCATAGCTATAACTATCTTGTTTTGCCTTATTAGGCTCAATAATATCTGAATAACTTTTATCAGAAGCTATCAGTTGACCTTGGATATGACCTAGGTTGCCCGAAGACATACCCCACTCATATCTAGCGGCCAAATTAGCTTGCATACCTGGTGCAAAAGCCAAATCTTTTCCTGCTACAACATCACTTGTAGTAAGTGACTTTTTAATTTCAGTATCTAATAAAGAGAAAGCTCCTGATATCATTAATCCTTCGATATTTGGATAGTAAATAAAGTCTCCCTCTATACCTTTGATATCTGCATCGGCAGCATTATCGGAGAAGAATAAATTAGCAATACTAGGATCGAATATTGTTGTTTGCAGTCCCGATACATCGACCATAAACACACTACCATTAAATCTCAATCTACCATCCTGTAAGACTGTCTTCCAACCGAATTCGTAGTTAGTCACTTCATCTGAATCAGTAACCGGTCTGACAGTATAAGAACCATCTGGGGTTGATTGACCCGCCGGACGATTTAATAATCCCGGTCTGAAACCTTCTGACCAAGTGACGTAATACATTACATCATCGGACTTGTTCCAAGAAAGGGTGGCCTTTCCTATCACTCCATCAGATTCAGCTTTATCAGGATAATTTAATTCGTCAATGAAAGGATTGCCTGTTACCACTCCTGGTTTATTAAATGCCGCTGATAAATTCGTACCAAACCTTTGTTGATCTCTTTGCTCTAATCCTCCAAGGAAACCAGTGCTAAATGAAGCATTAGCTGAACCTTCTAAATCTACTGCTATGTCATACCATCGAGCACCGACAGTTAGTTCTACACTGTCTGATAAATCAATAGCTAGCTCACCGAAGACCCCCTTTTGTTTATCAGTTCTCTTAATATCATTGATAAACATTACAGGTGGCATATATGGACCTCTACCAGAATGCCATCCGGGAGCAGCATACTGCTTAGATTTAAGGTTGCCATCACTGTCCAGTAAGGCCTGATAGCCGGCTACAGAAGTATCCGTTAAGGCGTAATTTGGTCCCCATCCTATGTCACTTTCAACAGCACCAGGATAGGTAAACATATTATGTTCTAGCAATTCCAGATCACTCATAAAGGCGCCAGCTGTGATACTCATTCTGTCGTTGATGGGTGCATTTATTCTAATTTCATGTGTTTTAACTTTGGAATCTGTAATCGAATCAACGAACATATCAGGGGCCGGACAAGCACCAGTAGGTACATTTCCAGGAGCGTATGTAGTATAAGTTACGTAATAGTCACAAATATAATATGGCAAGTATTGGCCAACAAAAAGATAGTCAGTGTAATCAATAATTTGATCAGAATTTCTATCTGTATAAGCACCGGCGTAAACAACTTCCAAATCTCCTATTGAACCTTCAATAGTTAAGCTCATATTGTCGAATTCATCTTCTAAAGTATCGTTGTGATATCTTTGGATTTCCAAATCACCTAATGTAGGGTCTGTAAAAAACACTCCATCAGACTCAATTGTTTGATTAGATACTGAAACTAAAGCGTCCCAATTATCATTGATCTCTTGAGCTAAACTTAATCTGAAGCCTTCGTAAGTGACTTCGTTTATATCTTCTTTAACTATAGCATTCGCATCTGCAAAAGTTACTCCTGAAAGGTCTGCTCCAGCTTGAAAGCCATTTCTTGCAGCAGAAACGGGAAGTCCATTACTTCTAATTGTTCCTGAAGGTCTAAAACGAGCAGACTGGCTGGCATCTACTTTTCCAGCCACTTGATCTATATAGCCACCTTTTCTGTCTCTATAAGCAACAAATCTAGCAGCTGTAGTTTCACCAAGAGGAATATTAGAAACTAACTCTACCTTACCTCCGCTATCACCTTCAGACATATGTCTAAATTCTGTTTCTATATTTGTTTCAGCCACTCCAATTTCTGGTTTGTTTGTAATCATTCTTACCACACCTGCCTGAGAACTTGCCCCAAAAAGAGTTCCTTGTGGTCCTTTTAAAACTTCTATACGACCAATGTCAGCAGCATAAACATCAAGATTTCTTCCGGGTTGAGCTAGGGGTTGCTCATCTAAATAGAAAGAAACATTCGGTGCAAGACCACCAACACCTGCCGTGGTTAGGTTAGGTGTAGTTGAAGCAAGACCTCTTATATATATTGTGCTCGTTCCTGGCCCAGCTCCACCAGCAGTAACACTTGGAAGTTGTAATAAGTAATCTTCAAATACATTTACGCCAAGTTCTTCTAAAGAACTTTCTCTTAGAGCAGATACAGACAAAGGAACGTCTTGTAGACTTTCTGCCTTCTTTCTTGCAGTTACGACGATTTCTTCAACTGCATCTTGTGAAAGAACATATCCGCTGAAAGCAGAAGCATTGAGTAGGATGAAGGTTGAAAGATAAAAAGTTAACTTTTCTCGAATTTTTCCAAACATGGTTGGTTTTCCCCTTTAAGCGCAAGCTTAATCATTAATTACTACGTAAAGTGTAGTATATGTACAGAAATAATCAAGTTTTAGGCTTTAGAGGATGATCTTGTAACTATTTTTTGTTGATTTTACGTAATGAATCCGTTCAAGCCTATGTTCATTAATAAAAAACGAGAACCAATAGAGGAATTATTAAAAGTCCACTGAAGATTGTTACATACTTGTTAGGCTTTAGAACAACTAAAAGACATAAAAGGAATATAAAAATTGCTGCTAAGAATGATGTTAATTCCATAGAAATCACTTTTGGATAAGTCTTGTAAGAATATTACCTTTAAGTCCTGTTTGTATAGTTGCCATCTTATCAGTGTCAGATACTATTAAAATTTGGGTACCTTTAGCGTTCAGCATATCAATCTCGTTCTGAAGATCTTAGACTTCAAATATGATCTCAGCTACACCCTCTCCACGTTGCTTTATTGAGTCTGAATATATACTTACCTCTTCTGGCTTCATGAGTTCAAAAAGGATTCCACCTAGAGAGTATTCTATGTAGTCGGTTTTCCATTCTTTTCTATAAAATCTATCTTTTGATTTTGTAAAGCCCAGACTTGAATAATATCCGGATGCGGATTCAAGGTCATCAACACATAAACCTAGTCCCATAAATCTCCATTGGTTAACTAAAGGGTGAGATTCATTATTATTGCGCCAAGATTTTTCCCAATCATCTGGTGTAGTAGCCTTTTGATAAAGAAAATTTAACCATCCTTGAGCTCTATTATTTAGTTCTGGATGATTGGCTGGCATATCGATAATTAAACTTTAGAGCTTGGTCTAGACAGAATTTGTTTATGCCATCTGGATAGATTTTCTAACCCTTCATCTGGTTTTAGATCAACCATGCTAGAAGCAAAATCTATTGCAGACAAAAGGGTGATATCGGCAACGGTGAACTTATCTCCCGCTACATATTCAGAGTTAGAAAATTCTGAATCCAATCTTGCATAGTAGGCTATAACATTCTTATCACTCGCTTTCTTAGCATCTGGAATTTGTTTAAATAAACCCATTGAACCAACAATTGGACCATTCACCCAGGAAGTTCCAATTTGTGTCCATAGCTCCAACTCTATGTGCCTATTTCTGCTCTCTATAAAAGATATCTCAAAAGCATCCTCACCAAATAAGTTGGGATCAGGTACTAAACTCTCCAAGTATCTACAAATAGGTATTGACTCAGAAATGCATCTTCCGTCATCTAACTCTAAGACAGGAATTTTGCCGCTTGGATTTTTTTTCAGGAACTCGGGAGATTTGTGCTCTCTCTTTGTCATATCACAGTTAATTAACTCTAAAGTGATATTCTTTTCTTCTGCAAAAATCTTTACTCTTCTAGGATTAGGAGCACCAGGAAAGTCGTAGAGTTTCATCATGAGATAGCTGGGGCATCTGAACCTAATAAATCTTCTCTTAAATTTCTTTTCAGAACTTTACCGGTAGCATTACGAGGTAAAGCATCTATAAATTTAATGGAACTGGGTACCTTAAATTTAGCCAGGCTGTTTATGCAGTGTTGAATGATGTCTTTTTCTTCAAGCTTCTCATCA
>Ga0181567_10004223_pt1 | contig 10535 bp, 9 predicted proteins | sample 101ome_14_FD_133761 | JGI IMG/M metagenome (GOLD analysis project Ga0181567, IMG submission 133761) | Coastal salt marsh microbial communities from the Groves Creek Marsh, Skidaway Island, Georgia - 101403AT metaG (megahit assembly) | ecosystem: Environmental > Aquatic > Marine > Intertidal zone...
AGTCGACATTGTAGATATCAATACGTGGATTTTTTCCATCATCTGGATCATAACGATACACTTTGAAAGTTTTTATGTTAGTTGCATCTTTGGGCGCATCAAACGTAATCCCTTTCTTTACTATTGAGTTAGCTGGTAGAGTAAATTCTGCCATGGAGTAATCCTCGATAAGTCCTTACAAATCTGTTTTATATGCGTTTAGTAAACTCGCGCTTTAGGTGGAAACACATCAACTTCATCAGTTAATGTAGTCATAGTCACTGGACGGTAGTCAATTTTAACTTCACCAGAATCTGACACTGACGCTAGTGTGTGTTTCATCCACTCTTCATCATTACGATCTTGGTAATCATCACGCGCATGTGCACCACGGCTCTCAGGTCTGTTTAGAGCAGAAGCCACTGTGGCAATAGCTTGTGGAAATAAGTTAGCAAGCTCCAAGGTTTCAATTAAGTCAGTGTTCCAGATCAGCGATTTGTCTGTCACTTTAACATCATCAAATTGCTTGTAGAGTTCATTCACTTTTTCTAGGCCTGTCGTTAATGATTCTCCTGTTCTAAATACAGCCGCATGAGTTTGCATATTTTTCTGAAGATTAAGCCTTAACTCTGCTGTTGGTGTGCTTCCATTTGAATGACGGAGCTTATCGAAACGATCCAACACTTTTTCAGTCGCATGCGCTGCAAGGGTTGGATGAGGCGTGTTAGGTTTAACAATCTCTGCGGCACGTTTTGCTGCTGCTCGACCGAATACAATAAGATCAAGCAGTGAATTTGAGCCTAAGCGATTGGCACCATGCACAGATACACATGCCGCTTCACCAATCGCCATCAAGCCAGGCATAATGGTATTTGGATTACCATCAACCATATTGACGACTTCACCATGATGATTAGTAGGAATTCCCCCCATGTTGTAGTGCACAGTAGGCAGTACTGGTATTGGCTCTTTGTTCACATCAATGCCTGCGAAAATGCGGGCACTCTCAGCAATCCCTGGCAAACGTTCTTCAATGACATCTGCCCCCAGATGTTCTAGATGCAGATGGATATGATCAGCTGCTTCACCTACACCGCGTCCAGCATTTATTTCCATGGTCATTGAACGACTGACTACATCTCTAGAAGCAAGGTCTTTAGCATTGGGTGCATATCGTTCCATAAAGCGTTCACCGCTAGCATTAGTTAAATATCCCCCTTCTCCACGCGCACCCTCTGTAATCAAGCAGCCAGAGCCATAAATACCCGTGGGATGAAACTGTACGAATTCCATATCCTGTAATGGCATGCCTGCTCGCAGTACCATCGCATTACCATCGCCTGTGCAGGTATGTGCTGATGTACATGAGAAATAAGTTCTGCCATACCCACCTGTTGCCATTAATACTTGATGAGCACGAAATCTGTGTAATTGGCCTGTCGCTAGATCAATTGCAATGACTCCTCGACAAGTACCATCGTCATCCATGAGTAGATCTATAGCAAAGTATTCAATAAAGAACTCTGCATTATGTTTGAGAGATTGTTGATATAGCGTATGCAAAATGGCGTGGCCAGTTCGGTCGGCTGCAGCACATGTTCGTTGTGCTATGCCTTCACCATAACGCGTGGTCATGCCACCGAAGGGCCGTTGATAAATCTTACCCTCTTCAGTTCGCGAGAATGGCACACCGTAATGCTCTAGCTCAACAATAGCTGGTACCGCTTCGCGACACATATACTCAATTGCATCTTGATCACCTAACCAATCCGAGCCTTTGACAGTATCATACATATGCCAGCGCCAATCATCTTCGCCCATGTTACCTAATGAAGCACTCATGCCGCCTTGTGCGGCTACTGTGTGACTTCGTGTGGGAAAAACTTTAGAAATACATGCAGTTGAAAGTCCACTCACGGCCATACCGAATGTCGCCCGCAGACCGGCACCACCGGCACCAACAACTAATACATCATATTCGTGATCGATTAAATTATAACTGCTCATAAGATTATAAAGACACTTTAATTATTGAAAATAAGGCAAGGAATACCAAAGCAATACATGTGAAATTCAGCATGATAAGAGAGGCGATTCTCAGCCACCCTCCAACGTAATCTTCGATAATAACTTGTATTCCTAACTGTGCGTGATAAATCATCACGACTACTAATAATGCCAGCGATACGGATACCAGAGGTGATTGCATCCACGCGGTAATTTCCTCGTAACTCATTCCACCAAAACTAGCGATAGAATAAGCAAGCCACAATGTGAGTGGAATTAAAGCAATAGAAGTCAGATTTTGCATCCACCAATGGTGTGCACCTTCTTTAGCTGATCCTAGACCTTTAACATTGGCTAATGGGGTTCTTAAACTCATAGTATTAACTCCAAAGCGCAAGCGCCCATGTGACTGCAGTGGCAACTACAGTAAAGGCAAGCACATATATACCTGATTTATTGGCGATATCTTTTTCCAATCCTACCCCGGCATTCCAAATCAAATGGCGTATACCATTACCCATATGAAGATAGAGCGAGACAGTCCATGCAAGCATAAACAATTGGCCAATAATATGGTTCAGTAAACCTTGAATCAACGCGAACTCGTTATGCCCCGAAGCAATTGCCATGAGCACTATGACCATGACTATTGCACCCATACTAAGGAAAACCCCTGTTGCACGATGCAAAATTGAGAGTGCCATCGTTAATTGCCATCTGTAGATACCCAGATGCGGTGACAATGGTTTATGAGGTACACTCATTGAATAACTCCTGCTAGGCTTTTAATGAACTTGTGTGGAGGTTAGCGCTAGATACACCAACTCAGCATCTTTTGGATGCTCACAAAAGTCCTGCATTATATAAGCTGGACGACCGAATAACCAAACTTTTATGAGGTAATACGGGGTCTCAAATTAGTTCAAAAAATGAACTACAAATGTCCAATGGAATGCCAAATTACAGCACTTTCAAATAATCTACCAGCTTGACAATTAAAAAATTTTACCAAGACTGTACATTCCCTATAACTAATGGCGATATTTTCTCCAAATCAGTGATTTTTCGATAAATTTACAAGAATTTATGTAAAATCCATACACCTGAATCTAGCAATACCTTCATCAATGCAGACTTTTATAGAAAAACTCTCACACCCTAATATGCCACCCTTTCCGTTTGACCACGATCACGGGTCGAGGGGTATAGTCAATCTCGATCATTTATGTGCCTATCGAATCAGTGGTGAAGATGCGACGAGCTTCTTACAAGGTCAATTTACAAACGATGTTAATCTAGTCACACATCATCTGGCACAGTTAAGTGCTTATTGCACACCAAAAGGAAGAATGCTCGCCATTTTTTATCTATGTCGATGGAAAAATGATTATATTTTAATTTGTCCCACTGATATTGCCGAATCTTTCATCACACGATTATCGATGTATATCATGCGTGCGAAAGTGACTATTGAGCAGACCACGAATGAGCTAATTCTGGGTATCATAGATCCAGAACAACATTTAGCGTCACAGCTTTCCTCACTCAGGGCTCTGAAAGCAATGACAGATGACTCTGAACAGAACTCTTATCAAGCAATATGCACGGATGAAATGATATGTTTTAGAGTGCCTGGCCCAAGTCATCGCTATTTAGTGTTGTGTCAATCATGCGATTCAGGTGAGATCTTTGCTGACTTACAAGCAATTAACCAAGTGTATCCTGGATCGGTTTGGGCGCAGATGGATATATTGAGTGGTACACCTTGGATAAGCGCAAATACTCAAGAACTGTTTGTTCCACAGATGGCAAATATGGAGCTCATTGACGGAGTGAGCTTTTCAAAAGGCTGTTATCCTGGGCAGGAAGTCGTAGCTAGACTGCATTATCTTGGTCATGCAAACCGACGCATGTTCCAATTTTCTTGCATTACAGAACATCACTTAACCGCCGGTGAAGATATATTCAGCACTGCATCAGAACAGTCGGTGGGTAAAATTTTAACCGTCGAAAAGACAGATAAACAAAAGTGGATAGGCCTAGCTGTTGTGCGAATCGATAATGTTCAAAATGACAGTTTACATTGTCATGATCATCAGATAACTATATCAAGTCTGCCTTATCACGTGCCACTTGAAGGAAAAAACGAGTAATACCTCTATGAAAGCTATCATACTCTATTTAACAATTGCCACATTAAGCGCCCTAGCCGCCTATATCATTCGTTCCAATAACCGCTGGATTTCTAATTTTTTATTGCTACTCTCTGCCAGCTTCTTGATCATATTATTTGGCTCTATCATTATTGAAGAAGTTATTTAATAAGAGAATACTTCTCGGCTATAGTAGATGGATATAATTCATCCATTAAGATAGTCTCTGTCGCATCTACATACAGTGTTTGTGTCTAAAACAAGACACCAAGTGATCATTCACCATGCCCACCGCTTGCATGAAGGCATAACAAGTCGTAGCACCGACAAATCTAAAGCCATAACTTTTTAGCCCTTTACTCATTGCGACTGATTGAGGTGTGCTTGTAGGCACCTGCTCAAGGTGTTGCCAATGATTAATAATTCTCCGATCATTGACAAAACTCCATAGATAGTCTGAAAATGACAAGCCTCCCTGACCAATATCAACAAATGCTTGAGCATTAGTCACTACTGATTGAATCTTTAGTCTGTTGCGTACAATGTGTTCATTAGTCATCAACTCATGAATTTTTTTATTATCGTATTGAGCAATTATGTATGGATCAAAATTATCAAATGCGCTTTGATAAGCAGATTTTTTTTGTAAAATGGTTAACCAACTTAAGCCAGCTTGGGCACCTTCTAATATCAACTGCTCAAATAAACATTGGTCATCATAAATCGGCACCCCCCAATGCTCATCATGATCTACCGTTAACAATGGATTAGCATTCGCCCATTCACAACGCATCATTGATTCACCGGATCATCCTAATTACCTATACTCAGCAAACATATGAATAATATCATTAACCAGCTAGGCGCAAAGAAAATCTAAGTTACTCAGGGCGCATATGAGGAAATAACAATACATCTCTAATTGAAGCAGAATCAGTAAACAACATGACTAATCGATCTATTCCAATCCCCTCTCCTGCAGTCGGTGGCATGCCATACTCAAGAGCACGAATGTAATCTGCATCAAAATGCATCGCCTCATCATCACCACCATCTTTTTGCAACACTTGCTCTTGGAAGCGACTGGCTTGATCTTCTGCATCATTAAGTTCAGAAAAACCATTAGCGATTTCTTTGCCTCCAACAAAAAACTCAAAACGATCGGTGATTTCTGGATTATCATCATTACGTCTGGCTAACGGCGAGACCTCTGTTGGATATTCAGTTATAAAAGTTGGCTGGTCTAAATTACCCTCAACAGTTTTTTCAAAAATCTCTATAAGTAATTTGCCATCACCATAACTATCTTGGTAGGAAATTTCCATTGCATCACACACTTTACGCAAAGATGTAACGGTTGTTAAATCATCTGGGTTCAACGATGGGTTAAACTCTAGTACAGATTGTTTGACTGACATACGTCTAAAGGCTTTGCCAAAATCATACACAGACCCCTGATATTCAATTGTATGTTGTTGGTAAAGATGAAATGCTAACTTACGCAACATATCCTCTGTCCTATCCATCAGTGCATGATAATCGGCATATGCTTCATAAAACTCAAGCATAGTAAATTCTGGATTATGACGTGTAGATAAACCTTCATTACGGAAATTTCGATTAATTTCAAATACACGTTCAAACCCACCAACGACACATCTTTTTAAATATAACTCTGGCGCAATACGTAAATACAACTGCATATCGAGTGCATTGTGATGAGTTTCAAAAGGCTTAGCAGTAGCTCCGCCTGGTATCGCTTGCATCATCGGTGTCTCCACTTCCAGAAAATCTTGCTGAGCGAGGTAATCACGAATAAATGACACAATCTTTGATCGTATTAAAAATTTTTCACGCGATTGTTGATTAACAATGAGATCAACATAACGCATACGATAACACTGTTCTTGGTCTGTCAATCCATGGAATTTCTCTGGTAGGGGACGTAGCGCCTTAGTTAATAATTCTATAGTCTCGGTTTTGACAAACAAATCTCCCTTGCCAGATAAACCAACCGGCCCACGCACTCCAATGATGTCACCTATGTCCCAGGTATCGATCTCATTTAGATGATCTTTTTCTAGCCCCTTACGGTCGACATAGGCCTGAATACGTCCGGTCATGTCTTGTAATACTAGAAATGGGCCTCGCTTAGCCATAATGCGACCAGCAATACTCGCTGATATATTCATATCATTTAATTCTTCTTTAGTTTGAGATGAATAGTTATTTTGAAGTGACTGAGCGTAATCTGTGCGACGAAATGTATTGGGATACGCATGACGCTGTGATCGTATTCCGCTCAGCTTTTCTTTCCTAAGAGCGATGAGTTTATTCTCATCAAGTTCTGGGCTATCTTGAGTATTTTTTTCATTCATAATTTTTTATTGGTGTATGCTATAAACCATGTTTTAAACTTGCTTCAATAAATTGATCTAATGCCCCATCGAGAACAGCTTGTGTGTTACTGGTTTCAACTAACGTGCGAAGATCTTTAATACGTGATTGATCAAGTACATATGATCTAATTTGACTTCCCCAACCAATATCTGATTTTGAATCTTCCATCGCCTGCTGTTCTGAATTTCTTTTTTGTGCTTCAAGCTCATAAAGCTTCGCTTTAAGTTGCTTCATTGCTACATCTTTATTCTTGTGTTGAGAACGATCATTTTGACATTGAGTAACTACCCCACTGGGTATGTGAGTAATTCTAACAGCTGATTCAGTTTTATTGACATGTTGCCCACCGGCACCACTGGCACGATAGACGTCAATGCGTAAGTCTGCAGGATTAATTTCTATATCAATATCATCATCCACTTCTGGGGAAACAAAAACTGCAGCGAATGAAGTATGTCTTCGGTTACCAGAATCAAAGGGGGATTTTCTGACCAATCGATGCACACCTGTTTCAGTTCTTAACCATCCAAACGCATACTCTCCATTAAATTTGATAGTAGCACTTTTTATACCTGCCACTTCACCAGCAGAAACTTCAATCAATTCGGTTTTGAAACCTTTCTCTTCACCCCAACGCAAATACATTCGTAATAACATCTCAGCCCAATCTTGAGCCTCAGTGCCACCAGAACCTGATTGGATATCGACAAAAGCATTACTATCATCCATGTCACCCGAAAACATTCTACGAAACTCCAATTGAGTCACCTTGGCCTCTAGCTTATCTAGATCGTTAATAACATCATCTACTGTCGATTGATCTTGTTCCAACTCAGCTAACTCAAGAAGCTCCTTGCTGTCATCAATGCCTTGCTGTGTGCTGATTATGGTGTTAACTAGTGTTTCGTATTGAACTCTGCGCTTACCCAACTCCTGAGCACGTTGCGGATCCTCCCACACATCTGGTTGTTCTAATTCGCGAGTGACTTCTTCCAATAGTTCTTGTTGACTATCAAAGTCAAAGATACCCCCTTAAGTCTGATACCCTATCCTGAAGGTTTTTTAATTGTGTGAAATAAAGCGCAAGTTCCATTGAAAGTCTTAACCTGTAAAATTAATAACACGTATTTTATAAAGCCTTTTCAATACTAACATAGTGTTAGCATTTTCAGTGCATGCTAACAACTTCAAAATGTCTCACCATCAACTGTAACGACTCTAACCCCCTGTAGTAATTAACATCGAGTTCATAAGCAATATGAATGAGATTAGCACGCGACTGCCAATCATAATTTTCATAATTGAACAAAATACCATCGACTATGATATCGCTATCAATGATTTGCAGCGTTATTTTCATGTGTTTGTGGCCGACGACATGATAACTTTTGAGCTTAAACCGGCCATCGAAAACTGGCGTTGGAAAGCCTTGCCCCCAAGGACCTGCCGCACGTAGCGCGCGCGCTATATCTATAGTTAACTCATTTGCTTGTAGCTCACCATCAGACAACATCACTGCGCTTAAATCTTCCGCACTGACCCATTCAGACAAAACTTGATTAAACGCTTGTTGAAAAGCCTCATAGTGATCATATTGAATGGTTAATCCTGCTGCCATTGCGTGCCCACCAAACTTATCAATTAAACTTGGATAGCGACTGGCCACACACTCGAGTACATCTCGAATGTGCACACCGGGTATGGAACGAGCAGAGCCTTTTAACTGCCCTTCATGAGCCTGAGCAAATGCGATTGTTGGTCGATAATATTTTTCTTTAATGCGTGCAGCAACAATACCTATGACTCCTTGATGCCAATCAGCTTCAAAAATGCATATACCGATTTCACGCAGGTTTACTATTCTCTTTGCTTCCAATTGAACTAGGCTTTTAATTGCCTGCTCTTTCATTTGAGCTTCTATTTCACGTCTTGAATTATTCAACTCATGCAAAGTCTCAGCAAACTGTTTAGCCTGCTGTATGTTATCTGTAAGCAAGCATTCAATTCCTGTTGAGATATCATCCAGTCGACCCGCAGCATTGATGCGTGGAGCCACTTGAAAACCTAAATCGCTGGCTAATGTACGACTAAGTTCTACACCGGCAATTGCAAGTAAAGCTTGTATGCCGATATTGCCTTTTCCTGATCGTATCCGTCTGAGCCCATGCTCGACGAGTATGCGATTATTAGTATCCAGCTTAACTAAATCTGCGACAGTGCCAACGGCTACAATATCTAACCATTGCGCAATGTTTGGTTCCTCAATCGCATGCTTGTCAAACCAATTCATGTTGCGCATTCTGGTTCTCAGGGCGATGAGCAAATAAAAAATTACGCCAACACCTGCTAGATGTTTACTTGGAAATTTATCACCCTTTTGATTAGGATTAATAATAGCCTCAGCATTAGGCAACTGTTGGCCGGGCAAATGATGATCGGTCACCAACAATTTTATGCCACATGCGCGCGCGTATTGGGCCCCTTCAACACTTGATATACCGTTATCGACGGTAATTATCAGCCATGCGGAACGCTGCACACATAAATCTACAATTTCAGGTGTCAATCCATAGCCATATTCAAAGCGATTTGGAACAATATAGCTTACATCCGCCTTAAAATGACGCAAAGCGCGCATAGCGAGCGCGCAGCTGGTTGCACCATCAGCATCATAGTCGCCCACTATGACTATCGGATGACAATGTTCTATGGCCTCCAGTAATAGTGTTAGCGCTGCATCTAATTGCATTAATGTGCAGGGCGGCAAAAGGTTTTTCAGAGTCATGCACAACTGTTGTGGATCAGTCACACCACGATTCGCGTATACTCTCTGAAGAATGGTTGAGATTTCGCTGTTTGCGAGAGGTTCCTCGATGTGCGCCCCTCGTTGCTGTATATGTATTCCCATGGAGTTATATTATCAATTTTTTCAAGCGCGTACGGTGTCTTGATGTTTTTGTGAGAGAAACTACATAGATGTCAAAAAAATATCTATTTCTGACCGGCAAACTAGCCGAAAAAAGTCTGCATAAAGTGATCGAGGGACTTCCAGAAAAAAACTTCGAATACGAAATCCTCCAGATTGGTGTCAGTGTAGCCGCGTTAATGACCACCGATCTTATCGCCAGACGCATCAAAGACGTCTCGCAGTTTGATAAAATCATATTGCCAGGTCGTTGCCGAGGTGATATTGAAGAATTAGCACAAAAATTAGCCATCGAGGTAGTGCGAGGTCCTGAAGAACTAAAAGATCTCCCGCAGTTTTTCGGCCATACCAAAAAGAAAACGGATCTCAGCCAATATTCTACTGCCATTTTTGGCGAGATTGTTGATGCCCCGAATATGTCTGTCGAAGAGATTATCTCTAGAGCGGAACGTTACCGTGAGGATGGGGCTAATGTCATCGATTTAGGCTGCCTACCCAACACTCCATTTGGCCATCTATCCGAAGCCGTTCAGGCGCTCAAAGCGGCTGATTTCAAGGTAAGTGTCGATTCCTTATTACCAGAAGATTTAGTCACAGGTGGACAAGCCGGCGCAGATTATCTGCTGAGTTTACAAAAACAATCTTTATGGGTCTTAGAAAAAGTTGATTCAGTACCCATTATCATCGGTAGCCCACCCACCAGTCTCCGATCCTTATACAACACGATCGACATTCTGATTAAAGAAGGGATACGTTTTATTGCTGACCCCATTCTTGACCCGATCAATTTCAACTTCACTGAATCCATTGTTCGCTATCGCAATCTGCGTCATCGCTATCCTGATATTGAGATTATGATGGGCGTGGGAAATCTTACCGAACTGACTCATGTAGATAGTGCTGGAACTAATGCGCTGCTTATGGGAATCATCTCAGAGCTTGATATTCAACATATTTTAGCCACGGAAGTCAGTGAGCATTGCAGAAAATCTATTAAAGAAGCGGATCTGGCTAGACGTATAATGTTTGCATCACGTGCGGATAACATACCGCCTAAAGGTTATGACAAT
>Ga0181567_10004227_pt1 | contig 10529 bp, 11 predicted proteins | sample 101ome_14_FD_133761 | JGI IMG/M metagenome (GOLD analysis project Ga0181567, IMG submission 133761) | Coastal salt marsh microbial communities from the Groves Creek Marsh, Skidaway Island, Georgia - 101403AT metaG (megahit assembly) | ecosystem: Environmental > Aquatic > Marine > Intertidal...
CACCAACCAGCTTTGACAATGTGTGATATATCGCGCCCCGTCAGGCTGATTTATCTAAAGGAGACATGATAATGTCACAAACTACTCATATTGACGCGATCTCGCGTTCTCGGGTCGGTAAGGGGTCCGCCCGTGCGGCACGCCGCGCAGGCAGAATTCCTGCTGTCATCTATGGTGACAAGCAACCACCTATTACCATTGAAATTGAAGATAAAATTGTCAGAAAAGTGATTAACGAGCCTGGCATTTTCGGCCGTTTGCTTTCCATTAAGGTTGATGGCAAATCTACCACCGTGTTGACACGTGATATTCAGTTCCATCCTGTAACTGATGTGCCATTGCATATGGATATGCTGCGCGTTGGTGCTAGCTCGAAAGTGGCTGTTGGTGTGCCTGTTGAATTTATCAACCATGAATTATCGCCTGGCCTGAAAATTGGTGGCGTATTGAACATTGTTCGTCATGAAGTTGAACTGCTATGTCCGGCAGGTGATATTCCTGAAAAGATCGTTGTTGATCTGGATGACATCAAAATTGGTGATTCTATCCATATCAGTTCTATTACTTTGCCTGAGGGGGTAGAACCTACCATTACCGACCGTGACTTTACTGTAGCAACTCTGCAGTCACCTGGTGGCGGCGTGAAGAATGAAGATGAAGAAGCCGAAGAGGGCGCAGAGGACGAAGCAGCAGAAGCAGAAGGCAAAGAATAGGCACTTTTTGCTATTCTTGTCTTGCTAGACTGCACCTAATCAATGTCGGGCAGATGCTGTGTTCACTACAGGTTATCTGCCCGTTTTTATTTGCAGATAGATGTCATAACTCGCTAGTATCAGCGTTGGAATGCGCAGGATATTTTAGGACAGCCAAAAATGAAATTATGGGTCGGGCTAGGAAATCCGGGAACTGCTTATGCCCAGAACAGGCACAATATCGGCTTTATGGCCGTAGACAGGCTGGCAGAGGCATATTCATTTTCTAGCTGGAAGAAATCTGGCAATACAGCTATCTGTTCAGGCCAGATTGGCATGCAGAAAATCATTCTGCTCAAGCCACTTTCTTTTATGAATAAATCTGGATTGCCAGTCGCAGAAACAGCTCGTTTTTATAAACTGCCAGCTGACCAGATCACCATATTTTATGATGAAATTGATCTGGATAAGGGCAAGCTTCGCATCAAACAGGGTGGCGGGCATGGCGGACATAACGGGGTGCGCGATATAGACAGGCATCTGGATAATAATTACTGGCGGGTGCGAATAGGTGTTGGCAGACCAGACCATAAATCAGATGTACATAATTGGGTATTATCTGACTTTTCGGCACAGGACAGGACAGACTGGCTTGCAACACTTCTCACAGCCATCACAGATGAAGCTGGCAGGCTGGCAGATGATGACCAGAACGGCTTTGCTTCACGGCTGGCTTTTGTTGCACCTGCACCGAAATCACAAGCGCCAGAACAAACAGACTAGTTTCCGGCCATCAGGAGAGAAATATGGGATTTAACTGCGGAATTGTCGGCCTGCCAAATGTAGGCAAATCTACCTTATTTAATGCGCTGACCAAAACTGCTGCCGCAGATGCAGCCAATTATCCATTTTGCACCATTGAGCCAAATACAGGACGTGTGGCTGTGCCTGACCTGCGGTTGGTACAAATAGCTGAGCTGGCAAAATCGGCTGAAATCATCCCCACCTTTTTAGAATTTGTAGATATTGCCGGACTGGTAAAAGGCGCGTCACAAGGTGAAGGTCTTGGAAACCAGTTTCTGGCTAATATCCGTGAAGTGGACGCCATCATCCATGTGCTACGCTGTTTTGAAGATGAAGATATCACCCATGTTGATGGTGATATTGACCCTATCCGCGATGCTGCGACTGTAGAAACAGAATTGATGCTTGCCGATATGGATAGTCTGGAGAGACGCATGCCGGCACTGACCAAAAAAATCAGAGGCGGTGATAAACAGGCGGCAGCTGATCTGGCATTGATGGAAAAATTATTTGCCTGCCTGTCTGACGGACAGCCAGCACGCGCCACACCATCACTAACAGCCGATGAAATCCAGAGGCTTCCTTCACTGCAACTACTTACCACAAAGCCTGTATTATATGTCTGTAATGTCGCGGAAGATGAAACCATGACAGGCAATAACCTTACCCAGAAGGTTGCTGAAAAGGCGGCGGCTGAACAGGCGGCCTGCGTAATTGTATCAGCCGCCATTGAGGCTGAAATCGCGATGCTTGATGAGGCAGATGCTACCGAATTTCTATCTGAGCTTGGCCTGTCCGAAGCAGGCCTGAACAGGTTGATACGTGCAGGCTATGGCTTGCTTGACCTGCTCACCTTCTTTACCGCAGGGCCAAAAGAAGCGCGCGCATGGACGGTGCGCCGTAATGCAACTGCCCCGATGGCCGCAGGCGTTATCCATACAGATTTTCAGCGTGGCTTTATCCGTGCTGAAACAATTGGCTTTGATGATTATATCACCTGTCAGGGTGAAGCAGGGGCGAAGGAAAAAGGAAAGTTGCGCGTAGAAGGCGCAGATTATCTAGTCGCTGACGGCGATATCTTTCACTTCCGCTTTAATGTCTAGCCACTATCAGATGGGATAGAAACTAAAAAAGGGGGCATCTGTTATTAGATACCCCATTTTTTGTAGATTTTGTAACACGAGATGACAGCGAACTGCCAGCCTATGCTTTCTTTACATCTGACCAGATAAATTTCATCGCGCCATAGCTGACACCGACAAGCAAAATCAGGAAGGTAATTACAGCAACACCTGTGCGCTTTCTGGTTTCAAGAAATGGTTCTGCAGTCCAAGCCAGGAAATTCACCAGATCCTTTGCATGGCCGTCAATGCTGCTATCCGAGCCATCAGCATAAGTAACATCATCACCATAAAGCGGTTGCGGCATGGCAATCATATGCCCTGAATAGGCGGCATTATAATACATGCCCTCAGGTACCTGTGTGCCAGACGGCGCCTCGTCATACGAGGTTAGCAGGCTATACAGATAATCAGCTCCATTAGGACGTGCTTTATAGATCAGTGACAAATCAGGCGGGTAAGCACCATTATTGGCTGCCCGCGCGGCATTATCATTTGGATAGGGTGACGGTATGCGGTCAGCAGGGATACCCGGACGGGTAAACATCTCGCCTTCATCATTCGGCCCATCCTGAATATCATATTCAGCGGCAATTGCTTTAATTTCAGCCTCTGAATATCCAAGATCTGCCAGATTGCGAAATGCCATATATTTCAATGAATGACAGCCTGAACAGACTTCACGATAAACCTGAAAACCGCGCTGCATTGATGCTTTGTCGAAATGGCCAAACGGTCCTGAAAATGACCAGTCGCCCTGTTTCAACACCGTATCACCACCACCAGCGGCCAATACAGGAAGGCTCATAAAAATGCCAATCAGGCTAACAAGAAACCGTCTCATTCTACTTTCTCCTTTGGTGCAGACATTGCACCTGCAAGCCCCCCGCCTGCTGCATTAAAAATCGGTTTTGAAATGGATTGTGGCAATGGTCGTGGAGTTTCGACCACAGACAATACAGGCAGAATGATCAGGAAGTGAACAAAATACCAGATTGTAGCCAAACGCCCAATTAGCACATATACACCTTCTGCCGGCATCGCGCCAATATATCCCAGTACAAGACAATCAATAAATAATAGCCAGAAGAAAATCTTGAACATCGGACGGAAACGTGCCGAACGAATTGGCGATCTGTCTAGCCATGGCAGCACAAATAGCACCGCGATTGCGCCAAACATAGCCAGCACACCGCCTAGCTTGTCAGGCACTGCACGCAAGATGGCATAGAATGGCAAGAAGTACCATTCAGGTACAATATGCGCAGGTGTCTGCAACGCATTGGCAGGTATATAGTTATCCGGATGCCCCATCATGTTTGGCACGAAAAATACCGCTGCGGCAAAAAAGGTCAGGAAGACAGATAATCCGAAGAAATCCTTGATGGTATAATAAGGATGGAACGGCAATGTGTCCTGCGGCCCTCTGGTATCAATCCCCAAAGGATTGTTTGACCCAAACCGATGCAGGGCAACCAGATGCAATACAACTACCCCGACAATCACAAATGGTAACAGATAATGCAGTGCAAAAAATCTGTTCAATGTCGGGTTATCAACAGAAAATCCGCCCCATAGCCAGGTCACGATATTCTCGCCGACAAGCGGGATGGCGGAAAACAGGTTGGTAATCACGGTTGCGCCCCAGAATGACATCTGACCCCAAGGCAGAACATATCCCATAAACGCAGTTGCCATCATCAGCAATAAAATAAGCACACCAAGCATCCACAGCAATTCGCGAGGTGCTTTATATGACCCATAATATAGCCCTCTGAATATATGGATAAACACCACAATAAAGAAGAAGCTTGCGCCATTCATATGGATATATCGAATAAGCCAGCCATGATTCACATCGCGCATAATCCGCTCGACTGAATCAAAGGCATAATCGGTATGCGCTGTATAGCTCATCGCCAGTGCAATGCCTGTTACAATCATAATCACCAGCGCAATGCCTGCCAGTGAGCCGAAATTCCAGAAATAATTCAGATTTTTCGGCGTTGGATATTCATTAGCTTCATGATCCAGAAAGCTGAAAATAGGCAATCTATGGTCAATCCAGCTTACAACAGGGTTCTTAAACTCTTTGCTTTCCATTACTAAATCCCTTTTCCCGTCGGGTTATCTGTAGGAGGCGTTAATCGTTATACTGTCTTTATCAGCCAATGCGAATGACATTATCTGATAAAAAGGCATAAGGCGGCACTTCCAGATTTGAAGGCGCAGGCCCCTTACGAATACGGCCAGATGCGTCATAGTGTGAACCATGACATGGGCAGAACCAGCCATCATACTCGCCCCTTACCTCACCAATTTTCTGGCCAAGCGGCACACATCCAAGATGCGTACATACACCTAGAACAACAAGATATTCTGCCTTCTGGGCACGCGCATCATCACCTTCGGGATCACGCAATCCATCAATATCCACATCATTGGCCTGTCTGATTTCCTCAGCCGTACGGTGGCGGATAAATACGGGCTTGCCACGCCATTTCAATGTGATTGACTGCCCTTCAGCAATTTTTGAAATATCAACTTCAATGCTGGCCAGCGCCAATGTATCAGCTGCCGGATTCATCTGGTCGATAAGTGGCCAGGCAAAAGCACCCGCCCCGACAGCCCCCATTGCATAGCTAGCGACCACAATAAAATCACGACGTGATTTACCCTCTGATGCTAGCTCACCTTTTTTAGATTTTGACTTTGCCATATTCCCCTCTTGCCGACTTATTGTCCTAAATAATGTTCTAATCCTGATATCAACAAATTTGAACGCGCTATTATACCCTTTTTATGACCATTGCTTCATAATAACACGCTTTTCCTATCAAAGCAGAGATGGTTTTCCCACCCCTAAAAGCAAATTTTTTACATTTTAGATCAAAAATATAATCTCTGGCACCTATTTTCATCCTCTGGTCTGCCTAACATCCCTCACTAGGGCCATTTTACTTCAGGTGGCAGGCTCATCAAGATAGCCTCAATATTGCCCCCTGTCTTCAGCCCAAATAATGTTCCTCTGTCATATAGCAGATTAAATTCGACATACCGGCCACGTTTGACGAGCTGTTTTTGCCTGTCTTCAGAGGTCCAGCGACTATTCATATTCTGGCGGACAATCTGGCAATAGCTATCAGCAAAACAGGTGCCTACATCTTGAGTAAAGGATAAATCTGCGTCAAAATCCCCACTATCGAGATAATCATAAAAAATGCCGCCTACACCGCGCGCCTCATCACGATGGGGCAAATAAAAATAGTCATCACACCAGGATTTAAACTTTGGATAATAGTGTTCATCATGGGCATCACAACATGCTTTAAACTGAGAATGAAACAGATCAGTTTCAGCTTTTGCAGGCATGACAGGCGTTAAATCACCACCGCCTCCAAACCAGCTTTTTGAAGTGACAATAAAGCGCGTATTCATATGGGCGGCAGGAACAAACGGGTTCTGCGGATGTGATACTAGCGATATACCCCCTGCCCAGAACTCGCCAGTATCTTCTGCACCTGGAATAGAATTTTTGAATTCGGCTGAAAATTGGCCATGTACGACAGAAATATTTACCCCGACCTTTTCAAACACCCTGCCATGCATCACGCTGATTTCGCCGCCGCCGCCACCTTCGCGTTGCCAGCTTTTGCGCTCAAACTGGCCAGCATTTAACGGGCTAGATAGCTGGCCGTCAGAATGACAGCCATGCGGGTCTGTAATTTCTGCCTGTGCCTCTATTTCCTCAAAGCGTGCGCAAATATCATCACGCAAAGTCTCAAACCATGCGGCTGTCTGCTGTTTTTGAGAAGACAGCCTATCCTGTGCCATCAGGCTGGCATCTGGTGCAATATTGGTCTTTTGTGTCTGTGTCATCTATCTACAGCTTTACGCTCCGGCAGATTTGTGCAGTAACACAAGCATACGAGATTTTCAGGACAGTAATTCTGATTTTGACAAGGTAAAATCACTATCAATCCAACGCGTGGTAAGCGCATCCAGAATTACTCCGACCTCGCGGCCTGTTACATCATATCTTACTATAACGTCTTGACCTGAAATGGGACAGGTGGGCGGGACAAAATGGACAATTTGCCGCATCCTGTTTTCCTGCCATCTGACAGCGTCTGAAAAACACCCATGCAAATAGGCAAATGATGCAAGATTTCCCAATCTGAAACAGCTTTTCTGCCAGTCATCCCCGCTAAGAGACTGGCTGGCAGTTGCAAGCTCGTCTCTGCTAGATAAAAGTCTGCTATTGGCAAGCAGCTTTTTTTGCTGATGCCTGCTTAGCTTCAGTCGGCAAGTAAGCATTATCTCAAGTGCCTTGCTATCTGAGGCAACCAGCACAAGCTGGTCGGCCAGCTCAGATTTTCTAAACCAGCTTGCCATCTGGCTATCTGACAGCGGGCTTCTATCACTATCTGTAAATTTGGCACAGATAGGCGCGCCTAGAATCTGCCTGTCGATGCCAAGCCTATGGATCAGCCGCACGGCCCTATCTACGCCCTGCCCTGCAAATATACGGCTTGTTTCAGCTGTGTTTCGTTCAGCAGACAGGCGGGCAAGATTTCCTGCCTCTGCTTTGATCACCATCAGTTCAGTTGATGACATTTCCAGCTCCGGATATTCTGATAAAAACCGGATAGCCCGCAACAACCGCAGATAATCTTCTTCAAGACGCGCTTTTGCCTCTCCGATAAAGCGCAATTGTCTGGCGGCCAGATCAGCTATCCCGCCACAGGGATCAAACAGCTGGCCTGCACCATCTAGATAAATTGCATTAATCGTAAAATCGCGCCGATGCGCATCAGCCGCCCAGTCATCTGTAAAACAGGTATCTGCATGCCGGCCATCTGTATCCAGATCATATCTTAGCTGGGTAATTTCAGCTTTATTCCCGCCATCAATTACAGTGACTGTGCCATGAGACAAGCCTGTCGGGATAATGTGATATCCTGCATCTTGGGCAAGCGGGATAAAGCGTTCAATCGGAATATTCACCGCAAAATCAAGGTCAGCTTCTTTTTTCAGCCCATCTGTCCAGCCTGCCAGCGCATCACGAACCGCCCCGCCTACCAGGCGGATATCCATATCATTAGCGTGCCCAAACGCAAATAATTTATCAACATATGGATGGCGTAACAAATGATCGATTGCAGCAGGATGGTTAGCCATACACGCCCTATCTATTTTGAAAACTGGCCTGAATTTATCTGGCCATCTTTCACAAAGGCTGGCTGATAGCGTGTGTCAATATCGGCCGCATTATATTCCAGCAATAAAGACAGTCCCACAAAACAGACCAGCCCCACTGCCGCAGATACAATTGCCCGATACTGAAATAACGGATGCTCGGCCCCTTTATCTTTCAATAGCCGTGTCAGAAGCGACATCACCACCAGCCCTATGATAAACGCCGCAGCAATAATTACATATCGTTTCATCAGCCTGCCAATTTCTGTTTTACCTGTTGTTTTTTAGATGATCTGCTATCAGATTTTCAAGAACCTGAAACAGGTGAGATACCCTGTGCTACCATCAATGCCAGACCGGCCTCTACAGCATATCTAGCCATCACAATTCCTATCGCAGCCATGCCGCCTATCGCCAGCTGGCGGCGCGCAATCCGATATAGCCAGACCAGAATCCATATGATAATTGGCAAGGTTGCAATCTGTGCCACCATAGGCGAAATCATCTGGCCGATAATCAGTATCAATCCAAATAGCACAATTTGCAAATTGCCAACCCAGAAATAAGGCACAAGAAACCGCTCAAACCTGTCTGAGCGTTGTGAATATTGCAAAATATGCCAGATCACTAGCGCATATAACAGCACCGAAATAAGAGAAGATAAAGCAGTGATGGCCAGAAAATAAAACCCAAGCTGGAAGCTAGGCAGGACAATCACTACAATTCCCATAATCCAGCCGGTAAGCAATGCCTGCCAGAATGCCTGAGCATTAAATACAAATCTGTGATTCATATCTGCCCTGTTCATGATGACATCAAATGCAGACACAATGTTATCTGCGATAGACGGCAATTTTTGCAGCTTTTCTTCCATATCTAAACCTTTGCCGCCACCAGCATATCACAATAGATAGATGCCAGCCTGTCTATATCGTCAATTTCGACATGTTCATCAATCTTATGCATGGTCTGGCCAACCAGCCCAAACTCTGCCACATCACATAAATGGCAAATAAAGCGCGCATCAGAGGTGCCGCCAGTGGTAGATAAATCAGGTATCTTGCCAGTATGGGCACGAATGACCTCAGCCATCATTTTAGTCAGCGCGCCTGATGGCGTCACAAAAGGCGACGCATTAGAGACAAATGACACATCATAGCGTAGATTATCACGCGCAGCTATCTGGTCAAAATGCGCCGTCAGCAAAGCCTTCAGACTATCTACCGAATGGGTGGTATTAAAGCGGATATTAAACTGGCCTGCTGCACGTTCGGGGATCACATTAGATGCCGGATTTTCGATCACCAGATCAACAATCTGTGCTGTACTTGGCCCGAAATCTTCCGTGCCAGCATCTAGCTCGGTTGCATTAACAATGGCCAGCATCTCAAATAATGCCGGTACCGGACTATGGGCAAGATGAGGATAGGCAACATGTCCCTGACTGCCAGTAACGCTCAGCCTGCCTGTCAACGATCCGCGCCTGCCATGCTTGATCATATCGCCAAGTGCTGAGGGGTTGGTTGGCTCGCCAACAATACAGAGATCAGGCTGATGCCCGTTCGCCTGCATCCATTCAACCATTTTCACCGTGCCATTGATGGCATCTGCTTCTTCATCGCCTGTAATGATCAGACTGATGGACCCTGACGGCGTGTTATCTGCCAGAAATGCCTTTAATGCACCAACAAATGCGGCAATGCCGCCTTTCATATCAGCCGCACCTCTACCATACAGCTTGCCATCATGCACATCCCCGCCGAAAGGATCAAACTGCCATGCCCCCAGATCGCCCGCAGGCACAACATCTGTGTGGCCTGCAAACGCGATATGTGGTGTTTCTGTGCCTAGCCGCGCAAACAGATTATTAATTGCCGCCTCGCCCTCGCCAAACACAAGCCGTGTACAGCCAAAGCCCATCTTTGTCAGCTCACCCTCAAGCAGGTCAAGCGCACCGCCTTCTGCCGGTGTGACAGATGGGCAACGGATAAGCTGGCGTGCCAGCTCAACAGCATAGGAATAATCTGTGTCATGTGCTGTCATTGGCTTTGATAAATCCTAATCTGTTAGCAGGCCTAATCTCTTAGCAGGTCATTTACAGAAGTCTTTGACCGTGTCTTTTCATCCACACGTTTGATGATCACCGCACAGGCCAGATTAGGACCAGCACTGCCATCTGCTAGCGGCTTGCCCGGCAATGTGCCTGGCACGACCACTGAATAGGCAGGCACGCGGCCAATATGCACCTCGCCTGTCACACGGTCGACAATTTTGGTAGAGGCACCAATAAATACCCCCATCGACAGCACCGCACCCTGTTCCACGACAACCCCTTCAACTACTTCTGAACGCGCGCCAATAAAACAGTCATCTTCGATAATCACGGGGCCGGCCTGAAGCGGCTCAAGCACTCCGCCAATCCCTGCCCCGCCTGACAGATGCACATTCTTGCCGATTTGTGCACATGAGCCCACAGTCGCCCACGTATCAACCATTGTGCCAGTATCAACATAGGCGCCCAGATTAACAAAGCTAGGCATCAGCACCACAGATGGCGCAATAAAGGCAGACTGGCGAACAACACAGCCAGGCACTGCCCTGAAACCGGCGCGAGAAAAATCATCAGCGTTCCAGTTGCTGAATTTTAGCGGCACCTTGTCCCACCACACAGATGGGCCTGCTTCGGGATGTTCTGCCCCACCAGGCATCACTA
>Ga0181567_10004230_pt1 | contig 10527 bp, 9 predicted proteins | sample 101ome_14_FD_133761 | JGI IMG/M metagenome (GOLD analysis project Ga0181567, IMG submission 133761) | Coastal salt marsh microbial communities from the Groves Creek Marsh, Skidaway Island, Georgia - 101403AT metaG (megahit assembly) | ecosystem: Environmental > Aquatic > Marine > Intertidal zone...
ATGCCCTCCTCCCTCGCTACCCTGCACGACTAGCGCATCAGCCCCGAGCTCGACCGCTCTGACGGCATGCTTGAGTGCACCCACGGTCGGGATGCAGAGCACACCCGCGGCCTTGAAACGCTCAATGGTTTTGGCATCTGGAGAACGGCTGTAACTCACTGCCCGAACCTGCTCAGCGATACAGATGTCCACGATTCGGTCCGCATGGGGCACATACATGTGAAAGTTGACGCCAAAGGGCGCATCGGTGCGCTCGCGGATTGCCGCAATACCCTGCTGAACCTCCTCGGGGGTCATGACAGCGCCCGCCAGGAATCCAAATCCTCCCGCTCGTCCCGTGGCCGCGACAAGTTGCGCGTCAGCGATCCAACCCATCGCCGTCTGTATGACGGGGTATCGGCATCCCAGTAATCTGGTGATACGGGTTTCCATGGCTGTCGGGCTCAACCTCGGGGGCAGTGCGAAGAATCGACATTATGTGGCGACGTCTTGACGGGTCAACGCGCACTCCTTGAATACCATAGCCCGAAGAGACTATGACGTGACGCGCGCTAGTGCCCATCATACCCACTCAAGTCTTTCCTTTACGTGTGGGTATCGCTACAGCCCTATGAGTGATTTCACCGCTGCGCACCATGCCGCAGTTACCCAGCTGACGGGAGCCGGAGCACCCTTCGAAATCGTCGACCACCCGCGCGGCGACTATTCGGTGCGCGGCTATCTCAACGCAGAGCAGAATCTGCGAGACGTGATGGCGCCAGGCCGAAAATTCGGCGAGGCGCTGTTCTTGGAATACCCCGGCCAATCCTGGACATTTGCTGAATTTTTCTCGGCCGTCGACCGGCTGGCCGGTTACCTGCAGGCCCGCTGCAACATCTCGCCGGGAGACCGGGTGGCGATTGCCATGCGCAACCGGCCGGAATGGTTGATCGCATTTGTGGCTATCGTCGAGTGCGGCGGCGTAGCCGTGCCACTGAATAGCTGGGGCAAGTCCGCGGAACTTGAACAAGGTCTGTCGGACAGCGAGGCCCAGCTAGTGGTTTGCGATTCGCTTCGATTTGGCTTCATCAAAGAGACCAATAGCGGAGCGGCAACCCTGCTCGTCGACGCAGAGCAGTCAGAAGCGCCGGATCATCACTGGAGCGCCGCACTGCAGGCTGCTCTCACTGCCGCGCCCGCGGCCGCGCAGCCTCATGATCCTGCAATCATGCTTTTCACCTCAGGCACATCCGGGCGACCTAAAGGCGTCATCTTTACGCATGCCAACGCCTGTCAGTCACTCATGAATATCGAATTGATCGGTGCGGCCACTTACGTCACCAACACCGACGCCATGAATCGACAGTTCGCATCTGGAACCCCTGCCAAAACTTTATTGGCTGTGCCCTTGTTCCATATCAGCGGCCTGTTTTCTCAGTTCATCATCAATTTGCGGCACGGCCGCAGCGTGTACCTGATGTACAAATGGGACGCAGAGGAAGCGCTCCGCTTGGTCCGCGAGTCTGGCATCACGGTGCTGATGGGTGCGCCGACCATGCTGCTGGATTTGCTCAATCGAGACGATACGGATCCCAAAGATTTTTTGGCCATAGCCAATGTCAGCGCAGGGGGGGCCGATACGCCTCCGCTCCTACACGAGCTATACAGGCAAAAGACCCCCGAGGGACTCGCAGGCGCGGGCTGGGGGCTAACGGAGAGTGGCGGCACAGGAGCTGCGTTCACCGGCCACTTCATGCACGAGCGGCCCGGCGCCTCTGGCTTTCCCAGCCCAATCATGGAATTTCGATTCTGTGACGACGCAGGCACAGAGGTCTCTTCCGGTGAGCCGGGCGAGATCTGGGTGCGCTCTGCAGCGACCATTGCAGGCTATGCGACGGGGGACAAATCCCAAACACCTTTTAGAGACGGATGGCTGGCAACCGGAGATATCGGCTTTATTGATCAGGAAGGACTGCTCTACATTTGTGGCCGCGCCAAAGATATGGTTCTGCGGGGAGGCGAGAATATCTATCCCAGTGAAATCGAAGCGACCTTGCTCGAGCATCCCGACTGCATAGAAGCGGCTGTTGTGGCCCTACCGGACGCCACCTTCGGAGAGGTGCCGGGCGCGGTATTACGCCTCACCGCGGACAGCTCACTGGAGGACACGACGTTGGACGCGTGGTGCCAGCAACGTATGGCCCATTACAAGATTCCCAGCGCATGGCGATTCACACGCGAAGCGCTTCCCCGAAACGCGGTCAATAAATTGCTGAAACAGGATATCAAGGATCGTTTTTTCTGATGGATTACCCAGTGCATATTTCGAGGCCCTGCCGTGTCTGACGCCGACACATTTCGTACCGAGGCGCGGGCTTGGTTGGAGACGCATTGTCCGCCGTCGCAGCGTCAACCGATCGTCCGGGAGGAGCAAATATGGGCCGGCTCGAAAGCCACATTCCCCTCTGAAGAGGCACGGCTTTGGTTTGAGGCCATGCGCGATCGAGGATGGACCGCACCGACCTGGCCGACCCAGTACGGAGGCGGCGGGCTGGATGCCGAGCAGGCACGCATTCTCGAACAGGAAATGGCGCGCCTCAATTGTCGCCCACCTTTATACGATATGGGTCTTTGGATGCTGGGTCCCGCCCTGCTCACCTACGGCACGCCTGAGCAGAAAGCCTCCCATATTCCCCGCATCGTCCGCGGTGAAGTCAGATGGGCACAGGGCTATTCAGAACCGGGGGCAGGATCCGATCTTGCAAGCCTCACGACGCGAGCTGAAGATCGCGGCGATCATTTTGTGGTATCGGGAACCAAAATATGGACAACCCGGGCGGATGTGGCAGATTGGATTTTCTGCCTGGTGCGCACCGATCAGGCAGCGCCCAAACGCGAAGGCATCAGTTTCCTCCTGATCGACATGGGTAGCGCAGGGGTCTCCACCCGACCCATCCCCCTGATCAGCGGCGAATCCGAGTTTTGTCAGACGTTTTTTGACGAGGTCCAAGTACCCAAAGACAACCTTGTCGGAACGCTCAACGGCGGCTGGCTAGTGGCGAAAGAACTGCTGAAACACGAACGTAAACTGATGGCCACCATGGAGGCGATCACTGAAAAGGTCGATGTAGGGCTCGTTGATTTAGCTAAGTCTCGGCTGCCAATGACCGCGGAAGGGAAAATCGCCGACGGTGAATTACGCGCCAGAATAGCGGAGCACCTGATGCAAGCCGATGCGCTCGCCGACCTCAATGAAATGATTTATCGAGGAATGAGAGCGAACCAGTTGGACCCGGCGTTGCCACTCACGCTCAAGTACATCGGGACCACCGAGCAGCAGCGCAAGGATGAGCTCATGCTGGAGATTCTCGGTGCCGATGGCCTCGACATGGAAAGCAGAGAATCCCCTGAGTTGGCCAGAATGGTCCGCAACTGGGCCTATAACAAGGCCCACACCATTGCCGGCGGCACCTCGGAGATTCAGCTCAACATCATTGCCCGGCGGGGACTGGGACTACCCGAGTAGGATGGGATAAGCAGTGATTCTGAATGAAGACCAGATTCTGCTCCGCAATTCGGTGGCCGAGTTCCTGAATAGGGAGGCCCCCATTGGCGCGTTGCGTGCGTTGCGGGACAACGACAATAGCCCTGCCTGGCAGCCCTCGCTCTGGGCAGGACTGCGCGAACTCGGAGCGCCTGCGGCGGCACAAAGCGAGCTAGAAGGTGGCCTGGGATTTGGCTGGATCGGCATGGGGGCGCTGATGCTGGAAGTGGGACGTCGGCTCTCCGCGACGCCACTGCTCTCTAGCGCAATTCACGCCCAGGCAGTCATTCGCTACTGTGCAAACGAGCAACAGGCTCAGCGGATTCTGCCGTCAATCATGAGCGGCGAAACGGTCGCAACAGTGGCAGCGCAGGAGGGCCCACAATTTCATCTTGGAGGCATCACGACCCGACGAGAGGGCAATCTACTCTCGGGAAGCAAACGCATGGTGATGGATGCAGGAGGCGCTGACTATTTTCTGGTATCGGCCATCGACCACACTGAGCAACAGCAGATTGCAATGATTCGAGCAGATACACCTGGCATTGAAATCCAGTGCCGAAAACTGATGGATGGCCGGCAGTACGCATCCATTGAGTTTCTCTCGGCCGAGGCGGACGAATGGCTTGCGGGAGAAACCCTGTCCAAGGGTTTCACTCGCGCTTATGACCAGGCGACGATTTTGCTCTGCTGCGAAATGCTTGGGGGATGTCGGGAGCTTCTGGAACGCACGGTTAGCTATCTGCAGGAGCGCGAACAATTCGACGTGAAGATTGGCACCTTTCAAGCCTTACAGCATCGCCTCGCGAGAGCCTTCTGTGATCTTGAACTGGCGGCAGCCTCCCTCTATTCCGCTTTGTGCGCAATGGACGAAGGTACAGACAACCTGTCCGAGTCCGCCAGTCGCGTTAAAACGCTAATCGGTGATAGCTATCAGCACCTATCAAATGAAGCCACGCAAATGCATGGTGGCATGGGCGTCACAGATGAAATGGATATTGGTCTGTTTATGAAGCGTTCTCGTGTATGCAATCAGTTATTGGGCAGTAGTGCTTTCCACAGAGACCGCTTCGCCACACTGCGCGGATACTGATGCCGTCGACTCACACACTGCAGCTGGTTTTTTTTGGGTGTCCCCCATGCACGGAGCAACAAGCAATCGATACAGCAGAACAGCTCGGCAACCCTAGCCGGATTTTTCTTGCCGCCCGGGATGAACACAGCAATGTGGCCCAAAAATGGATGCGTGATCCAAGCGGTCTCAACATACAGGGGAGACTGTCTATTGACTTGGTGGAGCCACCAGCCCCCCAATTGATGGATGCACTCCATCAGCAAACCGGTTGCGCCGTTTATCTAAGTCGAGTGTATAGCCCAATCCCGACTTCCCTGGATGTTGGCCAACGTTGCGACGGAACGCTGCAATGGTGTGGTTTCCAGAAGCTAGAAGATCTCAGCACCGAGCGTTTCCTGGACCTATGGCTGCGGGAACACACCGCCATTGCCATCGCGTGCCAGCGCACAGACAGTTACGCGCAACACGAAATCCTGTGGCATCGCGGACCTGTGCTCGACGGTATTGCCGAGGAGACATTTCCGATCGAGGCAGCGCAGTCGGAGGCCATCTTTTTTAATGCAGAAGATAACCCCGACCTGGTGCGTCAACACGCCGCCGCACTGGTAACCAGTAGCAAAGCGTTTATCAACTTCAATACCATGTGTGTCGCCCATCTCACCGAACGGCGACTCCGCTGAGGGAAGCATGTCATGTCTGTACCCATGAACGAGAAAGTGGCACTCATCACTGGCGCTGGCCAGGGAATCGGCGAGGGGATTGCCTATTCACTGGCTAAGCGAGGAGTGCGTGTCATCGCAGTCGGTCGAACCCTGTCGAAGTGTGAGCAAACCTGCGCAAACATCACGAATCGTTTTGCCATCGACTCCAGGGCATTGCAGTGCGATATCAGTGACCTCGATACACTGGATGCATTGGTGGAAAACGCAAATGCCGCCTTCGGTAGAATCGATATTCTTGTTAATAACGCGGTCTCGACCGCCATCGCCCCGCTTTTGAAGGTGCCCCTGGACGCCTTTCAGAAAAGCCTCAGAGTGGGACCTGTTGCCACGCTCCGCCTAATGCAACTGGTACAACCTCTCATGCTGAAACAGTCCGAGGGCCACATTATCAATCTGGCGACTACGGCAGCCATGCGCTGGGATAATGCACGATACGGGGCCTACGCGGCGGAAAAAGAGGCGATCAGGGCCCTCTCCCGAGCGGCGGCATGCGAATGGGGCCCTCAGGGGATTCGCACCAATGTGATCCTGCCCCACGCGAAATCTCCGGCACTGGCGGCCTGGGCTGAGGCGCGCCCCGATGAGGCTAGCGCGTTTGAAGCGACCATCCCCCTCGGACGAATTGGCGAGTGCGAAGGAGATATCGGGGAGTTTGTGGCCCTACTCTGTTCACCCGAATCCCGCTACATCAATGGCCAGAGTATCGCGCTGGATGGTGGGCAGGCCAACCTCGGCTGAGCGTCTGGAGCGTATCAACCGGCGGTTGAATCAGTGGTCAGAAACTGACCATACCAGCGGCGCATTTTGGCGAAGGGCCCGTCGCCGTCGCAGAGCATGGGCTTTTCCAGATAGCGCTTGTGCGCCCAGATGATCATGTCTTCCTCCATCTGCTGGCAGATGTTCTGAATGATCGCCTTGCCCACCGTTTGCCCGAGCGTCTCGAGCGTCGCCTTGGGCTGAATGAAAGCGTAATGCGCCCGGGTTAATTCGGGACCAATGGGCGTCACATTCGCCATCAAGACTGTGTCGTATATACCCGAGAAACGCACTACCGAGAGCCCGGCACCAATATTGGCATTCTCGATCGTTCCCTCTATGACACCTTTCGGCGTGGGGTTGCGCGTCTTCAACAAGCCGCGTCGCGTGATGCCGTCAAACTCGGTGATTTCCGCATTCGGCACATCATCGGTGCCGTGCACAAAGTAAAAGTGCGCTGGATCAACCGCATTCTCGGCCATCTCCTGCATGTGCACCTCAATATCCCAACGATAAATATCGAGCGCCGACCACTCCGGATGATCGGGCTGCGCCTCTGGGATTTCCATTGGCTCATAGGTGGGTGCAATCTTGTCTGGGTGATACCACACCAGAATCGTTTGATTGATTTCTCGCACCGGCCAGCACGCTATCACTTGCTCCCCCTTGGCGACCCGCGGCGGCAGATTTTTGGCATACGGTACGTGGGTACACTCCCCTTCGCCGTTGTATCGCCAACCATGGAACGGGCACTCGATGGAATCTCCAACCACGCGGGAGCCACCGCCAGCCTGATCACGGATGCCGTAACCAAGATGCGCGCCCATGTGCGGGCAATACGCATCTAAAACTTTCGCATCGCCGCTTTCGGTACGAAAAATAACGAGCTCCTGGTCGAAACAACGCAAGGGCTTGGATTCACCAATCGCCAAGTCGTCGGAGTAAAGGACCTGAAACCAGCCCCAGGGCATGGGTAGTGTACAGCGTGGTGAGGTATCGCTGGCAATCACCATGATTTGTTCTCCTGTTTCAGGCCCTGACTGATGCGCCGCCATCGACGCTCAGTATCTGACCCGTAATGTAAGACGCGCGATCGGACAGCAGAAAGCAAACCGCCTCGGCTATTTCCGAGGGCTCCCCAAGCCGGCGCATCACTGCGGCCTTCTTGAGACCTTCCGCGATTTTGGGCTGCTCTTCCATGTAACGTTCGACACCGGGCGTGCGAATGACACCCGGGCTGATCGCGTTGATGCGAATACCCTTGTGTCCGTATTCAGACGCAGCGCTTTGCGTCAGCGTGTTAACACCGCTTTTAGCTGCCGCATAAGCCGTGTTGTAGGGCTGTCCTCGGAGCGAGGCATTGGAAGAGATATTCACGATGCTGCCACCTCCGGCGAGTAACATGGCCGCCACTTCATGCTTCAAGCAAAGAAACGTGTTGGTGAGGCACAGCTCAAGCGTGTCGTCGAATACTTGTTGCTCATAGGTGTGGATTTCGCCGGACCCGCGACTGACTGCGGCGCTGTTACAAGCGATGTCCAGTGCGCCAAAGTGGTCAGTACAACACGCCACGAGCGCTTGAACCTGCGCTTCTTGACTCACGTCTGCAGTGAATGCAACCGCCTCGCCACCCGCCGATTCGATGAGCGCAACGGTCTCGCTGGCCGTCTCAGTGTTGAGATCAGCCGCCACCACTCTGGCACCCGCCGCGGCCATCGCCATCGCAATTGCACGACCGATTCCGACCCCTGCGCCGGTGACAATGCCTGCTTTCCCTGCTAATTCCGACATGGTCGTTCCTCTGCCACTCACCGCTTAGTGTTAGTCCGCTTATTCTCCGGCGCATACCATCGGGGGCACACTGTCGCCAAGCTCGCGCTCTGCGCACGCCATCCAGCATCATCACTTTGGACGATTAATCTCTGCAACAATCGCGTATTGTACAGACCAAGATTTTCAATGCAGTCGGCGCCCGCAAGCGACTCGCAAAAGGACTATGACGGGGAGCGATAAGGTCGTTACCCGGCAACTGACCGCTCAGCGCCACAGCGACTCGCAAGCCAGGATCTCTGGGAGGAATATGATTACCGACGCCTTTCGATTAGACGGAAAAGTCGCCCTTATTACCGGAGCAAGCAAGGGTATTGGCGCAGGCATCGCCAACGCTTTTGCAGAGATGGGTGCCCATGTCGTGCTGATCGCCCGCTCCGAATCCGAGCTGGCGGATGTCGCCGCCGCCGTCACGGAGCACGGCGTCACGGCGCTCCCCATCGCCTGTGATATCACTCAGGACAGCGCCCTGAGCGCTGCAGTTGAAAAACTGGAATCGGAGTTCGGCAAGCTCGACATTTTGGTCAACAACGCCGGTGGGCCTGGCAAAGGCTATGGCTCGCTGGAACAAATCGACCGCTCGCGCTTTGATCACACGCTGGATATCAATCTCAGTTCCGCCTATTCGCTGACGCATCTCGCGCTGCCCTTGTTGCGGGCTGCAGGGCAAGCCACCATCGTCAACATTTCGTCTGCACTGGCGTGGATGGTGGACAGCCGCTTTGCGGCATACGGAGCGGCCAAAGCCGGTATGGAACAAATGACTCGCATTTTGGCCTACGAACTCGCCCCTGATATCCGGGTCAATGCGATTGCACCGGGCGCCATTGAGACGCCCAGCACCGCATTTATCACCGCCAACCCCGAAATGCTCGAGAGCACCGTACGCTGGATTCCCCAGGGTCGCATGGGGCAACCTCTCGATATCGCGCTGGCGGCACTGTACCTGTCCTCTCCCGCCAGTGGCTTTGTCAGTGGCAAGGTGCTTGAGGTCGACGGCGGGATGGCGGCGCTACCCGGGAGCGCTATTGAAAGCAAACTGATGGACCTACATCAGAGCTAAGGATCCAACATGATGAGGCACTATCTGATCACCGGATCGGCGACAGGCATCGGCGCGGCCATCAAGGCACAGTAGCTCGCAGAAAATCACCAAGTCTCCACCATCGACATCCGAGACGCAGACTTTCTGATTGACCTGTCGGATGCCACTGTGCGTCAAACTCGGCTTACGGAATTAGCGGCGCGGGACACCCAGTACGACGGCATCATCACCTGTGCCGGAGTCGCCTCCCATTTCCCGGATACCGCGAAGATTCCGTCCATCAATTTTTTCGGCTCCGTCGAGGTCATTGAGACACTGCTTCCAAGGCTGAGCGCTGGCGCCAAGATACTCACGATCAGCTCTAATTCCGCGCCACAGTCGCGAAATGCCGAATTAGTCGCGGCGATGCTTGCTGGTGACGAAACAAACAGTCTACAACTCGCATCCAGCGGCTCCGGACACGAGGCCTACGCATCCAGCAAGCTGGCCATCGCCCGCTGGGTTCGACAGCGCGCGCCAGCTCTGGCGAGTCAGGGCATGACGATCAATGCGATTGCGCCTGGCTATATCGAGACACCTATGACGTTAGCGGTCGCCGAAAGCGAAGAGTACGGCGCCGCAATTCGCGATTTTGTCAAAAGCATCCCGATTGGCCGTCCCGGGCAGCCAGAGGACGTGTCGCAACTGGTGCAATTTTTATTGTCTCCCGCCGCTGACTTTATGACCGGCAACGTGATCTTTCTCGACGGCGGTCACGATGCCCTGTTCCGCCCGGAGGCGATCTGAGTGAATACCCAGACGATGCATGCCGCCAGTCGCCTTGGTACTCGGGCATGACCATTAACGGCAGGGCGACTTCGATGTTTATCAGGGCCTGCCAGTGATGAACTGGTGGAGCGCCCGAGGGCTGACTCGCTGGTTGGTTTGTGTACTCGCCGCGACCGGACCCGGTTTCATCGCCGAATCACGCGCAGCCTGCGACGCCAACTCGCCTACCCGGATGGCGCTGTTCGGGGATCTGCACATCCACACCGGCTTAAGCTTTGACGCGTTTATTTCGAGCATCCGGCTCGGACCGGAAGATGCCTATCGCTACGCAAAAGGAGAAGCCATTCGGCTGCCCGGCGCCGACGGCCAACCCGCGGATGAAGTTGCGATCGACAGGCCGCTCGACTTCGCCGCCGTCACGGACCACGGGGAATTCCTGGGGCAGGTCGCAGTCTGTGCGGCCGATACTGGTCTCGCCCGCTACTGGCCTTTATGCGCGATGAGTCGAGCAGACAATATTTGGGTGCAGCTTCTGGCAGCCAGTTGGTGGACTTCTCTAGGCGGGCAAGCAGAAGACGAACCGACGCCGTCGTTTGCCTGCGTTCTGGGGGATTGTGAGCAAGCCCAGCTCGATACCTGGCGAGACACACAAACCGCCGCCGCCAGACACCAAGACGACCCGCCTGACTGCCAGTTCACCACGTTTAACGCCTACGAGTACACGCAGGCGAGCGCTCAAAACAACATGCACCGCAATGTGATCTTCCGTAATGATCGAGTGCCAGCAAGGCCCATAACGATCTATGAG
>Ga0181567_10004234_pt1 | contig 10523 bp, 7 predicted proteins | sample 101ome_14_FD_133761 | JGI IMG/M metagenome (GOLD analysis project Ga0181567, IMG submission 133761) | Coastal salt marsh microbial communities from the Groves Creek Marsh, Skidaway Island, Georgia - 101403AT metaG (megahit assembly) | ecosystem: Environmental > Aquatic > Marine > Intertidal zone...
CCCGTAACCACCTTGGGAAAATTAATATCTGTGATCTCTGCCATGGGCGGCGTCGTGGTGGTTGCCCTCCTGACGGGTATTATTGCCTCCTCTTTCAGCCTTCAAATGGAGCGCAGGAAAGCTGAATTTGAAGATGAGATTAGGGAGGCGCTCAAAGATGGGATCTTGGACGATGATGAGCTGGAGCATATAGAGAAATTGCGCAAACATTTTGGAATTTCTAAAAGAAAAACGGAAAGCCTCATTCGAGAGATAAGCGTTGAGCGGCACGGTTGAGTGTAAGATAACTTTATTGATGTGGCGAGCGGAGAGCCTGTCTTGAGGGTGATAATGGGGCGTAATTGAAAGTCTTGGCTTGCGTCCCGTTAGCTAGAAAGGAGCCAAGCTAGGGCGACGCTGGAGCCGGCCACAATCAAAATCAGCGCCCACTTTCGCGTGGATGCCCTCCGCTCCAATTGCTCACTTTCGAACTGGTAAGCTCTAAAATTACTGAACTTCTCGTCATCCGACATACGGTTTCGCCTTAGTAATCCATTACCCATTTCAGTTTGTACTGAATCTGCTGGATGGCAACTCTTCTCAGTACTCGGCGCGTACATGACCTAGGGTGAGTCATGGGAAGTTATCCACAGGCGCAGAGCGAGTAGTAGTATGTACTACAGTTACATAAGGTGGATTTCTGCACGCCCGGCACAATATATAGTCATAAAGCTTGATTTATGCGGCAAGATGTATCACACTGATACTTGATTAAGGGTTTGTTACCTCTCCCCCTTAACCATCGGAGGCCTTCATTTCTCCCTAATAGTCCCTGTAGTCGCAAGAAGGCCTCCTCTTACAACTCACCGTAAAATGTCAGGCGAAATAGAAATTGCGCGCGCCTCAAGAGTTGCTGAACCCAGCTACTAAATTAGACTGAATTACTGCTGTTTAGTTAAACAGGCTGCCCACGGATCGCACGTCGACCGCCATTCCTGTTAGCACTTCCCCGATGCCATTCATGACGCCCTGGGCCGTCCCACAGGAACTGAGGGTCAGTGTCACGAGCGCAATACCAAGAAGTTTCTTCATTTCTCTGCTCCGTTTTTATTTCTAGATACAACCCCATGGGACTGCAACGCAATCCCTGGGTGCTAATCCAGATAATCAATGCACGGCGTATACATGTCCCCACAATCAAATGTGGGTAGTTTGCGTCTTCGTTAGAGTTGTGACACATGCTGCCCTGATTTGAAATTTAAACAGTGATTTTGTCATGCAGAGCGAAGCACTAACCACAATCACTTCTTGATACAGTCTCCGAGAGGATCGTATCGTCATTGACGGCGCGATCCATGCTAGCGATGAGCTGCAGCTTTCGTCTTGAGCGCTTATCGCTTAGTTTATCAGGCAGGTGACACATGTATATTTTAAGGAGATTGAAGCTGGCCTGAGTGTTAAGTTCACAGAAGATGACACGCGTGCGGTTCACTTAGACTGCGCCGAGGCAGTCCTAAGAAACTTAATCGATATTTTCAAAAGTCACTCGCGGCGGTCGAGTGGAATATAAGTGTATTCCTGGCTTGGGCTGTGGCCAGTCCGGTTAGCCTCCCTAGCTGCAGGTCATTAACTGAAATTCTTACTGCATGAGCTGCATGAACGTTCCGTCCAGCGAAACGCCTGCCAGGTAACCGGACTGATTGAATATGGTCGTGTAAAGAGGTTGCGTAGGAGAGATTTTCCCAAAAGTATTCGTTACGCTCTCACCGCGTCTTGCGTAATTCAGAGTTCCATGAAGTGAGATTTTTCCTCCACGGCGAAATGCTGCGAGTGTTTCTTCATCAAGTATGTAGACGACTTGCGAGTAGGACTGTGCTCCCGCATTTAATCCTGCATTGCCACCAGCAAGACGAACCTGCGAGAGTATAATCCCGTCCCTGACGAGATAGCCTTCGCCGTAGGTGCCTCCCAAGAGCATGCCTGCCTTGAAGATCTTTGGAAATACAACTTGAGCAACCGAAGCGGCAAAGAGCGTCTTGTTTTCTGGACATCGCGGGTTTGCATGATCAAGTGTGGTCTGTGTGAGTTCTGGTCCAGAAACAACGCTCGACGGAAGTTTGTTTTCAAACCTATCGGCAACGTTACATGCGGACAAAAGAGCAGTTAATAAAATAAGTGTTAAAAATCTCACGTGCGTTTCCATTTCAGATTACCTGTTAGCACTTACCATGCGCATATAATTGTTTGCGTGCGCAATGAAATATCATTTAGTCTCGCAGCGCCTTGTCCTTAGTCTTTGCAATTGGTTGCCAGAAGTAGTCAAGAACAGTTCTCTTTCCTGAAAGAACGTCAATAGAAGCAACCATACCCGGCAAAATAGTCACTGAACTTCCGTCGTCTTCATACAATGATCCATCAATCGTGACATCAACCAGATAATATTGTTCTCCTGTTTGTTGATCACTGAGAGCGTCTGCTGAAATACTTGCAACCTTTCCGTCAATCCTTCCATATTTTGATGGATCATATGCGGTCAAAGAAATTTTTACATCTTGCCCAAGGATAATTTCAGCAATGTCTTTAGGATTTATTCTTGTCTCAACAATCAAGTCAGATCCAGTCGGAACGATCTCAAGTAAAACGTCACCAGTGCTCACATATGCATCTGCAGTGACGTAATTTAATCTATTGATAACACCATCAACTGGAGATTTCACAGAGGTTCTTTCCACTCTGCTCTCAAGGGCCGGTATTCTTGCAGCAAGTTCAGACATCTCACCTTCAATAGATGAAAGATCCGTCAATGCGCTTGTTACGTAAGCTTGTTTTTCAGCAATGAGTTGTTGATCAATTTCATCGAGTCCTGCTTCAATTCTTTTTTGTCCTGATTTTGCAGAATTTGCTTGACCGATACTTGCTTCTTCTTCTCTTTGAAGAGCGAGCAATCTTGTTTCAGGAGCAAGTCCACTTCTCACAAGCGGTGCAACTTTCCCAATTTCCTGACGAATAAGTGAAAGTCCGTTCTCCGCAGTTTCAAATTGTATTTTGAGCTCATCGATCTCATTGAGTTTCTGCAGTCTTCTTTGTTCAAGAATAGAAGACTTTGTATTAAGATCATCTAACCTTGCCCTGAAAAGTGCAAGTTCAGTAGTTACTGTATTTGGAGCGCTTTCCATCAATTCATCAGGGAAACTTGGTATCACTCCATCAACCTCAGCCTGAAGTCTAATCGACTTTATCATCAATGTTGCTTCACGTTTTTCTGCCTGATCAAGCTGTGTTTTTGCGTCAACTGGATCGATATCAAAGAGAAGTTGACCTCTTTCTACAAAATCTCCCTCACTCACGTAGCGACTTCTGATCACGCCGGGCTCTGAGGATTGAACAAGTTGATTTTGAGCTTCTGATACAGTTTTTCCAGATCCTCTGACGACATTGTCGAGTTCTGTCACTGCTGCCCACATAATTATAATTGCTATTAATGCAACAACAGTAAGAAGTAGTACTGATGAAGAACTACGCTGCTTACCTGCCATTTCGCGAGCAAGTTTTCTAAATTCAATATCAGACATTAATTTAACCTTTTTTCAAACCAAGCTGTTCAGGAGTTTGGTCCGCAACAATTTGACCGCCTTCTAGAACAAAAACGCGATCAACCATTGTAAGTATGGGGTTTCTGTGAGTGACAATCATCATTGTTTTGTCCTCACTGACTTCTTTGAGAGAAGCGACAACCTTCTTTTCTGTACCTTGGTCCATGGAACTTGTTGGTTCATCAAGCAGAAGAATTTGAGGATCATGTAAGAGACTGCGAGCTAGGTTAATGGTTTGCCTCTGTCCACCTGACAAGCCAATTCCCCTCTCTCGAATTTCGAGGTCATATCCTTTTGGGTGAGATCCGACGAAGTCATCAACGCCTGCAATTTTGCAGATCTTCAGAATATGATCGTCGTCATATTCATTAAATCCCATTTGGATATTCTCTCTAATCGTGCCTGAGAATAGCCAGCTGTCTTGCAGCATTATTCCAATATTTTTTCTCAAGTCCGACGGATCGATTTGTCTGACATCAACTCCATCTATTAATATAGCACCCTCAGTTGGCTCTAATATGCCTGCAATGAGGCGAGAGAGAGTTGACTTGCCTGAACCCATTTTACCAACGAGAGCAACTTTTTGGCCGGCAGGTATTTTAAAAGTCAGGTTTTTGATAACAGGCTGGCTTGTGCCATCAAATTTATATGAGACGTTTTTAAATTCGATTTCACCATCGAGATTTGGTCTACTGATAGGAGATAGTTCTTCTGCAGAATTATGCTTCGCTCCAATGAGCTTGCTGAGATTTCTATATGCAGTAAGAGCCCCATTCGCTCGAGAGAGTGTATTTGCAAGTTGTGACAGAGGACTCATTGTTCTGCCACCCAAAATTACAGCACCGATCAACGCACCTTGTGTAATCGTACCTTCGACAATCAGGTAAACACCAAAGAATATTGCTGCCACTTGAGCGTATTGCTGAACTGAAGCTGCAAAGTTCACGATGAACATGCTCAATGCTCTGATCTTGTTGCCACTATCAGATTGGTCGTTTAGAGCGTCTTCATACCTTTTTCTCATCAAGCGACCAGAGCCAGTCGCGTTGACAGTTTCCAAGCCGTTTAATGTCTCAACAAGCACAGCCTGCTTATTCATGCCACTTTCAACTGAACCTTTTGTAATCCTCGCAAGAAATGGCTGAATTCCAAGCCCGACAATAATCACGAGCGGAACTGCAATAAGAGGTACGTAAGCAAGTGGACCAGCAATAAGGTAAATGACGTAAATGAAGAAGAAAACAAAAGGTAGGTCGATCAAAATCACCAGTGTAGATGAATTGAAAAACTCCCTCAAAGTTTCAAATTCACGAATTGTTCCAGCCATGGCACCAGTTTTTTGCCTCTGTTCCACTGGAGTGAGTGTTAATATTCTGTCAAATAACCTACGCGAAATTTCCAAGTCAGCTCTTTTTGAAGCTGTGTCGATAAATCTTGCTCGTAGACTTTTGATTAAGAAATCAAAACCAAGTGCAATCACGACGCCAATACTCAATGCTATCAGTGACTCAAAAGCTCCGTTTGGAATAATTCTGTCGTAAACAGTCATAGTGAAGAGAGAAGTCGTCAGTGATAAAAAGTTCGACACCATGGCGGCGATCATCACTTGAACGTAAATCCACTTACTTTTTCGAAAAGCACTAAAAAACCAGTGACCGCTTCTTTCCTCTTTTTCTCTTCTATTTAGTTCTTTTGCTATTATAACATATCCAGAGAATTGAGATCCAAATTTGTCTTTTGAAATTAATTCCTTGCGATTTCTGTCATGTGGATAAATGACAATGATTTCTTCTTCTTCATCTGCTTCCTTAATGATGACCGAATTGCCATCTTTTAGAAATGCGATCGCAGGATAAAAATCACTCGTCATACTTGCTAAAGAAAGATTACCAAAACTTGCTTTGAAACCGAGCGATGACATCGCACTCACAGCCTGCCTTGGAGCAAATACATCGTGAGGCATTTCCACTGCATCTCGAATCGCAGCAGCGCTTTTTCGAACGCCGTGTTCCCGAAGTAAAACACGAACAGCTAAAATCAATGATTTTTCTGATGTTTCGGCTTCGATATTTTTGTCTTCTACTTGGACGACTTCATCTTCAACAATGTCTTGATTTACTTCAACTTTCACTGGGTCAATCTTTCCCAGTGTTTGACTGTTTTCAGAAGTGTTCTCTTCAAGATTTTCTTTGGTGGCTTGGTCGTTCATTATCATCGCCTAAGTTTGCAATGACGTCGATATAATGTTGCCAAGTGAAATGAGCAACCATATACGGTGGATTAAGTTGATCGAGAGCATGACATGAAAAAGAGTGACTTTGTTTTTAGAGCTTAAAAAATGATAGAGTTTCCAAATATCAGTCCTGAAATCTTTACCATATCACTGGGAGGTTTTGATTTCTCTCTGCGTTGGTATGCAATCTCATATATTGCTGGATTTATTGTAGCTCTCTACATCATGAAGTTTTTCGTTAGAAGAGACCACTTATGGAAATACAGTAGTCCTCCCATGGAGATCGACCAAACTGATGACATTTTAACTTACCTCATATTTGGAGTTATTCTTGGAGGACGTCTCGGGTACGTCATATTCTACAATTTTGATTACTACCTCTTAAATCCAATCGACATTCTGAGAATTTGGGACGGCGGAATGTCTTTTCACGGCGGGTTCACTGGAGTTGTTTTATCTCTGATTTACTACTGTTCTCGAAATAGCATACAAATTATGCCTGCCGCTGATCTGTTAGCACTTGCTTCACCACCTGGTCTATTATTTGGTCGAGTGGCAAACTTCATCAATGCAGAGCTTTGGGGAAGGCCGACTGATATGCCTTGGGGGGTTGTTTTCCCTGATGAATTTGCACAAAGTTGTCTAGGTATCGTAGGTCCTTGCGCAAGACACCCATCTCAACTTTATGAAGCAGGACTTGAGGGTCTATTGCTCTTCATTGTGTTAGGTTTGCTGGCTTACTTCGGAGGATTAAAAAAGTCTGGTGTGATTGCCGGAACTTTTATCGCAGGATACGGTTTGGCAAGATTTTTTGTCGAGTACTACCGCGTTCCTGACCCACAGTTTTTCTCAGATGTTAATCCATATGGATTTGCTTATAGTTTTGGCCAAGTAGGTGTCACGATGGGTCAAACTCTATCAATACCCATGATTTTAATTGGAGTGGTGTTCATCATGTATGGCTCTGGAAGAAAATCTTATTGAGACAGTTACATGAGATTTTTACAAATTATAATGACAATCGTGATCATGGCTTTTGCTGTGTGGATTTCTGCTATCATGTTTGGACCTTGGGCGATTGTGAAATATGCAGAAAATCAATTTGGAGATCGAATAAGTCTTCACAATGTCGTCGTTACGCCGCAACTTGACGCAAAAATAAATCGTATTGATTTCAAGGATGAGAAGTTAAGATTTTCATCGATCAGAGGTCTTGAAATTCGTTGGTCACTGATGTCAGGCCCGAAATTGATTGTTGAGGCTTCTGGAGTAAACCATGACGATCAATTTTCACTGTCAAACATTAGTGCCGTAGTGACTAAGTCCAATAGTGATACAAATTTTCCTCTTGAAATACATGCCAATGCAGAAAAGTTAATGTTGCTTGGATCGTCAGACATCTCGGAAATTGAGACAAAGTTTCTGAGCGATATAGATTTGTTAGAGTTCAGAAATTTCAAGGCAATGAGTGGCAACATAAACTTACGAACACCATTCGCATTAGTCGCGGAATCTGGAGAGTTAGATGTGGATGAAGTAAGAGTTGTGGCGGGTAATCCTAAAATTGTGGATCAGATCTTCTTTACGCTACATGACGTCGCTTCAAAAAAGATTCCGGGTACTGCAAACAGAATTTTAGGAACCATTACGCTGGACAGTGAAGATATCGGTTTTTCAATAACTGCCCACAAATCACAGACAAATGACGCAGTTTTTTCAGCAGATCAAGCTGCGTTTGTTGGCACTTACGACGTACACGCTCGAAAAATGGGTAGCGAGGCAACGCTTGCGATTGAGAATGGCAAATTCATGAATTTTAAGTTTTTACACTCAAATATAAAAACGAGTCGAAAAGGTGATAATATAGATGTTCTTGCTGAAGGAATAATAGAGCCAAATAGTCTGGAGCTAAAAAAAAGATATATTGGAAATCTTCCTGCAACACGATATCAAATATCATTAAATGCGCATTCATCGTCAGTTCTATCAAAGGCTGAATTCAAGCTGCAATCTAAACCATCTATCGACATCAAAGTGACTGGATTTTCAAAAGTCGGGGTTTCAAACCTGATTGATGGGTGTATTTTTTCAGAGTGTGACCTCGGACGCATAGGATTAGAGTATTCAATTGAGACTGACGGCACGCAGATGTTTGGCGTGAGTGATTGTGCAGACCTATCTTGTCCTGCTGAACTTTCTAATCACAAACTGATCACCAGCGATACAAATAAGTTTTTCGCAAGCATCCAGCGCTCCGGTGTGATCAGTCCACTTATTTTAGGCGCTGCCTACGCTCAAATGCTTGGTGGAGAAGTGAATGGAAACGGGCATAATTTGCGCTTCTGAATAATCGCTTTGGATTCATGTTGAGATTCGATCCAGTAAACAATAACAATTACACGACTCAAAAAGTATCAAGGGGAATACAAATGGCTGCCAACAGGTTTTTTACCGGCATTTTGCCGCTGGCGCTCCTATTGGGCGGATGCAATGTTGCCGATAATAGTGCAGAACCTAACAAGCCATTTGCATTTTTGAAAAAATTAGAGAGTTCAAATTCTGACACCACCGCACAAGTTTCAGAAGAAAATACTAAGTCTCTTGCAGAGATATTGAATAATGGCAATTCATCTTTAGACATGAAGAATGGATTTGCTAAAGCCATTGCTAGTGCAGTTATTGCAGATCCATTGATTATTTCTGCAAAAGAAGACCTTGCAGCGCAAAGATCCCAAGTTGAAGTTGCTCAATCAGCAAAAGATATTCAATTCAACGCAACAGCGCTTGGCGGCGTTGAAGATGTTAGTGACGATATATCGGGAGTTGCACTTGTCTTAAATGCGACCAGAGTGATCTCCGATGGTGGAAAGATCGATTCTAGAGTTGCATCTGAAAAGTTTGCAGCTGAAGGAGCCAAGTACAGACTTCAAGCAACAATGAATGAGAGAGCACTTTCTGCCGTGTATGCCTGGGTGGATTTAGACCGGTACGAAAAGCTGAATGATATGATTGGCTCACGCCTGCTCATATTAAATCCGCTAATCGAGCAACTTGAAACTGTTGCGGCGGCCGGCATGGGCGACGCCTCGCAAGTTGCAGCTGCCCAGAGAACTGTTTCACAAATTCGTGTTACGCAGACGGATATAAAAGAAAGGCTTGAGCAATCGCGGGTGGCGTTTAGAAGTGTTTTTGGAACACTCCCATCAGGCACAAAGTTCGATGGCAGCTTCATTGAGAGCAAATTACCTACAAAAGTTACCAAATCAATAGCTCTATCAGCTCCAGCTCTCCTCGCCGCATATGCATCGTACAATGTTGCCGAAGCAAATCTGAGCGGGGTCCAAGCGAAAAGTAAATTTGATTTAGGTTTTGAAACAAAAGTGACGAAGCCGTTTGGGGGTAGTGATTATAGTTCTGATGAAAGTATTGGATTGGTACTGAGGAAGGCTTTCTTTAACTCAAAGCAGCTAGAGGCTGAGGAAAAGGCGGCTAAATCACGGGTAGATAGTGCGATTGCTCAAATTCAATCCACTTACCGAGAAGGTGAGAAAACTATAAATACCGCCCAGCAGACAGTGAAATCTATGGACGAAGCAATAGCCCTGGCTCGAGAAACGGCAAAAGTTACCCGAGACGAGATTTCGTACCTGCGTAAACAGTTGATTATCGGTGGCTCGACATTGGATAGCGTATTGTCAGCTGAGGCGAGACTTTATGACGCCGAATCGAAAGAGATCCATTTCGAGGCGGATAAAGTCAAAGCGCAGGTTACAGTCTTAAGCGCTTTAGGTCTTCTCTCGCAGTCTTTCGGGCTTTCAGCTGAATGATTTTCTACTTATGTACAAAGTGATTAGCAAATCAACGAGATAGGTAATTGAGGTAATTCGAAAGGCCTTGCTTTTAAGTTTTTGTGAGGATACATGCTATCGTCATATTCGGTTCGGCTAAGAATGTGATGCAACAATGCAACAAAACATATTCATTTATGTTTGACATTATAGCATCAAATTTTTTACCTTGCCTCTACCAACAAAGCCCTTTTTATTAGGGTTGCGAAAATCCGGGCGCGAAATGCGTCCAACTTTGTATGGAGCAAATAAAATGAACATGATTTCGACAGGTGCATTTCTTCCTGAAATGGACGCTTCTAACAAACAAGAGACGACTGCAGAGAAATTCGCTCGTGTTTGGGAAAAGAAAAATGCAAAAGCAGCGAGAGCAGGTGGCGTTTCTTTAATGGCCCTGTCTTTGGCAGCTTGTGGTGGCTCTTCGGAAGAAGCTGCGCCAGTAGTTGAAGCGCCAGCTGAGCCAGAAGCGCCGGCGGTAACAGGTACAACAACCGCCCTAGCTACTACTCGTGATATCCTTTCAGGTGACTCATTTACGACAGCAGCTGACACTATCACAGCGGACGAGACAACATTCACAGCACTTGATGTTATTGCTGAAGGAAATTCTGGAGATGGCGACACGCTAACAATCGCAGTTTCTGACGGTGCAGGCGCTGCGGCTCCAGCATCAGTTACCGGCATCGAGAATGTTGTATACAACGTATCGTCGTTCTCCGTAGACGCCATCGACGTTGACAACATCATTGGCGGCACAATCACGCTGAATAACACGCAACTGGGCGGTACGACCGGTGCGAACATCGACAATGTAGCGGCAACAACTAACGTTACACTCGGTACTGGTGTCACAGGTACGGCAACAGTTGA
>Ga0181567_10004244_pt1 | contig 10513 bp, 8 predicted proteins | sample 101ome_14_FD_133761 | JGI IMG/M metagenome (GOLD analysis project Ga0181567, IMG submission 133761) | Coastal salt marsh microbial communities from the Groves Creek Marsh, Skidaway Island, Georgia - 101403AT metaG (megahit assembly) | ecosystem: Environmental > Aquatic > Marine > Intertidal zone...
GACCGGAGACACGTAGCGGGCGACAACCTCGTACTCGGTGCGTGAATCACGGCCGTCGGCGACGACTGCCATCTTGAGCGGGTCGCGACGAGATCGCCCAATTGGTGCGTCAATCACACCATGCAACGCAGTTGGGTGCCCCCACACGAGTGCTTTATACATACGTGTTGCCGAGTGGTCCGCAAACTGGGGAACAAGTTCGTCATACGCATGTTGGGTTCGTGCAACGACAAGCAAACCGGTGCTGCCGGCGTCAAGACGATGCACGATGCCCGGTCGATGTGGTTCACCAACTTCAGCAATTTCAGGGAACTTCGCGAGCAAGCCGTTAACCAGCGTCTTCGAATCATTTCCTGCACCCGGGTGAACGACCAGCCCTGCATGCTTGTCGACAACGATGACATGCTCATCAACATGGACGACAGACACTTCGACCGTGTGATCTGCTTCTGGCAAGGTTTCACCCGGCACCTGTGAGGGATCTACCGATACTTCTTGACCCTCAACCAAACGGACCTTTCCACTTGTTTCGACGCTTCCATCGACGTGCACGGCACCTCGCTCGACAAGACCAGAGGCGACAGACCTGGAGACGTCAAGAATGAATGCGACGATTCGGTCAACTCGCTCACCATGCAGTGCGCTCGGAACGATTTCAACGATCATTGGTGACACTCTCACCACTCGAGCGACTACGCCGAGAATCGAGGAACACAGTCAAGATCAGCAGGCCGGCGCCAACATTGATCGCGATATCTGCGACGTTGAAGACGGGGAACCACCCAAAATCGATGAAGTCGACTACGGCGCCCCGCAACACGCCTGGTGAACGGAAAATTCGGTCGAGAAGGTTGCCGGTGGCACCTCCGACGAGGGTGCCAATTGCAATTCGATAGACGAGCCGTGGTTGTCGCGAAACCGACCGAGCGAGCACCAGGACAATGAGGAATGCGCCGACCGCAATTACCGGCCCAATCGATGAGCCGGCCCCAAATGCCATACCTGTGTTGTAGGTCAGTCTGAACTTCAATGTCCAGACCACATCGACTGCACCGTCGGACAGGCGGCTTACCGCCAGCGATTTCGTGAGTTGGTCAACTGCGGTAACGGCCGCTGCGACGACCCAAGCAACGAGCAGCTCGGGTCGCCGCACCGAGTTTGTCATCGTCGACCAATCCCTCCGACCTTCTCCTCGACGAGCTCACGAGCCCATGGGATGGCCTCAAGCCGAGGACGAGGAATTGGTTGCATCGAAAGAACTGAGTAGCCGTAGGTGCCGACCTCCATGCGAGCGAGTGCTTCGTCGATCTCGACGACCGATTCGCGTGCCTGTGCGCTCAGCGCAAGATCTCGCTCACGTTCGACGACCATGGTGTCGCCCTCTCCTCCCTCATCATCAAATTGCACATCGCCCATCTCGGCTTCTTCGATGAGGCTTGTCGCCTCAGCATCAAGTTGGTCGGCTTGGCCGATGAGGCGCGCTCGCTCTGCGATGAGGAGCTCTCGCTGGGACTTCAAGAACTTGACATCAAAGTCCTTCGTGTAGGCAATTCCATCTTTTGTCCGACCACGAACTTTCGGTAGCTCAGGGGCTGACGAGACCGCTTTCTTCGCCGGAGCAGCCTTCTTCACCGGCGCCTTCTTCGCCGGCACCTTTTTCGCCGGAGCAGCCTTCTTCACCGGCGCTTTCTTCGCCGGAGCCGCCTTCTTCACCGGCGCTTTCCTCGCCGGAGCAGCCTTCTTCGCAGGAGCAGCCTTCTTCACTGCGGATTTCTTGGCCGGGGCTTTCTTTGCAGCCGTCTTTTTCGCCGGAGCAGCCTTCTTTGCCGTGGCTTTCTTGGCTGAGGCCTTTTTTGCAGGGGCTTTCTTGGCAGCCGCCTTCTTCGCCGGTGCGTTCTTACTTGATGATGAAGCCATAACTCTCTCCCTTACAGCAGCCCCAGAAGTTACCTGTTTCTAGCGGCGTTCGGTTGCAACGACATGAATTACTTCGTCACCACCAGCAATCTTCATCGAGCTTTCGACTGCAAGTGTTTCACTTTCGACCATTGTTTGATGAGCAGTAAACGCATCTGCAACCACTTCGGAAATCTCCAATGAGAGTGAAATACGGTCGCTCACATCAAGTTCCGCCTCTCGGCGAGCCGTCTGGATTCGACGAATGAGATCGCGAGCAACACCCTCACGCTCCAACTCAGAAGTGACCACAGTGTCGAGCACAACGATTCCGCCCTTACCAGGCAACGTTGCCGCAGCACCTTCTGCATCGGACACCAATCGGAACTCAAACTCACCTTCGACGAGGTCAATACCGCCGACGGTGACCACCCCATCGTCAAATGACCAGTCACCGGCTTTATGAGCACCGATGACTTTCTGGGTATCACCGCCCAAACGCGGCCCAAGCGCCTTCGGCAGCAACACCAACTCCTCAGTTCCGTGGTCGGCAACTCGATCGGTGAGGTCAACCGATTTCACATTGACCTCATCACGCAAAATATCGATATGCGGTTGAACGAGAGCAACATCGGGAGTCGCAAGCGTCGCCGAAGCGAGCGGCAAACGCACGCGCAGCCCCTCTGACTTACGAAGCGACAGCAACGTCGAACAAGCATCTCGCACACGACGCATCCCAATGGCTAATTCGGGATCTCGTGGAAGGTCTTCAGATGACGGCCAATCTTGATGATGAACACTTCCTTCACCAGTAAGCCCAGAGTGAACTTGCTCTGCCACCATCGGCAACAACGGCGCAGCAACCCTTGTGAACAGCACAAGAGCGGTATGCAACGTATCGATCGCATCTTGGTCGCCCTCCCAGAACCGGTCTCGGCTGCGGCGAATGAACCAGTTGGTCAATGTGTCGAGAAATCCCTGCACCTGCTCGCACGCCCCATAGAGGTCGTAGGCATCCATCGATTCGGTAACGGCATCGATTAATTCGGCGAGTTCACCAAGCAGGTATCGGTCAAGAACGTCTTCTTGATCGGTTCGGAACGAGCCGGTGGTGCCCGCTGCCCCCGCGTACAGGGTCAAGAAGTAGTACGCGTTCCATAGCGGCAACACCACTTGCCGAACAGTGTCACGCATTCCAGTTTCAGTGACCGAGAAATCTGATCCTCTCAGGATCGGCGATGACAGCAGATACCAGCGCATCGCGTCTGAGCCGTAGACCTCGAACATCTGATTTGGGTCTGGGTAGTTGTTCAGCGACTTCGACATTTTTGCCCCATCGTCGCCGAGGACGATGCCGTGGCTGACACAGTTTGAAAAGGCAGGGCGATCAAAGAGAGCGGTTGCCAGCACGTGCATCGTGTAGAACCAGCCTCTCGTTTGACCTAAGTATTCGACGATGAAGTCACCCGGATAGTGATGCTCAAACCATTCGGCATTCTCAAATGGGTAATGCACTTGGGCGAACGGCATCGACCCTGATTCAAACCAGCAGTCAAGAACCTCTGGGACACGACGCATCATCGATGTCCCAGACGGATCATCAGGGTTGGGTCGAACGAGCTCATCGATGACAGGTCGGTGCAAATCTGCCACTCGGACTCCGAAATCAGCTTCAAGTTCTGCGACCGAGCCATAGACATCGATGCGAGGAAAATCAGGGTTATCGCTCACCCACACCGGGATCGGCGAACCCCAGAAACGGTTTCGACTGATCGACCAATCTCGGGCATTCTCTAGCCATTTTCCAAAACTGCCGTCTTTCACATGCGAGGGAACCCAGTTGATCTGCTGGTTGAGTTCAACCATGCGGTCTTTCACGTCGGTTACCTTCACAAACCACGACGAAATCGCCCGGTACACGAGGGGCTCAGCGCAACGCCAACAGTGCGGGTACGAGTGCATGTATGAGTCGTGGCGAACGAGACGGCCTGAATCTTTGAGTGAACGGATAATGAGCGGGTTCGCGTCGAACACGTGCTGCCCAACCCAGTCTGAGATTTCTGCCGTGTACTGACCGTGTTCGTCCATCGGGCAGACCGTGTCGATACCTGCGGCGTTACAGGCATTTTGGTCTTCTTCACCAAAACCAGGTGCCATGTGCACAATTCCTGTGCCGTCTTCTGTTGAGACAAAATCAGCTGACAACACCTGGAACGCATTCGGCATTTCCGCGAAGTAATCGAATAGAGGCGAGTAACGACGACCGACCAGGTCAGACCCCTTCAATGACCCCACCTGCACTGCCTCGCCTAGTTGCGCTTCGTAGGCACCGAGTCGAGATTCGGCAATGATCCAACGTTCACCATCGGCTTCAAGGACTGCGTAGTCGATATCTGGGCCGACTGCGAGGGCGAGGTTTGATGGAAGTGTCCACGGCGTCGTCGTCCACGCGAGGATGCGCTCCCCTGTTTCCAACTCGAACCAAACGGTCACCGCAGGGTCTTGACGATCTCGGTAAACGTCGTCCATGCGGGTCTCCGTGTTCGACAGCGGAGTCTCGCATCGCCAGCAGTACGCAAGAACACGGAACCCCTCGTAAATCAGGCCCTTGTCCCACAGTGTTTTGAACGCCCACATGACACTTTCCATGTAGTCAAGGTCGAGCGTCTTGTAATCATTGTCGAAATCAACCCAGCGAGCTTGGCGGGTGACGTAATCACGCCACTCTTCGGTGAACTGCAGCACACTTGACCGGCAGGCATCGTTGAATTTGTCGACTCCGAACGCACTGATTTCAGGGTGGCCGGAGATGCCGAGCTCTTTCTCGGCTTGCACCTCGGCCGGCAAACCATGGCAATCCCAACCAAATCGACGCTCAACTCGACGGCCTCGCATCGTCTGGTAGCGCGGAATTGCGTCCTTGACGTATCCGGTGAGCAAATGACCGTAATGCGGCAACCCGTTCGCAAAAGGTGGGCCGTCATAGAAGACAAATTCATTTGACCCGTCGGTACCGGCATCTCGCATGTCGATTGACTGCTGAAATGAGTGTTCACGAGCCCACCGGGCAAGCACCTCATTTTCTAGAGCAGGCAGATTGGGTTGCGAGGAGACAGGGGGGTACATACGACGTCCAGTGAAAGTGAAGTGGCCTAGGTAATGCTACCGAGGGAGCCGGTATGCCGTACGGCCACCAGTTCAGCCGTCTGCGTGAGATCCGCCTGTTGGTCTCAACAGGTAAACGCCATTTGCGACTTTCTCCATCGACCCGTCAAGCGCGTAACACAACCCACTTGCGAAGTCGATCAACCGACGCGCAACATCGCGTTCACATGCATCAAGATTCATGATGACCGGCTGTCCCCGCTTCAGCGTGTCGGCGACCTCTTGTGCCTGATCAAATCGGGCAGGGCGAATCGCTTGAGGTTCGCTGGATCCCGCTCTTGATGCTTTCTGGGAGCGCACCATCACTCCGGAGTCATCGCTTGTTGACTGACGTCGCGAAGGCGAGGCATCAAAGTCACGACTCGGGAACACCGGTCGACCGCTACCGGTGTTGTCGGACTGCTCAATATCGTCATCGGCAGATGGCCCTGGCCGCGAAGCGACATCACCACGACGCTGACGAGGTTCGTACTCTTCGTCGAATTCGTCGTCGTAATAGGCCTCGTCGGGACCAAGACCTAAGTAGTCCATTGTGCGCTTCCACAGAGACATACCGATTTCCTCCTCAATTCGACAGGCTAACTCACCGAAACGTTGCCGTCGCGGAGGGTCCCACTAGTTTCGGTTGCCCAGAATTGCACTTCCAACACGAATCATCGTGGAGCCTTGTTCGATCGCAATGTTGAGGTCACCCGACATTCCGTAGTTTCTGATTGGAAGGTCATGTTCAGATGCGAGCTCGTCGACACACCGGAACGCTGCACGGGTCTCATCTTCTCGGGCTGAGGTGGGCCCGACCGCCATGAGACCCTCGACATAAAGTCCTTGGTCACGCGCACGGGTGATCAGTTCTGGGAGTGCGTCGGGCAGACATCCCCCCTTTGACGTTTCACCGGTGGCATTGACCTGCAGGTGGATTCGCGTCGAAGGCATACGTTTTGCGATTTCATCAACGAGCGACGCTCTGTCAACGCTCGCTACACAGTCGACAAGGCCTGTGATCATCCGAACTTTGTTCGTCTGCAGTTGCCCGATGAACTGAACGCTGACCCCACTGGCTCTCAGGGCCTCAAGTGCTGAAGCTTTGTCACGCACTTCTTGAGCGTAGTTTTCTCCAACGAATCGGGCGCCCGCCTCGGCCACGGCGAGTACCACCTCTTGCGGGTGAGTTTTTGTGACGACGACAAGATCAACCGGACGCGATGTCGCTGATGCGATCTGTTCGGAAACGGCAGCAATCCGCTCCCGAATCGCCGGCGCCGAAAGGTCCATATAGCGGACTGTGAGTCGGTTTACTTCAAGAACGACGGCACATCAAAGCCGTCGTCTTCTTCGTCTTCAGACTCGTCATCGGTAAACAACTCTGAGAGGCGTGATGCGCCAGACGTCGGGGCACTTTCAACTCCAGAAATCGAATCAACACGATCGAAACCGGCAGCAACCACGGTGATCTTCACCTCGTCACCCATTTCATCATCGATGACCGTTCCAAAAATAAGGTTGACGTCGGGGTGCGCAACCGCATGAATGATCTCCGCAGCTGCATTCATTTCAAAGAGACCCATGCTGGACGGCCCGGTGATATTGAGGAGCACACCGCGTGCGCCATCGATCGCCGATTCGAGCAGTGGACTCGAGATCGCCGCTTTCGCTGCGGCTACCGCACGCTCGTCGCCACCTGCCTGCCCAATACCCATAAGGGCAGAGCCGGCCTCTGACAGCACCATGCGAACATCGGCGAAGTCGGTGTTGATCAGGCCAGGAATCGTCAAAAGGTTGGTGATACCCGAGACCCCGTCAAGCAACACGTCATCTGCCATCTTGAACGCACTCAGCACGCTCGTCTTTTCGTTTGCCACCGACAGGAGACGGTCGTTTGGAATGACGATCAACGTGTCAACTTTTTCTTTCAACCGCTGAATGCCTGACTCGGCCTGCACCGCACGGCGGCGTCCTTCGAAGGCAAATGGCCTCGTCACAACGCCGATGGTCAGCGCTCCGACACTTCGAGCAATTTCGGCAATGACAGGTGCTGCTCCTGTGCCGGTGCCGCCCCCTTCACCCGCAGTGATGAACACCATGTCGGCGCCCTTCACGAGTTCGGTAATTTCAGATTCGTGCGCCTCAGCTGCACCGCGACCAACATCTGGATCGCTGCCTGCACCCAATCCTCGGGTGAGTTCGCGTCCGATATCGAGTTTGATATCGGCATCGCTCATCAGCAGCGCCTGAGCATCGGTGTTCACCGCAATAAATTCGACGCCTCGAAGACCGGCGTCGATCATGCGGTTGACCGCATTGACGCCACCGCCGCCAACACCAATCACCTTGATCACTGCGAGATAGTTCTGCGGTGAGCCAGCCATTACACGTTCCTCTCTGAACAACCCCTGCTACTTGCCCTGTGTAGCACAGCCACAGTGAGCGGCGAGCAAGCGAGTCGAGGTTCACGTTTCATCATCAGATTTTCTGCCAGCCTGAGGTCGTACGAGGTTTGTCGTAGGTCTCAGCAACACGCCGATGTTACCGCAGAGGCACCCCTGCATTGACGAATCACTCACCAAGAATGACCTCGTCGGTTGAAACGTCGACCGTTGCTCCTGGAAGCAACTCCCCAGCCGACAAGACCGTCTCAAGGCGAACCAACTTTGGGAAGAGCTCACGCGCCGCTCCAAATTTGATGACCGTGCCGTCATCAAGAGTGACACGAAGGTCGGTGCCGGCCGCGTCAACCTCGATAAGACTCACACGATCGCGAATACCTGCGGTGAGAACCGCACCGAGCGCTGCTGCTCCCGTCGGGCCGGGTGGAGCGAATTCAGCGACTCCGAGGTTTGGGGTGTCATCTGAGGTGAGGAGCAAATATTCAAATGGCCACCCATCGATGACATCGAGCACACGACCATCTGCATCGAGCACGCGGAAGAGGCCATCGGGTCCTGGGATAGACAACACTGGCTCACGCTCGCGGATGTCGATGACCAGCCCGAATGGCCAATCGGTGCGAACCGATGACTCGGCAACCCAGGCAATGGCGTCGATTTGCTCCTCAATCGCATCGGTGTCCACCAGAATGACCGGCGTACCCAACACGTCGTCAATGATGACATTGAGTTGCACCGGGTTTGTGTAGACGTTTCCCGTAACCCGAACATCCGCTGAACGCACCCCAAACCATGACGACCCCAGCACGGCAAGAACTGCAATTCCGACGACGAGCACGACAAGCATCCCAATGGCACGAACGAGCCGTCGCCGGCCAAGCGCTCGGCGCACTGCCGCTCGACGAGCCCGAACCCGACCGTCCATAGTCCGACGAGGAGCGGGTTTTGCTGCCGGTCCGTTGCGTTCATCTTCGTCAATGATGAGCACTTTGCGGCGCGAGCCGCCCTTTCCGCTGAGGTCGCCATCGACGTACACCGAGTCTGGTGCCCCGTCATCAGAGATGGAGATCTTGCGCCGAAGACCTGGGTCTATCGAACGACCCGAACGCTCATCTTTGGAGTCCATCGTCGTTGACGCTAGCGATCACATACCGTCAGACCGTGTCACCGGCATGACCGCCGGCTACAACATCATCAAAACCAAAGAGTCGAACTTCGGACCTCAGGTCATACCCGGTGGCGTCGAACACTCGACGGCGAATACTCTTCATCACCGCGTACACGTCATCGGCGTGACCGTTGCTATCAGCTTGGATGAAATTCGCGTGCTTCGTCGACACCTCTGCAGACCCGATTCGAAAACCTCGAAGCCCGAGTTCATCGATGAGCGCGCCTGCACTCACCTCTTGTGGCACCGGGTTCACGAAGACTGATCCACAGTTTTGTCCACCAGGTTGATGCTCCCTCCGCCATCGCACGATGTCGTCAACCCGCGTTGAGACGAGATCGGGATCACTCATCGCACCTTTGACTCGCGCTGAGAGCACCACATGGTGGTTGTCGAGTGCCGACGATCGAAAGCCAAGTTCTAATCGGTCGACGTGCCAACGTTCTTGCTGGCCTTGGTGGAGATCAACGATGTCAGCGTCAACGATGGCATCTGAAAGCTCAGCACCATGTCCCCCAGCATTCATTCGTACGGCTCCACCAATAGACCCCGGCACACCGACCATCCACTCGAGCCCCGTCACTCCTATTGAGGCCATCCTCCTTGAGAGCACGGGCATGGCAACTGCCCCACCAACCTCGATGGTCAGATCCGCTCCGGTTTCGAGGCCAGCGGTATCGGCTTTGATCCAATCTGAAAATGGTCCGAGGGTGACCACAACACCATGCCAACCCGAATCGGACACCAACGTGTTCGACCCTCTACCGAGCACAGCGAGGGGTGCGCCACATGACGTTGCAGCGTTCCCAATCATGAGTAGCTCAGCAACAGAACTCACCTCAACTGCGCAGGTTGCGTGGCCCCCCACCCGGTAGGTCGTGTGACGCCCGAAAGGTGCATCACCTTCGATCTTTACTGCAAGGTCTGAAGATTCTGCGCTGACAATCTTGACGATGTCGTCAGCATGCCACTCGGTCGTGCTCACTGAGCAGTGCCTTGTTCTCGGCTACCTCGTGCCATCAGAAGTTCATCCGGAAGTGTTGCGATATCGCCACACCCCATCGACAGGCAGAGATCGCCAGGTCGCAATTCGCTCGCAAGAAACTTGACGAGTGACTCTCTCTTCGGCATCCACACCACTCGCGATGCAGGCTGCGCCTCCAAGATGGCATTCACCACAAGTTTCCCGGTGACACCCGGTATCGGTTGCGTTCCCGAGGAGTAAATGTCGGTGATCACGATGAGATCCGCGTCGCGAAAACTCGAGGCGTACTGATCTGAAATCTCCGACATTCGGTTGAAACGATTCGGTTGAAATACCGCAACAACCCTCGACCAGTCAGATGTTGATTCTCGAGTCGACGCAAGCGCTGCCTCAATCTCGGCTGGAAGGTGGGCGTAATCATCGACGAGCGTGGCCCCCTCGGTGACGCCACGAACATCAAATCGCCGGGCAACTCCGCCGAATGTTCCCAGCGCTTCAGCCGCTACCGAAGGCTCAACACCGAGTTCAACTGCAAGAGCAAGGGCACCCAACGCGTTGAGCACGTTGTGACGGCCCCGCATGGGAAGGTCGACATCGGCGATGGTCTTGCCATCATGCACCACAGAGAACCGATTGCCGTTTCGCTGAGGTTCAATGTGTGCTGCCCGGTAGGTGGCGTCTTCGGCCGTCCCAAAGGTCACGACATTTCGGCCGCCAATCATTCGTCGAGCAACATCACAGTCCACCCCAACGACGACAGGGCCCTCAACCGCATCGACATAACGCTCAAAACCTTCGATAACAGCGTCAAAGGTGCCGTAATTGTCGAGATGATCGACATCCACATTCGTGAGCACAGTGCCTGCGAGTGGAAGCCGCAGGTGGGTTCCATCGCTCTCATCTGCCTCAACCACA
>Ga0181567_10004246_pt1 | contig 10512 bp, 9 predicted proteins | sample 101ome_14_FD_133761 | JGI IMG/M metagenome (GOLD analysis project Ga0181567, IMG submission 133761) | Coastal salt marsh microbial communities from the Groves Creek Marsh, Skidaway Island, Georgia - 101403AT metaG (megahit assembly) | ecosystem: Environmental > Aquatic > Marine > Intertidal zone...
CGACAACTGCTCTATATCCAGCCAAATTAGATTGGGAAGATAAAACATCCATTGATTGAGCTCTTGTAATTCTAGGTAATAATTCTAAAGAAAAAGGCTTTATCTTTTTATTAATAATTTTATCAATTTGGTTTTTATTTTTTGATGGATTAAGCATTCCAATTAAAATTGTATTATCTTTTAAAATTCCAATTTCATCTTCCGAGGGACAATTTACTTTCGTAATTAAGTTACATGAATTTAATACTTCTTTCGATGACGCTTTTATCTCAACTCCTATATCGATATATTCTTTGTCCTCAATTCCGAGATGAAGTGCATAACCTTTTTCAATATATACTTTTAACCCAAGCCCAATAATATTTTTTGCAGACTCTGGGGTTATTGAAACTCTTTTTTCTATTGTTATATTTTCTTTAATTGAACCAACTATCATATAATTAATTTTTAGATTTTAGAGTAAAGTAATTGCTAATATTACTAATATCGCAATAACTGCGATTGTTCCCCACAATACAAATTTTGTAAAACCGTTGTAAGTTTTTTTAAAATTGTTTTCACTCATCTTTAACCTTGACGAGCTTTAAACTTTGGATTTTTTTTATTTATCACGTAAAGTTTTCCTCTACGCTTCACTAGTTTAGAGTTGAGGTCTCTTTTTTTTAAGGATTTAAGTGAGCTAGCTATTTTCATAATTTTAAAGCCTGGCAACGTCCTACTCTCCCATATCTTAAGACAAAGTACCATCGGCGCTGAAGGACTTAACTTCCGAGTTCGGAATGGGATCGGGTGTGGCCCCTTCGCAATAATTACCAGGCAGGGCTTTATATTATTTTTAAAAAGATATGTAAATAGACGAAATTAAGCTTTTTTGAGGAAAAAAATGGTGGGCATGATAAGAATTGAACTTATGACCTCTACGATGTCAACGTAGCGTTCTACCACTGAACTACATGCCCTAAAATTATCTGTCTCTAATTTTTCTTAATATTCTTAATTTAAAAAACAAGCTAGGATTTTTTAGGAAAATTAAAATTAAATTTTTTAAACTATTGTAAGTGTTATCTTTTAGAGTTTTAAAATAAAGCCTTACAAGATTAACATTAATAATTGTTTTAATTAAAGTTCTTTCCTCATTAGAGAACTGTTTCTTTTTTAAATTATCTCTAAGAATAACTATCTGTTCTTTCACTGAAAGAATGTTTAAATGTTTTGTATTTGTCATACTTTGTGAATGAAGCATAATAAAAGTAAGATATTCTCTAATTAAAAATAAATCATTTTTTTCTAATAATTTTAATGTTAAGTCATAATCTTGAGAATATTCAAATTTTTTTGAGTACCAACCAAATTGCTCTGCGATATTTCTTCTGTACATTAAGGATGAATTAGGTAATACGTTTAAAAAATTAATTTTATTTTTAATTTCAGTATTACTTAGATTATAATTAATGTTTTTCAACAAGTTATTTTTTTCATCAAGTATTCTACACCAAGAACTGCATAAAGAAACATTAGGATGCTTTTCAAAAATTTCTACTTGCTTAGATAATTTTTCTTTATGAAAATAATCATCAGAATCTAAGATTGCTACCAAATCCCCATTTAATTTTTTTATCGCATTTATTCTGCTCTTTCCTAATCCAACATTATATTTATTTGAAAATATTTTTATTTTTTCACTATCAAATTTTTTTATCTTTTTTAATGTATCGTCAGTTGAACCATCATCCCAAACTATTAATTCCCAATTTAAATATGTTTGATCTAAAACACTTTGAATAGCTTTTGAAATATAGTTTGATGCGTTATAGCAATTTAATAATATTGAGACTAATGGTTTGCTCATTTAGAAAAATTCATATTTTAAATGTTATATCTTATAAGAAAATTAAGATTATTATTTATAAATCGTCTTTATGTATTTCTGACTTTAACTTATCTCCAGGTATATCGATACAGTAAGGATTTTCAACTGCCTCAAAGTTAGTGGTGCCGTGTGGATCCGCATCTGGTTTAGGCATGTATTTTTCTAAATACTCTGATTTTAATTCATTAAAAATTTTATTTCCCTCATTATCATTTTTTTCAGCTCTTTCTATGTCTTTCCAACGATTTTTTGGAAACTTTACATATAAAGAAAAACATTTTTTTATTTCTTCAATTTCATGAGGTGGGTATTGTGGTTGATTAAGCTGACTTTCTGCTGTTAAACATTTAGTAATTGTTTCTGGTTTAATTAGACCCATTTCTTCACACATTTTTCTTAAGGGAGTTCCGTGAAAAGGTACAAAGGCATAAATATTGGCATTGTCTGCATCGATGTGTCTGTTTAATTCAATTGTGTCGAATGCTAATTTTTTTGTCTCAGTGGGAAATCCAGTAATATTATTTACGCTAAATGATATGCCATATTTTTTTGGGATCTTTAGTTTTTCTATAATATCTTTATTTTTCCATCTTCTATCTAAAATTCTTTTTCTAAATTCTTCATTGCCATGCTCAACGCCGAAAGATACTCTATGTAATCCAACCTTTTTTAATTTACTCATATTGTCATCATTAATAGTTTCAGGTCTTGTTTGCATCCAAAAAGGTAAATTTATTTCTGAATACATTTCACAAAATTCATCCATTTCATTATTGCTCATACCTAAAAAAGTATCTGCCCAGAAATAGTTATATTCTACTTTGTGAACATCTTTAAAATATTTCAATTCTTTATAGACAAGTTCCATTTTTTTCTTTCTGTAAAAATTTGAACCTAAACCTTTGTATAGCTTCATTTGATCTGGAGAATTGCAAAATCGACATGTGAAAGGACAACCTCTTATAGTTTCTACTGGCAACATTTTATAAACTTTACCAGTCATGGGCCTGTAAAGCCTTGCTTCTTCAAATAGAGAAATATCAATTAAAGGGTTCTGGTTTATATCTACAGGTTTTGAAATAGAATTTTTTTTAATTTTACCGTCTTGAAGTTTAACCCATAAATTAGTCACATCGCAGTAATCAATTTTTTTTTCAATTCTATCACATAAGTCGATTAAAGCATTTTCCCCCTCACCCACACAAACCATATCAACCAAATCTTCTTTAATACAAATTTCAGGTGCAAATGTTGCAAAAACACCTCCTACTATAACTGGAACTTTGTTTTTCTCTTTATAAGTTTTCAGCTCATTTAAAGCCTTCATCCCGAGTTCCCACATATCCTCTGTAGAAGAAATGGCTATTAAGTTTGGCTTAAATTTTTTTACTTGATCATTTAAATCTTTTTTCCAATCAGATGTTTTAAGTTTAATGCCTTTTTCTTCCATTTTAAAAGGAACAACATTAAGTCTTTCCATTTTGCTGCCATCAGAGTCGATTCCATGGTCTAAATTATAATAAGTAGTATCAAAGATTTCGCTTTTGTGGCCATTTTTTTTTAAAAGTGCAGCAAATAAAGCTATAGCCGGCGGCAACATATTCATACCATATGTGTTAGGATATAAAAATAATACTCTAATGCCCATTTTTATTTAGACTAAAAATTTTTAGCTTCTCCTCATCTATTTTGTTAAATCCATTCATAATTATTTGTTTTAATTTTAAATATTTTGTTTTAAAATTTTCAAGTTCATCACTCTCACAGTTTAATTTAATTAATAATCTTTTTAAAGATAATAAATCATAAGACTCAATAAAATTACAATCTTTTTTAAAAATATCTAAATAATTATCTGATAAATTTAACTCACTTTTTAATGTTAAAGTGATACTTCCTTTCAATATAGCATCGTAAGCTGCGCCGGTTGCCATGAATATTGAAAATCCACATTCGTTTAATAAATCATTAATATTTTTTTCAGAAATAAGAACATTCGTATGTTTTATAAGCTTTTTTTTTATATAATTTTTATCTAATAAAATATCAGGATGTGGTTTAATTATTAGCTGATAATCGGTCTCTGAAAGCATTTTTCCTAGTATTAAAGCTTTGTCGATTAGTTCAATTGATGAGTCTTTTATCTTAGATAATGGAATTAGGATTTTATTATAATCTTTATTAACCTCTTTTTTATTTTCAATTTCAGAAATAATATTATTGTACCTCAAAGCTGGTCCCTCTATAATCTTGTTTGGTGGAACACCTTGTGATTTTAAAATATCATTTGAGAGTTTTCCGCAAGATATTACATAATCGGGTTTGAATTTACTTTCCCATTCACTCAGTAAACTATGCCAACAAGTGAACTCTTTACTGGCTAGAGTATGATGGTAACCATAAATTACTTTTTTTTTGATTTGAAGATTTCTTATAGAGCCAATTAAAGCATGTTCAAAAACCATATTTTCATAATGATCAATGCAAATTAAAGAGCTGATACCTTTTGACCATTTTTTAAGAGCAGGTTTGTAGAGCCAGAATCTTAAATTTGAAAAACTATCATTTAAATAATCATTGCTCTCTTTAATTAATAAATATTTTGTTTTAATGTCATAATAATTTTCACAATCAAGAATTGTTTTTTTTGTTTTTAAAAAATTTGTTATTCCTGCAATTAAGTCTTTAAAATTGATATAATTTTCAACAATGAAGCCAGATTGCTCTTTTATTTTTTTCAAAACTTCCAATCTATTTGTCCAGAAATTATAAAACCAAACTAGACGATAAATATTTTTCTTTTTATTTTTTAGATAATTATTGAGGTGAGGAAAATATCTGTTTTCAAGTTTAAAATCTTTCTTAAATTTGTTTACATCCATTGAGTGATGTATCAATATAACTTCATCTTCGTTTACTTTTACTTTATGCTTTTCAACAATTTTTGAGATTATTATCCAATAAAAACTATTTAATGTTGATATACAAATTTTAAAAAAAGTCTTAAATTTTTTGAAAATATTTCTTAAAACAAAAAAATTTGATCCAACTCTTACATCATATTTCTTTTCCCGCAAAAAAATACAAATTGTGTTTATTAAAAATATATCATCACAAATTATGAGTATCTCTTTTTCTCCTTTTTTTTTTAAATGAATTATTAGTTCCAAGGCTGAGTAAATTTGACAAATAAATAAATAAAAATCTGAATTAAGATTATTTTTACCAGCAAGGTCTGTCATCCACCAATGCTGGGAGTCTTTATGAATATTTCTTTGTCTTTCAGTCCATGCTAAATACTTTTGGATTTGTGAGTCAAAAACTTTATGAATAAATTCATTAATACTTAATCTTTTTCCTTCTATTTTATTTTCAATCTTTTTTAAATTTAAATAATTTTTTCCAATAAAAATCCAATTAGACTTCCATTTTATATCATCTTTATGATAATTAATTTTTATTTTCATTCAGATTTTTTTTAAAAGATTAAAAATTACTCACCACCAGCTATTGTCAGTGTTTCTCCGGTTATATAAGTATTTTTTTCAGATGAGAGATTGTAAATAAAATCTACTATTTCTTGAATTTTAGCCATTCGACCAATTGGTATAACTTTAGTTCTAGATTTAAGTTTTTTACCTTTAATTCTTTTATGGATTTTTGTATCAGTTACTCCAATTCTTAAATTATTTACCAAAATGTTTTTTTTACTTAAGTTTTTAAGAATTGCTGGAATGAATTCTAATGCATGCTTTGAAAAAGAGTAGCAATATGTATATTCTCCTCCTCCAAATTTAACGCCTATGCTACTACAATTTAATATCCTGCCCCATTTATTTTTAATCATTTTAGATAATAAATCTCTTTGAATTAAAATTGGTAAAAATGTGTTTACTTTGAATGTATTGACTAGATCGTTAATATTCATTTTTAAAAATGTCCTATTATTTATATAACCAACTAGGTTGATAACAGTATCAAATCTATTTTTTGAGAAAAGGCTTAGGTTTTTTGTTTTTGTAAAATCACTTTTAATAAATTTTATTTTTATATTTTTAAATTTTTTTAAAAATTTTTTATTTTTTCCGGAATAATGAACTGTAACTGACCAATTATTTTTAAAAAAACATTTAGCAACTTGTTGGCCAATATCAGAGCTTCCACCTAAAATAAGTACTCTTTTTTTTTCATTCTTTTTCATTTATCTAAAAATAACCAGAATTTTTTTTTCCCATCATGGTCCCATCAACATCACAAACATTACACGGAGAAAAGTTTCTATTAGATTGATTTAACATCTTTCTAATCCTCATAGATTTCTTACTGAACCAAATATCAATTAATTTTTCATTATTAAGATTTCCTAATATCAATTTTTTTCCCCAATCATGAGGGCACATCAACACATCTCCTTGGTAATCTAGAAAAAATGTATACGAAGGAATAAAACATGGGTTTTGTAAAGGAGAACTTAAAGTTTTGATTTGATATTCGGCATTTTCCATCAATCCAGATCTATTACTTAAAGTAATACCAAAATCTTCTTTCTCGGTTAAATATCTATGACGAACTATAAATTGATCATTACTTAAATTGGACTCAATACATAAATTTTCTAACTCGATTGCTTCTTTTTTGCCATCGTACGCGCTTATCAAAATCTTATTCAATCCGTGAGAAAATAATTTTTTTAATCTAGTTACATTAAGTGGATCACCATTAGTTACAAGTTCAATATTACAATTTGGAAGATTGCTTTTTGCCATTTCAATTAAATTGTAAATATTTTTATCAAGCAAAGGCTCAACGAAGCCGCTGTATCTTATGGTCCCTTTATAATCATAAGTTTTTAATTCTGTGCATAATTTTTGATGAAGTTTATTTGAAATAAACTCTTTTTTGTCAACGAAATCTTTTGCACTTCTTGGGCAAAATGAACACTTTCTGTTACATGTCCCTGACTCGCTAATTTCAATTTCAGTTGGTAAAGGTAATTTTAATCCTTCAAAATTTACGAGTTGTAATTTGTCCTCAACAGTCTTCGATTTATTTTTAATATTTGTATCTAAAAATTTTTTCTTTATTCCCATAAGAAATTTATTTTAATCTTTTTTTTACTAATTTCACATCATGAATTGTGTCAACTGCAATAGAATTTTTACTCATTTTTAAAGCTCTTAATCTTACTCCTATCTCTATAAATCTTAAATATTCTAAATCCTCTATTTTTTCTATTGGGGTTTTTTTCTTTAAATTGTAAAAAAGTTCTAATTTTTTTTTTGGAAAAGCGTAAGCACAAACTTGTCTCCACGCTTTTATGAATTTTTTTTTCTTGTTATAAGGTATTGGTGCTCTTGATGCGTATATTATATAATTATCTTTTGAGACTATAACTTTAGGAACATTTACATCAAAAAATTGTTTTTTTTCTGTTATTTCACAATATCCAGTTATTACATCATTTGGAAATTTTCTGGACTCTTTAATTATTTTTAACAAATCTTTAGGATTAAAAAGGGGCTCATCGCCCTGCACATTAATAAAGGTTTTCGCTTTTATGTATTTCGTTGTTTCAAAAACTCTATCAGTGCCTGTAAGACAATTTTTTGATGTCATAATTACTTTTATATTATTTTTTTCGCATATATTTTTAACTCTATTATCGTCTGTTGATACATATACGAATTTTTTATCGACAGCCTTGATGCATTGTCTATAAGTTCTAATGATCATAGGCACACCTTTTAACTTAATCAATGGTTTGCCCATCAATCTAGTAGAGTGATATCTAGCTGGAATTACTACTGCAAAATCCATTTTTATAACGCGTAAATCGATGTTGAGTTAATACTGTAAGTTGTTGGTGTTACTGCTAATAAAGGTTTAGAACCTTTAGATGATGAATATAAATGCAACAGTTCATCGATTGTCTTTGTTCTAACATCATCATTTCCGTATCCATCAAATCCAGCTAAGAGAACTCTTTTAGCTTGACCGCTAGTTGCTACTGAAAGTGCATATACAAGAGTAAAAAGTCTCGGCATGATCGCACCCTTCTGATTAAATTTAAATGTGTTATGTTCAAGGCCAACTCCAAAATCAAGAGTCTTAATATTCTTAAGTTTTTTTTTCAAATTTTTATTTAACAATGTTGAAGGTACTGCAAGTGGAGCAGTAAGATTTTTATAGCTTTGAGCGTTGGCTATAAGTTTTAATGGATTGCAAGCAGCATAAATATTTATAAATTTTTTTTCAATTTTTACATCTGTATTTACTGCAATCACGTAGGGTTTTTTTATTTTAATGTATCTCTCTATTTCTTTTTTGTAGTCTTTTGAATTTGGGCCTGAAGCAATTAATAATACCTCTTTACTTTTAATTTGTTTCAACGGTGACCAAGATCCTTGATTTAGTTTTAAATTATTTTGAAATTCTGATCTTACTAAATCTACGTTATATCTGCTTCCACCACTTAATCTTAATTGATTTATAGCAGCTAATATTTCAGCGCTAGCAAATTTTGTTGAAATCATCTCTTGTATATAAGTCGGATGTATTCCGTACAAACCTGCTAAATAATAATAAGTATTTGTTCCCCAGCTATATTTTTCTTTTAATGTCTTAAAATGATCATTTATTATTTCCAATATTGGAAGTACATTAAATTTTTTTTGGAATAAATTTTGTATCTCAACAAGAAAATTTTCTGTTTGAGTATTTCCAGGCCCTCTTCCCATGCCTGTTACAGTACAATCTGTCCATTTTACTCCTAAATTAATTGCTTCTAAAGTGTTCTGTATTGCTTTTCCCAAATTATCATGCGCATGAATACCTATATCTTTTTTCCAATTTTTTTTAATAATTGAAATAATTTTTCTGACACTGGTTGAATTTAAACTTCCAAGACTATCTGCAAAATAAAAAATGTCAGCTTTTGATTTATTAATTTTCTTTGAAGCTATATCTAAATTCTCCTCGGAAATTTCTGAAATTTGCATTAAATTTAATGCAACTTTATATCCTAATTTTTTTAGAATATGAGCGATTTGAATGGTCTTATCTAGTTCATCAAAATGAAAAGCAATTCTAACTAAAATTATTTTACTCATATTTTTTTTTATAAAAAGTTTCTTAACATTTTTTTCTAAGCTATTATTGTTAATAACCTCACCAGCGTTTAACATAACAGCAATTTTTATATTTTTAGGAATAGATAAACTATTTATATAATTTTCGGTTGTATACCAATTTGAACCTCTAAAACTTTTTGAAGGAAAAGATCTAAACCCTAGTTCAATATATTTTATACCCGATGATGAAATAGATTTAAGATAATCTCCTACAAGATCCAATGAAAAATCCCAATTATTATAATATCCGCCATCTCTTAATGTGCAATCCAATACTTCAAAGTTTTTTTTCATTATTATTTTTTTATAATTGGTAAAATTTTTTGATCAAAGTTATTGTTAAATGTTCCATCATAAATATAGTTATCAAATTTATGTGTTTTAAAACTCTTAATTTGCTCTAAAAGGATTTTCAATTCATTTTTACTGTTAATGTAATAAACCGACTCTTCTTTACTATACTTTAAAGAGCACTCTATCTGTTTATATCGTTTTTTATTATCATACAATATTACAGGAACTTTAGAATTTAGTGCGTCCTCAATCGTTCCAGATGATAAAGTAACCAATGAAAAAGCGCCTTCTAATAGCTTATCGATTCGGCTATTTGTAAATTTCAATGATTTAAAGTGTTTTGCTAAATCATCTTTACACATGCTAAATTGTGGGTGTATTTTTACTACTATTTCAAATTTAACCTCTTTTGATAAATCATTGAGATCATTTAAAATTTCCCAAAACTCATAAAACATATCGACCCCTAGATACTGCATATTAGTAAAACCCTTAAGGGTTGTTGCATATAAAAGATATTTATTTTTATAATTATCTTTATTTTTATTATTAGAAAAAATTAAATTACCTGTAATGACAGCTTTGCCTCCAATTTTATGTGTCTCTAGAGATTGATGCATAATTTTAGATTGAATTGCAAAATAATCACTCTCTCCATTGAATACTGCTTCTGCGATATTTTTTTTGTAAATCATGTCGTATTTATTTAATGATTTTGAGATCACCCCATGCGGGATACAAAGACTAGGTTGCTTTAAATCACCATCCAAAATTGCTCCGTCTAAGCCTCTTGTAACATTAGAAATTAATAAAGAAAAATTATTTTGATTCACAAATTTTTTTAAAGCTATTATTTTTTGCTCTAAATCGTTAAAATGGAAATTTAGTTTATTGTAAAAACTATTTAGAAGACCTGAAAGATCATACTTATTCTTATAATGAAAATTAATTTTTTCAATAAAAATCTCCTCATTAAGTGAAGTGCTTTTATCAGCACTAAAATCAATTATGTTATATCCATTTGCATAATATAGAAATCTTTCATAAAAACGTAAATTTTTGAAAGAAGGAAGCCATATTTCAAAACCTATTTTTTTAAATTTATTTTTTTTTCTTTAAAAGTTATACCCGCCGTTACTCAGAATAATTTTTTTTGTTTTATTCAGTAATTTTTTCTCTGAAGTATATTTAAATATTTTTTTTTTTTTTTTCCTTATA
>Ga0181567_10004252_pt1 | contig 10505 bp, 7 predicted proteins | sample 101ome_14_FD_133761 | JGI IMG/M metagenome (GOLD analysis project Ga0181567, IMG submission 133761) | Coastal salt marsh microbial communities from the Groves Creek Marsh, Skidaway Island, Georgia - 101403AT metaG (megahit assembly) | ecosystem: Environmental > Aquatic > Marine > Intertidal zone...
AAAAGTCCACCCACTTCAATAAGGAGTTTTACCTGGACGCCGGGGTCCATGATTTGGAAATTCTCCACGAAGAAAAAACCGCCCATGCCATGAAGTTCAGGGCAAGGTTGCAAAATGTAAAAGGTGGACATTGGATGCTCACAGGTCGGAGCCTGGAAGGAAATGCCCCTAAGATTATCCGCCCGGGCCCTCAGGCAAAAGTGGTGCGCAAGTGGATCGATGGGCTCCCGCCCAGAACCCTGCTACTGCTGCTGCCCAATGAGCTCATGCTTGCATACGACGCAGAAAGCGGAAAAATACTAAAGGGCTGGGAGTCATCCTTAGTCGACCAAACCCCCTCCCTGGATAGCCGGAGTCAGATACAGTCTGAAATCAAGGGGAAGGAATTGCCGGGCATGCAAAAAACTATTCTCGAAGGAAAAAATTTCAGTCTCCTTCATTATGAAACCCCGGGTAATTCCATAAAAATTGCCACTTTGGTCGATGGAAGTCCTCAAAGCTTCACCGTGAGCCCAGCAGGCGCAAATTCTTATAAAATATCCTTTTAATCCAGCTATCCCCTAAGATAATGATTAAACACTTCCTTCTTTTACTCTGTTGCCTCCCTCACCTTTCACTGGAGGCCAAAATCCCCGATGGATACAAAATTGAAACCGTCCCTCTTCCCCGTGGATCGGTTTCTGTCCTGGGACTCTGCCACAAACCTGACGGCACCCTTGCAGTATGTACATGGGAAGGAGAAGTGTGGGAAAGAAAAGGAACCACCTGGAGTAAATTTGCGGAGAACCTCATGGAGCCCAACGGGATTTATTACGATGCCCAAGAAGATGCCTACTATGTGGCACAAAAGCCGGAACTCACTCGATTGCTTGATTTCAACAAAGATGGAGTATGTGACCGATATGAGTGCGTAACCGATGCCTTTGGGATCTCCGGAGAATACCATGAATACCATTTTGGTCCCGTAGTTGACTCTCTTGGCCGCAAGTATGCCTCCTTAAACCTGGGAGCCCGGGGAGAATTCATTGTTCCTGACAATAAACCTCAGGGAGTGGGCGGGGGAAACATGTCTTACAATGCACCCTGGCGTGGATGGGTCTACCGTTCCGACCGCAGAGGTCACTTCCAACCCCTTGCCAGTGGGTTTCGCTCTCCTTGTGGTATTGGAATGAGCCCCGAGGATGAACTTTTTATCACTGATAACCAAGGCGACTGGGTGGCGGATTGTGCTCTTTATCATGTACGCGAAGGAAATTTCTATGGTCACCCGGCTTCCCTGCCGGCAAGGCCTGATTTCAGCAAAGAAAAAGTCCAGTCTATGACCGCCAAGGATTTTGAAAAAATGCGTACTCCTCCCGCAATCTGGTTAGTAAGGGAAGCGATTGCCAATTCTCCAGGAAGCCCGATATGGGACACAACTGATGGCAAATTTGGCCCATTTGAAAACCAGATCTTTGTGGGAGACCAAAGGCAGTCCAATTACTTCCGGTGCGGAGTGGAAAAAGTCGATGGAGAATACCAGGGCTGGTGTGTGGATTTCCTTCGGGGGTTGGAAAGTGGTCCTGTTAAAATGTCTTTCGACCCCCAGGGCCGCCTCTGGTCTGCCCAAGTCGGTAGAGGTTGGTTTAGCAAGGGTGGTAAGAGGACTTCGATTCAATATGTTGAGTGGGACGGAAAAACCATTCCCTTTGCCATCCATTCCGCAAGCCTTAATAAGACTGGATTCTCGGTAAAATTTACGGAGAAAATAGGTAAAAAAATAACACCCGTTGTAAGCTCATGGGAATACCACTACTACAGTACTTATGGATCTCCCCGTGTGGATGAGCGTAATGTGGAGGTAGATAACTACCAGCTATCCAATGACCGCATGACCGTCACCTTTGATGTCCCTCTTGAAACCAATCGTATTTATGCCATTCATTTTCCCGCACAACTAAATACAAGAGCCGAGCCCTTGGATTTTGATACGATTTATTACACCCTCAATAACATACAGCCTGCCCGTATACCACGAGCAGGGCGTAATGTGGGTTGGAGGTTGGCTGGATCGAGCTGGAACCGTAATGATAAAAACCGTCCCCTCCCCCCTGTAGTCCCACCTCTCCCCATTGAAAAATGCACACTCCCGCCTCCGCCAAGGGCCACTGTATTAAATGCCTCTCAGTGGACCAACCCCAACTGGAAATTTAACGGGGAAGGAGTCATGCCCCGGGGAAAAGGTAATAATGCAACGGTCAAGGCTTACGGGGATGGCCGCATCCACCTTGAGTTTCGCTTCGACCCCTCCAATAAGCCCGAGTGGAAAGGCCAGTTGTATGGGAATTCAGGAATTTTACTTATGTCAGCTTATGAAATGCAGGTGGTTAACAGCTTTCAAAACCCCACCTTTGCCGATGGTACATGCGGGGCCATCTATGGCCAACACCCTCCCCTGGTAAACGCATCCCGTAAACCAGGGGAATGGCAATCCTATGATATTCTCATGAAAGCCCCCATTTTTGAGCCGGACGGAAAGGTCAAAGAACCCCTTCGGGTCACCGCATTCCATAACGGCGTTATGATTCACAATGATGCCTGGGTATACGGCGAGGTCGGGGGCCCTTACAAAAAACATGGAAAAAGACCTCTGGTGATCCAAGACCACAAAGGCACAGGAGTATCCTTTCGAAATCTCTGGATTATTGAAGATTTCCCCTATGACATAAACCTGCCTTTGTTCCGAAACACATTCTCTTCCCTGGCAGGTTCCCCGATTTAAAAAAATTTATTCTCTATCTTAAGGTTGCTTTCAAAGCTAATCTTTGTGGAATAGGAAGATATGAAACCTAGCCTCTTCACCGTTCTCTCGCTCACAAAAGCAACCGGATTATTTCTGCTGATTATTTGCCAGTATTCTGCCTCATTGAACGCAAATCACCACTCAGGAAAGGATCAGAAAAAGATTCTCTTTCTTGCTGGAGACACCAAGCACCGCCATGGGTTTCACGAATACAAAGCGGGCTCAATGTTATTGGCCAATGCCTTGAATGAAAGTGGCCTCCGCATTCACGCCAAGGTTCATTGGTATGGCTGGCCGGAGGATGAGTCCATCTTTAATGACATTGATGCCTGCATCATCTATGCGGATGGCGGAGGAGAATTTGGCGAAAAGTATGCCTTCCTGGATCAAAAAATCAAAAAGGGTATGGGCATTATGTTTATGCACTATGGCGTCCATCCGACTAAAGAAGTGGCGGAAAAATATTACCATTCATGGATTGGAGGCTATTATGATGATGATTTTTCCGTAAACCCCTCATGGGTCGCAGAAATTACGCCAAGAAAAAACCATCCGGTTGGCCACGGAGTGAAAGAATTAACTGCCTACGACGAGTTTTACTGGAATCTTAATTTCCCGGAAAACTGCAAACATTGCTACCCTCTGGCCACTGCCATACCCACCGAAAAAAATATGATACGTTATGGTAGTTCAAAATTCTGGAATAAACAGGCAGCCGATCAGCTGGGAACCCCCCAAGCCTTACTTTGGTGCTCTGATCCTGCCAAAAGGGCTAGAGGCGCCGGTTTTGTGGGAGGTCACTACCATCGCAACTGGGCAATCGATAATTACCGTAAATTAATCCTTAACACCATTGCATGGGTTGCCAGGGTGGATGTGCCACAGGACGGAGTCCCCTCCAAACCGGTAACCAAAGCCATGCTCAACGAGAATTTAAACCGGCCTGACTTTCCCGAGGAAATCGAATTGCCCACAAATGAATTATTGACTCAGGAACCTGGGAAGAAGCCAGTACTTGGCCCCGACGGTAGAATGCCACCCCGTAAGCCCAAAAAAACTAAAAAGAAATAACTTTTACTCTTGCCTAATGAAGCTCTCCTGTAAACTCGTAAGTTCCATTTTATTTCCCCTGGGAATTGCTCTTACTGCTGCCCCAAAAAAATCAGACATGGGCTGGCCCCCAAAAAATCAGGTCAATCATGTAAGAGTGGATAAATTTTCACTGGACCCAGACCTCGAAGTTACCCTGTGGGCCAAAAGCCCATTGTTTTACAACCCGACCAATATGTCGATCGACCCCCAAGGAAGAATCTGGGTAACCGAAGGTGTCAATTATCGGGAAAAACTGGGGATTCGCCGAAATGCCGGTGACCGGATTATGGTACTCATCGACACGGATAAAGATGGAAAAGCAGATCAATCCAAGATATTCCATCAGGATCCATTTTTAGAATCCCCCTTGGGTATTGCGGTATTTGATAACCAAATTGTCATCTCACAACCTCCTGATATCGTTATCTACACTGATGTGAATCGTAACCTTAGGTTCGACCCGAGAGTTGACAAACGCGAGGTTTTATTGACCGGCTTTAATGGCCGCCAGCACGATCATTCCCTTCATTCTGTTACCTCCGGACCCGATGGAAAATGGTATTTCAACAGCGGGAATTGCGGGGCAATCTTTACCGACAACTCAGGCATGACCTTCCGCTTGAATACAAATTACCGGGGTGGTGCCAGTGAGAAATATTTCTACACCCCTACTCATGAACTTAAAGGGGCGAAAAGTGATGACGGCCACATTTGGAGTTCCGGCTTCAGCGTCAGGATGAACCCCGATGGCACCCATGCTGAGATTATCGGGCATGGCTACCGCAATAGCTATGAACAGGTGGTGAATTCCCTGGGTGATATGTACCAAAGCGATAACGATGACTACTCAAGTTGCCGAAATTCTTATGTCCTGGAATTTGGCTCTGCGGGATACTACTCCCTGGACGGTCAGCACAAGTGGCAGGCAGACAAACGGCCGGGTCAGGCAATTCCCCGGGCTCACTGGAGGCAGGATGACCCCGGCACATTTGATGCTGGGGATGTTTATGGAGCAGGTGGACCCACCGGTGTAACCTTTTATGAAAATGGAGAATTGGGGGATAAATGGATCGGCTCCTACCTTTCCTGTGAAGCTTCACGTAATACGGTATATGGATACAAGCCTCGGCCCAAGGGAGCCACCTACAGCATGGACCGTTTTTCCTTCTTAACCACCCGCTCCAATTCCTCCTCGCTTAGCGAAGGGGACCGCGATGAACGGGTACATTTCAGACCTTCTGATATATCCATCGGGCCGGATGGAGCCATCTATGTGGCGGATTGGTACGACCCTGGCTCCGGGGGCCATGCCACTCAGGATGAGTCCTCCTCGGGAGCTATTTACCGAATTGCCCCAAAAAGCTTTGTGAGCCAAGTGCCAAAGCTCGACCTCAGCTCGCAAAAAGGCCAAATCAAAGCTCTTTCTAGCCCTAATCCCAATGTTCGGTTCTTAGGGTTCCAGGCATTACAAAAGGAAGGGGCTTCAGCCTCTGATGCCGTGGCAGAACTCCTGGGGCACACCAACCCCTATGTGGCCGCACGTGCCATTTGGTTACTCCCCTATCTTGGACCGAAAGGAATCGAGAAAGCCTATCAACTGCTTGATTCAGCTGACTCAATCCATCGCCTCGTTGCCTACCGAAGCCTTCGCAGATCTGGACAGAAACTATTCCCTTACGCCTTACAAATGGCCAAAGATTCAGACCACGGGGTCCGCAGAGATGTGGCCTTATCCATGAGGGCTTACCCCAAGGCAAAAGCAAGCCCGGTGTTACTTGAAGTAGCGAAAAGATATGACGGGAAGGATAAAAACTATGTCGAATCCATCGGATTAGGGGCAGCTGGTAAAGAAGGTGCCACCTGGACATACCTGCGGGCGAACCTTGGGATGCAAAACCCATCGACCTGGAATCAGGCATTTACCCGCATTACCTGGCGATTGGGGGTAAAAGAAGCCCTGCCAGACTTAAAATCCAGGGTGCAGAATAAGGCTCTTGGCATGAAAGACAGGTTGTTTGCCATTGAATCGATCGCTTTTATCAACCACCCGCTTGCCCCCGATGCGCTCTTTGATTTAGGGAAAAGCCTGAAAGAGGATTCAATCAAGCAGGCGGTTACCCAGTGGATTCTCAAACGGAGCCTTACCGCATGGAACCAATATGACCTCCAAGCAAGGCTCAAAGAATCGGGAATTTATGACCCGGATACGGCTCCACTTATTCCCATTAGCACACCTGAGCCAACCCAAAAAACTAAGCTGAAAGTTGGAGATATTGCCAAGCTTACCGGGGACCCTCACAAGGGAAAGACAACCATCATGCGCTGCACCATGTGCCATGAAGTCAATGGTATGGGTGCCAACTATGGCCCCCGCCTCGAAGGCTGGGCTGCCAAGCAATCCACAACTGCGATCATTCATGCCATTGTCAACCCATCCCAAGGCATTGCCCATGGCTTTCAGGGAACAGAATATATCTTAAAAGACGGAGGCATCATTCATGGAATCACTGAATCCCACGGCGATCCATCCATCGTTCTTACCCAGGGCGGAATGTCTCAAATGATTCCGAAATCAAAAGTGAAGAGCTCGAAAAGAATGAAACGTTCACTCATGCTCTCGGCGGAGCAGTTGGCCTTAAGCTCTCAGGACGTGGCTGACATTGTCGCCTTTATGAAAGAATGGGAGTAGCAAGCTAGATTTTTTGGCAAAAATATGTCTCTGGTGGAGTGTACCTATGTCGATGAAACCAGATGAAGAGCATAAGCATGACCAATTTCTCCAGCTCTATGTGGAAACAGAAAGCTCGTTGCGAGGGTTTGTTCGCTCACTAGTGCCAAGTTTAGAAGATGCCAAAGAAGTCATGCAGGGTACAGCTGCGGTGCTATGGCGGAAGTTTGATCAGTTGGATTCCCCTGAAAACTTCAGACGCTGGGCTTTTGGAGTTGCCCGCTTTGAGGCACTAGCTTACCGGCGTGATCAGGCTCGGGACCGTCATGTATTTAGTGAAGAACTTGTCCTCCAATTGGCAAAAGATACTGAAAAGGAACTAGAGCGCTTCGACCTGGAAGAAAAAGCCTTAGAAAAATGCATCCGTAAGCTACCCGAAAAAAATCGCGCTCTGGTAAAGGAAGCCTATTTCACAGGCACAAAGATTGACCAGATCGCAAAAAGAGCGGACCGCACCCCCATGTCCCTATACAAGGCATTGCATCGTATCCGTATCGCACTCGCAGACTGTATTCAGAATGATTTAAAAAAACAGGAGGGTTTTGCGTGAAATCATCCAACCAAGACCTGGAACTGGTTAGGCTCTACTTAGATGCTCAGGCAACCGCTGAGGAAGTTAAGTTATTGGAGCAAAAGATGAGAAAGGATCATCAACTCAGAAAGGATTTCCTTTCCTATGCAAGAGTTGATGCGGCATTACCCTACGCATGTAATATTCCCGAGAAGCAAACAGGTAAAACCTTCCGCTTTCCTCCCTGGTCCATCTGGTCCTCCATTGCCGCCATTATACTCTTTCTGCTTGCCATCAACTTCAAACCTACAAACCCGGGTCTCCCAGAGTCCTCAAAACAAGCTATTGCCTACTTTGAAAAACTAGAAAATTGCAGATGGATGAACAGCCAAGAAGTCGTTGATCAAGGAAGTTTTCTTTTTGTGAGTGACCGTATAGAGCTGTCTTCAGGAAAGGCTAATGTTCGCTTTAGCAACGGTGCCATCATGTCATTAGAGGGGCCATCCATTGTAGAACTCTGTTCCGCAAATTCCGTCTTTCTTACCTTAGGGAGAGCTCAAGTTGTGGCGGAAACCCCTGAATCGCAAGGTTTTTCTATCACCACTCCGAGTTCAACTTTTGTGGATTTAGGAACCTCCTTCACGGCAGCCGTGGCTCCAGACGGGTTGAGCCGATTGGGGGTCACCCAGGGTAAAGTGAATTTGATTATTGAAGAAGATCATGCCCACCACCTGATTGAAGCAGGTGGGACCATATTTGTGGAACCAGGCAAACATAAAGTTCTGACAAAAATTGAATCCGGAAATGAATCAAAAGACTTCATCTTTCCTTCCATTCCACCCCCCAGCCGAGATGATTATGCGGATACCTCTCATGGAATCGCTAAAGTTTCGGTCCCCAAGGGAACACTCCGCAAGTTACCAGGTTGGGAGGTAAACCCATTGTCTCTACTGGATGGGAAGGGTCAGACCTTACCGGATTCTCCCAAAGAATCAGTTTTTCTGGAAAAAAAAGGCGGCACCTTTGGTAACTTGCTTATTGATTTGGGTAAAGACATAGCAATTCAGCGGGTAAACTCCTATTCCTGGCACCAAAATCAAAAGGTGAAAAAACACAAAAACCGAGCCAGGCAGGTTTTTACCCTCTACGGGCTTCAGGATCAAAAGATTCCCGACTTAAACCTTCCCCTTATTGAAAGTGGGTGGAAAAGAATAGCCCGTGTCAATAGCGACCGCTTTTTTGATGTCCGCGAAGATATCGATCGGCCCGCTCAACAAGCCTGTTCTATTTTTGCCTCGAAAGGAAAGATTGGGGATTTCCGCTACCTCCTAGTCGAGGTCCATGGCCCCACTTTTTTTGGGGAAATTGATGTTTTCGGGAACCCCGCAAAACCATAAAAGTAATATTTCGGGCAAGGCTATAATACTCGAATTTGATGGATGAAATTTAATATACTTGCTTCCTGCTTTTTCTTCCTGCTTTCCAATTTTCTTCTTCAGGGAAAAAAACCAAATATCATTCTTATTCTCGCCGACGACCTGGGATATGGGGACTGTGCCCCTTTCAACCCTCATTCCAAGATTAAAACTCCTCACCTTTCTAAATTAGCAAGCGAAGGGTTATCTTTCAGTGACGCCCATGCAGCTTGCAGCACCTGCACCCCATCCCGCTATGGCTTACTTACCGGCATTAACCCCGCCCGCACCGGTGTACTCAACACTCTGCTATCTAAAGGAAAGCCTATCATCACCGAAGAGGAAAAAACCCTGGCTCACCTCTTTAAGTCTCAGGGATACATGACCCACATGCTCGGAAAGTGGCATCTTGGGTTTGAGGGTAAAGATAAATGGACAGACCAACCCCTGCAAGGGGGGCCTACAGACCGGGGGTTTGATACTTTTTTTGGCATAGCCTCCTCGGCTGGGGCGGCTCCCTTGTGCTTCATAGAGCAGAATCAATTCATCGGTCAACCCACAGAACTTACCACTTTCCCCAAACACGACCACCAAGGTAAGACACAATGGGTAAAATCTCTAAAATCACCCGGATTCTCCATCCAAGAGACCAGCCCCATCCTTGCGAAAAAAGCGGTCGCTTTGATTGAAAAAATGGCAGAGCAAAAAGACTCCCCCCCATTTTTTTTGTACTATGCATCCCCGATTCCCCACCAACCCTGGGTACCCATGGAAAAGTTCCGGGGAAAAAGTGACTTGGGCGAATATGCTGATTTTGTCCTGCAACTGGATTGGGTGGTCGGCCAAATAAATAATGCCTTAGTACGCACCCGGCTTGACCGTCAAACTATTCTTGTCTTTACCAGCGACAACGGTCCAAGCCCGAAATCCCACGCCCTCATGGGTACGAAAGGACACAGCTCATCCGCTGGATTGCGGGGAGTGAAATCTACGCGTTGGGAGGGTGGCCACCGTGTCCCTTTTATCGTAAAATGGCCCGACAAAATACCCGCAGGAAAAATCACTTCATCCATCGTAAACTTTACCGATTTTATGGCTACCTTTGCGGAACTGTTTCAGGTAAATCTATTAAAGCAATTTCCCTCTGCGGTTGATAGTTACAGTTTTTTACCGGCTCTTTTCGATGAGCGAACCATGATGAACCGCCCAGCTATGGTTCACCGGTCCAATGCCATTCGTTCGGGGCAATTTAAACTCATTCATCCCAATCATTTTACTAAATTTGAAAACACGAAGATAAGTGAGTTTGAACTGTATGACCTAGATGGTGACCGGAGGGAAATGAATCCATTATCCAACCACAGGCTCAAAAATAAACTCTTTGAGGAATACCAAAGATTTAATAGGCAACGAAAATTCAAATAAGTCAGAGTCACTAAATTGCTCGATTTCCATAGAAATACCTGCTTTCAAACATCGCTCCAAAAATAGACTGTTACTAATTTGAAAAGAAAAACTGGATGATAAAAGAATACGATTTATATCATATCTTTTAATATGTTAGGCTTGATTAACCGTGGTTTATATAGACAAACCCGAAAGCCAACTGAGCTGCATAAAATAAAAAAAAGGTTTATGTACTTTCCACCAATTAGAGTTAACTAAGTTTTTACTCAAACCTTCTCTCTTCATGTTAAAGAAATCATATTTACTAATTTAAAAAAAATTTTTCTATTTATATGTATTATTTTTTTGGTAAGTGCTAAGTAAAGATGAAGAATTAATCAAAGATCAAGATTTTCATTTAAAACAAAATTTCAGATTCAATTATTTTTCACAAAAACTTCACAATATTCAAATCAGCCCAGTCCAGCCCATTATGAATAACTTTCGCAAAGCATATATTTGTTATCTGCCCTTTTTCTTATTCACGAGTATTGTTTCTGCCCAGACCATCATCCCGGCCGGTTTCGGGGC
>Ga0181567_10004273_pt1 | contig 10491 bp, 8 predicted proteins | sample 101ome_14_FD_133761 | JGI IMG/M metagenome (GOLD analysis project Ga0181567, IMG submission 133761) | Coastal salt marsh microbial communities from the Groves Creek Marsh, Skidaway Island, Georgia - 101403AT metaG (megahit assembly) | ecosystem: Environmental > Aquatic > Marine > Intertidal zone...
TCATCTAAGGCGTTAAACGGCTCATCCATAAGCCACAACCGATGCGGCTCAGCGGTGAATAGGGCTAGCCGAGCCAAGGCAAGCCGCCGTTGCTGACCGGCAGAAAGATGGCTTATCTGGCGTTTAGCTAAACCTGCCATCGCAAATGTTTCTAATGCCATCATAATATGATCCGCACTTGGCGCTAGTCCGGCCAATCCTGCTGTCATGGCAAGCGCATGATAAGCATCAAGGCTTTCGGCATTAGCGTTGCGATGACCAATCAGCACAAGCTGGCGCATCATGTTTGCATGATCGCTGGCCGCGCTGATACCATTGATTGCAAAATCGCCATGATCTTGTGGGATTAATCCGGCTAACCCCCGAAGCAAGGTTGTCTTGCCACACCCATTAGGGCCCCGCAATAGCATCACTTGCCCTTGCTCAAGCTGGGCATTAAGGCCGGTGATCAGGGGATATCCCCCTCGGCTGATGGTAAGATCACGGATGATGAGTCGCGGTGCTGTCATAAACCCAAGCTCATAGGATTGTGTTGCCCCCATCATCACGATTGTCAGACAGAGATCAAGTCACAATCCCCAAAACCTGTGGGAGGGGGCTTCTCAAGGGGAAATTGTTTGCTATAATCATTCGCGACTGGTCCTCGTTCAAGGCGAGTGATGGGGCGCCCCCCGGCTAGCCAAAATGTTATGCTTTATGGGCTATGTGTTATCATCTGGATACCATAAAACATGGGTTTGGATGAAGGCATAGCAATCCGTTTATGCAAAGTATCATATGTAAGGTATCAGGGGGTAAAAATGGCTAAAACCGTATCGACTTTTCGTGACCAATCACGGCGCCAGCTTCAGGTTGGTGATAAGACTTATGATTTCTTTTCTATTGCCGCTCTGGCGGAACAATTTCCCGGCGTCAAAACATTACCGTTTTCAATCAAGGTGCTTCTGGAAAATCTGCTTCGCAATGAAGATGGGGATAGCGTAACGGCTGAGGCTATCGAAACCATGGCCAGCATGCGTTCTGGCGCCACATCGGATCAAGAGATTGCCTATCGCCCTGCTCGGGTGCTGATGCAGGATTTCACTGGCGTGCCGGCAGTGGTGGATTTGGCAGCTATGCGCGATGCTATGGTTGCCATGGGCGGTGACCCTGACCGCATTAATCCCCTTTCCCCTGTTGATTTGGTTATTGATCATTCGGTGATGGTGGATCATTTTGGCAGTGCTAATGCCTTTGCCCAGAATGTTGATTTAGAAATGCAACGCAATCTGGAACGCTACGTCTTTTTGCAATGGGGCAGTAAAGTCTTTAAGAACTTTCGTGTTGTTCCGCCCGGCACCGGGATTTGCCATCAGGTCAATGTCGAATATCTAGCCCAAGTCGTCTGGACTAATGAACAGGACGGCGTAAGCGTGGCTTATCCTGATACTTGTGTTGGAACTGATAGCCACACGACCATGGTCGGGGGAATGGCAGTACTTGGCTGGGGTGTCGGCGGCATTGAGGCAGAAGCCGCAATGCTAGGTCAGCCTATTTCCATGCTTGTGCCAGATGTCATTGGCCTGCGTCTGCATGGCCATTTGAAAGAAGGGGTGACGGCAACGGATTTGGTGTTAAGGGTCACAGAAATGTTACGCCAAAAGGGCGTGGTTGGAAAGTTTGTTGAGTTTTGCGGTGATGGCCTTGATCACTTGTCGCTGGCTGATCGGGCAACAATTGCAAATATGGCGCCGGAATATGGGGCGACTTGTGGCTTTTTCCCTATTGATTCCGAAACGATTAATTATCTGCGCTTAACCGCAAGGGATGAGGCCAATATCGCCCTCGTTGAGGCCTATGCCAAAGCTCAGGGGATGTGGCGTGAGCCGGGAATGGCAGAGCCGAACTTTACTGAGGTTCTGGAATTGGATTTATCCAGCATTGTGCCGTCTCTGGCTGGTCCAAAACGCCCACAGGACAGGGTTGCGCTAACCGATGCATCAGCATCAATTGCCAAGGCCATTTCAGATACGGGCCAAGCAGAGCCAAGATCGGTTCCTGTTCCCAATCAGGATTATCACCTGACCGAAGGCGATGTGGCCATTGCCGCTATTACCTCATGCACGAATACCTCAAACCCTTCAGTTCTAGTGGCGGCAGGTTTGGTTGCCCGAGCTGCGCGGCAACGTGGGCTTAAGGTAAAGCCATGGGTAAAAACCTCTCTTGCGCCAGGTAGTCAGGTGGTGACCGATTATCTCAACGCTGCTGGTCTTCAAGAAGATTTAGATGCGCTTGGCTTTAATCTGGTGGGATATGGCTGCACCACTTGCATTGGAAACTCTGGTCCTCTGCCTGCTGATATCTCAAAGGCAATTAACGATCATGATCTGGTGGTTGCCTCTGTTCTTTCTGGAAATCGCAATTTTGAAGGTCGGGTCAGCCCGGACGTGATTGCTAATTATTTGGCCAGCCCGCCATTGGTTGTTGCTTATGCGCTGGCAGGGAATATGCGGCTTGATATCACCCGTGATTCGTTGGGCGAGGATAGCAATGGACAGCCTGTTTATCTCAAAGATATCTGGCCAGATAACGCCACCATCAAACAAGTGATGGAAAGCTTTGTAACGCCAGATATGTTTGCCAGCCGTTATAGGGATGTGTTTAAGGGAACAGAGGAATGGGCGCAAATTAAATCCCCTTCTAGCCAAACCTTTGAATGGGATGGCGGTTCCACCTATGTGCGCAATCCGCCGTATTTTGAGGGTATGACCATGACGGTTGATCCTCACCGTGTGCAGAATATCACTGGTGCCAGATTGCTGGCAAAATTGGGGGATTCTATCACCACCGATCATATCTCGCCTGCGGGGAGCATTCGCCGTGATGGGCCTGCTGGGGATTACCTCAGCCATTATCAGGTGCGTCCGGTGGACTTTAATTCCTATGGCTCTCGGCGCGGCAATCATGAGGTCATGATGCGCGGAACATTTGCTAATATTCGTCTGCGCAATGAACTTGCGCCGGGGACAACTGGCGGTGTCACGCGGATGCCTGATGGCACGGAATTATCCATCTATGATGCTGCGATGCGCTACGCTGAAGATGCGACGCCATTGCTTGTCATGGGTGGTAAAGAATACGGCACCGGATCAAGCCGTGACTGGGCTGCTAAAGGCACGGCGCTTTTGGGAATCAAGGCCGTAATCGTGGAAAGCTTTGAGCGCATTCACCGATCAAACCTGATCGGGATGGGCATTCTGCCGTTGCAATTCTCCGAAGGGGTAAGCCATGAAAGCCTAAATATCCGTGGCGATGAGGTGTTTGACCTAACGGGTCTAGATAAAGGCGTTAGCCCCAAGATGACAGTGACGCTAACCATTCGCAGGGCTGATGGTAAAACGGATGAGGTGCCGCTTCTCTGCCGGATTGATACCGAGGGTGAGGCCGAGTATTACCGTCATGGCGGTATTCTGCCTTATGTTCTGCGTGGATTGGCCGCCTCGGGCGATAGCCTGATGTGATATTCCTTGCTTGCGGTGATGGGATAAGCATGGCAAGCAGGATATCAGATTTGTTTTTGGAAAACCGTTATGTCATCCCGCCACCCTCCGCCTATTGCCGTTTTAGGTCCGACTAATACGGGTAAGACACACTACGCCATGGAACGGATGTTCGGGCATGCGTCAGGCATGATTGGCTTTCCTTTGCGGCTGCTGGCAAGGGAAAATTATGATCGGGCAGTGGCAAGGCTCGGGCCTGACCGCGTGGCCTTGATTACTGGCGAAGAAAAAATTGTTCCTGAAAAGGCTAGCTATTTTCTCTGTACGGTAGAGGCGATGCCTCTGGATCGCCATGTAGCCTTTATGGCGATTGATGAGGTGCAATTAGCCGCTGATCCTGAACGTGGTCATGTCTTTACAGACCGCATTCTTCATGCGCGCGGATATCAAGAAACCCTGCTTCTGGGGGCGGAAACCATTCGCCGTGTGTTAGAAGCGTTATTTCCAGAAATTGATATTCAAATCCGACAGCGCTTCTCAAAACTAAGCTGGGCAGGACAGAAAAAAGTCACGCGATTGCCGCGCCGTTCCGCTGTTGTGGTGTTTAGCATTGCCGAAGTTTATCAACTTGCTGAATTGATCCGCCGGCAACGCGGTGGAACCGCGGTTGTCATGGGGGCACTAAGCCCACGCACCCGAAACGCTCAGGTGGAAATGTTTCAATCAGGTGAGGTGGATTATTTGGTTGCTACCGATGCGATAGGCATGGGGTTGAATATGGATATTGACCATGTGGCCATAGCCGGCGATACCAAATTTGATGGTCGGCGTCCGCGGCGGCTGACGGCGGCAGAATTAGCCCAGATCGCAGGCCGTGCCGGACGCCATACCAAAGATGGCAGTTTTGGGGTTACCGAAGGCTGTGAAGTTTTTGAAGATGAGGTCATCGCCGCTATAGAGGATCATCGCTTCCCGTTTTTGGGGGGCGTCTATTGGCGCAATTCTGATCTGGATATGCGTTCTCCTGATCATCTTTTGCGAAGCCTAGAGGCGGCGCCCACCCATGCCATGTTGACCCGTAAGGCAGATGCCGAAGATCACCAAACGCTGGTAAGTTTGCTGGAAATGGATGATATCCGTGCTATGGCCTATGGTGAAGAAAAGGTGCGGTTGTTGTTTGAAATTGCCCAGATTCCTGATTTTCAGAAAAGCTTTACCGATAGCCATGTGCAAATGCTGGCTCGGATCTTTGGCCATCTGGCACAGGGTGAAACTTTGCCCAAAGATTGGGTTGCTAGCCAGATCGCCCGTTTAGACCGCATTGATGGTGATATTGATACAGTGATGACACGGCTTGCCCATATCCGCACATGGACTTATATTACACAACGTTCCGCGTGGATTGACCATGACCAAACATGGCAGGATGAAGCTAGACAAATTGAAGACCGGCTTTCAGACTGTTTGCATACCAATCTGACGCAACGCTTTGTAGATAGGCGAGCTGCGAGGCTCTCACGACGATTAAAGGATAATGATCACTTGTTATGTGCTGTTAGAACAGATGGAACCGTTCTGGTGGAAGGTGAAGAAGTAGGCAAGCTAGACGGCTTTATGTTTACGGCTTCCTTGTCCGAAGGAGATATCGAAAAGCCTATCATTGCCGCGGCGCGGAAGGGACTGGCGGATGAGATACGCCGCCGGGCTCAAGCGTTGGCAGCAAGTGCGGATTTAGCCTTTCATCTTAACCATAAAGGGCAGATCACTTGGCGCGAAGCTATCATTGGTCAGCTGACTAAGGGGCCTAGTATTGATCAGCCGCGTGCGGAGGTCTTGCCAAGCCAGTTGCTTGAAGGCGATCAGTTAAAAATGGTTGCCGAACGTCTTAGCCGTTTTGCTACTGAGATGCCGCGCCAAAAGCTTGAAAAACTATATCAATTGGTTAGCGATGAAATGACGGGTGTGTCGCGCGGCATAGCCTTTCAGGTGTTTGAGGCATTAGGAGTTTTGCCACGCCGCCAAGTGTTAGACTTGATACAAAAGCTGGATGAAGATGGGAAGCGACAATTGGCTCGTGCAGGGGTCAGAATTGGCGTTGATATGCTTTATATGCCAGACCTTTTGAAGCCCTCACAAATTGAAATTAGGGCCTTATTGTTCAGCCTTTTTCATGATGAGTTTCCCCCATCTGGCCCACCACCTGCAGGCAGGGTAGCGATAGATCATATTGACGGGGTTAGCGATGCCTATTGGCAAGCCACCGGGTATCGCCGGATTGGTGGCCGAGTGATGCGCGTTGATATGGCGGAACGTTTGGCTGCTGTGGTTCGTGCTGCTAGCCGGGAAGGTGTTTTTCGTATCAATGAGGAAATGTTGTCTCTAGCAGGCGCAACGCGCGAACAAATGCAAGTCATGATTGAAGATTTTGGGTTTAAGAAAACAGGTGAAGAAGCATCAGAAGACCCAGAAAAGCCAGCTATCGCTCTCTTTGAAAGGCCGGCTAGACCAAAACCAGCCAGAAATGGGAACGCATCTGATCCAAAACAAAATGCTGCTAGGGGAAAATCGCGACCGAACAAACCCCAGCATTCCTCTAGCCGAAAAGATAACAAACCATCGCGCAAGGCTGAGCCCCCAATAGATCCCAATTCCCCTTTTGCTGTTCTCGCACAGCTAAAATCGCGACAAAAGAATTCATGAATGATGCGGTGGAACGCATCGGACCAAGACTAGACAAATGGCTTTGGACGGCGCGCTTTTTTAAGACCCGATCCTTGGCAACTAAGCTGATCACGGCTGGTCGATTGCGGCTCAATGGGTCAATCATGTCAAAACCGCACCGCCAAGCCCAATTGGATATGGTGCTGACTTTTCCGCAAGGCGACCATATTCGCGTGATCCGTATCCTTGGCTTTTCTGAGAGGCGAGGGCCTGCGGTTGAAGCTGTGCAGTTATTTGAAGACCTTGCGCCCCCTGAACCCAAGTCAAAAGCCAATAAAGATGAGATAAAATCAGGCGCTTCGCGTGATCCAGGAAGCGGAAGACCAACCAAAAAAGACCGCCGCGCCATTGATCGTCTGATGCGATGATTTGCCTATTGCCTCACCTGTCAGCTTTCGCTAAAACATCACCATAATAACTGGGATGATGGCTCATGACTTATATCGTCAACGACAAATGTATTCGCTGTAAATATACCGATTGCGTTGAGGTATGCCCCGTAGATTGTTTTTATGAGGGGGAAAGCATGCTTGTGATACACCCTGATGAATGTATTGATTGCGGTGTATGTGAGCCAGAATGCCCGCCTGAGGCGATTCTCCCTGATACAGATCAAGGGGCAGAAAAATGGTTACAGTTCAACGCGGACAAATCCGTAGCTTGGCCGAATATTACTCGTCGTAAGGATGCGCCTGCGGATGCTGATGATTTCCAAGAAGTTGAAGGCAAGTTTGAAGCTTACTTTGTCGATCGTCCTGGCGAAGGGGATGTCTAGGCGCTAAGCGTTAAAACTCATACAAAATCATCCTGACTTTCCAAAAGTCAGGATTTGTGGTAATTTATCATCTGATTGTTGTTTGGGTTTAGGTAAGCATAAGGTTTAATGCCTCGTTTTTCCTAAGCAGGAAAAGATAACTTTGAAATAATGTGATCATGCTTCATTCGGCTTAAGCCATGTTTCAAATAAGAAACGGGATAAAGTTCTGATCGGTTATTTTCATTGAGAAACGGGAAGATTAATGGCTGCGAAAGAAAAGAAAGCTATCGTTGAGTTTAATGCCAATGATTTTGTGGTTTATCCTACCCATGGGGTGGGGCGTATTTTGGGGACAGAAACACAGACCATCGCTGGGTTTAAGATGGATGTCCTGATTGTTCGGTTTGAGCAAGATCGGATGACCTTGCGTGTGCCACTGGAAAAAGCGCGCAGCCTTGGGCTGAGAACGCTGTCTTCAAAAAAACAGATGGAAGAAGCGATCACCACGTTAAAGGGCAAGGCAAAATCACGCCGTGATATGTGGTCAAAACGGGCAAAGGTCTATGATGACAAAATCCGGTCAGGTGATCCGGTTTCCATTGCTGAAGTGGTGCGTGATCTGCGCCGGCGCGAAAACCAGACTGAACAATCTTATAGTGAAAGACAGATGTATCAGGCTGCTCTTGAACGTCTAGCCAGAGAATTTGCGGCTATTGAACAAATTGACCAGTCTGCTGCTGCGGATAAGTTGGAACATTTGATGGATGCGGCTTAAACAATTGGGATCGGGTGATATCATTGGAATCTCACCCATGTCTTGCCAAGTTAGCAGGGTTTTTTTAAAATTGGGCTTGATCTCTTTTGTTAATGAACTATCTCAATATAACTAAAAGTATAATAAAATAATTTTTTGGGTGTAGGAAATGAGTGAAAGTGTAAATCGCGACGCGATTAACTATGATAATCAGTTTATTCGCCGCGTTATGCGAGAAGACCTCCTTGAACGTCAGGAAGAACTCGAGCTTGCTTTAGTTTGGCGCGATCATCAAGATGAACGCGCCCTGCATCGGTTGGTTATGGCCTATTCTCGCCTTGTTGTGAGTGTCGCGTCTAAGTTCCGGCATTATGGATTACCAGTTGGTGATCTTATCCAAGAGGGCAATATTGGCATCATGCAGGCGGCTAATCGCTTTGACCCTGACCGTGAAGTGCGATTTTCAACCTATTCTGTATGGTGGATTAGGGCTTCAATTCAGGATTATGTGCTGCGGAATTGGTCGATTGTCCGCACTGGAACAACCTCTGCCCATAAATCGCTCTTTTTTAAGCTACGCCGTTTGCGTGCCCGCATTGGTGAGGCTGATGGTGGGGCGTTAACTACTGATGGCCGCGAACAAATTGCGGAAAGCATTGGTGTGTCTGTCAATGATGTTCAGCATATGGAAATGCGAATGTCTGGTGCTGATGCGTCACTGAATATGATGGTAGGCGAAAATAGCGATAATTCCATTCAAGATTTTCTTGTCGATGACAGACCAAATCCTGAACAATCTGCCATGATGGCAACTGATGCCGTAACTTTGTCAGCTTGGCTGAAAGATGCTCTTGAAGACCTCAGCGACCGCGAAAGAGTGATCATTCAGCGGCGTCGCCTTGAAGAAGAAGGTTCAACCCTAGAACAGCTGGGCTTTGATTTTGGTGTCAGCAAAGAACGGATTCGTCAATTAGAAGCCAGAGCTTTTAACAAAATCCGCGATAATCTTGAAAGACGTGTGGCAGATATCAGTGATTTGCCATTCATGGCCTAGATAGAACCCCATCAATGCGTTCAACTGATAATTTTGATCGCCTTCACCCCCCTATAACGCCTTTTGCTAGGCATCGCATAGACACGGGAGATGGCCACAGCCTTTATGTTGAGGAATGTGGCAATCCCAATGGTATTCCTGTCGTTTTCCTTCATGGTGGCCCAGGATCAGGCATTTCTGCTATGCATCGGCGGATGTTTGATCCGGCTCGGTTTCGTGCCGTGTTGTTTGATCAACGCGGATCAGGGCAATCGCGTCCGTTTGCCTCTGTGATGAACAACACCACGGATGACCTTGTAGCAGATATGGAACGCATTCGAAATCAGCTTGGGATTGAGAAATGGTTTGTGTTTGGCGGATCATGGGGGGCTACGCTGGCACTGGTTTACGGCATTCGTCACGCTGGCCAATGTTTGGGATTTATCCTGCGCGGTGTGTTTATGGGCACAAAGGCGGAAATTGACTGGTTTCTTTATGACATGAAGCGCTTCTACCCTGAAGCATGGCAACGCTTTGCCAATTTCATCCCCAAAGAAGAAAGGCATGATTTGCTGGTGGCTTATACCAGCCGTTTGATGAGTGATGATGCAAATATTGCCATGGCTGCGGCGGAAAGTTGGTCTGCCTATGAAAACTCTTGCGCTACCCTCAAGGCTGAAATGCGCGGCGGTGGTGGTCGCATGGCCTTAAGTTTGGCTAGGATGGAAGCTCATTATTTCTGTCATGATTGCTTTCTGCCGGATCACTATATCACCAATCATATAGACCGTCTTAATGGTATTCCTGCGGCGATCATTCAGGGCAGGCATGATGTGATCTGCCCCCCATTTTCAGCCTATATGCTGGCAGAACGCTGGAAAAGTGCGGATATTACGCTTGTGGATGATGCTGGTCATTCGGCGTTTGAGGCGGGAATTCTCTCTCAGTTGCTTGCGGGTCTTGAACGGATTTCTCGGCTGGTTTAAGGCGTGATCAGAGATCATTTTTGCCACAAAAGGGGATGAGGGTTGAGTTTTGATGGCATGCACGCAATACTTATCGGCAAACAAATCCAAGCAAAGAAAAAATGCAAATGCAGATAGTGAGGCGGGTAAACCATGGGTAATAAAGCAAGCTCAACAGAAACAGGCCGTGTTTTTGGCATCACTAATAACAATGCTATTGATATCCATGTTGGCAGACAAATCCGTTTGCAGCGCACTCTCTTAGGCCTAAGCCAAGAGCAGTTGGCGCAAGGGTTATCCATCACTTTTCAGCAGATACAGAAATATGAACGCGGCGCTAACCGCGTCAGTGCATCACGATTGTGGGATATCAGTCAGATTCTAGAAGTCGATATTGGCTATTTTTTCAACAATATGTCATCTTCCACTAAATCAAGCTCGCCTCGCAAAATGGCTTTGGCTGAAGATAAGTTTGATGTGGAAGTGCCTGGTAAAGATACCCTCATGCGGCGTGAAACCCTAGAGCTTGTTCGCCATTATTACCGTATTGAGGACGAGCATATTAGAAAAAGGGTATCGGAAATGGTAAAATCAATTTCTCAGGCAATGATAGGCCGTTAACGCTTGCGGCTAAGCGTAAAATGGCATCGGGATGATTGATGGGATATAAGAAATTAAAAACGAACACGAATAAACAGAGTAAAGGAAGTGGTCATGGCAGATGCAGCCGAGAAGATGAGCTTTGAAGAAGCATTAAAAGAACTGGAAACAATCGTTGTAAA
>Ga0181567_10004286_pt1 | contig 10473 bp, 9 predicted proteins | sample 101ome_14_FD_133761 | JGI IMG/M metagenome (GOLD analysis project Ga0181567, IMG submission 133761) | Coastal salt marsh microbial communities from the Groves Creek Marsh, Skidaway Island, Georgia - 101403AT metaG (megahit assembly) | ecosystem: Environmental > Aquatic > Marine > Intertidal zone...
CTTTTCCTTCTTCAAATAATGATAATGCAATAAATTCATCAATCATTTTAGAAGCGGCATATGACCACCTCAATTTGGTAGTAGGACCAATTAAACTTTTTGTTTGTTCAGTCCACACATCATCTTCGGCTACCCCGTAGACTTCAGAAGTTGAAGTTAAAAGTATAGGGAGTTCATTAACCTGACATGCTTCAAGAACTTTATGTGTAGCTAAAATATTAGTTAAAAGTGATTCACTTAGATTGTCCATAATGTACTGAACACCCACACCTGCAGCTAAATGATAGCAAAAGTCATAATCTTTAAACAACTCATTAAGACTCTCAATATCTTCGATTTTTGAATTTAAAAACTGGACCCTCTCATCACTAACAATTGATGATATATTAGATTCATTTCCGGTTGACAAGTCATCAATTATTAATAATTTTTCAACATTGAGATCTAAGAGCTTTTTAGCAAGGTTAGACCCTATAAATCCTGCACCGCCAGTTACAATAACTTTTTTCATTTTACTCAATATATGTATAGTCTTTTATCTTATCTTGAAATGAAGAATACCATTCAATAGTTGATTTGATACCGTCTTCAATATTTGTTGATGGTTCCCAATTAAGTATCTGCTTTGATTTAGATAAACTTGGGAGTACAACATCAGGATCTCTAAATGCTCTTGGTTGATTAATAACTCGAGCTTCTTTATTAGAGAAATTCTCAATTATCTTAATTACCTCATTCAAAGAAGAAGTTTTATTACTTCCAACATTAAAAGTTTCACTACTATCACAATTTTTAACTTTAAGTAGTAATTCAACTACATCGTCAATGTATGTGAAAGATCTTCTTTGTTCGCCATCGCCAAATATTGTTACTTCTTTGTTTTCCATGATCCAATGAATAAATCTAAGTATTGACATATCAGGTCTTCCATATGGACCATACACTGTAAAAAATCTTGTGATTATTAAATTAGTATCGTGTGATGAGAGGATAGTCTTAGCTAAAGTCTCTCCAGATAATTTTGTAGTTGCATAAATTGATGGGGGGTTGATCTTTTCATCTAAATCTTCAACCATTTCTTTATCACCACTATTGCCATAAATAGATGAAGTTGAAGCCAATATCATTTTTTGAATACTATTGTTTTTGCAAAAGTTAGCTACATTTGTTGTAGCGACAGTATTGTCTTTTATGTAACTTAGTGGATCTTTAAAGCTTTGTCGTACTCCTGCCCTTGCTCCCATGTGATAAACAATATCAATATCTACTAATTCATTAAGTGAATCTTCATTTGATAAATCATTATTTGTAAAATAAAAATTCCTCTCTGATTCTAAGTTTTGAAGTCTTAATTCTTTAAATTTTTTATCATAGGCGCTATTTAATGAATCAATTCCATAAACATTTTGATTTTCTTTGAGTAATGTTTTTGATAAGTTAAAACCAATAAAACCAGCACAACCGGTAACAAGAACATTTTTTGTCATCTATATAATGCTAACAAAGAAAAAATCTATTAAACAAAAAAAATAAATACTAAGAATAAAATTAATAGGATGATAATTTATTTATAGGAGTTAGATATTAAATTAAAAAACACGTTTCCATCAATTTTATTTTTAATTCCAGTAATTCCCCATTTTGAAATTTACGGTCCTTATTTACATACAGATGATTTGCCGATATTAATTTTTACATCAATTGCTATAACTTATATCATAAAAAATAAAATGTTTACCTTAGACATTACGGGAAAATATATTTTTTTATTTTTGCTATTTTTAATTTTCCAAAACCTGTACATAAATCAAAGCTTTCTTTCTTCAGACATCTACAGGTTCGTATTTTATTTTATCTTGTATGTCTATATGACTAATAATGAAGTACATTTTGATTATTTATATTTCCCATTAATTCTATTTATATACCTAGCAGGCTTTGCGATAATTGGATATATATTTGAGATAAATTTAGGTAATGATGACTATCAAACTTGGAATATAGGATTTAATCCAAGCAACCTTGATTATTTAAAAGGTAGGATGAATGGTTTTCAAGCAGGAGGTCCTAATAGTTTTGCCGATTTAATTACTGTCACTGGTGTTTATAGTTTATTCAAATATAAAAATTCTTATGTATTTTTTATTGTTCCAATAGCCCTTATTGCAGTAATAGTTACTTATTCAAGATTTTCATTAGTTGTTCTTGTACTGTTTACGCTTATAAAGTTCATAAGAGAAAAATTGTATACTCAATTATTTGTCACAATGATTGTATTATCAATTGCTGCAATTCCACTCGGAGTTTATGAAAGGTTTATGAATGATGATAACAACGGCATTAGTGATAGAGTGTTGATGTTAGAAGCGTCTACGGAATATTTTATTTCTAGTTCATTAGAAATAAAATTAATTGGAAATGGTTCGAATCAACTAATTTTTGAATCGAACAATATTTATCTTTACGATGAGTTTGATAAAAATCCGTATAGCTATGGCCCACACAACTCTTTTATTTTCTATCTCATAAATTATGGAATAGTTGGGGTTTTATTATATTTTTTAATTTTTATAAACTTGTTTAAAAGAAAATTAGTATTTGATTTTAATTTAATTTCTCTCACAGTGTTTTTTATTCTCTCAATGTCGACTGATCTATTACATAATCATTCTGTATCCTGGCTCTTATATTTTCTTTACTTTTCTTACCTAAAAGCCGAAAAATAAAAAATTATAAATTACTTTTTACAACCATATACTATTAAAAGTTATGGATATTTTAGTAGTAGGTGGTGCTGGCTACGTAGGTGGCAGTATTGTTGATTTACTTTCCAAAAAACATAATGTTACGGTCTATGACTCTTTAATTTATGAAAACTCTTTTAGAAAAGATGTAGATTTTATATTTGGTGATATAAGGGACTATAAAAAACTAAATCCAATTTTAAATAATTATGACTCAGTTATATGGTTAGCAGCCTTGGTTGGTGATGGAGCTTGTGCAATAAATCCAACCTTAACACATGAAATTAATGCAGAGACTGTAAATAACCTAACTAAAAACTTTAATGGAAAGATAGTTTTTTTATCAACCTGTTCCGTATATGGAGCTCAAGATGGAATATTAAACGAAGATTCCTCAGTGAACCCCCTCTCTGAATACGCATCTTCTAAATTAATTGCGGAAAAATATCTTGAAGACTCCGACGCAATAATATTTAGATTGGGAACATTATTTGGTATAGGTGATCAATTTTCAAGAATACGACTAGATTTAGTTGTTAATATTTTAACTACTAAGGCTCTCCAAGATAAAAAAATGAGTGTATTTGGAGGAGATCAGTGGAGACCGTTACTTCATGTTAAAGACGTTGCAAATGCTATAGATAAAACTCTTGAAACGGATGTCAATGGTATTTTTAATTTACATCATAAAAATTATAAAATTATTGAGTTAGCTGAAAAAGTTAAAGAAAAAATACCAGATGTTGTAATTGAAACAACACCACTTCCTTTTCAGGATACAAGAAACTATCAAGTTTCTAGTGAAAAACTTAAAGTTGCAACAGGATTTGAAGCTTTAATAGAAGTAGATCAAGGAATAAATGAAGTTTACGACTTAATTTCAGCTAACAGAATAAAAGATATAAACGATCCAAGATATTCAAATCAGTCATTTTTACAAACTTTTGGAGTGTCTTAAGAAATGGAACCTAGAATTTTTGAAAGTAAATCAAACTCAGATCATAGAGGTACAGTTTCATTTACAAACGACTTAAATCTTAACAAAGTTGTCAGAACATATAAAGTAGTTAATAAACAAGTTAAAACTGTTAGAGCGTGGCACGGGCACAAAATAGAAGAAAAATGGATAAGTGTAGAAGATGGAGAGTTCGTAGTTTGTGCTGTTAAAATTGAAGATTTTGAAAACCCTAGAAAAGATCAAGAAGTCTTTAAGTTCAATATGACAACTGATAGTGGGATATTATATATTCCAAAAAATTACGCTAATGGAGCAATGAATTTGACTGAAAATAATGCAGTGAGATATTTTTCATCACTTCCTTTAGAGGAATCTATTGACGATGACTATCGATTTAAATCTGATTTTTGGAACCCATGGACAGAGTACAATCCAAATATTTATGAATAGAGTATTAATACTTGGTAAAGACGGCATGTTGGGAACTATGGTTTCTAATTATTTTACATCTCTGAATGAATATGAAATATATTTAACCAGCAGAAGAGATGAAGATATAGAATTAGATGATAACATTCGAAAATTTGATGTATCAACAGATAGTTTAGAGGGCTTACTCAATGATATAAATCCTGATTTTTTAATAAATTGTATTGGAGTTATCAAGCCTGAAATTGAAGAAAATAACAAAGTGTCAGTTGAGAAAGCTATAGATATCAATACTTATTTTCCTCTATATATTTCCCAACAAGCTGAAAGTAAGAGCTTTAAATATATTCAGATTGGAACTGATTGTGTATTTTCTGGTGAAGCAGGAGGGTATTTTGAGGACTCTTTTCAAGATGCCAAAGATATTTATGGTAAAACTAAAATTGGTGGGGAAGCTGAACACTCTGAAAAGTATCTGTTAAGAGGTAGCATTGTAGGCCCTGAAAGAGGAGAGGGCAAATCACTGTTAAATTGGCTTCTTTCTCAAAATGCAAATAAAGTATATGGCTTCATAGACCATATGTGGAACGGCATCACTACTCTTAATTTTGCAAAAATAGTTGATGGGATGATAAAAAATAATAACTTCAACACTTACACACAACATATTCTTCCAAAAGACCAGGTTTCAAAATATGAGCTGTTACTTTATTTCAAAAATTATTTTAATGTTGATGTAGTAATTGAAGAATCTAAATCATCAATCTCGGTTAACAGAACTTTAAAGACTCAAAATCAAGATAATAATTTAAAATTATGGAGAGATGCTGGTTATAAGTCTGTCCCAACAATAGAGGAAAATATTAAGGAATTGTCTGAAAGTGATTTTACTAAAGGTATTCTTAATAACATATGAAAGATATTGGTTTAATTCTCGGAATAAGGCCTGATGTCATTAGAGCAAGTAAAATTATAAAGTTACTGCATGAAAATAGTGATATAGATTTTGATTTTATCTGGTCTGGACAACATTATTCAGAGAACATGAAGGATGTTTTTTTTAATCAACTAAATGTACCAGTTCCAGATTATGAATTTAACATTGATATTAAAAATGATGCAACAACTGTCTCTTCTATAATTAATCAAACTTATACACATTTAGAAAATCATAAATACAAAGCAGTTATTTTTTTAGGAGACACGAATACAGTCATGGGATCAATAGGTGTAGCTCAGCATAACATCCCAATAATTCATATTGAAGGTTGTATGAGATCATATGACTGGAGAATGCCAGAGGAAAAATATAGAAAAACAATAGATCATTTATCAGATAGAATATATTCATACCTTCCTTCTTACAAAAAACAGGGTCTTAATGAAGGCATTTCAGAAAATATAATTAAAGTAACAGGCAATCCAATAGTAGATATTCTTGAAGAATTTAAAGATTTGTTTAGCTCTGGTGAGGAATATTTGGATGTAAATGTAAAGAAGTTTATAAATGATGAACCATTTTTATTGGTCACAAGCCATAGAAGAGAAAATATATTAAATAAGTTAAGTCTTAAAAATATAGTAGATTTAATAAATTCTTCTGATAAAAAAGTAGTGTTCCCAATGGGATATGCTACTCAAAGGCAAATTAGAGAGTTTGGATTTAATTTAAACGACAATGTCTTAGTTATAGATCCAATAGGATATTTGGAATTTATTTATTTACTTAAAAAATCTCAATATTGTATTTCTGATTCTGGAACAGTTATTGAGGAGGCATGTATTTTAAATATTCCATCAATACAAATGAGGTACAGCACTGAGAGGCCAGAAGTGTACGAGGTCGGTTCATCAGTTAAATTTGATCCGACTTTAGAAGAACAAAAATTTCAAGATGTTCATTTAATGGCAGATAGCTTAAATAATAATAAATGGTCACATCCATTTGGTGATGGAACGTCATCAATAGTTATCGTTGAAGATTTAATAGATTTAAGTAAAAACAATAAATTTCATATGCACAATAAAGAAGACTATGATTTTGATATTTCAAGATCATTTTTACAATGAAAAAAACTTTATTCCACTCTTTAACTTTTCCGCCTGACACAATATCAACTGGAATGATTGTTTCAGAAATAGCTGAAGGTATAAATACCGAGTTGCACAATGTTGAAGTTTTGGCAAGCACACCACAATACAACATAAAGAGTTTTGAGTTAATTGATAATAGTAATGAAAATCTTAGTATTGGAAGTTATAAAAATATTAAAGTACATTATATAAAATCTAAACCAAGAAAATTTTCCAATTCATCAAGATTCTTTCAATGGATAGACTTTAACTTTAAATCTATTTTGTTTATTTATAAAAATAAATCCCATTACGAAAATATTTTTATATTTAGTTATCCTCCGACAATGAATTTAGTTTGTATATTTGCATCTAGAATTCTAAAAATTAATACGGTTTATTCATTGTGGGAACTCTACCCAGAAATTGCTGAAAAATTAAATGAAGAACCAAATAAATTATTAAAACTATTTTTTAAATATATTGATAATTACGCATTGAAGACAGTAAATAAAGTTGTTGTAAATTCAGATGATTTAAAAAATTATTTAATAAATAAGCGAAATATTACTGCAAATAAAATTAATGTAATAAATCATTTCTCACCATTCATGAAAAGTAATTATGTACCTAATTTTGAATTAAATAATATTTTTTATGCAGGAAATACCGGTAGGCCTCAAAACTTATCAGCATTTTTAAGATATTTTCAAAAATATTTTCCGAGTGATTGGAAGTTAGATATATATGGTGCTGGTCAAGAATTCAATAACTTATCAGAATTTTCAAATGATAGTATTCGAATTAATAATTATTTAGAAAGAAATGAGTTGGAAAATATAACTAAAGAAATTCCTTTTGCATTAATTTGCTTGGATTATGAAATTACTTTTGAAGGTTTTCCTGGGAAAACATTTGATTATTTAAACATGAACAAGGTTCTAATAAATTTTTCCAATCCAAATTCTGCGGTGTCTAAATTGATTGATAAATATGGCTTGGGATTCAATATAGATTTAGAAAATCCAGAAGGTCTTAGAGGAAAACTTGAAGACATGAAAAGTTTTAGTGAAATTAGTAAAATATTAGAAAATATTAAATATTTTCAACTAAACGTTTCAAACAAAGAAATTGTATTTAAACGCTATTTAGAATTAATTAGCCCCTCTTCTTGATAGTACAGAAATAATTGTTTTAATTATTATTTTTAAATCGTTTATAAATGATTTTTTTTCTACATACTTTAAGTCCCAGTACAGTCGCTCTTGTAGACTTAGGTCCAAACGGCCTTGAATTTGAGCTAAACCAGTAATACCTGGTTTTATTGAATTCCTTGATTGTAGATAATCACCATATAAGTCAGACTCATACTTAACAAGTGGCCTAGGCCCTACAAAGGACATTTGGCCTAGTAAAACATTAATTATATTCGGCAATTCATCAAGAGAGGTTTTACGTAAAAAACTTCCTATGTTAGTAATTCTGTCATCGTTTTCAATCCTTATTGGATCATCTGGACTTAATGATGGCTGAATATTTTTATTTGAAGATAGATTTTTATAGTGGTCTTCGTGAATAGACTCATCAGAGGCTTCAGCCATAGTTCTAAATTTGTATAATTTAAATTCCTTACCATTTAGACCTATTCGATATTGAGTATAAAAAATAGGTTGCGAATCTAAAATTAAAATTACAATTGAAATTATTGGAATAACAACCACTGAAATTGGCAAAATCAAAATCAATAGGATTATATCTAACAAATACTTCATAACATTAACTTTAAACAAAAATAATTTAACTTCTTTAAATAAAAAATTTTACATTAAAGTTAGATAAATGTGTGGAATAGGTGGAATTGTAAGTATTAACAATTCTGTAATTGACCAAAAAATATCTATTGATATTAAAAATTCCCTAAATCATAGGGGACCAGATCATTCATTAATAAAAAATATAAATCCAAACTGTACTTTTGTTCACTCAAGGTTGGCAATTATCGACCTAAATCCAAGATCTAATCAGCCTTTATCTTCAGACGACGATAAATACCATATAGTCTTCAATGGTGAAATTTATAATTATAAAGAATTAAGAAGTGAACTTAAAAGTTTAGGTTATAAATTTAAGTCTGAAGGCGATACAGAAGTATTGCTTGTTGGCTATCAACACTTTGGTAAAGAAATTTTAAATAAACTAATTGGTCAATTTGCTTTTGTTATAGCGGATTACAATAAAAATTATTATTTTATGGCAAGGGATCGAATTGGATTAAAGCCACTTTACTATTCAATAAGTAATCAGTATTTTGCATTCTCGTCAGAATTTAATGCTTTAAATACATCGAATCTCGTAAGCTTCTCACCAAATAGAGAAGCATATGTCAGCTACTTAAGACATTTAGCTATTCCAAGTAGCTCAACTGGTAATGAGAATATTCAAAAAGTACAACCAGGCGAATTTATAGTTGTTGATTTTGAAGGAAAAATTAAAAAGGAACTTTATTGGGATCCCTTTGATTTCACCACAGAACAAGATATTACAAGTAGTGAAGCAATCGACCGTTTAGATAAGTTGCTTAAGAGTTCTGTAGAGTATAGGAAGATTAGTGATGTTGAAGTTGGATTGTATTTATCTGGAGGCTTAGATTCAACCCTTATAGGGTCCTTGTTGGCCGCTGATACAAAAATAAAAAGTTTTAATGTAGATTATGATGAAATTTTTGATGGATATAAAGGCGAGTTTAAAGAAGCACAATATAGTGCAGATCAAATTAATGTTGAATTAATACACAAATCAATAAGCTTTGAAGAATTCAGAGCTATTATTTCAGATTATTCATTTTTACAAGATGATTTAATAGGAGATGAAGTAGGTATTCCTTTATATTTCTTAGGTAAGCTAGCAAAATCTAATGGATTAAAAGTAGTTCAAGTTGGTGAGGGTGCTGATGAACTATTTTATGGATACGATCATTGGCTTAGATTTGCAAAGCTTTATAAAAGCATTCCAAAAATTAATTCAATTATTTCTCAGAATAACTTTAAATCGCACAGGGCCAATCTTTTAATTAATATAATTCAAAATAATAATCCATTTCCTGGAGGTGCAGTAGGTTTTAACTTAGCTCAAATCAAACAGCTGGTGGAATTTGACTTTATTACTAACTCAAATCTGATCAATTATTCTGATAATTTATGGCAAGATTATTCTTCAAGAGAAGATTTTTCAATAACAAAATGGATGACATTAATTGATTTAAAGATAAGACTTCCAGAACTTCTATTAATGAGAATGGATAAGTTAAGTATGCAATCAGGTGTTGAAGCAAGGGTGCCTTTCTTAGATCATAGAATTGTAGAATTTGTTTTGAGTCTCCCAGAAAATATAATTTTTGATTTAAATAGAACTAAGCCACTACTGAAAGATCTTTCAACTAGACACATACCCGACAAAGTTCTAAGGAGAAAGAAACAAGGTTTTAGAGCTCCTATTTCTAATTGGATTCAAAAAGATCCAAGTTATTTTCTCGATAAAATTCATGAATTTAATTTAAATTATAATTTCTTTGATCCAACCGCTCTAAGCAGGACACTTAAAGGTGGAGACATACAAAAAATTTGGTATATTTATAATTTATCCAGCTGGCATCTATTAAGGATAAATAAATAATGTTTGCAACTTGGAAGAAAAATACGTTCTATATTTCATTAATGCAAATCATTCTATTGATTGTTAATTTTTTTCTTATAACTATTATTTCTAGAGAATATGGTGCAGAAATATACGGTGAGTATGCTTCTGCAAAGAGCCTGTCTGTTTTATTAGGCACAGTAACAGTTTTATCTTTAGCTTTGGTGGTAACAAGAACAAGTGCTAACGTTGAAAACTTTGATAGAAATCTTTTTTACACAACTTATAAAACGATAATTAGAAACACAATATTTGCATGTTTTCTTGTAGTACCTTTATCGGCTTTATTTGGAAGAAATAGTATCTATGTATTTATCTTTCTAATTGGTTTTGTATTTAACGAAATGCTTCATGTTGCACTTGCTTATCATCAGTCAAAAGGAGATTTTGTTATTAGTTCTAAGCAAATAATTGTTAGAACAATTTTATATGGTATTGGTGGGTGGCTGATTATTTACTTCCAATATTCGATATTTTGGATAATAGTTTTTCAAACAATAATATTAATTATTTTTTATTTTGTTGCTCACAGCTCATTACCTGCTGAAAGTTCAACTATTGAAAATATTTATTCAA